>Ga0157380_10000445_pt1 | contig 25326 bp, 22 predicted proteins | sample S35metaG_FD_119757 | JGI IMG/M metagenome (GOLD analysis project Ga0157380, IMG submission 119757) | Switchgrass rhizosphere microbial communities from Kellogg Biological Station, Michigan, USA - S3-5 metaG | ecosystem: Host-associated > Plants > Roots > Rhizosphere > Soil | place: USA...
ACTCACGTGTTACTCACCCGTTCGCGGCTTTGCCCCAGGGCAAGCCCTGGTTCGTCGCACCACTTGCATGTGTTAAGCACGCCGCCAGCGTTCGTCCTGAGCCAGGATCAAACTCTCCGTGAAATGTACTTCTACAGAGAGCCTGTCATATCTCAGTGGCCGCCGAGTACACAAGTACGGCGACCGACATGACGAGGTAAATCAAGAACCATCCGGCGCGCTGGCGCACCAGATGGGTCGGGCTGAACATTCCGCAGACCGAAGTCCGCGGAGATGCACGCTGCTCAGTTTTCAAAGACCGCTGCGCTCTCTACGGCGGGACTCGCCGCTCTCGACGCTCGGGGCCGCCTGTGGCAACCCCAGAAGGACGAAGGAGTATAGCGCGTGGCCGGCGGTTTGCCTAGGGGGTGGACCTAAGGCGGCAAAATCGCCGCTTCCCGACCTGCAGCACGCGTCCGCCAAGGCTATCGATCTCGAGGTCGAGAGGCTCCGCGGGCACGGGCTCCCCGTCGAGCTTGACCCCTCCCTGCTGGATCAGGCGCCGTCCTTCGCTGCTGCTGACGCCGAAAGCGCCCGAGATAAGGCGTGGCAGATGAACCAGGCCGTTGCCGTCGGCGCGGTAGTCCCCGAGGTCGACCTCGGGGATGTCGTCGGGCACCTCGTGCTGGACGTGGACCTGGTTGAAGCGCTCCTCGGCGGCTGCCCCCGCCCCCTCGCCGTGGAAGCGGTCGGCGATCCGCCGCCCCAGCTCGCGCTTGGCCGCGTTCGGCGGTCCTGCCGGCCGTTCGATCCCCAGCAGCAGGCGGTAGTACTCGTCCATCGCCTCGTCGGGGATGCTCATCAGCTTGCCGAACATCTCCTCCGGCGGATCGGTGACGCCGACGTAGTTGCCGAGCGACTTGCTCATCTTCTTGACACCGTCGGTGCCGACCAGGATCGGCAGGGTCATGATCGACTGCGGCTTCTGCCCGTAGGCGGCCTGCACGTCGCGGCCGAAGAGCAGGTTGAACTTCTGGTCGGTGCCGCCGAGCTCGAGGTCGGCCTCGACGGCGACCGAGTCATAGCCCTGCAGCAGCGGGTAGAGCAGCTCCAGCGCCGCGATCGGCTGCGCCGCCGCCATCCGCTTCTGGAAGTCGTCGCGCTCGAGCAGGCGCGCCACCGTCGTCTGCGCCAGCAGGCCCAACAGCGCCTCCGGCTCCATTCGCAGCCACTCGCCGTTGCGGCGAACCTCGGTCCGCTCGCGGTCGAGGATCTTGAACGCCTGCTCCTGGTAGGTGGCGGCGTTGGCCTCGATCTCCTCCGCCTTCGGCACCGGGCGGGTCGCCGAGCGGCCGCTCGGATCGCCGACCTGGGCCGTGAAGTCGCCGATGATGAGGACCACCTGGTGGCCCTCGCGCTGGAACTCGGCCAGCTTCTCCAGCACCACCGTGTGGCCGAGGTGGATGTCGGCCGTGGTCGGATCGATCCCGAGCTTCACCCGCAGGGGCCTGCCGGCCTGGAGCTGCTGCTCGAGCCGCCCCTCGGGCAGCACATCGACCGCGTTCCGCGTCAAAGCCGGCATCGGCGCAATGCTAGACTGCCGCCTTCGCTCGGCGGTCCGACAACGGACGTCGAGATTTTTTTCGCCTTCATTTGCCTCTAGATGGCCGTCCTTGGACTAAAGCGCCGGCGAAACGGCAGCGGCGGCGAGATTCCGCCCATTCCCCCGGCCCCCACGAACACGCCGGGACCGCCTTCGCCTCCCCCGAAATCGAAACCGCGCCTGAAGAAACTGCGCGTGTTGTTCGTGCTGCTCGGACTCGGGATCCTGGCGGTGGTCTCGATGGTCTTCGGGATGATGGCCGCCGTCTCCCAGGACCTGCCGGCGATCTACAACTTCGCCCAGTACAAGGCCTCCAAGAACAGCGTCCTCGTCGACGCCAACGGGGAAACGATCGGCACCCTGAGCAGCGACCAGAACAAGATCCTGCTCAGCTCGGGCCAGATCTCCCCCAACATCAAGAACGCGGTGGTCGCGATCGAGGACGCCCGCTTCTACGAGCACACCGGGGTCGACTTCCAGGGGATCGGCCGCGCCCTCGTCAAAGACGTGCTCAGCATGAGCGCCGCCCAGGGCGCCTCGACGATCACCCAGCAGTTCGTCAAGAACGCGCTCGAAGCGCAGGGCGACCGCTCGCTCTTCGTCAAGTTCAAGGAGGCGGCGCTCGCCTACCGGCTGGAGCGCCACTGGAGCAAGGACAAGATCATCACCGAGTACCTCAACACGGTCTACTTCGGGCAGGGCGCCTACGGGATCGAGGCCGCCGCCCGCACCTACTTCGGCGCCGCCCACCCCGGATGCGGCACCGAGACCGAACCGTGCGCGGCCGTGCTCGAGCCCTGGGAGGCGGCGATGCTGGCCGGGGTCATCCAGTCGCCCTCGGCCTACGACCCCAAAGTCTTCCCCGAAAACACCCTCGTCCGGCGCAACCTGGTCCTCGAACGGATGGCCGAACAGGGCTACATCAGCAACGAACAGATGCGCGAAGGCCAGGAGCACGCCCTCCCCTCCTCCGCCAGCATCGAGCCGCCGAGCCTCGACTCGAAGGCGCCCTACTTCACCGCCTACGTCCGCCAGCAGCTGCTCGAACGCTACGGGCCGGCGAAGGCGTTCTTCGGCGGGCTCAAGGTCAAGTCCACCCTCGATCTGCGGCTGCAGGAAGCGGCCGAAGAAGCCGTCAACAGCTACCTCGGCTACTCGCCGGCGACCGCCTCGGTGGTGGTGATCGACAACCACAATGCCGGGATCAAGGCGATGGTCGGAGGCCCCGACTTCGCCACCCGTCCCTTCAACCTGGCCACCCAGGGACACCGGCAGCCCGGCTCCTCGATCAAGCCCTTCACCCTGATCACCGCCCTGGAACAGGGGATCTCCCCCTACACGGTCTACCCCTCCGAAGAACGCTTCTTCTACTTCGGCAAGAAGAACCAGGAAGTGTTCCAGGTGACCAACGACGAGGACTCCTACCTCGGCTCCTGCGACATCGTCTGCGCGACGACCAACTCCGACAACTCGATCTACGCGGCGCTGGCGCTCGAAGGCCTGAAGGGCAAGAACGTCCACGAAAAGACCGGCGCGATCGCCGGGACCATCCACAAGGCCGGCTACGCCGACCCGATCTCGACCAACCCGGCGATGGTGCTGGGCGGTCTCGCCGAAGGCGTGACGCCGCTTGGCTGGACCTACGCCTACAGCACGATCGGCAACAACGGCGACCGCATCAGCGGCACCCTGGCGCCGCGACCGGGCGACAGCCCCGTCTCCTACACCCAAGTCACCAACGACGACGACGAGACGATCAAGGGCGGCGACAACGACTCCATGCACGACCAGGTCTTCGACCAGGAAAGAGTCGAAGAAGCGAAGGGCATCCTCGAAACCGTCGTCTCCAGCGGCACCGGCACCAACGCCCAGATCGGCGCCGAAGGCCAGTGGGGCAAGACCGGCACGACCGAGAACAACGGCGACGCCTGGTTCTGCGGCGGCGTCTCCGACGAGGTCACCGCCTGCGTCTGGGTCGGTTACCCCGACACGACGACGCCGATGACCACCCTCTACAACGGCGGCCCGGTGATGGGCGGCACCTTCCCGGCGCTGATCTGGGCGCGGGTGATCTCCGCCTGGGAAGACATCAAGGCCGAAAAGGCGGCTGAGAAGGCGGCCCGCAAGGCGGCCAAGGAGGCCGGCGAAGACCCCGACTCGGTCGAAGTCGAAGAAGGCTACGTGGCGCCGGAAACCGAAGGCTACGCAGCCCCCGAAGAAGGCGAATACGAAGCGCCGGAAGCGGAAACCGAAGCCGCCCCCGAAACCGAAGCGACGCCGGAAGCCGCACCCGAAGAAGCAGCGCCCGAAGCCGCGCCGGAATCCGGCGGGGGCGGCGGCGTGACCGCCGGCTAGGCGCAGCCGACTTTCACCCCACTACCGTGGGATCGATCTCGGATGCGGGCGCGAGACGAAGCGGCTGCCGGCGGCGCAGAAGCGCCAGGGGCGCTCGACCGCTTTGGTGATCCCGATCCGCGGGCCGGTGAGGACCGGCGGCGGCTCGCCCTGCGGTGGGGCCAGCAGGAACGGCTCGCGGCTGAGGTCCGCCTCGTTGTCACCGAGGCCGATCCCCAGCGCCTCGGTCAGCTTGCCGGGGCCCGAGCAGAGCTCGACGTCCGGCTTGTCCCCGCGGCGCTCCCGCATCCGCTCGAGGTCGTCGGTCGGCTCCAGCGCCCGGATCAGGACTGCGGCGGCGGCGCCCTCGGGTTCGGCAACCGCGTTGAGCAGGCTGTGGATCCCGTAGGAGAGATAGACGTAGGCGTAGCCGGGCGGCCCGAACAGCACCCGGGTCCGCTCGGTCAGTCCGACGTAGGCATGACAGGCGGGATCGTCGGCCTCGTAGCTCTCGGTCTCGACGATGGTGCCGCCGCAACCTTCGTAGAGAAGCGTGCAGCCGATCAGGTCTCGGGCGACCTCGTGAACCGAGCGGTCGAAGAACTCACGCTCGAGGCGTTTCAGCCCCGCTCCTCCTGGACCCGCGCCAGGACCGCGGCCAGCGTCTGCTGGGCCTCGGCGATCTGCCGAGCCAGTGGCGCCGAGCCGGTGCCGCCGGCGATCCGCTTCGACTCCAGCCAGCTGCTCTGCTTCAGCACCTCGTAGTAGGAGTCGTCGAGGTGCTCGGAGCGCTCGCGCAGCTCCTCAGGGGTCAGCTCGGAGAGCGATTTGCCGCGCTCGACCGCGTCGCGGACCAGGCCGCCGACGATCCCGTGCGCCTCGCGGAAGGGCACCCCACGGCGGACCAGCAGGTCGGCGACCTCGGTCGCCGCCAGCATCTCGTCGCCGGAGGCCTCCTCCATCCGGCCGCGGTCGAACTCGATCCCGTCGAGCATCCCCGCGGTGGCGTCGAGCAGCGCCTCGACCGTGTCGATCGCGTCGAAGAGCGGCTCCTTGTCCTCCTGCATGTCCTTGCCGTAGGTCAGCGGCAGCGCGTGCATCACCCCGAGCAGGGTCTGGTAGGAGGCGGCGACGCGGGGGCTCTTGGCCCGCAGCAGCTCGGCCGAGTCGGGGTTCTTCTTCTGCGGCATGATCGAGGAGCCCGAGGAGAAGGACTCGTCGAGCTCGCAGAAGCTGAACTCCGAGGAGCTCCAGATGACGATTTCCGAGCCCAGGCGCGAGAGGTGCATCGCGCAGGTCGAGGCGGCGCTGAGGTAGTCGAGGACGAAGTCGCGGTTGGAGGAGCCGTCGATCGAGTTGTGGCTGATGTGGGCGAAGCCGAGGTCGTCGGCGACCGCCTCGCGGTCGATCTCCCAGTTGACGCCGGCAAGAGCGCCGGAGCCGAGCGGCATCACGCTGGCGCTGTCGAGCGCGAACTGGAAGCGGAGCACGTCGCGGGCGAGCATCCAGAAGTAGGCGAGCAGGTGGTGGCCGAGGTAGACGGGCTGGGCGCGCTGCAGGTGCGTGTAGCCGGGCATCGTCCAGTCCTTGTGGGCTTCCGCCTGGGTGAGCAGCCGCTGCATCGCCGCACCGCAGAGCTCGATCGCGCGCAGGGAGTGCGCCTGGACCACCATCGCGACGTCGGTCGCGACCTGGTCGTTGCGCGAGCGACCGGTGTGGACCTTGCCGGCGAGCGGGCCGATCTCCTCGCCGAGCAGGCGCTCGATCGCCATGTGGATGTCCTCGTCGCCGGGGTCGAACTCGAAGCCGTGCTCGGCCATCCGGGCGTCGACCCGGTCGAGGCCGGCCTCGATCCGGGCCAGCTCGTCCTCGCTGAGGACGCCGATCCCGGAGAGGCCGCGGGCGTGGGCCTTCGACTGGTCGATGTCGTACGGAGCCAGCCAGGCGTCGAAGGCCAGCGAGCGGTTGAGGCGCCAGAAGCGCGGGTCGGGCTCTTTGCGGAAGCGTCCCATGGGCGGGCGATTATGCCGTCAGACGGCCTGGCCGAGCGCTGCGGCGAGCTCCTGGCAGACACGCTCCACCTGCGCCTCGCCCATCGCCGGGAAGAACGGCAGCGCCAGCGAGTCGGCGGCGGCGGCTTCGGCGACCGGGAACTGGCCCTCGCGGTAACCCACCTCGCGCAGGTGCGGAAAGAGGTGGATGCAGGGCAGATAGGCCTTGGAGGCGACGCCGCGCTCGGCCAGGCGGGCGATCGTCGCGTCGCGATCGGCCTCCCGCGGCAGGCGCACCGTGTAGACGAACCAGCTTCTGACCTCGGAGCCGCGGCCGGAGATCGGCGTGCGGACCCCCTCGATGGCCGCCAGCCGCTCCGCGTACATCCCGGCCACCGCCGCCCGCCGCTCCAGCAGCGAGTCGAGCTTCTCGACCTGGGCGACGCCGAGCGCCGCGGAGACGTCGGAGAGCCGGTAGTTGAAGCCGAGCCGGTCGTGGTCGAGCCAGCCCATGTCGACCGCGCGGCCCTGGTTGCGCTCCGAGCGCAGGCGCGCCGCCTCCTCGGGGTCACGGGGGACGATCATCCCCCCCTCCCCCGTCGTCATCTGCTTGTTGGCGTAGAAGGCGAAGGTGGCGAGGTTGCCGCGGGCTCCGGCCGCCCGCCCCTCGGAGTCGATCGCGCCGAGCGCCTCGCAGGCGTCCTCGAGGATCCCGAGCCCGTGCTTCTGGGCCAGGGCCTCCAGCTCCGGCATCGCCGCCGGGTAGCCGAAGATGTGCACCGGCAGCAGGCCAGCGGTGCGCTCGCCGAGCGCCGCGGCCGCCGCGGCCGGGTCGAGGTCCAGCGTCTGCTCCTCGACGTCGACGAAGACCGGCTTCGCGCCCTCGTAGAGGAGGCAGTTGGCCGAGGCGACGAAGCTGAAGGGGCTGGTCACCACCTCGTCGCCCTCGCCCCAGCCGAGCATCCGCACCCCGAGGTGCAGGGCAGTGGTGCCGCTCGAAGTCATCACCGCGTCTTCGACGCCCAGCCAGGCGGCGAACTCGCGCTCGAAGCGCTCGCCCATCGACCCGAGGGAGAGCTGACCGGAGCGCAGGACCTCGAGCACGAGCTCCTCCTCGCGAGAACCGATCTCCGGCCGCGCGAGGGGGATCGGCACGGTCGCCTGGTCGGGACTCACTGAAACGCGTACTCCAGCGAGTCGACCAGCGCCTCCCAGGAGGCCTCGATGATGTTCTCCGAGACCCCGGTGGTGCCCCACTCGCGGCCGCCGTCGGCGGAGTCGAGCAGGACGCGGGTGACCGCGCCGGTGCCGTGGGCTTCGTCGAGGATGCGGACCTTGTAGTTGGTCAGCTCGACGTCGGCCAGGTGCGGATAGCGGTCGGCGATCGCCCCCCGCAGCGCCGTGTCCAGCGCGTTCACCGGCCCGTTGCCCTCGGCCGCCTGGAAGTAGCGCCTGCCATCGACCTCGACTTTGATCGTGGCCTCGGTCGTCACCTCGCCGTCGGCGTGTTTTTCGACCACGACCCGAAAGCTTTCGAGCCGGAACAGCGACTTGTACGTGCCGGCCTCGCGGCGCAGCAGCAGCTCGAAAGAGGCCGGCGCAGCCTCGTAGTGGTAGCCGCGATGCTCCCGGTCCTTCAGGCTCTGCACGGCCCGCGTCGCCGCCTCGTCGTCGAGCTCGATGCCGGCGCGCTCCGCCTGGCTGCGGATCGTCGCCTTGCCCGCCAGCTCGGAGGCGACGATGTCGCGCTCGTTTCCGACCAGGGAAGGGTCGAGATGCTCGAAGGTGCTGGCGTCGGCCTCGATCCCGGCGGCGTGCATGCCCGCCTTGTGGGCGAAGGCGTTGCGGCCGACGTAGGCTCGATCCTGGTCCGGGGTCAGGTTGCAGAGTTCGTCCAGGTAGTGCGCGGTCGAGGTCAGGCTCTGCAGCTGCTCGGCGCTCACCACCTCGAAGCCCATCTTCAGCTGCAGAGCCGGCAGGATCGAGGCGAGGTTGGCATTGCCGCAGCGCTCCCCATAGCCGTTGATGCAGCCCTGCACCAGCCGTGCCCCCGCCACCACCGCCGCGAGCGAGTTGGCCACGGCGCACTCGGAGTCGTTGTGGGTGTGGATGCCGATCTCGGTCCGGTCGCCGACCGCGGCCACGACCGCGGCGGTCGCCTCGGCGACGAAGTCCGGCAGGCTGCCGCCGTTGGTGTCGCAGAGGGTGACGTTGGCGGCGCCCCCGTCGACGGCGGCGCGGACGCATTCCAAGGCGTACTCCGGGTCGGCCCGGTAGCCGTCGAAGAAGTGCTCGGCGTCGAAGATCGGCAGCTTGCCCTGGTCGCGGCAGAAGCCGATCGAGTCGGCGATCATCGCCAGGTTCTCCTCCCTGGTGACCCGGATCACCTTCTCCACGTGCAGCGTCGACGCCTTGCCGACCAGGCAGATCGCCGGCGCGAACGACGAGGTCAGCACCCCCAGCGCCGGATCGTCCTCGGCGCGGACGTCGCGACGCCTGGTCATGCCGAAGGCGACCACGGTCGACCGCTTCAACTCCAGCTCGGCCAGGCGTTCGAACAGCTCGGCCTCTTTCGGGTTCGAGCTCGGGAATCCCGCCTCGATGAAGTGGACGCCCAGGGCATCGAGGACGTTCACGACTTTCAGCTTCTCGCCGACCGAGAGCGACATGCCGCGGCCGCCCATCCCGTCGCGCAAGGTCGTGTCGTAGAGCTTCACCTGTTCCATCATCTACTGCCTTTCAAGTCGAAGAAGATCGGGTGGGCCGAAGCCCGGGTGCGCGGCGTCGCCGCGCCGGCCGCTAGGCGGCAGGGGTAATTCGCCCGATCGACTCGGAGTCGGCAGCTTCCGGGGCGGCGACGAAGTCGAGCCACTCGAGGTACTCCTCGGCCTTGCCGCAGAGCGCGTCTTCGAACTTCGCCTGCACGTGGCGGGTGATCTCGCCCGGCTGGCCGAGCGGGTGGTCGTCGATCTCACGGACCGGCACCAGCTCGGCGGCGGTCCCGGTGAGGAAGACCTCCTCCGCCAGGTAGAGCTCGGCGCGGGCGATGTCGCGCTCGACCACGGTGTATCCGAGGTCGCGGGCGATCTGGATCACCGATTTGCGGTTGATCCCGTCGAGGATCGAGGCGACGTGCGGCGGGGTGAGGATCTGGCCGTCGCGGACGACGAAGATGTTCTCGCCCGAGCCCTCGCAGACGAAGCCGCGTTCGTCGAGCAGGATCGCCTCGTCGTAGCCGGCGTTGTGGGACTCGGTCTTGGCGAGGATCGAGTTGAGGTAGGACCCCGAGGCCTTGGCGTGGGGAATCGAGCCGCCGGGGCTGATCCGGCGCCAGCTCGAGACCTTGGCGCGGATGCCGCCGTTTTTGCTCTCCTCGCCGAGGTAGGCACCCCAGGGGAAGGCGGCGATGATCACGTCGACCGGGGCGTCTTTGGCGTAGAGGCCGAGGCTGCCGTAGCCGCGGTAGGCGAGCGGCCGGATATAGGCGGAATCGAGCTCGTTGCGGCGCAGCAGCTCGTGGGTCGCCTGACGGATCTCCTCAGCCGAGTAGGGCATCTCCATGTAGTAGAGCTCGGCCGACTTCTCCAGCCGGTCGAGGTGGTCGGCGTGGCGGAAGACCGCCGGGCCGCGCGGCGTCTCGTAGCAGCGGATCCCCTCGAAGACGCCGGTCCCGTAGTGGAGCCCGTGGCTCAGCACGTGGGTTTGCGCGTCCTCCCAGGGGACGAATTCGCCGTTTTTCCAAATCAGATCGACCTGATCCATGTTGCAGAAGTATGCCCGATGAAACAAAGGGCTTCACCGGAGGGGCCTCGAATGACGGCCTGAACCCGAACGATAGGAGCAGAACCATGCGAATTTCCCGCCCGAAGCTCAACTACGCGAACGTGATCGCGACGATCGCGCTGTTCGTGGCACTGGGCGGCGCCGCCGTCGCCGCCGGGCTGCCGAGGAACAGCGTCGGCCAGAACCAGCTCAAGCGCGGGGCGGTCAGCGCGGCGAAACTGAAGCGCGCAGCCGTCACCGCGGGCAAGATCGCGCCGCAGGCCGTGACCGCCGGCAAACTCGGCGCCAACGCGGTGCTGCCGGGCAACCTCGGCAACGGGGTCATCGGCACCAGCAAGCTCGCCGACGGCGCGGTGATCGCCAGCAAGATCAAAAACAGCGTCGTCACCACCAACAAGCTGAACAACGACGCCGTCACCACCGCCAAGCTCGGCGACAAGTCGGTGACCCTCGGCAAGCTCGCCGACGGGATCGCGCCGCTGCTGGGGACGCTGCGGAGCGGGCAGACGCTGCGCGGGGTCTTCTCGGTCGGCGACACCGCGGCGGCCGCCGGCGACCTCAACCGCGGCGCGGTCAGCTTCGCGTTCCCGCTGCAGAACGGACCGACCGTGACGGTGCTGAAAAAAGGCGAGACGAGCGGCAACTGCAGCGGCCTCGGCGGCGGCCAGACCCCGCAGGCGAACGGCGGCAACCTCTGCGTCTACGTGACCGAAAGCAAAGGCCTCGACGCGGCGAGTCCGCTCGTCGCCGAGAACAACACCCGCCTCGGCTTCGGCCTGGTGGCGAAATCTGAAGCGGCCGGCGAGTACTACGCCTACGGCCAGTGGGCGGTAACCGCCCCGTAGCCCTCTAGCCGTCGAGCTCGGCGAGCACGGCGGCGGTCATCTCCGCGGTTCCGACCTGGTCTTCGTCCCCGGAGGCCAGGTCGGCCGTGCGGAGGCCCTGCTCGAGCACCGCGTCAACGGCGGTCTCGATCCGGGCGGCGTCCTCGCCGCGGCCGAAGCCGTGGCGCAGCATCATCGCCGCCGAGAGGAAGGTCGCGAGCGGGTTGGCGACCCCCTGGCCGGCGATGTCGGGGGCCGAGCCGTGGACCGGCTCGAAGAGGCCGGGGGCGCCCTCGGCGCCAAGACTGGCGGAAGGCAGCATTCCCAGCGAGCCGGTCAGCATCGCCGCCTCGTCGCTGAGGATGTCTCCGAAGAGGTTCTCGGAGAGGACGACGTCGAAGTCGGCCGGGCGCGAGACCAGCTGCATCGCCGCGTTGTCGACCAGCAGGTGTTCGAGCTCGACGTCGGCGTAGTCGCCGGCGACCCTGCCGACCACCTCGCGCCAGAGACGGGAGGTCTCGAGCACGTTGGCCTTGTCGACCGAGGTGACCTTGGGCTTGCGGCCGGAGCCGCCGGCGCGGCGGCGGGCGGCGTCGAAGGCGGTGCGGGCGATGCGGTCGATCTCCCCGACCGAGTACTCGCAGGTGTCGTGGGCGACGTCGCCGTCGCGCCCGGAGTCGCCGAAGTAGATGCCGCCGGTCAGCTCGCGGACGACGAGCAGGTCGGTGCCGGCGATCCGCTCCTCGCGCAGCGGGCTGGAGCCGACCAGGGCCGGGCTCGGCCGTACCGGCCGCAGATTCGCGTAGAGGCCCATCCCCTTGCGCAGGCCGAGCAGTCCCTGCTCGGGGCGCGGCGCGTTCGGGTCGGTGGTGTCCCATTTCGGGCCGCCGACGGCGCCGAGCAGGACCGCGTCGGCACCGCGACAGGCGTCGAGCACCTCGTCGGTCAGAGCGGTGCCGTGCGCGTCGATCGAGCAGCCGCCCATCAGGCGCTCGTCGTAGGCGAACTCGCCGAGGGCGTCGAGCACCTCGCGGGTGGCGGCGACGATCTCGGGGCCGATCCCGTCGCCGGGCAGGACGACTATGCGGGGCGTGCCGTTCACGGGGCGGGACTCTACGGGGGTGGGCCGAGGTGCGTTCGTCACGTAGCCCGAAAAGCCACACAAACGCTCCGGTCCCCTGCTAAGTACTCCATGCGTACCCAAGTAATCACTCAAGGGAGAGTTGGCATGGCACAAACGGTGAGACTGGACGAGCTGGGTGGAAGCCGCGGGCTGGGATGGATCCCGGACATTCCCGACTTCCGCGACTACACCCCCGAGCACGAGGAAGTGGTGCCCCTGCTGGCCGCAACCGAGATGCCGGCACTGCAGGGCGGTGAGAAAGCGAAAGCCCCCCTTCCCCAGGCGGTGGACCTGCGCAAATGGTGCTCGCCGATCGAGGACCAGGGCGATCTCGGCTCGTGCACCGCGCACGCCGGAGTCGGCATGCTCGAGTACTTCGAGCGCAAGGCCTTCGGCAAGCACGTCGACGGCTCGCGCCTCTTTCTCTACAGGGCGACGCGGAAGCTGCTCGGCCTCTGGGGGGATTCAGGCGCGAGCCTGCGTGGAACCGCCGGCGCGATGCAGCTCTTCGGTGTTCCGCCGGAGCAGTACTGGCCCTACGAGGAACCAGAGTTCGAAACCGAACCGCCCGGCTTTGCCTATGCCTTCGCCGAGAAGTACCAGGCGCTCAAGTACTACCGGCTCGATCCGCCGGGGGTCAATCCCGACACCTTGATCGAAGGCATCAAGGCCAGTCTGGCCTCCCAGTTGCCGGCGATGTTCGGCTGGACCGTGTTCAGCTCGATCGGCCAGGCCGGGGAAGACGGCGGCAAGGTCCCGTTCCCCAACCGGGGGGACGCGGTCGAAGGCGGCCACGCGGTGATGGCGGTCGGCTATGACGACAGGATCTCGATCCCGGGCGGCGCGCTCGGCATCAACTCGACGGGGGGCATCCTCTTCCGCAACTCCTGGGGCAGCGACTGGGGCGACGGCGGTTACGGCTGGCTCTCCTACGACTACATCCGCCACCGGCTGACCGCCGACTGGTGGGTGCTGATCGATCAGGAGTGGATCGACACCGAAGAATTCACCAAGGAAGGCGAGTAGCGGCGGGCCGGGGCCCTCAGGCTGCGTTCGCCTCGATGTTGAGGCGGACGTAGTCGAGGACCAGCGGCTGCTCGTGCCGCGCCAGCACCGCCTCGGCGAACGGCTGCCGCTTCTCCGGCGGCAGCTGGTCGAGGACCGGGCCGAGGGTGACGGTGGAGACGAACGCCAGCGGACGCTCCGGCCGGACCGGCTTCGGCTCGAGCCAGCAGCGGGCCCCGGAGAAGCCGGCGGCACGCAGCCGCGGCTCGGTCTCCTCGGGCGAGGCGAAGTTCCAGAGGCCTCCGGCCTGACCCAGGTGCTGGCTGTATTCGGGGTCCGCGGCGACGGCGGCGATCGCCTGGCCATGGGCGGCGACGTTGCCTTGCCCACCGCACTGGGCGACCAGGCGGCCGCCCGACTTCAATCCCCCGCGCAGCCGACGGAAGAGGCCGTCGTGATCGCCGATCCAGTGGAAGGTCGCGGTCGAGAAGATCAGGTCGACCGGCTCGGCCAGTTCCAGCTCGACCAGGTCGGAAACGAGGTAGTCGGCGCGGTCGCCGAGCCGCTCCCTCGCTTTCGCGACCATCGCCTCGGAGCCGTCGACCGCGATCACTCGGCCATCCGGCAGGCGATCGACCAGCTCCGCGGTTACCCGGCCCGAGCCGCAGCCGGCGTCGACAGCGACCTCGTCCCCACGCAGCTCGAGCCGCTCCAGCACCTCCATCCCCCATTCGAACTGGGGATCGGAGACGGCGTCGTAGGTCTCGGCGTCCCACTCGCGGGCGCCGGTGTTCATCGGCTCCTTGAACTCATCGGCCATCGCGGCCTCCTCTTCTCTCTACAGGCTGGTCGTGACCGGGCCCAGGGAAGCGGCCGGTCCACCCTCGAACTGATCGATCGCGCTGTCGTTTTCGAGCGTGATCCCGATGTCGTCCAGGCCGTTGGCGAGGCGGTTTTTGGTCTCGTGCTCGATCTGGAACTGGAAGACCCCGGCGGCGCAGTTGACCGTCTCGTCGTCGAGGTCGATGCGGGCCTCCCCCGCCGCGGCAACCTCGCGGCAGTGCGCCTCGTCGAGGATCACCGGCAGCAGCCCGATCTTGGTGCAGTTCGAGTAGAAGATGTCGGCGAAGCTCGGCGCCACGATCGCCTGGAAGCCGAAGTCCTCCAGTGCCCAGGGAGCGTGCTCGCGGGAGGAGCCGCAGCCGAAGTTGGCGCCGGTGACGAGGATCGGGTTCGGCTCCAGCTCGATCTCGCCGTCGCGGATCCAGTCGTAGAAGAGGAACTCGCCGAAGCCGGTCCGCTCGACCCGCTTGAGGAACTGCTTGGGGATGATCTGGTCGGTGTCGACGTCGGCCCGGTCCAGGACCGAGACCTTGCCCTCGATCACGTCTATCGCTCTCATCTTCAGCTCCAATCCCTGATGTCTACGAAGTGGCCCTCGACGGCCGCGGCGGCGGCCATTTTCGGGCTGACCAGGTGGGTGCGGCCGCCCTTCCCCTGCCGCCCCTCGAAGTTGCGGTTCGAGGTCGAGGCGCAGCGCTCGCCTTCGTCCAGGGTGTCGGGGTTCATCCCCAGGCACATCGAGCAGCCGGCCACGCGCCAGTCGAAGCCGGCGCTCCTGAAGACCTCGTCGAGGCCCTCTTCCTCGGCGGCCTTCTTCACCTGCTGGGAGCCGGGGACGACCATCGCGCTGATGCCGCTGGCGACCTTGCGCCCCTCGACGATCGCAGCGGCCTCGCGCAGGTCCTCGATCCGCGAGTTGGTGCAGGAGCCGATGAAGACCCGTTCGGGGGCGATCTCGGTCATCGGCGTGCCCGCCTCCAGGCCCATGTAGGCGAGGGCCCTTTCGGCGGCTTCGCGGTCGGCCGGAGAGTCCAGGTCGGCCGGGTCGGGGACACGGTCGGTGACCTCGACGACCTGGCCCGGGTTGGTGCCCCAGGTGACCATCGGCGAGATGCCCGCGGCGTCGACCTCGATCTCGGTGTCGAAGCTGGCCTCGGGGTCGGTCGGCAGCTCGCGCCAGCGGGCCATCGCCGCCTCGAAGTCGGCCGGGGCCGCGGGGCGTCCCTTGACCCACTCGAAGGTGGTCTCGTCGGGGGCGATCATCCCGGCGCGGCCGCCGCCCTCGATCGTCATGTTGCAGATCGTCATCCTGCCCGGCATCGAGAGGGCCTCGATCGCCGGTCCGGCGTACTCGACCGCGTAGCCGGTCATCCCGCCGGTGCCGAGGCGGCCGATCGTCGCCAGGATCAGGTCCTTGGGCGTGACCCCGTGGCGCAACTCGCCGGAGTAGTTGATCCGCATCGTCTTCGGCTTCTTCTGGACCAGGCACTGGGTGGCGAGGACGTGCTCGACCTCGGAGGTGCCGATCCCGAATGCCAGCGCCCCGAAGGCGCCGTGGGTGGAGGTGTGGCTGTCGCCGCAGACGATCGTCATTCCCGGCTGGGTGACGCCCAGCTCCGGGCCGATCACGTGGACGATGCCCTGGCGGTCGGAGCCCAGCGAGTAGATCGGGACGCCGAATTCCTCGCAGTTGCGCTCCAGGGTTTCGACCTGGACGCGGGAGAGCTGGTCGGCGATCAGGCGCGCCGCCATCGTCCCGTCGGTCGGGGTGTTGTGGTCTGCGGTGGCCAGCGTCTTGTCGGGGCGGCGGACCTTACGCTCGGCCAACCGCAGGCCGTCGAAGGCCTGGGGCGAGGTGACCTCGTGGACCAGGTGCAGGTCGATGTAGATCAGTCCCGGCCCAACCTCGTGGGCCTCCCAGATCTTGTCGAACATCGTCTTTGGCATTTCTCTCATGACCTCCTGAGGCCGGCGGCGATCACGGCCAGGAAGCGGGTTGCCTCCTGGCCTTCGTTCTCGAAATGATGGGGAAGGTCGGCGTCGAAGGTGACGCTGTCCCCCTCTTGAAGCTCGTGGCGGCTGCCGTCGACGACCAGCGCCAGGGTGCCGGCGAGGACGACGGCGGTCTCGCGGCTGCCGGGCTCGTGCATCGGCGGGTCCTTGCGACCGCCGGTGGTTGCGCCGGGCTCGAGGACGTGCAGGGAGACGTCGGCGCGCTGGCCGGGCAGCGGCGGGGTCAGCTCCTCGAAGCGGTGCCCCCCGCGCTCGGAGCGGCGACGGCCGGCGGCGCGGCTGATCGCGACGTGCTGCCCCTCGTCCAGGCGCAGGAGCTGCGAGAGCGTCAGTTCCAAGCCGGCGGCGATCTTGCCGGCGACGACCAGGGTCGGGCTCGTCTCCCCCCGCTCGACCTGGGAGAGCATCGGCGCGCTGACGCCGGAGCGCTCGGCGAGGTCGCGGAGAGAGAGGCCCATGGCGTCGCGCAGGGCGCGAATGCGGGGGCCTGCGGTGGGTGCCGTGGGGGGAGAGTCGGGGCCACTCGATGCCTTGGTCATAGTGGGGGCCATTGGTTGTACGTTATCACGGACACTTGTAATCAAGTATTCAGGAAGACGCGAAGGTCCGCGGCGATCTGCGCTGGTTCGTCATCCAGCTGGTTCCAGGTCAACCGCGTGACCGAATAGCCGGCGGCGGCAAGCCGCCGGTCGCGAGCGCGGTCCTCGCGGAAGGCGGTGCGGGTGGAGTGACCGTCCCAGCCGTCCAGCTCGACTATCTGGCGCAGATCCGGCCAGTGGCAGTCGACCCGGTAGCGCTTGGATGCCAGGATGATCCAGTCGTTGAAGCGGGGTAAGGGCAGGCGGTGCAGGCGGAGGAAGGGAGCGAATCGCTCCTCGAGTCTGGAGCGCCTACGACCAGTGGGGTCTTCCCTCAATCGATCGAGGGCGGCTTGGACCTTGCGGGTACCGCGTTTCCCCGGGTAGCGAGCAATCAGGTCCGGGAGCGAGAGGCGGTCTGAGAGCTGGCGGAATTCGGACTCGCGCAAGAGGTTCTCGACCACGTCGGCGTCCTCGGTGGCCGCCAGGTCGAGGATGGTTCGGGGGACACTGGTCACCGGGATTCCCTCCTCCACGGTCCGCTCGTCGCCGGGAACCTCGGAGACATGCCTGCGGATCAGCTTCGCGGAGCGACTTCGATGCGCCACGGTCACGTCGATCCTGGACCGCGAGTTAGGCCTGATCGCCCATAGGGCCGCGGCTGACCAGTGACTGAGGACGGCATCAGGTCCCGAGGCGAGCACGGCCGCCATCCATCTCCCCTCGCGTGGGATCAACCGGTGGCCCACGGCGTAGACGCCTGGGTGAACTTGGTGCAGGCGGCCGGCCCGCAAGCGCCGGCCAATCGCACTCGACTCAAAGCCGAGATTCAACAATTGCCCCCGCGACACAACTCCGTACTGGCGCTTTGCAAGGTCAGAAATCCCGTGCTCCCCATCGCGAAGCCGCGCCAGTGTTCGCATATCGGACACTGAGGCGGACTCGGTGGGCACCCACCCAGGCTGGCGGGGATGGGCGCACGTGTGGCGCGCGGTTTGTGCCTTCTCTCAAGCGAAAGAACCACGAAAGCCAGGCCGCACCGCCTCTACCTGCCGAAGCAGAGGTGGGTGCGGCCTGGTGCGCTTCAAGCCCTCCTGCGGCCCGAGCCCTACGGCCCGGGCGTCCGCTCGACCGCGGCCTCGGCGGTTGCCGCCTCGGCCTCGCGCGTCGCGGCGCCTTCCAGCGCGTTCGACAGCGCCCGTACGTAGGCGCGGGCGCTCGCCTCGAGGATGTCCGTCGCCACGCCTTGGCCGGTGGCCAGGCGGCCTGCCGCCCTCAGCATCACGGTCACCTCACCGAGGGCGTCCTCTCCCCCGGTCACCGCCTCGACCGTGTACTGGACCAGTTCGCACTCGGTCTCTGCCGCCGCCTGGATCGCCTGGAAGATCGCGTCGACGGGACCGTCGCCACTGGACTCCCCCACTGACTCCTCGCCAGAGGGCAGGGTTACCGCCACCTTGGCCTCCGGCTCGCGGCGGCTGCCGGCCTCGACCTCGAACCAGGCCAGCTCGTGCGCTTCGGAGCGGTCGCGCATCTCGTCGGAGACGATCGCCTCCAGGTCCAGAGCGGTCACCTGCTTCTTGCGGTCGGCGACCTCCTTGAACGCCTTGAAGGCGTTGTTCAGCGCCTGACCCTCGACCTTGAAGCCCAGCTGCTCCAGAGCGTCTTTCAGCGCGTGGCGGCCGGAGTGCTTGCCCAGCACGATCGAGTTCGACTCCAGGCCGACTTCGGTCGCGTCCATGATCTCGTAGGTGCTGCGCTCCTTCAGCACCCCGTCCTGGTGGATCCCGGACTCGTGGGCGAAGGCGTTGCGACCGACCACGGCCTTGTTCGGCTGCACCGGGTAGCCGGTCAGGCGGCTGACCATGCGGCTGGTGCGGGAAATCTCCCTGGTGTTGATCCCGGTCCGGAGGCCGTGCGCGTCCTCGCGGACGCCGACCAGCATCGCGATCTCCTCCAAGGAGCAGTTGCCGGCCCGCTCGCCGATCCCGTTGACCGCGCACTCGACCTGCCGCGCCCCCGCCAGCACGCCGGCGTAGGAGTTGGCGACGGCCAGGCCGAGGTCGTCGTGACAGTGGACCGACAGCTCGACCTCACGCAGCGCCGGCACGTACTCGTACAGGCGCCGGAAGTAGTCGGCGTACTCCTCGGGGGTCGTATAGCCGACGGTGTCCGGGATGTTGACCACGGTCGCGCCCTCCTCGACGGCGATCCCGCAGACTTCGGCGGTGAACTCGACGTCGGCGCGGGTCGCGTCCATCGGCGAGAACTCGACGTCCTCGCAGTAGGACTTGGCCAACGCCACCGCCGCCCGGGCCTGTCCCTTGACGTCCTCGCGGTCGGTCTGCAGCTGGTGCTCGATGTGGATGTCGGAGGTCGAGATGAAGGTGTGGATCCGGGGCCGGCCCGCCTCTTTGATCGCCCCCCAGGCCGCGTCGATGTCAGCCTTGTGGGTGCGGGCGAGACCGCAGATCACCGGCCCCTCGACCACCTGGGAGATCTTCTGGACCGCCTCGAAGTCGCCGGGCGAGGTGATCGGGAAGCCGGCCTCGATCACGTCGACCCCCAGGCGGGCGAGCTGCTGGGCGATCTCCACCTTCTCGGCCGTGTTCAGCGAGATCCCGGGCGACTGCTCGCCGTCTCTCAGCGTGGTGTCGAAGATGTGGACGCGGTTGGCGTCGGAATTACTGTCGGTCTGCGGTCCCATCGGACCTCTCCTTCTCTCTTACTTTCGAATTGCCTCTGTCTCTCGCGGCTATCGCGCCGCCCAGCGCTATTCCCCCCGAGGGGGGAGGAGAAGGAGTAGCGTGAGGCTGTCGAGCCGGTGGGGCATTCGGCTCCGAACCTTAGCGTAGGCTGCCCGAATCTCAACCCCGCAGCCGAACGCCTCGTCCCAGAAGACCTCCTGGCTCGCGCTCATGGCGATGGCCGTCGCGGTCGTCGTCATCGCCAACGACTTCTCGGCGATCAACGTCGCCCTGCCGACGATGGAGCGGGATTTCGGCACCGACATCAACACGATCCAGTGGGTGGTCAACGCCTACGCGCTGACCTTCGGCGTGCTGATCGTCACCGGCGGCCGCCTGGCCGACATGTTCGGCCGCCGCAACGCGTTCTTCGTCGGCAGCGCGATCTTCGCCTCGATGTCCGCCCTCGGCGGGGCCGCCCAGACCGAGGCGATGCTGATCGGGGCGCGGGTGCTGATGGGGATCGGCGGGGCGCTGATGTGGCCGGCGATCCTCGGCATGACCTACGAGCTGCTGCCGGAAGAGAGAGCGGGCCTGGCCGGCGGGATCATCATCGGCGCCGCGGGCCTCGGCAACGCGATCGGGCCGCTGCTCGGCGGCGTCCTCACCCAGGAGCTGAGCTGGCGCTGGATCTTCTTCCTCAACGTGCCGATCGCGATCTTCGCGGTCGCGGTCACCTGGATGCTGGTGCACGTCAAGGAGCCCGACCCGGGCGAGCGGCGGCTCGACTACGCCGGCATCGCGGCGATATCGACCGGGCTGGTCTCGCTGCTGGTCGCGCTCGACCAGGTCGCCGACTGGGGATGGAGCGACCCGCGGGTGATCGCCCTCCTGGTCCTGGCGGCGGCGATGCTGGTCGCCTTCCTGCCGATCGAGCGGCGTGCCGGCTCCCACGCTCTGATTCCCAGGGCGGTGATGCGCAACGAGAACTTCACCGCCTCCTGCCTGGCGATCCTCTTCATGTCGGCGACCTTCTTCGCCTCGCTGCTCTACCTGCCCCAGTTCATGGCGAAACACCTCGGCTACTCGCCGCTCGAAGCGGGAGTCGGGATGCTGCCCTTCCTCGCCACCTTCGCCCTCGTCTCGTTCGTCGCCGGCCCGCTCTACAACCGGGTCGGCGCCAAGCCCCTGGCGGTGCTGGGCGCCGCCTGCATCACCGTCGCCCCGTTTCTCTTCTCGCAGGTCGACAGCGGCTCGGGCTACGACTCCCTGCTGCCCGGGATGCTTGTCCTCGGCCTCGGGATCGGCAGCTTCTACCCCACCGCGACCACCGCCGGCGTCACCTCGGTCGACGATTCGCAGACCAGCCTCGCCGGCGGCATCGTCTACATGTTCCAGATCGCCGGTGGATCGATCGGGCTGGGGCTGACGACCACCGTCTTCTCGGGCGCCACGCCGCCCTTCGTCGACGGCATCCAGGCCGCCTTCCGGCTCGACGCCGCGCTCTCCCTGATCGGGCTGCTGATCGCGATCGGGTTCGTCGGCGGGCGCCTCTTCACCCGCCCCCGGCGAGCCGAGCCTGCCGAGACCTAGGGGAACAGTTCGTTCTTGCCGGGGCCGCCGACGAGCTTGTCGTTGTCGGGCCCGCCGCGCAGCTGATCGTTGCCCGGGCCGCCGACGAGCCGGTCGGGACCGGGTCCGCCGAGCAACCAATCGTCCCCCCTTCGCCCTTCCAGGAGATCGTTGTCGGGACCGCCGATCAGCTTGTCGGAGGCGCCGCCGCCGAACAGCTTGTCCGCCCCCGCGCCGCCGCGCACGGTCACCGGCACCGGCATGTCGCTGCTGAAGACGACCGTGTCCGAACCGCCGCCGGCGTTGACCTCGAAGCCGGCGATCGCCGGCGCCTTGCAGAGCAGTTCGTTCGGGATCTCCTCGGAGGGGTGTTCGCAGACGTCGCCGCCAACTTCGAGCGGCTCGGTGGAGAGGATCAGGTACTGGCGGCCGTCCGGCGTCAGCGAGATGTTGAGGCCGCTGTTGCCCGGCCCGCCGCTGATCAGCAGCGTCACCGGCCCGGTTTCGGCATGCCCAATGGGCACTGCGGCCTGCAGCGCGGCGAGCACCGCCAACATAATGAGGATCGACTTCTTCATTGCTCCCTGGTCTGGTGGTCTCGGGAGACCATCTCAAGAACAACGCTCAGGCGCTTACGTTGCGCCCGCCTGGTTCGCTAGAGGTCGACCGAGCGGCCCTTGGAGAAGCCCTCGAGGGCGAGGATCTTCTCGATCGCCTCGGGGCGCACCGGCGCGTCCGTCGTCAGCGCCATCACCGCCTGCTCCCCACTTTCGGCGCCGACGGCGGCGGAGACGATGTTGACCCCCTCTTCGCCGAAGAGGGTACCGACGCGGCCGATCATCCCCGGCCGGTCGGCGTAGCGGAAGACGGTGATGTGCTCGGCGAAGGGCAGGTAGAAGCTCTCCTGCCAGGCGGAGACGAGGTAGGGCTCGTTGCGCGGACCGACGCTGGTCCCGGCGACCTCGACCTCGCCGTCGGCAGTCTCGACCCGGACCCGGACCAGCTCGGTGAAGTCCTCGGTGCTGGCATCGGTGGTCTCGACCAGGTCGATGCCGCGCTCCTCGGCCATCTGCGGCGCGTTGACCAGGTTGACCGGCTCCTCGGTGTTGCCGGAGAGGATCCCGGCCATCACCGCGATGCCAAGCAGGCGGGTGTCGTGGGAGGCGATGCGGCCGCGGAATTCGGCGCTGACCTTCTCGACCGAGCCGTCGCCGAGGCCCTGGGCGAGGCGGCCGAGCTTTTCGCAGAGCGGCACGAAGGGCGCCAGCGCCTCCATCGCCTCGGGGCGGACGGCGGCGATGTTGACCGCGTTGGTGACGACGCCCCCGGTCAGCGCCGCGGTCACCTGCTCGGCGGTGACGACGCCGGCGCGGTCCTGCGCCTCGGCGGTCGAGGCACCGAGATGCGGGGTGACGACGACGTCTCCCCGGGCGAAGATCGGGTGCTCGGTGAAGGGCTCGGCCGGGAAGACGTCCAGCGCGGCACCGCCCAGCTTGCCCGACTCCAGTCCGGCCAGCAGGGCGTCGAGGTCGACCAGCTCGCCGCGGGCGCAGTTGACGAGGCGGGCACCGTCCTTCATATGGGCGATCGTCTCGGCGTTGATCATCCCGGTCGTCTCCGGCGTCTTCGGCGTGTGCAGGGTGATCAGGTCGGCCTTGCCCAGCAGCTCCTCGACGCTCTCCGCCCCCTCGACACCGAGGTCGCGGAAGCGCTCGGCGGAGACGAACTTGTCGAAGGCGACGACGTCCATGTCGAAGCTCTGCGCCCGTTTGGCGACCAGCTGGCCGATGCGGCCGAAGCCGATCACCCCCAGGGTCTTGCCGTAGAGCTCGGCGCCCTTGAACTTGGCCCGGTCCCAGCGGCCGTCGACCAGCGATCCGTGCGCCTGCGGCACGTTGCGGAAGAGGGCGAGAGCCAGGGCGAGGGTGTGCTCGGCGGCGGCCACCGAGTTCGATTCCGGGGCGTTGGCGACGATGATCCCGCGGCGGGTCGCGGCCGGGATGTCGACGTTGTCGACGCCGGTGCCGGCGCGGCCGATCACCTTCAGGTTGTCGGCGAGCTCGATCAGCTCCGGCGTCATCTTCGTCGCCGAGCGGATCAGGATCGCGTCGTAGTGGGAGATCTGCTCGCGCAGCTCCTCGTCGGACATCTCGAGGCCGAGGTCGACCTCGAACTGCGAGCGCAGCAGGTCGACGCCGGTGTCGGCGATCTTCTCCTTGACCAGGACCTTCATCCGGCGACGCCGTCCACGTTGGCGACGACCCAGTCGATGCAGGCGGTCAGGGCCTCGACGTCGTCGGGGTCGATCGCCGGGAACATCCCGATCCGGAGCTGGTTGCGGCCGAGCTTGCGATAGGGCTCGACGTCGACGATCCCGTTCGCGCGCAGGGCGGCGGCGAGGGCGGCGGCGTCGACCTTCTCGTCGAAGTCGATCGTGCCGACGACCAGCGAGCGCTTGGCCGGGTCGGCGACGAAGCAGCTGGCGAACTCGCTGCGCTCGGCCCAGCCGTAGAGGCGGCCGGAGGAATCGGAGGTGCGCTCGAGGCAGCCGGCGAGGCCGCCGAGACCGAGCATCCACTGGACCTGATCGTTCAGCAGCAGCAGGGTGGCCAGCGCCGGGGTGTTGTAGGTCTGCTCCTTGCGTGAGTTCTCGAGCGCGGTCTGCAGCGAGAGGAAGGCCGGCTGCCAGCGGTCGGCGGCGCCGTCCAGCTCCTCGATGCGGGCGATCGCGGCCGGGCTGAGGGCGGCGAGCCAGAGGCCGCCGTCGGCGGCGAACCCCTTCTGCGGGGCGAAGTAGTAGGCGTCGGCCTCGATCATCGAGACCGGCAGGCCGCCGGCGCCGGAGGTGGCGTCGACCAGGACCAGCGACTCGGCCGCGCCCTCGGGGCGCTCGACGCCGACCATCACCCCGGTCGAGGTCTCGTTGTGGGCCCAGGCGATCACGTCGGCGGCCGGGTCGGCGACGGGGGCGGGCGCGTCGCCGGGCTCGGCCTCGACCAGGAGCGGTTCCTCCAGGAAGGGGGCCGCGGCGGTCGCCTTGGCGAACTTGCCGGAGAACTCGCCGTAGGTGAGATGAAGGGCCCGCTCGCGCACGAGCCAGGCCGTGGCGGCCTCCCAGAAGGCGGTGGTGCCGCCGTTGCCGAGGGCGATCTCGTAGCCGTCGGGCAGCGAGAGGAGCTCCGCGAGACCGGTCCGGACCTCGCGGACGAGGTCGCGCACCGGCGCCTGGCGGTGCGAGGTGCCCATCAGATCCGAGCGCTCGGCGAGCCGCTCCAGCGCCTCGGGGCGCACCTTCGAGGGCCCGCAGCCGAAGCGGCCGTCGGCGGGCTTGATCTCGCTGGGAATCTGCACGGTCGTCTGCGGGGCCATCGGGCTCGACAGGTTATTGACCGCGCCGCGTGGCTGCCGCCGAGGCCGGAGTTAGGCTCGGCAGCGCCGTTTGGTCGCCGTCCACGACGAGGGGAGCACGATGTATCCAGTCCAGTACGAAGCCGACTTCAACCCGGAACCGAACCGCTGGACGACGTTCTTCCGGCTGATCCTGGCGATCCCGTGGTTCATCGTCGCCACCTTCTGGGGCATCCTCTTCGTCTTCACCCACCTCTTCGCCTGGGTCGCGATCATCGTCCTCGGCCGCTACCCGCAATGGCTCTACGAGTTCAACGCCGGCGTCGTCCGTTTCTCGGTCCGGACCTCGGCCTGGATCTATTTGCAGACCGACGTCTGGCCCCCGTTCAGCCTCGGCGACGACCCCAGCTACCCGATCCGGGTCAACATCGCCCCCGCCGCCGAGCGCCAGAGCCGGGTCAAGGCCCTGTTCCGCTGGATTCTCGCCCTGCCCGTGATCCTGGTCCTCTCCTACGGGACCTCCTACATCCAGATGGCCGCCGGGTTCGTCGGCTGGCTGACGATCGTCTTCCGCGGTTACCTGCCGGAGGGCGTAAACAGCATGCTGACCTTCGTCAACGGCTTCCACGCCCGCGTCCTCGGCTACCTCGCCTTCCTCACCGACGACTACCCGCCGGTCGGGCTCGAGCGGTCGAACGGAACCCCCATCGCGACGACGGCTCCGGTGGCCGCCAATGTCTGAGGTGACCAAGGGCGACGGCTACGCGGTCGCCCAGCTCGACGACCTCGGCGAGGGCTGGGGCTTCCGCAAGGTGCGCAAGGAGCTGGGCGTGACCGCCTTCGGCGTCAACGCGATCGTGATGCCACCGGCATACGAATCCGGCAAGCACTTCCACGAGGAGCAGGAGGAGCTCTACTTCGTCCACCAGGGGCGAATGGAGATCGATCTCGACGGGACCAAGCACGAGCTCGGCCCCGGCGGCTTCGCCTGGGTCGACGCCCAGGTGGTCCGCAGCCTCAAGAACCTCAGCCAGGACGAAGACGCGATCTACGTCTGCGTAGGAGGCAAGGACGGCTACGTCGGCCGCGACGGCCGCCTGCCAGAGGGCGAGACGGACCCTCGAGGCCCGATCGGCGGGAGCTCGTAGGCGCAGGGAGGTGCCGGCGGGGGTCCCTGAGAGCGGCTCGACTGGGGACGGGTGTCCCCCTGGCCGACCGGCGTCCTGTTCCTCGCCCAGACCACTCGGCGAGAGACGCCCAGTTAAAGGCGAGGAACCCAGGGAGGCCGGGGGGACACCCGTCCCCCTCCCCCTTACTTCGTGTCTTTGAAGCCCTGGTCGATCCAGGGCATCATGTCGCGCAGGTCGTGGCCGATGTCCTCGATCTGGTGCCCCGAACCCTCGGCCCGCATGCGGTCGAAGTTCTCGTTGCCGGCGCGGTTCTCGGCGATGAACTCCCTGGCGAAGTCACCCGACTGGATCTCCGAGAGGATCTGCTTCATCGCCGCCCGCGACTCCTCTCCGATCACCCGTTTGCCGCGGGTCATGTCGCCGTACTCGGCGGTGTTGGAGATCGAGTAGCGCATCCCCTGAATGCCCTTTTCGTACATCAGGTCGGCGATCAGCTTCAGCTCGTGCAGGCAC
>Ga0157380_10000446_pt1 | contig 25250 bp, 20 predicted proteins | sample S35metaG_FD_119757 | JGI IMG/M metagenome (GOLD analysis project Ga0157380, IMG submission 119757) | Switchgrass rhizosphere microbial communities from Kellogg Biological Station, Michigan, USA - S3-5 metaG | ecosystem: Host-associated > Plants > Roots > Rhizosphere > Soil | place: USA...
CCGCAAATCCGTGAGCTCAACATCGGCCATTTCCTGGTTGGCGAGGCGATTTTCACCGGCCTTGAGTCAGCGATCCAACGCATGCGCCAGCTGATGGACGCGGCGCGATGATCATCGGTCTCGGCTCCGACCTTTGCTCGATCGAGCGGATCCAGAAGTCGGTCGACCGCTGGGGCGACCGGTTCCTCAACCGCGTCTTCACGGAGACAGAGCGCGCCAAGGCCGCCCGGCGGCCACACACCATCGCAGGCACGCTGGCCAAGCGCTTCGCCGCCAAGGAGGCGTTTTCCAAGGCGGTGGGCACAGGCTTCAAGCGGGGTGTCTTCATGAAGGACATCGGGGTCGTGAATCTTGCCTCCGGCGCGCCTACCCTGGCAGTCACCGGCGGGGCCCGGGCCCGGCTTGACGCGCTGACGCCTTCGGGCCACGCCATGCACGTTCATTTGACCATGACCGACGATCATCCCTGGGCGCAGGCCTTCGTCGTCCTTGAAGCCCGCAAGCTGGAGCCCTGAGTGACCGAAGAGATTGCGACCGTTCCCGAAAGCCAGGCCGTCCAGCCGGACCAGCCCAAGGAATCCGCCTTGTGGCGTGAGATCAAGGGCCTGTTCTGGGTGCTGCTGGCGGTGCTCGCCTTCCATAGCTTCATCGCCAAGCCCTTCTACATCCCGTCGGAATCGATGATGCCGGGGCTGCTCACCGGTGACCGGCTGGTGGTCAGCAAATATCCCTACGGCTGGTCGTGGGTGTCGCCCAGCTTCCATGTCCTGCCCTTCATCAAGGGGCGGCTGCTGGGGCGGATGCCGCAGCGAGGCGACATCGTGATCGTCACCCCCGTCGGCCAGAACACCGACTATATCAAGCGCGTCATCGGCCTGGCCGGTGACACGATCGCGCTGCGGGGCGGCACCGTCATCCTCAACGGCGTCCCCGTGAAACGCGAATTCAAGCCGCCGATCATGATCCCGGTCGATGCCAATGTGCCCTGCGATCCGGACAAGCTGCCGGGCCGCCGCATCGCCGGAGTCGACGGCAAGCTCTATTGCGCGCTGCCGCTGGTGCGCGAGACCCTGCCGAATGGCGTCAGCTTCAACACCATCGATCTCGGCGAATATCCGGTCGATGAGATGCCGCCGATCAAGATCCCGGCCGGCCATGTCTTCCTGATGGGCGACAATCGCGACCAGTCGGCCGACAGCCGCGTGCCTGCCGCCGCCAACGGACTCGATGGTCCGGTGCCCTATGAGAATCTCGGCGGCCGCGCAGAGTTCATCACCTTCTCACTCGACGGCACCTCGGAGCTGTGGAACCCGATCAGCTGGTTCACGGCGCTGCGCGGCGACCGGGCTGGCACCAGCCTGCATCCGGACAAGGCGCCGTGATCGAAAAAGGGCCGGCACCTTCGGTCGGTGAAGCGCCTGGCCCCTCCGATTTCAGCGATCCGCTGATCCGGCGCGAATTCGCCAAGGCGGCGGTGTGGCTCGGCCTCGCCGTCGCGATCGCGCTGGCGGCGCTGCTCGCGCAGCCTCTGCTCCTGATCATCGGCGGCCTTGTCTTCGCGTCGATGCTCGATGGCGGCGCCCGGCTGCTGGGCCGCGTGCTGCCGATCGGGCGTGGCTGGCGGCTGGCGATCGTCTGCGTGCTAGCGGTGCTGTTCATCGTCTGGACCATTTTCCTCGCAGGATCGCAGTTCGCCGCCGAGGCGGAGAATATGAAGCTGGTCGTCACCGGCCAGATCAACCGCATCCTCGGCTGGGCGGAAGGGCTGGGCCTCGCCACCGGCGACGCCACGCAGGAAATTCACCGCCAGATCATGGGATCGATCGGCAAGGTGACCTCCGCTGTCGGCACGGCGCTCGGAGCGGTTTCGAGCATCGCGATGATCATCGTCATCGGCATCTTCGTCGCGATCGATCCGCGCGTCTACGAGCGGGGCGTTGCCTGGATGCTGCCGCTGGAGAAGCGCGCCGATTTCTACATCACCACCTCGCGCATGGCCTATATGATGCGCCGGCTGATGGCCGGGCGGCTGGTCGGCATGGCGGTGGAGGGCGTGGGGACGTGGCTGCTGTTGAGCCTCGGCGGCGTGCCGATGGCGGCGCTGCTCGGCGTGCTCACCGGCCTGCTCGCTTTCCTGCCCAATATCGGGTCGATCATTTCGGGTGTCCTGACCGTGCTCGTAGGCTTTTCGGCCGGGGTCGATACCGGCCTGTGGGCAATCGGCGTCTATGCGGTTGTCCAGACGGTGGACGGCTATCTGATCGTGCCGATGGTCGCCAAGCGCGCGGTCGATCTGGCACCGGCGCTGGTGCTCTCCGCGCAGCTTCTGTTCGGTGCGCTGTTCGGCATTCTCGGCCTGACCTTCGCGGACCCGATCGTGGCGATGCTCAAGGTGCTGCTGGAGCGCAAGGCAGAGACCGCCACAGAGGCGAACGAAGACGCTTCAAACGCCTGATCTAAAACGAATTGTCCTATTTTGGGACACGTTTGTCTTTCGTAACTAACGCTTCGTCGCGCACCCTTTCGGGTGTATTCTCCCTCTGCCCGGCCAACGGGCCGGGCAGAGGAGACGGAGGATGTCATATGCATTCAGGAGGCTATCTCGACCGTAACGTGAAGTCCGCCAGCCCGGCCCGACTGGGTATCGTCGTGGCCCTGCACGGCGCCGCGATCGCCGCGCTGATGCTGGCACCGCCCGAAGTGGTGCCGAGGATCGATTGGAAACCGCTCAACCTTATCCAGATCGACGATGAGCCTCCGCCTCCACCTATCAAGGCTCCTCCGCCAACGCAGAAAGCCAATCCGGACAACATCGATCAACCGACATCGGTCATAAACATTCCCAAGACCGATTCCAACGAGACCGTTTTCACGCGAAATCCGCCCGATGATGCACACAGGCCAACCCCCGTACTTCCTCCGTTTGTCGAGCCGGTTCACGTCGAGGCAAGCTTTGTCAACGGCACCGAAATCCAGCCCGATTACCCACCATCACTGGCGCGGCAGGAAATAGAGGGCGTCGTCACGGTCCGTGTGCTTATCGGCACCGATGGACGGGTCAAGGCGGTCGAGCAGGTCTCCGCCACCGAGCCTGAATTCTTCGAGGCGACCAAACGGCAGGCGCTGCGCCACTGGCGCTTCAAGCCGGCGACCAGCGACGGCGTCGCGATCGAAAGCTGGCGCCAGATGACGGTGCGCTTCAAGCTGGAAGCATAACCCGCAGGGCAGGGTAGCGCCATCGGTCCCCACCGCCTATCTACAGGCGGCATGGCGTTACCCCGTCCCTCTTCTCCCCTCGCGGCCTGGCGCGATCTCAAGGCATTTCTTGGCCAGCAGGAGCGGCACAAATTCGTGTTCGCGGGCATCGCCATCATCATTCCGGCCGTGATCGTCACCGGCTTTTACGTCGATTCCAACATCAAACCCCAGGCGCAGATCATCTACGTCGAGAATTGGCCCGCAAACCGCACCGACGATCAGATCAAGGCCGAGCAGAAGATCGACCAGGCGAAGCGCGACAAGGAAGCGGCGGAACGGCGCCGCCAATATCAGGAGCTGGAAAAACGGCTGGGGATCTGAGCCACGACGCGCGCTGGATGGGGGCGGCGCTGGCGCTGGCCACGCGAGGAGTCGGCCGGACGGCGCCCAATCCGCCCGTTGGCTGCCTCATCATCAAGGAAGACAAGGTTGTCGGGCGCGGCTGGACCCAGCCGGGCGGACGCCCTCATGCCGAGGCGATGGCGCTGGTCCAGGCCGGCGACGCCGCGCGGGGCGCGACCGCCTATGTCACGCTCGAGCCTTGCGCGCATGTTTCGGAGCGGGGGCCGGCCTGCGCTGAGCTGTTGGCGTCATCAGGCGTTGCCCGCGTCGTGATCGCGCTCGGCGACCCCGATCCGCGTACCGACGGCGCCGGCATCGCCCGCCTTCAGGCCGCCGGCATCGAAACCCGATTGGGAGCGGGTGGCGCGCATGCGGAACGGGTAATGGCCGGCTTCCTGAAACGGCGGCGCACCGGCGGCCCCCACGTTACCCTCAAGCTGGCAACTTCGCTCGATGGCCGGATCGCCACCGCCGGAGGACAGAGCCGCTGGATCACCGGCCCGGAATCCCGCGCGCATGCCCATCTCGAACGCGCCCGCTGCGAGCTGATCGTCGTGGGACGCGGCACGCTGGAGGCTGACGATCCCGGGCTCGACGTGCGGCTGCCGGGGCTTGAGGATCGCTCGCCCCAAAGGGCGGTGCTCACCACGGGTACAGCGCCCGATGGCTGGATACTGTTAGCTAAACCCGAGGATGTCTCCGCGATCGAGAAGGTCGATCATGTGCTCGTGGAAGGGGGCGCGGGCACGGCGGCGGCTTTCCTGCGGGCGGATCTTGTCGACCGGCTCCTGCTCTACCGCGCGCCGATCCTCATCGGCACCGGTCGGGACGCGATTGGCGATCTCGGCCTCTCCAATCTTTCCGAAGCGCATGGCCGATGGCGACCGATCGACACACGCCAGCTTGGCAGCGACCGGCTCGACGTCTACGAGCGCATCTGACATGTTCACGGGAATCATCACCGATACCGGCACCATCGAGACCGTCGAACAGCGCGGTGACCTTCGCGTGCGGATCGCCACCGGCTACGATACCGGCACGATCGACATGGGTGCGTCGATTGCCTGCTCGGGCGTGTGCCTGACCGTCGTCGACAAGGGGACGGGCTGGTTCGCGGTGGACGTCTCGCACGAGACGGTGTCTCGCACCGCCCAGGGTCAGTGGCGTGCCGGACGCCGCCTCAATCTCGAACGCGCGCTCAAGGTTGGTGACGAACTCGGCGGCCATATCGTCACCGGCCATGTCGACGGTATTGGCGAAGTCGTCTCGGTGACGCCCGATGGTGATTCGCGACGCGTGCTCATCTCCGTGCCGGCAACCCTGGCACCGCATCTGGCGCCGAAGGGGTCCATCACCATCGACGGCGTCTCGCTGACGGTCAACACCGTCGAAGACACGGCGGACAAAACCGTCTTCAGTGTCAACATCATCCCGCACACCTCCGCCGTTACGACGCTCGCCGATCTGGAGCCGGGGCTGCCCGTCAATCTGGAGATCGACATCCTCTCGCGCTATCTCGTCCGAATGCAGGAATATAAAAAAATCACATGACAATGTGATTTCTAGGATTGTCATCCCATTAGCGTGTGATATCAGCCCGATATGAGCAGTCCTCTTATCGAGCGAATCCGTTCGCTGGTCGCCAGCGGCGACATCACCAAGGCCGGCCTGGCGCGGGCGGCGGGGCTTCACGCCAATTCGCTGCGCAAGCTGGACGAGCAGGATTGGAACCCGACCGCCGATACGCTGGTCAAGCTCGAAAAGGTGCTCGCTCATGGTCTTGGCCAGAGCGCGCTGGCAACCGCCGAGGAGCTGATCGACGAAGCCCGAAACGGCCGCATGTTCATCCTTGTCGATGACGAGGACCGAGAGAATGAGGGTGATCTCGTCATCCCCGCGCAGATGGCGACCCCGGACGCGATCAACTTCATGGCTCGCCACGGCCGCGGGCTGATCTGTCTGGCGCTCACCAGGGAACGCGTCGATCAGCTCGGCCTTGGCCTGATGAGCCGTAATAACGGCACGCGTCATGAAACCGCCTTCACCGTCTCGATCGAAGCGCGCAACGGCGTGACTACCGGAATATCGGCCGCCGATCGCGCCCGCACCATCTCGGTCGCGATCGACGCCTCGAAGGGGCCGGACGAGATCGTAACGCCCGGCCATGTTTTCCCGCTGGTCGCGCGTGACGGCGGAGTCCTGATCCGCGCGGGGCATACCGAAGCCGCCGTCGATGTTGCCCGCCTCGCCGGCCTCAATCCTTCCGGCGTGATCTGCGAGATCATGAAGGACGACGGCACGATGGCGCGATTGGACGACCTGATTGCCTTCGCTCAGCTTCACAACCTCAAGATCGGCACGATCCGCGACCTGATCGCCTATCGCGCCAAGCATGATCATCTGGTCGAGCGCATCGCCGATCAGCCCTTCCAGTCCGATTATGGCGGCGACTGGCGTGCGATCGTCTACCGTAACAAGATGGACAGCAGCGAATCGCTCGTGCTCCAGAAGGGTATGATCCTGCCCGACCAGCCGACGCTGGTCCGCATGCACAATCCCTCCCTGTTCGATGACATGCTAGGTCAATCCGGCCCGCGCAAGCGCCTGATCCAGCGCTGCATGCGCGATATCGGCGAGGCAGGCAATGGCCTGATCGTGGTGTTGACCGGCGTGCAGCGAGCAAGTCAGGTCTCGAACTTTATCACGACAAAGCCCGGCGAAATGGATTTGCGCGCTTATGGCATTGGAGCCCAGATTCTCTCCGATCTCGGCGTGCACGACATGATCCTGCTCACCAACACCCAGCACACGCTGATTGCGCTTGAAGGCCATGGCCTCTCGATCGTCGGCCAGCGGCCAATCTCGGAAAAGGAACCCTGATGGCCCGTATCCTGATCGTCGAAGCCCGCTTCTACGACCATCTCAATGATCTGCTGATCGAAGGCGCCTGCGCTGCGATCGAGGAGGCCGGCCATCATCACGAGATCATCACCGTGCCGGGCGCGCTTGAGGTGCCGGGTGCGATCGCGCTGGCGGCGGAGACCGGCCGCTATGACGCCTTCGTGGCGCTCGGCGTGGTGATCCGGGGCGAGACCTATCATTTCGAGATCGTCGCCGGCGAAAGCGCGCGCGGCATCATGGCGCTCGCGCTTGACGGCATCCCCGTCGGCAACGGCATCCTGACCGTCGAGAACGAAGCCCAGGCTCTCGCCCGCGCCCGCCCGACCGAGAAGGACAAGGGCGGCGAGGCGACCAAGGCCGCCCTCGTGATGCTGGCATTGAAGGAGCGGTTTGCGGCCTAGCGAGCGATTCCGCCCGCCGCCAGCACCGCGAGCGTCATCAGGTCGGACGCGGTCGAGGCCATCGTCGCGATCTGGACCGGGTGCTCCAGCCCGACCAGCATCGGCCCGATCACCGAGTCCCCCCCTAGCTCGCGCAGCAGCTTGGCGGAAAGGTTGGCCGATTGCAGGCCCGGCATCACCAGTACATTTGCCGGCCCCGAAAGACGGCTGAACGGATAGGCCGCCGCGACCTTGGGGTTCAGCGCCACATCAGGTGCCATCTCGCCCTCATATTCGAAGCTCGGCTTGCGCTGATCGAGGATGGTCACCGCCTCGCGGATATTCTCCAGGAAACTGCCCTCCGGGTTGCCGAAGGTCGAATAGGACAGGAAGGCGACGCGCGGTTCATGCCCCATCCGCCGCGCCACGGCGGCCGTGTGCTCGGCGATGTCGGCAAGATCATTGGCCGTCGGGCGTTCGTTGACCGTGGTGTCCGCCATGAAGATGGTGTGGCTCTGGCCGACCAGTACGTGAATGCCGAAAGGCTTGTGCCCGGCGACCGGATCGATCACGCGACGGACCTGCCGCAGCGTCTGGCCGTAAGGCCGTGTGACCCCCGTGATCATCGCATCGCCCTCACCCAGCACCAGCAGCAGCGCGGCGAAGATGTTGCGGTCCTGGTTGACCATGACCTCGACCTCGCGGCGCAGATACCCTCGCCGCTGCAGTCGCTCGTAAAGATAATCGACCATCTTCGGCACGAGCGGAGAGATGCGGCTGTTGTGCAGCTCATAATCCTCGGGATTGGTGACGCCGAGCGCGCGCAGCTTGTCCGGCACCTCGTCGCGCCCGACCAGCACCGGGGTGCCGTAACCGCCTTCCTTGAAGGAGATCGCGGCGCGCAGCACGACCTCCTCCTCGCCTTCCGCGAACACGACCCGTTTCGGGTGCGCCCGCGCGCCTTCATAGGCCAGAGTCAGCACCGAAGTGGTCGGGTTGAGCCGTGAACGAAGCGCGGTGCGATATTCGGCGAGGTCGAGGATGGGCTTACGGGCCACGCCCGAATCCATCGCCGCCTTGGCGACTGCGGCTGGCACGAATTCCATCAGGCGGGGGTCGAATGGCGCGGGGATGATGTAGTTCGGACCGAAGGTGTCCGCGCGGCCATAGGCGGCGGCGACCTCCTCCGGTACTCGCTGCCGCGCGAGATCGGCCAATGCGCGGGCGGCGGCGACCTTCATCTCCTCGTTGATCGTGGTGGCGCGCACGTCGAGCGCGCCCCGGAAGATGAACGGGAAGCCCAGCACATTGTTGACCTGATTGGGATAATCGGACCGCCCCGTGGCGATGATCGCATCGGGCGCGGCCTCCAGTGCATCGTCGGGCAGAATTTCGGGATCGGGATTGGCCATGGCGAAGATGATCGGCTTGGGCGCCATCGATTTCACCATCTCCTTTGTGACGGCGCCGCCGACGGAAAGCCCGAAGAAGACATCAGCGCCTTCCATCGCCTCGGCGAGCGTGCGTCGGTCGGTCACGGCGGCATGCGCCGATTTCCACTGGTTCATCCCCTCGGTGCGGCCCTGGTAGATCACGCCTTTGGAATCGCACATGATCACGTCGCGCACGCCCAATGCCTTGGCGAGTTCGGTACAACTGATCGAGGCCGCGCCGGCGCCGTTGACGACCAGCTTGATGTCCTTGAGATCACGTCCGGTGAGATAGGCCGCATTGAGAAGCCCTGCGGCCGAGATGATCGCGGTGCCGTGCTGGTCGTCATGAAACTCCGGGATGTTCATCCGCTCGCGCAGGGTCTGCTCGATCACGAAACATTCGGGCGCCTTGATGTCCTCGAGATTGATACCGCCGAAGCTCGGCTCCATCAGCTCGACCGCCGCGACGAACCTGTCGACATCCTCGGTCGCCAGCTCGATATCGATCGAATCCACGTCGGCGAAGCGCTTGAACAGCACCGCCTTGCCCTCCATCACCGGCTTGGAAGCAAGCGCGCCGAGATTGCCGAGGCCAAGGATCGCGGTACCGTTCGAGATGACGGCGACGAGATTGCCCTTCGCCGTATACTCATAGGCCGTCGCCGGGTCTTGGGCGATCGCCCGCACCGGCACCGCCACGCCGGGCGAATAAGCGAGCGAGAGATCGCGCTGCGTCGCCATCGGCTTGGAGGCGATGATCTCGATCTTGCCGGGCCGTCCGGTCGAATGGAACAGCAGGGCCTCGCGTTCCGAAAACTGGACGTTGCTCTCGCTCATGGAAACTCCCCTGCTCGGTTCTGGGCGCGCCCGCCTATTGGGGCATGGCTGGCCGCACCACAAGTCGCTATCAGCACGCCATGACGGGGAAATTGCAGGCCGAGTCACCATCCGCGACGCCGATGATGGCGCAATATTTCGCATTGAAGGCGCAAGCCCCTGATTGCCTGCTTTTTTACCGCATGGGCGACTTCTTCGAGCTGTTCTTCGATGACGCCAAGGCCGCCTCGGCCACACTCGATATCGCGCTGACCGCGCGCGGCGAGCATGGCGGCAACGCGGTGCCGATGTGCGGCGTGCCGGTCCATGCCGCGGAGATGTATCTCGCCCGGCTGATCAAGGCCGGCCACCGCGTCGCCATCGCCGAGCAGACCGAGACTCCGGCCGAAGCGAAGAAGCGCGGCGGATCGAAGGCGCTGGTGTCACGCGGCATCGTCCGCGTCGTCACCGCCGGCACACTGACCGAGGAAGCGTTGCTCGACGCCCGCGCCGCCAACTGGCTGGTGGCCCTGGCCGAGATCGGCGGCACGATCGGGCTTGCCGCCGCGGACATCTCGACCGGCCGTTTCGAGATCTCCGCCGTACCAGCAAGCGCGCTCGACGCGGAGCTGGCGCGTCTCTCCGCCGCCGAGATCGTCGTGCCCGAAGGCTGGGGGAAGGCACCCGCCAATGCCTGGCCCACCCCGCGCGAAGGCTTCGACAGCGCCTCGGCGGAGGCACGGCTCAAGAAGCTGTTCGGCGTCGCCACGCTCGACGGCTATGGCAGCTTCGAGCGTGCCGAGATCGCGGCCGCCGGCGGCCTCCTCGCCTATCTCGACCGCGCCGGGCAGGGCAGCCTGCCCTTCCTCCAGCCGCCGCACCGCCGCGCCTCCGGCGTCCACATGCTGATCGATGCCGCGACCCGCGAGAGCCTTGAGCTGACCCAGACCGCAAGCGGATCGCGCAAGGGCAGCCTGCTCGACGCGGTCGACCGCACCGTCACCGGCGGCGGCGCGCGTCTGCTCGCCGCCGACATTTCCGCGCCGCTTGACGACAAGTCGGCAATAGAGGCGCGGCTCGATCTGGTCGCGCTGTTCGAAAGCGATGGCACGCTGCGCGACAAGGTGCGCACCAAGCTCCGCCAATTGCCCGACATCGCCCGCGCGATCGGTCGGCTGGTGGCGGGACGCGGCGGCCCGCGCGACCTCGCTTTGCTGCGCGACGGTCTCGGCGAGGGATATCAGCTGCGCGAGCTGCTGCTGAAAATTCCCGAGCCACCCCGGCTGCTCGCCGACCTGCTCCCCCGCCTGATCGGCCACGGGGCGCTGGTCGAGCTGTTGACGCAAGCGCTGGTCCCCTCCCCGCCGCTTGACGCCAGCGATGGCGGCTATATCGCCGAGGGTTACGACGCCGCGCTTGACGATCTGCGCAACGCCGGCAGCGATGGCCGCCGCGCCATCGCCCAGCTTGAGGCGCGCTACCGTGAGCGCACCGGCATCGCGTCGCTGAAGATCCGCCACAACAATGTGCTCGGCTATCATGTCGAGGTCGCCGCCCGCCACGCCGATCCGCTGATGGCGCAGGAGTCCGGCCTCACCCACCGCCAGACGCTCGCGGGCGTCGTCCGCTTCAATGCCGCCGATCTCCACGAGCAGGCGATGCGCGTCACCCAGGCCGGTGCCCACGCCATCGCCGCCGAGGCCGCGCATCTTGAGGAGCTGACCCGCGCCGCGCTCGACCGGGCGAGCGAGATTGCCGCCACCGCCGAGACGCTCGCCCGCCTCGACGTCGCCGCCGGGCTGGCCGAACGCGCGGTCGAGGGCGGCTGGTGCCGTCCCGGCCTTGCCGACCATGCCTGCTTCGAGATCGAGGGCGGCCGCCATCCAGTGGTCGAGGCGGCCGTCACCGCGCTCGGCGAGCGCTTCGTCTCGAACGATCTGATGCTCGATCCGGATCGACGGCTATGGCTGGTCACCGGCCCCAACATGGGCGGCAAATCGACCTTCCTCCGCCAGAACGCGCTGATTGCGGTGCTAGCGCAGGCGGGCAGCTACGTTCCCGCCAGCCGCGCCCGCATCGGCCTCGTCGATCGCCTGTTCAGCCGGGTCGGCGCCTCGGACAATCTCGCGCGCGGCCGCTCGACCTTCATGGTCGAGATGGTCGAGACCGCCGCGATCCTCGCGCAGGCGACCGAGCGCTCGTTCGTAATCCTTGACGAGGTCGGGCGCGGCACCTCGACCTATGACGGCCTCGCGATCGCCTGGGCAGTGGTCGAGGCGGTGCATGACATCAACCGCTGCCGCTGCCTCTTCGCCACGCACTACCATGAACTGACCCGCTTGGCCGAACGCCTCGACGCCCTCTCCCTCCACCACGTCCGCGCCCGCGAGTGGAAGGGCGACCTCGTCCTCCTCCACGAAGTCGCCGACGGCCCCGCCGACCGCAGCTATGGCCTCGCCGTCGCCAAGCTTGCTGGCCTTCCCCCTGCCGTCGTTTCGCGCGCCTCGGCGGTGCTCAAGAAGCTGGAGGCTGGTCGCGCCGCGACCGGCGGTCTGGCGGCGGGGCTGGACGACCTCCCGTTGTTCGCGGCCGCTGCAACTGCCGAACCTTCCCCGGTCGATCCGTTGCGAGAAGCAATGGACGCTATTCTCCCCGATACACTTAGCCCTAAAGAAGCGCTGGACCTCATATACAGGCTGAAGGAAATCGCGCGCGAAGCCTAGCCCTCGGGGCTGCCGCACCTTATGTCCTGAACCATGTCGATCCGCTTCGAAAACATCCCGAACCGCCGCGCGATCATCGATCGTCGCCTGATCGCAGAGCAGTTGCTGGAAATCGATGCCACGGATAAGGACAGCGCCAAGCTCCGCCTGGCAGCGGCGCCCCTGTTCCGCGATGCCCTCACGCGCGGCCGGCAGGAGATCGCGGCGCGGCTGCTGGCGGCGCCCAGCCGGGGCAACGAGACCGCCGCCTCCTACGCCTTCCTGACCGATCAGTTGCTTCGCCTGATCTTCGATTTCACCGCCGAACGCCTCTATCCGAACAACAACCCTTCTTCCGGTGAGCGGATCATGCTGATGGCGGTCGGCGGCTACGGGCGGGGGGAGATGGCGCTCCATTCGGATGTGGACATCGCTTTCGTCACCCCGTGGAAACAGACGAGCTGGTGCGAACAGGTGATCGAGGCGATCCTCTACCAGCTCTGGGACCTGGGCCTGAAGGTCGGCCATTCCAGCCGCTCGCTAGACGATATGGTGCGCATGGCGAAGAGCGACCTCACCATTCGCACCGCGCTGCTCGAAGGCCGCTATGTCTGGGGGGACGAGGCGCTCTATGATCAGGCCGCCCAGCGTTTCGAAAAGGAGGTGGTGGCGGGCACGGCTCGGACCTTCGTCGCCGAGAAACTGGCCGAACGCGACGAGCGTCACAAGCGCATGGGCGACAGCCGCTATGTCGTCGAACCGAATCTGAAGGAGGGCAAAGGCGGTCTGCGCGATCTCCACACGCTCTTCTGGATCGGCAAATATGCCTATCAGGTGCGATCGGTGCCGGAGCTGGTCGAAAAGGGGCTGCTCTCCGCCGAGGAGCTGCGCCGCTTTCAGCGTGCCGAGAATTTCCTGTGGGCGGTGCGCTGTCACCTCCACATTGCCACCGATCGCGCGGAGGAGCGCCTGACCTTCGATATCCAGCGCGAGATCGCGACGCGGATGCGTTACGCCGATCGGCCCGGCAAGACCGCCGTCGAGCGCTTCATGCAGCATTATTTCCTGACCGCGAAGCAGGTCGGCGACCTCACCGGCGTGTTCCTAGCCCATCTCGATGAACTGTTCGCCGCGCGCGGCCGCCGTTTCGGCTTGCCTAGACTACGCCGCACACCAAAGAACCTGAAGGGATTCGTGCTCGATCGCGGCCGGCTGGCATTGCCGCGGGAGAATTTCTTCGAGCAGAATCCGATCCGATTGATCGAGCTGTTCGCGCTGGCCGATGCCAACAATCTCGAAATCCATCCTCTCGCAATGCGTTCCGCGGCGCGCGACGTGCGGCTGATCGACAACAGGGTCCGCCGCGATGCCCGCGCGAATGCGTTGTTCATGGAGGTGCTCACCAGTCCGGGTGACCCCGAACGCACGCTGCGGCTGATGAACGAGGCGGGTGTGTTCGGCCGGTTCGTACCCGATTTCGGCCGCGTCGTCGCGCAGATGCAGTTCGACATGTACCACCATTACACCGTCGACGAGCATTCGATCCGCGCGATCGGCTTGCTGTCGCAGATCGAGAAGGGCAAGCTGGACAGCGACCATCCGCTTTCCGCCAAGATCGTCCGCAAGATCGTCTCGCGCCGGGTACTCTATGTCGCGGTGCTGCTGCACGATATCGCTAAGGGCCGCGGCGGCGATCACAGCGTGCTCGGCGCGGAGGTCGCCGAGAAGCTTTGCCCGCGCTTCGGCATGACCGCCGCCGAGACCGAGATGGTCGCCTGGCTGGTCCGCTGGCACCTGATGATGTCGGAGACGGCATTCAAGCGCGATCTTTCCGATTTCAAGACCATCCTCGATTTTGCCGAGAAGGTGCAGAGTCCCGAATTGCTCCGGCTGCTGCTGGTGCTGACCGTGGTCGATATTCGCGCGGTCGGGCCGGGGATCTGGAACAGCTGGAAACGGCAGCTCCTCTCCGATCTTTACGAAGCGGCTGACGAAGTGTTGCGCCCGGGCCACAAACAGAAGGGCCGCCGCGAGCGGATCGAGGCCAAGCAGGCCGATCTGGCCGAACGGCTCGGTTGGTCGAAGGCGGAGATGGCGCGCTATGTGAAACGCCTACCCGACAGCTATTGGGTGGCCGAGCCGATCGATGTGCTCGAAACCAATGCCCGTGTCATCAAGGCCGCCGATACGGAGGATCGCACGCTCGCGATCGAGCCGGTGGTCGACAAGGATCGCGGAGCGACGCTGATTACCCTCTATGCCACCGACCATCCGGGCCTGTTCTACCGCGTCGCGGGCGCGATCCATGTCGCGGGCGCCAGCATTCTCGATGCGCGCATCCATACCACCCGCGATGGCATGGCGATCGACAATATTCTCGTGCAGGATCCGTTCGGCCGGCCCTTCGACGAGCCCGACCGGCTCACCCGGCTTGCCCAGACCATCGAGGATGCGCTCGCCAACCGCGGGCGCCTCGCCGATCGCCTCGCCGCCAAGCCGCTGCCGCGCACCCGCGCCGACGCTTTCGACATCGAGCCCAATGTGCTGATCGATAACCGCGCGTCCAACCGCTATACGGTGGTCGAGGTCCATGCCCGTGATCGCCCGGCGCTGATCAATGCGCTCGCGCATGCCATGTTCCAGTCGAAGTTGACCATCCACTCGGCCCACATCGCCACCTATGGCGAAAAGGCGGTGGACGTTTTCTACCTGACCGACCTGATCGGCGACAAGGTGACCGCCGCCCCGCGCCTCAAGGCGCTGGAGCGGCGACTATTGGATGCGGCGGCCGGGATGGTGGTTGAGCAGGCCGCGGCTTAGCCTCAGAACTTCGTCCGCACCGTCAGACCGTAGGTCCGGGGCTCTGCGGGGAACACGATGAACAGGCTGTCCGCCACCGCCGCAGTGCCGGCCGGCGTCGCCCGCAGCGTCGCCAGCGAGTTCGCCCCTTGGAGCGGCGCGCCGGTCACGACCTGACGATAATCGTCGTTGAACAGGTTTTGCGCCCAGACCTCGATCGCCCAGACATCATCCTTGCCGGAAAGGCCGAGGCGGGCATTCACGACCGCCGGTCCCGGCTCCGATTTCTCGGGCAGCAGATCCGATCCCGTATTCACCTTCGAATTGGCGCGCAGATCGGCATGAACCAGTGCCGAAAGACCGCTGGAGCCGACCGGCGGCGTCCAGGTGACGCCGGCGGTCATCACATAGCGCGGCGCGTTGGACAGCGCCTTGCCGGGGATGGCAAACAAAGTCACAGGCAGCGGCCGCCCGTTCGCGCCGGAGACATTGTTGCGATATTCGGTCTTGGCGTAGGTGACGCCGGCATCGACCGAAAAATTACGCGCAGGATAGAAACTCGCCTCAAGCTCGACACCCTGGCTGACCACGCCGGCCTTGGACTTGCCCGTGCAGGCGCCGGTCGCGCCGCTGAGATCGCTGTCGGCGCCATCGCCCCCGGCAAGTGCGCTGCATCCCTCGATATTCTCGACGACGAAATTGACGCCGTTGAAGGTGTTCAGCTGGAAGTTCTTGAACAGCTGATAGAAAGCAGCCGCCGCGACGCGGAAACCGTGCCCGCGATACTTCGCGCCGATCTCGAAGGAATCCACCTTCTCGGCCGCGAACGGAAGCTGATTGACGTTCGGCGCGCCGAGCGTGAAGCCGGCACGGTCGAGGTTGAAGCCGCCAGCCTTGAAACCCTTCGAATAGCTCGCATAGGTCATCAGCCGGTCGGTTGGCTTGAAGCTCAGCACGGCCGTGCCGGACCATTCATTGTCCGAGATACGGTTGCGATACGTACCGTCGAGACCGCCGCCGATGCCATTGGCGCAGGACAGGCCCTGGATGTTGGAAGCAAGGCTGGTGAGCGTCGCGCCGGTCGCCGGTGTGATCGCCCCGCCGGCCACGCCCGCCGCGATCTGCGCGAGCAGCGGCTGGATCACCGCCGCCTGCTGGAGGCACACCGCCGTATCCGACGCGATCGTCGCATCGAGCCGCTTCTTGTCGGACGTGTAACGCGCGCCCAGCGTCAACGAGATCTGATTGGTCAGATCATAGACATTGTGGGTGAACAGCGCCCAGGTCTCGTCCTTCTGCTTGAAGACGTCTCCGGTCGATCCGACCGAGCCGGTCGTGCCGATCGCGCGCAGCCGGTCGAGCGTCGAGAGCAGCGCATTGACCGCCGGACGCGCCGGCGCCGGGAAGGCGAGCGGAATGCCGGGCCGGATGGCCGGATTGACGCACCCCGGAGAGGCCGGGCTCAGCGTGGCGCCGGGCAGCCCGAGCGCCGAGATCGCGCCTGCGACAATGCGGCAACCCTGCACCAGGCCGTAATCGGTGCCGAAGCGCAGATTGTCGGCCAGGTCGAGCGTTTCATTGCCGTAATAGCCGCCGACCAGCCAGTCGAGCTTGTCGCCAAGCGCCTTGCCCTGAAAGCGCACTTCCTGCGTGAAGGTCTTGAACCGCTGGCGATAGGCATCGCGATAGATCAGGTCGAGATTGGTGAAGTCGGCGTCGGTGCCGCGCTTCAGATCCCAGTCGCGATAGGCGGTGATCGACGTCAGCTTGGCGCCGCCGATCTCCCAGTTGACCTCTCCGGAAAGCCCCCATTCGCGCACGTCCGAGCGATAATCGCGGCCCGGCGTGACCGAGACGCGCTGGCCGAACGGATCGTCGTTGATGACCGCGCCGAGCGAACGCTCCAGCGCCGCGAAGCGGTTGGCGCGGGTGCCGAACACACCGCCGGCCGTGACGAAGCTCTCCGTCGCGGGCAGGAAGGTCGCCGCGCAGCATTCCTCGTTGCGCTTGGCATAATCGGCGATCAGCCGCACGCTGATCACGTCGCTCGGCTCCAGCTTGAGCTGGCCGCGTGCCAGCCAGCGATTGCGATCGTTGAAATCGCGGCCGGTGGCACCCGGATAATTGTTGGATTCCTTCAGGAAGCCGTCGCGCTTCATGTAGATGCCGTCGATGCGATAGGCGATCTTGTCGTTGATCGGCCCGGTCAGCCCGACCGCCCCGCGCCAATAATCATAATTTCCGTAGCTGAGCTCCGCGGTGCCGCTCTCGGTGAAGCTCGGCCCGGCGGTGATCACGTTGATCAGGCCCGCCGAGGCGTTGCGGCCGAACAGCGTGCCCTGCGGCCCGCGCAGCACCTCGATCCGCTCGATCGCGCCGAGCTCGGTCAGCGCGACGCTTGAGCGGTTACGGTAGACGCCGTCGATGAAGGTCGCGACCGAGCTTTCGAGACCGGGATTGTCGCCGATCGTGCCGACGCCGCGGATACGCGCAACGCCGCCCGCCGCCTCGGATTGCGAGGAGGTCACGTTGAGCGATGGCGAAAGCTGGTTGAGCCCGCGGATGTCGGACACGCCGCTGTTGCGCATCGCATCGCCGCTCACGGCGGAAACCGCGATCGGGACGTCGTTCAGCGAGATGCTCCGCCGCGTCGCCGTGACGATGATCTCGCCTTGATCCGCCGCCTGTGCGTTTGCATCAGGCGCGGGAGAAGCTGTTTCAGCCGGTTGCGCGAACGCAGGGACCGCCGTTAACCATAATGCACTCGTAACCAGCCAATATTTCTTGGTCATGATTGCTCTCCCCGCGACCTCTAATATCTTATGAGATATTACTTCTATACCTCTGGGCGAACACCGAAAAGCACTTAATGCTTCATTTGGTTAAAAAACCGTAAATGATGAGGCCATCACGCCTTCAAATGCCCTCCCCCTGTCCCCCCGACATCGCCCTGTTGGCGCGGCGTAACAGTTACGTTATAGCGTTCTGCAATCGCGGCAGCGCGAGGGGTGAGAGGGAAAAATCGATGAAATTGCGTGCTTTTATCGCGGCGCCTGTGCTGGCCGCATTGATCTCCACGTCAGCTTCTGCGTTCGACGCATCTTCCGGCCGCAAGGCGCAGGAAAAGGGAACCGCCGAAATTCCGGTATGCACCAAGCGTCTCGGCACCGCCGCCGTTGTGGAGCCGGACAACAACTGGTGGCAGTCGCTGGGCCTCGGCTCGCCCGAAGCGATTATAAAGGTCTTCATCATGAAATCGCAGTGCTTCGGCCTGGTCGATCGCGGCAAGGGCCTCGCCAGCCGCGCTGTCGAGCGAGCGCTGGCCGATAGCGGCGAGCTTCAGCAGAATTCGAACATCGGCAAGCGCCAGGTGAAGGCCGCCGACTATTCGATCGTGCCCGATCTCGTCACCAAGAACAGCAATTCAGGCGGCAACGCGCTCGGCGGCATCGTCGGCGGCTTCCTCGGCCGCAGCACCTTCGGCGCGCTCGCCGGCGGCATCAACATCAAGAAGAAGGAAGCGAACGTCACGCTGACGCTCGTCAACATGCGCACCACCGAGATGGAATTGCTGACCGAAGGCTATGCCCGCAAGTCCGACCTGTCCTTCGGCGCCGGCGGCGGCATCGGCTCCTGGGGCGGCTTCGGCGGCGCGGCCGGCGGCGGATATCAGGATACCGACATCGGCCAGGTGATCGTGCTCGCCTATCTCGATGCCTACAAGAAGATGGTCACCCAAATGGGCGGCCTCCCCGCCAACGCCAGTGCGGCGGCACCGAAAGCCCAGTAAGCGCGGGTCAAGCCAGATGATAAGAGGCCGCTCCCCATCACCGGGGCGGCCTTTTGGCAGGCTCGCGGTCACAGCGCCGGCGGAGCCGGGTCGGCTGGCCGTTCAGAGCACCTGATAAGGCACCACGTTCCGTACGTCCGGATCGATCAGCAGTTGGCGGTCGGCCGGGGGGAAGGCGCGCTGGTCGCAGCGCTGACGGGGGCAGAGACGGCAGCTGATCCCGATCGGGGTCGCGGCCGCGGCATTGGCGATGTCGAGGCCATCGGCGTAGATGAACGCATCGGCATGCTCGACCTCGCAGCCGAGCGCCACCGCGAAGCGGCGCGGTGAGCGCGTGTAGCTGCCGGAGGGCTTCACCAGCCCCTTCGCCATCGACACATAGCGCACCTCGTCCGGCGTCTTGGCGAGCTGAACGAGGATGCGATCGGGGATCGCAACCGCCTCATGCACGATCCACAGCGGGCAGGCGCCGCCGAACCGCGCGAACTGGAGCCGCGTCGCCGAATGCCGCTTGGTGATGTTCCCTGCCATGTCGACCCGGCAGAAGAACACCGGCAGCCCCCGTGCACCCGGCCGCTGGAGGGTCGAGAGCCGGTGGCACGCCTGCTCGAAGCTCACCCCGAAGCGGCGGCACAGCCGATCGATATCATGGCGAACCTGCCGCGCGGTCGTCCGGAACCGGCCATAGGGCATCAGCAGCGCCGCCGCCGCATAATTGGCGAGGCCGAGCCCGAGCAGCCGCCGCGCCTGCTCCGAAAGCGCCGCCGCGCCGGTCACCGCCGCGATCTGATCGGCGAACACCAGCATGCCGAGCTGCTGCGCGAGGAAGAAGCGGCGCGTTTCCGCCGGCAAGGCGCGATCGATGGTGAGCAGGCCCGCCTGCGCATCGAAAACCCGCATCGGCCGATCCGGCATCTCGCCATCGGCCGAAACCGTGTCGATGCCATGATCGGCCTTGAGCAGATGGACGAGCAGCGCCTCGGGCAGCGGCTCGGCATCGAGCGCCTGCGCCATGGCCTCCGCCGCGCGGTCGATCGGATCGACATAATTGCCCGCCTCGTGGAACCAGTCGCGCACCTCCTCCCAGGGCAGGCGCCCGCCGCCCGGCGCGCCGGAGGTCAGCGCCTCGTCGGCGATCTGCCGCCGCTCCTCGCCCCGGCGATAGGCGTCGTGGAGGCGGATGAAGTGATCGGCGAGCGCGGGCTGCTGCTCGACGATGCGGTGCATCTGCTCGGGCGAGGCCAGGTCGGCGAACAGCGGGTCGGCGATCGCGGCGCGGAAGCCTTCGAGGCGCACTGCCGACTGATCGGCGTCGGGCAGGCTCCAGTCGAACGGAAAGGCGCGCGCCAGCGCCTCGGCCACCGATGGGGTGATCGGCCGGTCGTCATTCTCAAGCTGCGAAAGATAGCTGACCGACAGGCCGACCTTCGCCGCCATCCCCGCCTGCCCGAGATTCAGCCGCTGCCGTAACGTCCGCAGCGCCGCGCCCGCAAAACGGCGCCTGACCGAGGGAGTCATATTTGCAAAATACCTCTTCGCAAATCCGCAACTTTGCATTTGCGCTTTGGAACGAAGCTTGGAAAGGGGGAAAATCCAGAATCACGAGAGCGGGAAGCAATGCTGGCAATTCTGCAAAAGCTTGAAGAGAAGCGCGCGGCCGCGCGGCTGGGCGGGGGCGAGAAGCGGATCGCCGCGCAGCACGCCAAGGGCAAGCTCACCGCGCGCGAACGGATCGAGGTGCTGCTCGACGAGGGATCGTTCGAGGAAGTCGACATGTATGTCGAGCACAACTGCACCGATTTCGGCATGGATGCCGAGCATATCCCCGGCGATGGCGTCGTCACCGGATCGGGCACGATCAACGGCCGCCTCGCTTTCGTGTTCAGCCAGGATTTCACCGTCTATGGCGGCGCGCTTTCCGAGCGCCACGCCCAGAAGATCTGCAAGATCATGGACATGGCGCTCAAGGTCGGCGCGCCGGTGATCGGCCTCAACGACAGCGGCGGCGCCCGCATCCAGGAAGGCGTCGCTTCGCTCGGCGGCTATGCCGAGGTGTTCCAGCGCAATGTGCTCGCCTCCGGCGTGGTGCCGCAGATCAGCCTGATCATGGGGCCGTGCGCCGGCGGCGCGGTCTATTCGCCGGCGATGACCGACTTCATCTTCATGGTGAAGGACTCATCGTTCATGTTCGTCACCGGCCCGGACGTGGTGAAGACCGTCACCAACGAGGTCGTGACCCAGGAGGAACTGGGCGGCGCGATCACCCACACCACCAAATCCTCGGTCGCCGATCTCGCGCTCGAGAACGACATCGAAGCGCTGCTCGCCACCCGCGACTTCTTCGATTTCCTGCCGCTCTCCAACCGCGAGCATGTCCCGGTCCGCCCGACCGAGGATCCTTATGACCGGATGGACGAGAGCCTCGACACGCTGATCCCGGACAGCGCCAACAAGCCCTACGACATGCACGAGGTGATCCGGAAGACCGTGGACGAAGGCGAGTTCTTCGAGCTCCAGCCCGCCCATGCCGGCAACATCATCATCGGCTTCGGCCGGATCGAGGGCCGCACCGTCGGCATCGTCGCCAACCAGCCGATGGTGCTGGCTGGCTGCCTCGATATCAACTCATCGAAAAAGGGCGCGCGCTTCGTCCGCTTCTGCGACGCGTTCGATATCCCGATCATCACCTTCGTCGACGTGCCCGGCTTCCTGCCCGGCGTCGCGCAGGAGCATAGCGGCATCATCAAGCATGGGGCGAAGCTGCTGTTTGCCTATGCCGAGGCAACCGTGCCGAAGATCACCGTGATCACCCGCAAGGCCTATGGCGGCGCCTATGACGTCATGTCCTCCAAGCATCTTCGCGGCGACTTCAACTATGCCTGGCCCACCGCCGAGATCGCGGTGATGGGGGCCAAGGGCGCGGTGGAGATCATCTTCCGCAAGGACATCGGCGATCCCGAAAAGATCGCCCAGCGCACCGCAGAATATGAAGACCGCTTCGCCAACCCGTTCGTGGCCGCATCGCAGGGCTTCATCGACGAGGTGATCATGCCGCACTCGACCCGCAAGCGCATCGCCACCGGCTTGCGCAAACTGCGCAACAAGAACCTCGAAAATCCATGGAAGAAGCACGATAATATACCATTGTAACCACCATCCGTCGCCCCGGCGCAGGCTGGGGCCTATCTCTCTCGCCAGCCAGACGGCGCCGAATGGGAGAGAGACATGGATGCCAGCCTTTGCGCCGATGGCGCAAAGTTTATCCTGAGCGCCACCGCAGGCGGCGTCGAAGGGCTGGCATGACGCCGGTTTGAGGAATAAGTCATGACCACCGATCCAATCGTAATCCTGTCCTACGCCCGCACCCCGATGGGCGGCTTCCAGGGCGCGCTTTCGTCCGCGACTGCCGTCGATCTCGGAGCGACCGCCATCGCCGCCGCCGTCGAGCGCGCCGGCATTTCGCCCGAGCAGGTGGAGCGCGCCTATATGGGCTGCGTGCTGCCCGGCGGGCTTGGCCAGGCCCCGGCGAGACAGGCGGCGCTCAAGGCGGGCCTGCCGCTTTCGACCGAGGCGGTGACGGTCAACAAGATGTGCGGATCGGGCATGATGACCGCGATGATGGCGGCCGATGCGCTCGCCGCCGGCTCCGCCGACATCATCGTGGCGGGGGGCATGGAAAGCATGACCAACGCGCCGTTCCTGATGAAGAAGCATCGCGCCGGCGCACGCATCGGCCATGATACGGTCTATGACTCGATGATGCTCGACGGCCTCGAGGATGCCTATGAGCCCGGCCGCGCGATGGGCACCTTCGCCGACGACATCGCCCGCGAATATCAGTTCACCCGCGCCGCGCAGGATGATTATGCGATCGCCTCGCTGAGCCGCGCCCTGGAAGCCCAGAAAACGGGCGCCTTCGATCTGGAAATCGTGCCGGTCACCGTTTCCACCCGCAAGGGCGATGTGGTCATCGCCGAGGACGAGCAGCCGCCAAAGGGCGATGCCGCCAGGATCCCGAGCATGAAACCGGCCTTCAACAAGGACGGCACCGTCACCGCCGCCAACGCCTCCTCGATCTCGGATGGTGCCGCCGCGCTGGTGATGACGCGGGAGTCGGTTGCGCGCGAGAAGGGCCTGAAGCCCGTGGCCAAGGTCGTCGCGCATGCGGGGTTCGCCCAGAAGCCGGCGCTGTTCACCACCGCCCCCGTCGGCGCGATCGAGCGCGTGCTGGAAAAGGCGGGCTGGTCGAAGGACGAGGTCGACCTGTTCGAGGTCAATGAGGCCTTCGCGGTCGTCGCGATGATCGCGATGAAGGATCTCGGCATCCCGCACGATAAGATCAACGTCAACGGCGGCGCGACCGCACTCGGTCATCCGATCGGCGCATCCGGCGCTCGCATCCTCGCGACCCTGATCGCGGCGCTCCAGAAGCGCGGCGGCAAGAAGGGCGTGGCCGCGCTCTGCATCGGCGGTGGAGAGGCGACAGCCATGGCAATGGAGTTAATGTAGGTGACTGATACACAATCCGTTTACATCGTTTCCGGCACCCGCACGGCGATCGGCGATTTCGGCGGTGGCCTCAAGGATGTGATGCCAGCGGAGCTTGGCGCGCATGTCATCGCCGAAGCCGTCAACCGCGCCGGCATAAGCCCCGGCGACGTCCAGCATGTCGTGCTCGGCCAGGTCATGCCGACAGGCCCCAAGGATGCCTATCTCGCGCGGGTGGCGGCGGTGAACGCCGGCATCCCGATCGAAACGCCCGCGCTGACACTCAACCGCCTGTGCGGATCGGGCGTGCAGGCGATCATTTCGGCAGCGCAGGGCATGACGCTTGGCGAATATGACGTCGCGGTCGCGGGTGGAGCCGAAAGCATGAGCCAGGTGCCTCATCACGTCTCCAGCGCGCGCTGGGGTACGAAGATGGGCAACATCACCATGATCGATGCCATGATGGAAGCGCTGAACGATCCGTTCGAAGGTTTCCACATGGGCATCACCGCCGAGAACATCGCCGAGCGTTATCAGATCACCCGCGAGACGCAGGACGAAGCGGCGGTCGAAAGCCATCGCCGTGCCGCTGCCGCGCAAGCGGAGGGACGCTTTAAAAGCCAGATCACCCCTGTGGAAATTAAGACCCGCAAGGGCACGGTGCTGTTCGATACCGACGAGCATGTCCGCGCCGATGCGAGCCTGGAGGACATGGCCAAGCTGCGCCCGGCCTTCAAGAAGGACGGCACCGTCACCGCCGCCAATGCATCGGGCATCAACGACGGCGCCGCCGCGGTCGTTCTCGCCACCGAAAAGGCGGTCGCCGCGCGCGGCCTCAAGCCGCTGGCGAAGATCGTTTCCTGGGGTCATGCCGGGGTCGAGCCGGCCTATATGGGTATCGGGCCGGTCAAGGCGGTGCCGATCGCGCTTGAGCGCGCGGGGCTGACACTTGCCGATATCGACGTGATCGAAGCCAACGAAGCCTTCGCCGCGCAGGCCTGCGCCGTGTCTAACGAGCTTGGCTTCGATCCGGCCAAGGTCAATCCGAACGGCAGCGGCATCTCGCTCGGCCACCCCGTCGGCGCGACCGGCGCGATCATCACCGTCAAGGCGCTCTACGAGCTTGAGCGCATCAACGGACGCCATGGCCTGATCACCATGTGCATCGGCGGCGGCCAGGGCATCGCCATGGTGGTGGAGCGGGTGTGATGAAACTGGGGCGACTAAACCATATCGGCGTGGCAACGCCCTCGATCGAGAAGTCGGTCGCTTATTATCGCGATGTGATGGGCGCGACGAAGATCCACGATCCATTCGACCTGCCCGCACAAGGGGTAAAGGTCTGCTTCGTCGACACGCCCGGCGAGAACAGCAGCGGTAAGGATTCTGGCGGCACCCAGATCGAGCTGATCGAGCCACTGGGCGAAAGCTCGCCGATCCACGGCTTCCTCGCCAAGAACCCGGCCGGCGGCCAGCACCATATGTGCTATGAAGTGCCCGACATCCATGTGGCCAAGGCATGGTTCGAGGGCAAGGGCGCCAAGGTGCTCGGCGAGCCCCGCATCGGCGCGCACGGCACGCTGATCTTCTTCGTCCACCCCAAGGACATGAACGGGGTGCTGACCGAGATCATGGAGACGCCGAAGGAAGGCGCCGAACATTGAGCAGCTGCAACGCCATCCGCCTCGATCTGACCGAGCTCAAGTCCGCGATCGATACGGTCGCGTCGAGCGATGTGCGCCCCCTGCTGCTGACCGGCGAGGGCCGCGCCGGGCAAACCGAGGATTTCAGGGAAGCCGTGGCGGCCTTCGCCGAGAAGCGGTTACCCACGTTCAAGGGCAAATGAGATGACCGAAAAAACTCTTGCTGAATGGCAGGCCGCCGCCGCGAGGGAAGTCAAGGGCAAGGACCTGACCTGGCACACGCCCGAGGGCATCGCCGTCAAGCCGCTCTACACCGCCGAGGATGTGGCCGGCATCGATCCCGGCCTGCCCGGCTTCGCGCCGTTCACGCGCGGCGTGCGCGCCTCGATGTATGCCGGGCGCCCCTGGACGATCCGCCAATATGCGGGCTTCTCGACCGCCGAGGAATCCAACGCCTTCTATCGCCGCAACCTCGCCGCCGGGCAGAAGGGCCTGTCGGTCGCCTTCGACCTGGCCACCCATCGCGGCTATGACAGCGACCATCCCCGCGTGACCGGCGATGTCGGCAAGGCGGGGGTCGCGATCGACACCATCGACGACATGAAGATCCTGTTCGATGGCATCCCGCTCGATCAGATGTCGGTTTCGATGACCATGAACGGCGCGGTGATCCCGATCCTCGCCTTCTTCATCGTCGC
>Ga0157380_10000447_pt1 | contig 25241 bp, 15 predicted proteins | sample S35metaG_FD_119757 | JGI IMG/M metagenome (GOLD analysis project Ga0157380, IMG submission 119757) | Switchgrass rhizosphere microbial communities from Kellogg Biological Station, Michigan, USA - S3-5 metaG | ecosystem: Host-associated > Plants > Roots > Rhizosphere > Soil | place: USA...
TGACTACAAATTAGAAGTTGAAGCGAAGGGCTTCAAGAAAGCGGTCGTTACCGACGTGCACGCATTGATCGCCACACCGACAGCGGTCGACGTCGCGCTCGAGCTCGGGAACGTCAACGAAGTAGTTACGGTCGCAGCGAACTCTGCTGAAATGCTCGTGAACCGGGAAGATGCGACTCTCGGCACCAACTTTGTAAACAAGCAGATCACGCAGCTGCCGCTCGAAGCTCGCAGCGTTCCTAACCTGCTGACTCTTCAGGCAGGCACTACTCGAGATGGTTATGTCGCCGGCGCACGAGCCGACCAATCGAACATTACGCTCGACGGTGTCGACATTAACGAGGCGCAGACTAACCAAATCTTGAACCCCGACGCCGACCCGGCAAATGGTTCTAGTGCGCTGGCCCTCCAGCCGGATCGTAATACGGTAATTCGACTCAATTCTGAGGCGATTGAAGAGTTCCGCGTGACCACTTCGAATCCTAATGCTAATCAGGGCCGCTCAGCCGGCGCTCAAGTAGCACTAGTCACCAAGAGTGGAACGAATGATTGGCATGGCGCCGGCTTTGAGTTTTATCGCACGTCGGCTTTCTCCGCCAATAACTTCTTCAACAATAAGGCCGGTCACTACGGTCCGAACGACTTGCTTCCGGCAAACACAAAAATAGGCGATCCCAAAATCGTCCGTCCTCCGCTAATCCGACATACTTTCGGTGGAGCGTTCGGGGGGCCGGTGAAGAAGGACAAGATCTTTTTCTTTTACAGTCTTGAAGGAGATCGCATTACCCAATCCAGCTCGATCGTGCAAAATGTACCCTTGCCCAGCTTGGGCCTGGGTCAGCTCAAGTACCGCGGTTGCCCTCCGGGCACGGCATCGTCAGCTTGCGGCACGACCGTCACGCCGACGCTCCAAACATTGACTGCGGCTCAGGTTAACTCGATTTTTAATAATCCATCAGGTCCTTTTGGAACAACGGTGGGAACAAATCCGGCGGCTATAGCAGCGTTAGCGGCAGCAGCTGCCAAGTATCCTGCGAATGACTTCACGATAGGTGATGGACTTAACACAGCCGGGTTCAGATTTAATGCGCCCGTTCCGGTGAAGCGCAATTCCCACAGTGGCAAGTTCGACTTCAATCTGACTGACAAACAGCAGGCGTTCATTCGTGTCAACATTATTTACGACTTGATCGCGCGCGAACGTCAGTTCCCGGATACGCCAGCCCCGAGCATTTGGTCCCACCCGATCGGTATAGCCGGCGGGCATACCTGGACGATCAAGAACAACCTGATTAATAACCTTCGCTATGGATTGACACGCGAGGCGTTTACGAGTGGCGGCGATTCGACGGCCAACGCGATCAGTTTCCGCTTTGTGTTTTCGCCTGCTACCTTTACGCGGACGATTTCGCGTATCACGCCAGTCCAAAACATTACGGACGACCTATCCTGGATCAAGGAAAACCATAGTATTGGGTTCGGAGTGAACGTCCGGCTCATCTCCAACAGTCGCAACTCATTTGGCGCATCGTTCGATAACGCGATCACAAACCCGTCCTTCTATTCAGGGGGCGGTAATGGTATCTCCAATCCGGTAAATGGTTTCGCACCTATTTCGGGCTCCCGAACAGGTGTACAGAACGCTGCGACGGCATTGATCGGAAGATACTCGCAATACGGCGCGAACTTTATCTTTGACCACAGTGGTGCGTTGCAACCTTCCGGAACTCCAACCGTCCGCGACTTTGCCACGCAGGAGTATGACGCTTACGTCCAGGATTCGTGGAAGCTGACGCCCCACCTCACTGTGACTTATGGAATGCGTTACTCGCTCAGTCATCCAGTGTATGAGAAGAATGGCTTCGAAGTCGCAACTAGCATTCCTCTTTCAGACTTGTTTGAGCAGAGGAAGGCGGCGGCCATTAGGGGACAAAACGTGCAGACACCGCTCACTCTGTCTCTCGCTGGCAAAGGCAATAATGCACCGCCACTTTACAGTTGGGATAAAAACAACTTCCAACCGAGAATAGCGGTTGCCTGGTCGCCGAGCTTTAAGGGCGGGCTAGGGGGTAAGCTCTTTGGTACCAAAAACCAGTCTGTAATCCGTGGTGGCTTTGCCATGACAAACGACTATTACGGACAGCAACTGGCGGTTAGTTTTGACCTTAACAATACGCTTGGGTTCGTTTCCAACCAGACAATCGCCGCGAACACATTCAACATTACGTCAAGACCGGCGCCACAATTTACGGGCTACGGTCAATCAGTGCGCGGTTTGCCCAGAATCACGGTTCCTGGAAACATTTCGTTCCCGAGGACCCAGCCATTTGATCCCAATCCGATATTCCAGCAGCGACGCATTGAGTCGACCTTGGATTCAAAACTTGTCGCTCCGGTGAATTACTCCTGGAACCTGACTTACGAACGTGAGCTGGGCCACGGGTTGGTTATAACAACTGCGTACGTCGGCCGGGCTGCTCGCCAACTGATCGCGTCGCGAGACGTGATGGCGCTCAACAATCTGATCGATCCGAAGTCAGGCATGGATTGGTACACGGCGGCCACTCAGCTCGAGATTCTCCGCTCGCAGGGAGTTCCACTTTCAGCCGTGCAACCGATCGCATGGTTCGAGAACATGTTGCCACCGGACATCGCGCAGCGAATTGATGACAATTACTTCGGTGGTGGCTTCTATGCCAACACACACATTTCTGCTACACAGGCCGTTTACGGAGTCGCTCTGGACTTTTACGGAAATGACTGGACCGACACCCAGGACGCGATTGAACAAGGGCTGGAACGCAACATCTTCTTCCATCCCCAGTACGGCGCGTTGTCAGCCTTCAGCAGTATTGCGAGGTCCAACTACCACGCCGGCACGGTTACAATTCGCGAGCGGTTGGGGACCCATCTAACCATGGATTTCAATTACACGTTGTCCCATTCCATGGATGACGCTTCAGGTCTGCAAACCAGCGGTGCCTACGGCGGCGCGTTCATTTTGAACCCGATTCGCCAACACGACTCGTTTGCAAACTCCGACTTCGACCTGAAACATATCATCAACGCCAACGCCGTTTGGGAGCTTCCCTTCGGAAAAGGCCGGAAGTTTTTTGGCGGTGTCGGCTCGATTGGTAATGCCATCCTCGGTGGATGGCAGCTGACGGGAATCTATCGCTGGAACTCCGGCTTGCCGACCAGCCCCCCGTACGACGATGCTCGCTGGGCAACGAATTGGAATGCCCAAAGCAACACCGTTCGCAGAGGTCCAATTGAGACCTGCCCGACCCAGGGTGGCAAGCTTTTCAACTGCAATACCACCCAAGCTTACCGGAGCTTCCGAAATGCCTATCCGGGTGAAACTGGCGACCGGAACGTGTTTCGGCTGCCCGGCTACGTCAATCTTGATCTTGGCTTAGGCAAAACGTTCAACGTACCATGGGCAGAGAATCACAAGCTGCAGGTTCGTTTCGAAGCATTTAATGTAACGAACACTCAGCGTATGGGCGCAATCGACGGTAGTCGCAGCGGCTACGGTCTGGGCCAGGATCCCGGCGGTTCACCTTTTGGCTGTACTGGATCTGCCTGCGTCACTCCGCCTCTTGATCCACCGGTTAATTGGATGAACTTCATCGGCATACAAGGACAGCCGCGCGTCATGCAACTCGGCGTACGGTACTCCTTCTAACTTGAGCCCGTGTCAAAGAAACTGGGCGGGCTGAGGCTTCTAGCTTCGGCCCGCCCTTGTCTTTGTCTCAATCGATCCCCCTATAATCTTTCTAATCCCAAAATTAGCCGGAGGTAATTATGAAAGTCAGCCGGTTCGTCCTGATACTTGCCCTTGTTGGGCTTCTCACCACTGTCAAGGGACAAGAAAGAGGTGAGCGAAATCTTGGCCCCGGCGCGCGCGGTGAAAATGTGATCTATGGAGACCTCATCGTGACCGGAGAAGTACCAGGCGCGAAAGGAACCGCTTACGAAATCATCTTGTATCCCAAAGCCGGCAGTGGCATGCCTCTGGCAAAGCAAACGGTGGGCGCTAACGGCCGCTATCGTTTTGTTAATCTGCTGGAAGGTGATTACGACATAGCAGTGGTCGTTGAGAACAATGAAATCACCCGCGTGCGAGTACTGTTACGCGCTCCGATTTACAAAACTGACGTTCGGGAAGATATCACTTTGGAATGGAAGGCAGCCGCCAATCAGCCATCCAGACCCGCATCGATTTCGGCGGAAGACTTATATAAACGCGAACCTGCCAATCAAAAACTCTTCGACAAAGCTGCCGAATCTACTGACAAGAAAAAGTATGCTGAGTCAATCGCGGTGCTAAAGGAATTGGTGGCCAAAGACGCTAATGACTTTCAAGCCTGGTCCGAACTGGGCACGGTTTACCTATTGTCGAAGAATGTATCGGAAGCTGAGAAAGCTTACGAGCAATCAACTCAAATTCGGCCCGCATTTTTCCTGGCGTTAATGAATCTTGGCCGGCTGCGCTTAATCGAGCAAAAATATGAAGCGGCCATTCCAGTCTTGACCAAAGCAGTTGAAGTGAAACCTACTTCTCCGGAAGCCAACTACTATCTCGGCGAAGCCTATCTTCAAATCAAGAAAGGTTCGAAAGCCGTAACCTATCTTTACGAGGCTTTGAAGTTGGATCCGATTGGCCGAGCCGAGGCGCACTTGCGTCTCGCCGCTCTGTACAACGGCGCGGGACTTAAGGATAAGGCTGCGGCTGAATACGTTGAGTTCCTTAAAAAGAAACCGGATTATCCCGACAAGAAAAAGCTCGAAGAATATATCGCACAGAATAAGAAGTGATACCCAATGGGTAACGCAAACTGTTAGTTTGCGTGGATTGAATGGCATTCACCGCACTCGCAAACTAACAGTTTGCGTTACAAAAGCAATAGAAGTCATGAAGGTCACTGTTAGGCGGCTAGCGTTTGTGTTCGTTCTGCTTGCCCTGTTGGCCACCCGGACTCAATCGCAGACGGGAAGTGTCTTATACGGCGATCTCCTCGTCGAGGACGACGGCAGTGGCGAGCTGAGACCACTTAATTACTTCGTCACCCTCTACAGTTTGAATGGCTACGTAGTCGCCCGCCAAACTGTCGCGCCAAATGGTCGCTACCGATTTCCCAACCTGGCAGACGGAGACTATGACATCGTAGTCGACCTCGAAAACTCTGAGGTCGCGCGCGTACGGATACAGCTGCACTCGCCTGTCATAAAGACGGATTTCAGGTACGACATTACGTTGGCCTGGAAGACAATCAATCGACAACCGCTTAGACCGGTGTCGGTAACGGCGGATGATTTTTATAAAAGAACTGAAGCTAATCAGGGAACTTTTGAGAAAGCTCAACAAGAGACCAACCGGAAAAAATTCGATCGAGCTATCATTCTGCTGAAACAACTGGTGAGAATCGACCCGAATGACTTTCAAGCCTGGACTGAACTCGGCACAGCTTTTCTAGCCACCAAGAATTTTGAAGAAGCCGAGAGAGCTTACGAGAAGTCGACTGAGATTAGACCGAAGTTCTTCCTCGGGCTGATGAACCTGGGGAGGGTGCGGCTGATGACGAACAAGTTTGACGCCGCCATTCCCGTTCTTAAGACAGCAGTTGAAGTCCAGGGCACTTCGGCGTCTGCAAATTTCTATCTTGGGGAAGCCTACCTGCGAATCAAGAAAGGCTCAAAGGCAGTAGGATATTTCTATGAGGCTCTCAAGCTTGATCCTGTCGGCCGGGCTGAAGCTCACTTGCGATTAGCCGCGCTATACAACGGCGCCGGTCTCAAGGCGAGGGCAGCACAGGAATACGCGGAGTTCCTGAAAAAGAAGCCGGCATATCCCGATAAGAAGAAACTCGAAGCGTACATTGCACTGTACAAAAAACCTTAATCTCGCCCGGGAGTAACTCTAATAATGAAAGTACTAGTTAGCCTCGTCGCACTCGTCTGCGTAACGAGCTTGCTGTCGCCGAGTGTTTCTTCGGTTAGTTCATCAACGCCGTCCCCAGCTGACGAAGTAACAGCCATCACTCGCGTTACTTTGATAGACGGCACCGGAAAAGCGCCCGTTCCTAACTCCGTGGTCGTCGTGCGCGGAGATACCATCGACTCAGTCGGCCGCATGGGTCAGTTGAAGATTCCTGCCGGTGCCCGAATCATCGATGGATCTGGCCTTGTGCTCGCGCCGGGCTTCATAGATACACACAATCATTCTGATCGAGGCTTTGATTCCGACCCTGCGGCAAAGACGCAGGTCTCGCAAGGGATTACTACACTTTCAGTGGGCCAGGACGGAGGCTCGGAGCTCCCGATCGGCGCTTATCTGACGAAACTTAATCAAAGTCCAGTGGCTACAAACGTCGTCACCTTTGTAGGCCACGCAACTGTGCGCTCTGCTGCGATGAACGAAGACACGAATCGTCACGCAACTGCAGCGGAAATTGAGAAGATGAAGACGATGATTGAGCAGGCGATGCGTGACGGCGCGTTTGGATTATCGAGCGGGTTGGAATATGAAACCGGCAAGCCGGCCACAACTGAGGAACTGATTGCGCTCGCGAGCGTAGCCGGCCGTTTTGGCGGCATCTACATCAGCCATGTGCGCGATGAAGCTGACAAGACGTTTGAAGCTTTTAGAGAAGCCTTAAGGATTGGACGGGAGGGCCATCTTCCAGTCCAGATTTCTCACATCAAACTCGGTAGCGTGGCTGTGTGGGGCAAGTCGCGAGCGGCAGTGGCGATGCTCAATAGAGCTCGTCGACGGGGTCAGGATGTTACTGCCGATTGTTATCCATACGAGGCCTGGAGCTCCACGATTCGCGTTTTGATTCCCAGCGGTCGACACGATGATCCTACCGATGTCGCCCGCGGCTTAGCGGATGTAGGCGGAGCTCAGAACGTTACTATCGTTAGTTGTCGTGCTCACCCGGACTACGAATTCAAGACGCTCGCTGAGATTGCAGCGCAACAGAAGATCACACCTGTCGAGCTTTATATGCGTGTTGTGCGGGAAGGTGGGGCCGGTGTGGTTTGCCACTCGATGAGGGACGAAGACATCCGCGTCTTTTACCAACAACCCTGGGTGATGGTCAGCAGTGACGGTGGGATTGGCTCGCGTCATCCTCGGGGCGCCGGGACTTTCCCTCGAGTGCTGGGTTTGTTTTCAAGAACGCGGCATTGGTTCAGTCTCTCTGAAGCGATTAGAAAAATGACTTCGCTTCCTGCGCATCGACTCGGTTTGAAAGATCGAGGATTGGTTCGTCCGGGCTATCAGGCTGATTTGGTGTTGTTCGATGCCGCAAAGGTAATCGACCGATCAACTTTTAAGGAACCGCAGTTGATCTCGAGTGGCATCGAGCGAGTGCTCGTGAATGGAGTCGAGGTTTGGAAAGATGGGAACGTCACCGGCGCCCGCCCCGGCCGTCCCTTGCGCCACGTTACAGAGTGAGAGTCCAACTGCCTTTGCCAGAAGGGACTAATACCACCTGCGGCAGCTGGTGGATATTTCAAGTTCGACCTACACCCAGAGTTGAGTTTGTTTTCGGAGAATCCCACCTGCGCTAGCTGGTGGATGGTTCAAGTCCAGCCTCGCTTCCTCCCGCGGTAAATTAGGCTGGACCTGAAGTATCCACCAGCTAGCGCAGGTGGGATTAGAAATGATGGGCTTAAGTTGTTGGTAGGTCGGACTTGAAACATCCACCAGCTGCGCAGGTGGTATTCAGGACTTTTTTCGCAACCAGTTCAACAGAAGCCGTATGGGAATTAAGAGTCATCGTGCCTTAGTGAGAAGATATCGACCGATGCGGCCATGAGTGTCTTCAACGAACTCAAATTCCGTCACCCAAAAACCGCGCTCCAGGAATGTAGTAAACGCTGTTCGCGTTGCCGCGCGCCAACGCTCGGTTTTCCTGGCGTCGCGATCAGTGACTCTATTAATGTCCTCCGGAATCTCTATGGCAACGTCCATCTCCGGATAGATTTCGCCTATCGCGCACGGCTCCTCTTTCTCATTAACACTTAGCACCGTAATTGACTCGTCTCTGTCCGGACTGGGTTCGTAGTTACCCTCAACGAGCTTGCACACGCGATCGCTGTCAAGGTTCCAGGTAACCCACAGGCGATCGGTGCCGGTCTGGTGAAGAAAGCTGGTTGTCTTTCCATAATAGTTGACGCGATAGCTGTCTGAAACTACACCGAGCTTGCCGAAGTTAAGACGCGCATTACGAGCTTGTAATGGATCAAAAGTCCACGTGATGGTCTCGATGCCTTTTGACAAAGCCCGCTCGCGTTGGGCCAGCTTGAGCTTGAAGCCGAGGCCGTGCCGCCGATACTCCGGTCGTACCGCCAGCATATCGGAATGGAGAATTAGTTTGCCGTTTTCCTGGCCGGGGAAGCCAAAGACAAAACCCACCAAGCGATGCTTTTCGTCGACTCGATCAAATGCCCCCATCAGCACTCCGCCCACTTCTATCATTGGAATTAGAGCCAACGCGGGAACTACTTCGAGGTCGGCAACTCCCCACACCTCTTTCTGCAGTAGCTCGACTTCGTGTAGTTCGGAAATCTCAGTGATGTCGCGGAGAATTAATGAGGAAAGCTGTAGACTCATCAGTCGGGTCCTAACTTGAAATCTGTGCATGCAGCGTGGACGCCGCAATACGGTACTCCCGACACATCGGGATAGCGACGGGATCGAAGATTCAACTGGCCACAAAACATGCGTTCTCACTTAGTTGAGTAAATGGATCCCGTCGCTACCGCTCCGGGTACTGTATTGCAGCGCGCCCTCGATTTCAGATAAGGACAACACCGGCTCATCTGACTCTTGCCTAATCTTGATCTGGTTGGGGATCGCCCCGGCGCTGGCGCTGAATCTACGACTGCTCGGATTACCTGTCAACCTCGCACTGCTTCGTTTGATCCAAAAGTATATACCGCACCTGTAGTCTTGGACTTATTCCGCTTCGCTTGCAATCGATCGAGTCGGAGTTCTCCAAAGAATTATGCATTGACCACCCGATATTTTTGATGGAACAGAATCTGCTTTCGCAAACCTCATCTCTTCTCCTCAGGAGTTAGACCGGTGCGTGACTTCCGAAAAATGGAACGAATCAACATAGCAGGAGACTGAGAATTAAGGTCGATGCCGTCGTTCCTTTCCCGCACCTCGTAACCATCAAATGGAGGCGTTATGACAAGAACCTGGCTATCAAGGAATTTGGTTCCCTCGCTGATAAATCTACTGCTGATCAGTTTGCTTGGACTCTTCATGTTTACCAGTGCATTCGCACAAACGGGTCGTTCCACAGTTCAAGGAAAGGTCAGGGACGCGCAGGGAAGTGTGGTCACCGGCGCGACCGTGACTCTCATAAACGAAGGAAAGAACATCAATCGAACGCAGACCACGAATCAAGACGGCGGCTACGTTTTTACGGCCGTCCCGCCGGGAACTTATAAGCTGGAAATCGAAGCTTCGGGCTTTAAGAAAGTATCCATCGCAACCGTCGAGGCGTTGGTTGACACTCCTGTAACCGTCGACTCGCAACTCGAGGTTGGCTCGATATCAGAAGTCATCAGTGTTACTTCGAATGCCGAGGCGCCGCTCAATACCACGGATGCGTCAATCGGCACTGCTTTTGAGAGCCGGCGCATTCAAGCGCTACCGCTCAATGCGCGCAACGTCATCGGTTTGCTTTCTCTGCAGCCCGGTGTCACCCGCGATGGTTATGTCAGTGGTGGACGTAAAGATCAGGCGAACATTACGCTCGACGGCATCGATGTGAATGAACAGCAGCGCGGTCTCGATGTAGTCAGTGACGAAGCGTTTGCCAGCGTGCTGCGTTCAACTCCTGACTCGCTCCAGGAGTTCCGCGTCACGACCACCAACGCCAACGCCGACCAGGGACGTTCATCAGGCGCCCAGGTCTCGCTTGTTACCAAGTCAGGCAGCAACAATTACCACGGCTCATTATTTGAGTATCATCGAAATACGGTTACCACGGCTAACGACTTTTTCAACAATGCCGCGGGAGTAGAGCGGCCGCAGTTGTTGCGAAATATTTTTGGTGGCAGTTTGGGCGGTCCGATCAAAAAGGATAAGCTTTTCTTCTTCGGCACCTATGAAGGATTTCGCGAAGCCACGGCCACTTCGGTACTGCGTCAAGTGCCTTTGCCCACGCTCGGGCAGGGCATCGTGCGCTATCGAACTGATAGCGGCGCCAGTGATCCGACTTGCCCTCCAAACACTCCAGCAGGCGTTCGCTGTCTGAACATTTCCCAGATCAACGCTGCCTACGTTGCCGCCAACGGAGTCACACCCGGCGTTAATCCACTGGCGCTGGCCGCGTTGGCAAGCGCAGCCAGCCGCTACCCGGCAAACGATACCGGCGTCGGCGATGGCTTAAACACCGGTGGCTTCCGCTTCAATTCATCTACACCGCAAAGTTTGAATACCTTTATTACGCGCCTCGACTACACTCTGACAAACGCTCAGACATTGTTCGTAAGAGGGAACTATCAAAGTGATCACGTGACCCACTCGGTCTACGGAGGCGCCGACTGCGCCGCCGGCGGCGACAATATTCAGTGCTTCCCAGACACCCCTCCGCTAACGCTTTGGAACCACCCTTGGGGAGTTGCGGTCGGGCACTCCTGGACGCTCTCAAATACGATGGTGAACCGAGCTTCCTATGGCTTTACTCGTGCTGCTTTCAGCGACCAGGGCGACTCGGGATCGAATTTCTATTCGTTTCGATTCGTATACCGCCCACTTGGTTTTAGGGGCACGCTCACTCGCACGACACCGGTGCACAACTTTGTAGATGACCTTTCCTGGACGAAGGGGAACCACACGTTTCAAATGGGCGGGAACGTGCGACTGATCACGAACAATCGGACGTCGACGGGCGCCTCGTTTGATAATGCGATCACCAATCCAACCTATTACGATTGCTCCGGCCTGGCTGTGATCCTGGATAACGTGAACTGCAGCGATTCAGTTTTTTCCGATGTCAGTTCGCAGTCGGAAGGAGATCTCCGCGATGCGCTCACTGCGATCATCGGTCGCTTCTCGCAGTATGGAGCTGGTCTGGTTTACGACCAAAGCGGAAGACTGCAACCGTTAGGTACACCGACGGCCAGATCGTTTGCGACCGAGGAGTACGAGACCTATTTTCAGGATACCTGGCGCTGGAAACCAAACCTGACGATCAACTATGGCGTGCGCTGGTCGACGTCTACGCCGGTTTATGAGAAAAACGGTTTCCAGGTAAAGCCAACTCAAAGTCTCGGACAGTACTTTGATCGACGCGTCGCAAGTTCCAACAGTGGCGTGCCCTTCAATGAATTGCTCACCATCGATTTGGCGGGTAAAGCCAACAATCGTCCCGGATTCTACAAACAGGACTGGAACAATTTCGCGCCGTCATTATCGGTGGCATGGTCACCTGACTTCGGCGACAATTTCTTTGGCCGGTTGATAGGGCGGAATGGACGAAGCGTCCTCCGCGGCGGTTATCGTATGACCTATGACCGCATCGGCAGCCAGCTTGCCGTCACCTTCGATCTGAACACTTCACTCGGTTTTACTTCGGCACCTGGAATCTCGGCTAATACCTTTAATGTGAGCGATCGCCTCGGGCCACTATTTACCGGACCAAATCCACAGGTGCGCGCTCTGCTTATCGCTCAAGGAATTTCGGTACCCGGCCAGATCAACTTCCCCTTGAACGAGCCGCCGGACGAAGATCAGCGCATTCAGCAATCGCTCGACGACACGCTGACGACTCCTTATAACCACAGCATCAACTTCTCGTACGCGCGCGAGTTGGGCCATGGGTTTACGTTCGAGGGCAGTTATGTCGGACGCTTCGCGCGCAACTTGCTCGCGTCCCGCGACATCATGCAGTTGAACAACATCCGCGATACTCAGTCGAACACGACCTGGTATGAAGCGGCCAACCGGCTGGTAGATCTTCGTTACTCAGCCGCGCCAATCTTGTCGGTGCAACCGATACCCTTCTTTGAGAATCTCTTCCCGGGTCTGGCCGGTACTTACGTTAATCTCCTGACCGGCACCAACTACACGCTGACTGCCACGCAGGCTGCGTATCGGCGTTTTGCAGTTCCTGCAGTGGGCGGCCGCAACTCGACAGACTATACGTTCGCGCAATTGCTTTGGGACGACCAGCCGGTTTCCCGCGTCAACAACATTTTTTACCATCCACAGTACGCGGCGCTGTCGGTTTTCTCGACCATAGCTTCATCGAACTACAACGCGGCGCAGTTCAGTCTTCGCAAGCGTCTAAGTCACGATGTTCAATTTGACATCAACTACACCTACAGTCATTCGCTCGACAACGCTTCGGGTTTGCAGAATGCGACGGCCTACAGTTCGGCGGGGTTCATCCTCAACGCATTGGATCCTAATTCGAACTATGCCAGCTCGGATTTTGACGCGCGACACATTGTTAACGCGAACTGGGTTGTAGGTTTACCCGTCGGGCGCCACAAGAAACTTCTGTCCAACCTGAACAAGGTGGGCAACGGAATCCTTGGCGGCTGGACGATGACCGGGATCTTCAGGTTCAACACCGGTCTACCCATAGTTGGCGGCCCCTATGAGCTCGATCGCTGGGCCACGAACTGGAACGCCCAATCAAACGCCGTACGAGTACATCCTATAAGTTCGTCTCCCGGCAATGTGAACGGCTCGCCCAATTTATTCAGCGATCCGACCGCAGCAATGCAGAGCTTCCGCGACGCACGACCCGGGGAAGGCGGCGATCGCAATGTGCTGCGCGGACCAGGTTACATTACGCTTGACGCCGGTCTCTACAAGTCTTTCAAGTTGCCTTGGGAAGGTCATCAGATCACTTTCCGTTGGGAAGTCTTTAATGTCACTAACACACAGCGGTTCGATGGCAACTCGATCGCCGACCTAAGCCTGCCGCAGGATCCGTTCCTTTTCAGACCGACTGCCGGCACTGATTTTGGCCGATTCACTGCCACACAGACTCCGCTCAACGAAACCAAGGCGGGCCGCGTAATGCAGTTTGCCCTTCGTTGGGAGTTCTAGGTCATAGGCGAGTTAGAAATCTATTGCGGGCTGAACTTGTTTTCAGCCCGCAAGTTTTTGGAGATAGGAGCAGGCAGACAGCAGAAGGCAGGAAGGCATTCAACCTGGAACGCAACCACTGGACTGGGATAAGCTGCAGTTGGGAAGGGATGCTTGCTGTAGCATAGACTTCAGAGGCTCTTCAGTCTGTGCCCAGTCCGCAATACAAAACTGGTGTCGTGACTCTAAAGTTCATGGAAAAAGATTTCACTCCATAGGAGTGAGATGTTTATAGACTCGAATGCAAGCCCATCTCGCAACTCCGTTCGAAGGAGCGGAACTCACCTCGCGCTGTAGTTCTTCAAGATAACTCCCGCTCCTTCGAACGGAGCAGAACGGGAGGAGTGTCGTAGCGCTATAAACATTCCACCCCTAACAGGGTGACAGAATTTATTCGATAAGCAGCAAACCGCCGATCAACTCGCTCAGAAAGGCCATGTCGACGGGCTTGGTAACGTAGGCATCGAATCCCGACGCGGCAGCGTCCTGTCGAAAAGTGGATTCATGATGTGCGGTGATGGCGATGATAGGGATTTTTTTGCAGGCTTTCTCCTTGCGAATTTGGCGAGTAGCCTGGATGCCATCAAGTCCAGGCAGCGACAGATCCATCAGGATGATGTCTGGATGCTCCTGCTGAGCGAGTTCAACAGCTTGCTGACCGTCGCCTGCCTCGATTACTTTGTAGCCGCAGTTCTCGAGCTCCAAACGCATGAAGTAGCGAGTGTCGTCGTTGTCCTCGACCAGCAAAATGGTCAGATCCTTGGGCTCTTTGTCTTTCATGGCTCTGGGTCAGGGGGATTAATGAGATTGCGGTGAATCTAAGGCCAGGAAGTGTTTCTGTCAACCTTGTTCTGAAACCCTAAAATAATTGGGGCAAAATGAAATCAGAGAGAACCGGGCGGCCAATTTTGTCGTTAGACTTCACGATTGAAGAGATTACACCAAATGACGGGAGATAGACTATGAAACGCATCCTGCTTGTTGTCGCGCTGGTCGTTATCGCCGCGGTTGCCGGCATCGTGCGCTCGCACACGCGAGTCAGCCGCAACGGCGTTCAGTTTAACCTGGTTACTGCAGCTAAGGCAGATGGGCAGCTACGCGATGAGATTCGCAAGACTTTCGAGCTTTCTCCTGGCGCCGAGGTCAAGGTAAGCGGCATCAACGGTACGGTTACCGTCGAGACGGCCGACACTAAGACAGCTGAGGTCTACATCGTCCGCACTGCGAAAGAAGCCGGCGGGTTGGAACGCCGCAAGGTGATCGTCGAGGGTTCAGCTAATAGTTTGACCATTCGCGGGGAAAAAGGTGACACCGGATTCTTTGATCGGATGTTTGGTTCAAGTCCTAACGAGACCGTTACGCTGAAGCTGCCGCGACAAGTAGATTTGGAAACGAGCGGTGTTAACGGAGCCGTTAACATTGGTGATTTGGAAGGATCGATTGAAGTCAGCGGAGTCAATGGCAAAGTGAGTGTTGGTCAGGCTAATGGCTCGGCCGAGTTTCATGGGATCAATGGCAATGTCGCGGTCTCACTACGAAGTCTGAACAAAGAGGGTGTTCGCGTAAGCGGAATCAATGGCAACATCGAGCTGCGGCTGGCAACAAGCGTCAACGCGGATCTCGAAGCTCATGGAATGAATGGCAGCGTGCGCTCCGATGTCGCTGACATCATGGTTAGCAAAAGTGAGCACGGGAATCGCTACTCTGCACACATAGGCGATGGTGGCAATCCGATTGAAGTTTCAGGGATCAATGGAAATGTTCGTTTGACTCGACCGGCCGCTGCGTCCACAACTCCAGCAGAAGGAGACTCTGCAAAAGGGAAGGGCTAGGCCTAGAGTTGAGAGGTTGGTTGGTGGGAGGCCGCGAATTGTGCGGCCTCCCTTTCTTATTTGCATCGCTCAAGATTTTCCATTAGTCATATATCGTTTCCCATTTGTCATTTTCCAGCCGGGCTATTTTCCGCAGATTACGCGGATTACACGGATGTAAAAACCAAGAGCCAAGAACTAAGAACCAAGTCCTTCCTAACGAATGTCTGAGAATTTGACGTTTCCGATGGGGTATTCTTTCCAATCTTTGTAGTCGTAGTGCCACCACTCGGGTTCATAGACGGCAAAGCCATCTGCTTCCATGGCGCGGCGCAGAATTTCTCGTAAGCGCTTGGTTTCGGGTGTTGCGCACGCGTAGTCGATATGCGAGCGTTCAGTCATCTCGTCATACTCGCTCGGCATCGTCACTTCCTTGCCCGATTTCAAATCAAACAAAGAAAGATCGACTGCGCACCCGCGGTTGTGACGCGAACCTTTAGCGGGGTCTGCTACGAAGATCTTCTTGTCTTCGGGCGTCACATCCCAAAAGATCCTGGTGACATACCACGGTCGATAGCCGTCATGGATGATCAGTCCATAGCCTTGTTGATGCAGGTTCTGATTGATTCGCACCAGCGCTTCGGCTGCGGGGCGTTGCAGAAAAGCGCGCGCCTGTTTGTACACGGCTTTCCCGAGGAAGTTGTTTTTAGTGGCGTAACGAATGTCCAGCTTAATTGAAGGATCAAGTTTGATAAGTTCAACCAGATCCGATCTGCGAAACGGCCCCGCCTCACTCGGAGGTTGCTGCTTTTGAGCGAATGCTACCGAGCAGACAACGAGACAAAGAAGCAGCCGCGCAAATTTGGATTGAAATCTCATGAGTTGTTAGCAATACCTCCAGAAACATCCGCAGATTACGCAGATTTCGCAGAACGCTTCGCCATTGATACTACGCCTCGTTTTCTTAATCTGTGTCATCTGCGGAATCTGCGGATGAGATTCTTAGAACTCGACGGGCTTACGAGTTGTCAGCGTGGGCGCATTCCAGGATTTAAGCTTTTCGTTCCACTGGGGGATGGCTTCGTTGATGAACTTATTCACCTCAGCCATGCGCGAACGAAAGTCTGGCTCCAGCTGCCTGAAGTATTCACGCTGTTGCGGATTTGGGGCCCCGTTAAAGTTGTCGATCGAGCCAAACAACCCGTTCAGGCGATCTGTGACACGAGAACCGCCGGCCAGACCCAGCGATTGTTCGGTTGGACGGCCCAGTCGTCCCGAAATCTCATCAACTTGTTTCTGATAATCCGTTAATGCTTTCAACAAGTCCTTATCCGGCTCTTTGCTCAGACTCTTGACGGTGGTTTCAGTGTGTTTCAGCTGCTCTTTCACGCTATCGAGGTATCGCAGAGTAGTATTGGCAGCCTCCTGAAGTGGCTGAATTTTGCTAAGCAGCTCGAACTGTGCCCGCAGGTCTTCAGTACTAATTGTCAAAGTGGGATCAAGCCGTACTTCAACCGGCTGATCGTACGTCTTATCGCCAATTGTCAGTCTTGCTGTATAGGTGCCCGGAATAACCTGGGGACCGCGAGGTCCACCGCCGAATGCGGTTTCTTCTTCAGAGGGAGGCCGGCGTTGCTCGGGTCCGGTGTACCGCAAGTCCCAGGCGACGCGATTCAGGCCTTTCTCTTTAGCAGGCTTCTGTAATTCCTGAATCACCTTTCCACCTTCACCGAGAATTTGAATCTTGAAGGTAGTCTTGTCGTCCGGCTTATCTTTGAGGTAGTACGTCAGCAGCGCGCCATAGGCGGGATTTGGTCCGGTGAAAATCTTTTCACCCGTGCCGTAGCGCGTAAAGCGACTCGTAAAGCGTATCGCCGGCCGTACCGGAAAAAGTTTGGCGTTGCTACTGAGGACATCACTGTTCAGCTGTTGAAGGGGAGTGGCGTCGTCGAAGATGATAAGGCTGCGGCCATGGGTCGCCAGGATCAGATCGTTATCGCGAGGATGAACCAAGATATCATCGACAGCCACATTCGGCAGGTTCTTCAATCCCAGATTGATCCAGGTAGTGCCGCCGTCGTAAGTGCCGAACAGGCCCAGCTCGGTACCGGCGTAAACGAGATTCGGGTTTTTCGGATCTTCACGAATAACATGGACGTAATTAGGCGCCGGAAGATTGCCTGAGATGTTCTTGAAGCTGTGACCGCCATCCGTAGTTTTGAATACGTATGGGCGAAAGTCATCGAACATGTGCCGATCAAAAGCTACATAAGCTGTCTTGTCGCTGGTACGAGAAGGCTCAACTGCCGTAACGGGCGAGTTAGCCGGCAAGTTGGGAACGTTACGAACCACGTTAGTCCAGTTCTTTCCTCCATCAGTTGTAACTTGCACGTTGCCATCATCAGTTCCTGCCCAGATTTGTCCTTTCTGAACAGGAGATTCAGCCAGACTGATAATCGTCTCGTAGTATTCAGCGGTCGAGTTTTCAAATGCGATGGGGCCGCCCGCGTCCTTTTGTTTTTCAGGATCATTGGTGGTGAGATCCGGACTAATGTTTTCCCATGTCTTGCCAAAGTCTGGCGATTTGAAAACGACATTGCCACCAAAGTAGACCGTGTTGCTGTCGTGTGGCGAGAGCACGATCGGAGAGCTCCAGTTGAAGCGATACTTTTCTCCTTGCGACGGACCGCCGCCGCTGCTGCGCCCCCAGGGATTCACTTCCTGCTGTTCTCGCGTGCGCATGTCAGTGCGCACGATGCTGCCACCCTGAGACTCTGAAAGATAGATGTCTGGATCGGCGGCGTTGTTAACGACATAGAATCCGTCGCCAAAACTGAGCATGCGCCAATCGTCATTCATGATTCCCGCAGGCTCGCGGTTGCGAGCTGGGCCAACCCAGGAACCATTGTCCTGCAAGCCCCCCATCACGTTATAGAACGGCTGACGATTATCAGCGAACACGTGGTAGAACTGGCCCAGCGGAATGTTGTACATCGGGTCCCAGGTTTCGCCGCCGTCCTGCGAGAGGGCCCACCCACCATCCTGCCCGACCCAAATTCTTTTCGGATTTTTCGGATCAATCCAGAAGGCGTGATAGTCAATGTGAACGCGGCCAGTGATCGATCGAAACGTTTTGCCGCCGTCGATCGAAGTGAATAGGGTCGAAGCTACTGCAAAAACATGGTTCTCATCAGTAGGATCGACGCGCACGCGAGTGTAGTAAAAGCCTCTCGAAACGATGCTGGCTTGCTTCGACATTATTCGCCAATTCTCGCCGCGATCATCTGAACGATAGAGCAGACCTTCCTTTGCTTCCAACATCGCGTAGACCACATTTGAATTACTCGGAGCAACGCGAACGCCAATACGGCCAATTTGTTTCGGCAAGCCGTTGGTGAGTTTGTTCCAGGTGCGGCCGCCATCGATAGATTTGTAGACGCCACCTTTTTCGCTGCCGCTGCGAAACGTCCAGGGCTTGCGTTCAAAGCTCCACATCCCGGCATAAAGAATGTTTGGATTGTTCGGATCGATGTCGATGTCCGAACAACCGTGTTCTTTGTCGACGTAAAGAGTCTTCGTCCAGGTCTTACCGCCATCAGTAGTCATGAATACGCCACGCTCTTCATTGGGACCAAAGGCATGACCCACCGCCGCTACGTAGACGACATCAGGATTCTGAGGATTGATGGCAATGCCAGAGATGTACTGGGTGTCTTTGAGTCCCATGTGCTTCCAGGTCTTGCCACCATCATTGGATTTGTAGACTCCATCGCCGAATGAGACGCTGTTGCGAGTATTCGATTCGCCGGTACCAACCCAAATGACATCCGGATTGCCTGGTTGAAGAGCGATGTCGCCAATGGAAAAGGTTCCCTGACGTTCGAAGATTGGTTTCCAGGTGTAGCCGCCATTCGTGGTTTTCCAGAGCCCGCCTGACGCGCTTGCAACGAGAACAACGTTGGGGTCGCCGGGCACACCTTCAACGTCTGCCACGCGGCCGCCCATGTTCGCGGGCCCGATGCTGCGCCACTCAAGTTTTTCAAGTGCGCCTTCAAAAGGTGACTTTTGACTTTCCTTGTTTGGCTCTTGCTCAGCAGCGATGCTAGTTAATGCGTTATCAAAGTTCGATCGATTGATAGCGTTAGCGAAAGTTATGACTGGACTTTGAGCTAGAACCGCACAAAGCAGACAGGCAGTAACAAGGGACTTGGGGTTCATCGTTCCTTCTCCCGGAGCTGTTGGTCTAATGAAGCAGATCTTACTTGCAGGTTAGGGCGACAGTGTAGCAGAGAGCGAGGGGCAAAGTGCAAAGGGCAAAGCGCAAAGGGCAAAGCGCGAAGAGCAAAGCGCGAAGAGCAAAGCGCGAAGAGCAAAGCGTTCAGTCTTAATCCGTCTACTCTTAGCCCCATGCACAGCCCTTTGCTCCCTCGTCGGCCCTTTGCCCTTTGCCCTTAGCTCTTTGCTCTTGGCCCTTTGCCCGTTTGAGGGCGAATCCAAGTTGGATTAATCTCGAATCATGAAAACGATCCCCCGAACCAAACGAACCACTCTAAAACGATTGTCTGAACGCGGTGTCTATGACCGGGAACCAGTTAATCGAATTCTCGATGAGGGCTTCATTTGCCATGTCGGATTCAGCGTTGAGGGTCAGCCCTTCGTCATCCCCACCGGTTACGCGCGCGCCGGTGACAATATTTACATTCATGGATCACAAGCCAGCCGCATGTTACGAAATCTCGAGAAGGGAATTGATATGTGTTTGACGGTGACGCTGGTTGATGGTCTGGTCCTGGCTCGCTCAGCGTTTAATCACTCGATGAATTATCGATCAGTAGTTGTACTTGGACAGGCTGAACTCGTGAGTGAACCGGAGGAAAAATTGGCCGCCTTGCGAGCGCTTTCTGAACACATGATTCCAGGACGCTGGGATGACGTACGTCAACCAACGCAAGCTGAGATCACGATGACATCAGTATTACGCTTGCCGCTGAACGAAGCCTCAGCGAAAGTGCGTGTTGGTCCTCCCATTGACGATGATGAAGATTACGCCCTTAAAGTATGGGCCGGCGTGGTGCCCTTGAAGCTCGTAGCCGGCGAGCCAATTTCAGATCCGCGTTTACCTAAGGGCGTCGCGGTTCCCAGCTACGCTTCGAAGTACAAGCGCGCTGTGTGATTGTTCCTGGGTTTAGCGCTCCGGTACGAGTGAATGAGTTTTTTCCTTGATCTGGATCGAACCGGATCTCAGATCTCAGATCTCAGATTTAAGACCTAAGAGAATCAATTCCGCAATCCGAATTCCGCAATCAGCAATTCTTCCATGCCCTCCCTAACCTACATCCAGCTGCTTCGCTCAAACCAGTCGTTCCGGCGACTTTGGTCAGGGCAAGTAGTCTCAGAGATGGGTAATTGGTTCTATTTTATTGCCGCACTCGGTCTGGTCCGCCATGTTTCCAACAATGATCCCGAAGCCACGACTATCATCCTGCTCTCAAGGCTGATTCCTTTCACCTTGTTTGCTCCACTGGCCGGTGCCTTAGTCGATCGCTGGTCGCGACGTAAGGTCATGATTGCGACTGACCTGGCGCGAGTCATCATTGCGCTCCTGCTCCTGCTGGTTCACGAGCCCAAGGACTTGTGGCTGACTTATGTGAGCACTGCTCTTCTCTCGCTTTTCGGAACCTTTTTTGAAGCTGCTAAGAACGCGGCGGTACCTAACATCACCGGTGATCGAGATCTGCTCGCAGGAAACGCGTTGATGTTCTCCTCAAGGTTCCTCTTGATGTCGTTCGGCGCGGCGCTCGGTGGTTGGACTGCGTCGCACCTTGGTTACGCCGCGGCCTTCATCATTAACTCGATATCATTCCTGGTCTCGGCATATTCCGTCTGGCTGGTCCCAGAGCATGAAACTCGTAGTAAGCCGATCGCCAATCTGAAAACGTCCCAGTCCCAGTCGAATCGTTTCAACTTTTGGTCGGACATTAAGGAGGGTTGGGCTTACATCATTTCTCATGCTCCGGTCGCGGCTATTCTCGGCGTGAATATCCTATGGGCTACGGGTGGAGGCGCCATCAACTTGATCTCAGATCGGCTTGGAGGGTTGGTTTATGCGGGTGAACACGGGATCAGCGGAGACTCGGCCGTGGCGGTCCTTTATTTCGCCAACGGTGTGGGCTTGTTTGTAGGCATGATGATCGCGCGAAGAGTTGGTACTTACTTAGAATTGCGCGGAAAGACGGTGGGATTTATTGGCTGGGCTTTGGTTTTGCAGGGCTTCATGTTCGCGGGCATTGGTGTTATGCCTACACTCATATTAGCCAGTCTGATGCTATTTATTTCTCGCGTTACGCTTGGAGTTGAGTTTGCAATTCAGGAAGCGCTTTTGATGAGGTTGGTGCCTGACAATCTGCGAGGGCGAGTCTCGATCACCGATCGAGCATGTGAATTTCTGGTCTGGAGCTTTTCAACGGCACTTGCCGGCTGGTCGCTCCGTTTCATTCCGCCGCGCACTTTGACGGTAGTGTCTGGATTACTTTCGGCTACTGGCGGTGTCGCCTGGCTGCTGGGATTCGCTCTCAAGCTGATTCGTCTGCCACATCACCTTGATGACAAAGCTAGATTCAAGGAACGAGCCTTACAACGGACGCAGGTTGGTTAGTTATCGACTGATATAACAAAAGACTTCAGCATTGGAACCTGCCATTCAGGTCAAATACTGAAGTCCTTATAAAAATGAAGTACGTGGTTTAGTTCGCTCGAGCGTGTACGAGCCGCCGCATGCGATCCGCGAAGAGCACATCAATCTTCTGTGGTTCAATAATCGCGGTCACCTCACCTAATCCGAAATTCGGATGCATGATTGTTTGTCCCGTGCGATAGGTGCGTGTTTGTTCGTACGGTGCGCCCGGTGTGGCACTGGAACGATTGCCAGTGAGTTTTGTTCCGCTCTTGAACGAGCTGAGCTTCCCGCATTTGGGACAGCTAACTCGAGAGATCAAGCCGCGCTTCGTTACGGAAGCGACCACATGACCACGCTCTTCACCGCAAGTCACGCACAGCTTTTCAACCCTATCACCCACCTTGTAAATTGGCTTTTCCGGTTTTTCCATAAGGCCCCCATTTCTCCAGACCGTTTAAGCGTCTGAGTTTCAGCAGTCCGGTTTTGTGCTCCTTCAGCCAGACATAAATCCAGTTTACTCTCCAACCAGGAGCGTCAGGAGAAGCTTGCTAATCGACGGTAACTTCGGGTTACGGGAGCAGCGAAGACTTGCATTCGAGACTCAACAGAGCGGCTTCTTCCAGGTTATCGATGGCCCGCTCCCGACCTTTCAAATGCCTTCGCCAGTCCTATGGGGCGCAGCCTTTGATGCGGAGAGAAGGGTTTTGCAGCAAATATGATGCCTCATCGCGTGGGTGATTGGCAAGGCGAGCCCCTTGTTGGGACGGGCTTCGAGCCGCTCGTCATGCTCCCTTACATAAGTATTACAGCAAGCCCTTTTATGAGCTGTTATTTTAGATTCGTAGGTTGCGGGACGATCGCAACGCAGATCGATTCATTTTCAAAAAGGGGCCTAATAATGTCGGAATTGGCGCGAATTGGGGAAGAAAGAAAAACGAGAAACTGGAACACATCTGTCTTCATGGTGATATTTCATTTGGGAGCTTTGGTCGGGTTGTTCATGTTCAGTTGGCAGGCGTTGATTGCCACCGTGGTACTTTGGTGGGTAGCAGGCAGCCTCGGCGTCGGCATGGGCTTTCACCGTTTGCTAACGCATCGCGGGTTCAAGACACCCAAGGCTGTCGAATACCTGCTGACGATATTTGGTCTGCTGGCGCTGGAAGGCGGAGCAATTAATTGGGTAGTGACTCATCGCATTCATCATGCCTTTACCGATCTGCCGGGTGATCCGCACTCTCCCCGGGACGGTGGTTGGTGGTCGCACATGGGTTGGATATTGTTCGGTACGGCCCAGCAACATACTCGAGCGGTGATGGACCGGTACGCACCTGACCTTATGAAGGATCCCGTACAGGTTTGGCTTAACCGACTATATTTTGTGCCCTTGATTATTTGTGGAATGTTACTGCTGGCTTTTGGCGGCTGGTCAGCGCTGATGTGGGGTGTCTTTGTTCGCGTCACTGTCGGTCTGCATTTTACGTGGTTGGTTAACTCCGCAACTCACATGTGGGGAAAACGTCGCTTCGAAACTACAGACGATTCAACCAACAACTGGCTGGTAGCTCTGGTGACGTTTGGCGAAGGCTGGCACAACAATCATCACGCACATCCTCGAGCTGCGCGTCATGGGTTGAAGTGGTACGAGCTCGATATTAACTGGATCGGTATTCGCGCCCTTCAACTGATGGGTCTGGCGAGAAACATTAAGTTGATTAGTCGAGAGCAAATTGAGGCAGCGGCGCGAGGACGCGAGCTGCGCAAGGCTGCGTAGCCTGCAGGATTTTGGGCGAGGATTTGATCCTGGTTCCAGGGCGAAGACCTAAGATCTCAGATCTGAAATCCAAGATCTGAGATCTAAAGGCAAGGATCTGAGAGCAAATCGTTTAGAATTGCCGCATGCGCGTTCGTGGTCGTCGCCGCAAATCGGTAGCCTTCTTTATTGTGCTGGGCTCCTGCCTGGTTGTTTTGGCGGTCGCCCTCAATGTTGGATGGATACTGCTCAATTGGCGCGAAGTCGCCCTGCTGGTTTTGGGCATTATCTTCTTCGTCTTGATCATCACAGGGGTTGTATTAAACACGATCTTTCTAATTCGAGAGATACGACGAAACGAGCAGCATGACGCCTTCATCAATGCGGTTACTCATGAGCTCAAAACACCCATAGCCTCGATTCGCTTATATCTCGAAACTTTAAAGACCAGACCGGTAGATGATGTACAGCGGCTCGAGTTCTACAACGTGATGCTGGCTGACAGCGATCGCCTGATTCATACGGTCGAGCAGGTTTTACAAGCAGGGCGCGCCGCTGCCCACCGTCGCCAACGACTCACCACTACGTTAGTGGATGTCGGCGAGATCGTCCGCGAGTGTCTCGAGTTAACCCGCCTCCGCTACAACCTGAATGACGAAGCCCTTCACTATGCCGAGGACTTGAATGGCGAGCCTGCCTGCGTGGCCGGCGATGCCGAAGAGATACGGGCTGCAGTATCAAATCTCCTCGACAACGCGGTTAAGTACTCTGACAAACACATCAACGTTTCGGTAGACGTGGCGGCGCCAGGAAAGAACATCGTTGTGCGCATCGTCGATCAGGGCATTGGCATTCCAGCCGGGCACCTTAAGAGAATCTTCAACCGGTTCTATCGCGCGCCTGGACGAGTTATGGCTCGTATCAAAGGAACCGGACTGGGATTGTTCATCGTTCGCACTATCATCCGGAAACACGGAGGGCGAGTTTTCGCTGAAAGCGAAGGCACTGGACACGGCAGCACTTTTACGATCGTACTTCCCCGCGCCTGAATAGGTAGTTAATGAGATGACGGCTGTTCTAATCGTCGAAGACGAAAAACATCTGGCGGATGGTCTGCGTTTTAACCTCGAGGCAGAAGGCTACGATGTGCAGATCGAGGGTGATGGTGAGTCTGCTTTGTCGCAATTACTAGAACACCGAAATCGTTTCGATGCGGTCGTGCTTGACGTAATGCTGCCCGGAAAGAGTGGGTTTGAAGTGGCGGCTGAGTTGCGCCAGGCTGGACAGTTTGTGCCCGTGCTTATGTTGACAGCGCGCGGCCAACCACAGGATGTCTTGCGGGGATTTGAATCCGGCGCCGATGATTATCTGCCGAAGCCTTTCGATCTGTCGGTGTTGATTGCCCGGCTTAATGGTTTGTTACGACGACGTGAGTGGTTCGACATCGATTCACAGAACGTCAAACCGACAGCGAAGGGTTCGATACTTTCAGAAGACAGCGAGCCATTTGTTTTTGATGGCAAGCGGATCGATTTCGGTAGGCTCGAGCTTCACTCCCGGGGCGAAGTGATTCGCCTGACCTTGATGGAAGCGCAATTACTTCAGTATCTGATCCGCCATGAAGGAGAGATTGTTCCTCGTAAAGCGATGCTCGAAGATGTCTGGGGCTTGCGAGAGGATACGGACACGCGCGCGATTGATAATTTCATCGTTCGACTGCGCAAGTACATTGAGACTGAACCGAGCAAACCTAAACATCTGTTAACGGTGAGAGGAGTGGGATACAGATTTGTATCGCTGAAAGAATAGGTCTTGGACCTTGGGCCTTTGGCCTTTGATGTTTCTCAGATCTCAGATCTCAGATCTCAGATCTCA
>Ga0157380_10000448_pt1 | contig 25238 bp, 24 predicted proteins | sample S35metaG_FD_119757 | JGI IMG/M metagenome (GOLD analysis project Ga0157380, IMG submission 119757) | Switchgrass rhizosphere microbial communities from Kellogg Biological Station, Michigan, USA - S3-5 metaG | ecosystem: Host-associated > Plants > Roots > Rhizosphere > Soil | place: USA...
CCAGCTGACCACCCGCAAGCGCCAGCTCGAGGACGAGTGGGCCGAGGGTGAGAACGGCGAGCGGCCCGATGTGGGTGAAGAGGAGATCGCCGACATCGTCTCGATGTGGACCGGGATCCCCGTCTTCAAACTGACCGAGGCCGAGACCAAGAAGCTGATCCGCATGGAGGAGGAGCTGCACAAGCGGGTGATCGGCCAGGAGGTCGCGATCACCGCTGTCTCCAAGGCGATCCGCCGCTCGCGCGCCGGGATCAAGGACCCCAAGCGCCCGGCCGGCTCGTTCATCTTCCTCGGCCCCTCCGGGGTCGGCAAGACCGAGCTCGCCCGCACCCTGGCCGAGTTCCTCTTCGGCGACGAGGAGTCGATGATCCGCATCGACATGTCCGAGTACATGGAGAAGCACGCGGTCAGCCGTCTGGTCGGCTCACCGCCGGGCTACATCGGCTACGACGAGGGCGGCCAGCTGACCGAGGCCGTGCGGCGCAAGCCCTACTCGGTGCTGCTGCTCGACGAGATCGAGAAGGCCCATCCCGACGTCTTCAACATCCTGCTGCAGATCCTCGAGGACGGGCGGCTCACCGACGCCCAGGGCCGCACGGTCGACTTCCGCAACGCGATCGTGATCATGACCTCGAACATCGGCGCCTCGGAGATCGCCAAGAACACCTCGATCGGGTTCACCGTCGCCGACGAGACCGGCATGTCCTACGACGACATGAAGAACCGGATCATGAGCGACCTGAAGAAAGTCTTCCGGCCCGAGTTCCTCAACCGGATCGACGAGGTGATCGTCTTCCACAAGCTGGCCAAGGAAGAGGTGAAGGAGATCATCGACCTGATGATCAACCGGGTCCGCGTCCAGGTCGCCGAGCACGAGCTGCAGCTGGAGCTGACCGACGAAGCCAAGGATCTGCTGGTCGAGAAAGGCTGGGATCCCTCGATGGGCGCCCGTCCGCTGCGCCGAGCGATCCAGCGCTACATCGAGGACCCGCTTGCCGACGAAGTACTCCGTCAGGGCCAGATGACTCCTGGGTCGACCGTGCTGGTCGAGCGCGACCCCTCCGGCGACGAGGAGGACCACCCGCTCAGCCTGAAGATCGTCAAGCCGAAGAAGCCGCCGCGGCCGAAGAAGTCCAAGCCCGAGCCCGAGAAGGTCGGTGTCGGTGCCAAGAAGGACGAGGGCGAGCCCGGCGGCGAGACGGAGCCGGACGCGGGGGACGAGCAGCCCCCCGGCGACGGCGACGCCTGAGCTGCAACCGGCTGTGCGCGAACCTGGCCGCAGTGCGATCGGGGCCTGGAGCGGTGGGCGCTTCCTTCGTTGCGGCGAGGAGATCGAGGAGGCGCGGCTGGAAGGCCTGCTGCGGCCCGGCAACGGGATCGACACGGTCCTCAGTGCGGACACCTACGGCCAGGGCGAGGCGGACTCGGTGCTGGGGCGGGCCGTCGCAGGCGTGCCGCGCGACTCCTACTGCCTGATCGGCGCCGTCGGCCACGACTTCTACGAGGGTGAGCGCGACGGGCCGCGTGGCTTCCCGCGCTTCACCGACCCGCGCCTGCGCGGCGAGGACGAGTACGGGGACTACCTGAAGATGGCGGCGGAGCGCAGCCTGGAGCGGATCGGCGCGGGTTCGTTCGACCTGCTGCTGCTTCACAACCCGGACCGGGTCGGCTACTCGAGCGAGGCCGTCTGGGACGGCATGGAGGCGTTGCGCGAGGCCGGGCTCACGGCGCAGATCGGGGTCGCTCCCGGACCGGCGAACGGCTTCACCCTCGACCTGATCTCCTGCCTCGAGCGCTTCGGCGAGCGGATCGAGTGGGCGATGATCATCCTCAACCCGTTCGAGCCCTGGCCGGGGGAGCTCTGCCTCAAGGCGGCCGAGCGCCACGGGGTCAAGGTGATCACCCGGGTCGTCGACTACGGCGGCCTCTTCTGGGGCGACCTGCGCCCTGGGATGGAGCTTGCCCGGGGCGATCACCGGGCGTTCCGCCCGGAGGGGTGGATCGAGGCGGGCCTGGAGCGACTCGAGCAAGTGCTGCCCTACGGCGAGCGGGTGGGGCTGACGCCGATCCAGCTCGCCTGCCAGTGGAACCTCGCCCACCCGGCCGTGGAGTGCGTCGTTCCCACCTTGATCCAGGAGACAGGGCCCGAGGCAAGATCGGTCGAGGAGAAGCGGGCCGAGCTGGCGGCGATGCCCGCGGAGCAGCGGCTCGGCGACGATGACGTCGCCGCGATACGCGCGATCGGCGACAACACCGGCAGCATGGCGCTGAAGGGCGCCAATCCGCGGCACGAGGGCGAGGAGCGCCCTGATCGCTGGTCGCTCAGCGACGAGCTGGTCGAAGTCGGAGGGCGCTGGGGCATCGACCCCGATCGCGATCTCCTTGGCGCCGCCAACTGAGGCCGGCATCCGCGTCCCGCTGTAGCGTCGCGCCGCGTTGCCGCGGATAGACGAACGGACTCGTCCTTGGTGGACGCTCGTCGGGGCCTGCTCAGGCCTTTTCCTCCTGATGCTCGATTCGACCGTCGTGGCGCTGGCGCTGCCCAGCATCAGGCACGACATCGACGCCAGCGCCGAGGGTCTGCAGTGGGCGATGAACGGCTATCTGCTGGCGATCGCGGTGCTGGTCGTCACCGCGGGCCGTCTCGGCGACATGTTCGGGCGCAAGCGGCTCTTCCTCATCGGTATGGCGGTCTTCGGCTTGGGCTCGATTCTCTCCGGGGCCGCGGGAACCGAGCAGACCCTGATCGGGGGCCGGGTGCTGCAGGGGATAGGTGCGGCGCCGGTGCTGCCGCTGTCCCTGGCGATCGTCTGCAACGCCTTCCCGGCGAGTGCCCAGGCCCGCGCGCTTGGCGTCTGGGCGGCGATCTCGGCGCTGGCGCTGGCGATCGGGCCGCTCGTCGGTGGCGCTCTGGTCGAAGTCGAGTGGCGGGCGATCTTCTGGATAAACCTGCCGATCGTCGTCCTCGGCATCGCGATCGTCGCGCTGGCGGCCCCTGAGTCGACCGACCCCGGGTCTGGACGCCGTATCGACGTACCGGGTCTGCTGGCGCTGAGCGCCGGCCTCACTGCGGTGGTTCTTGCCCTGGTGCAGAGCAGGTCCTGGGGTGGGGGAGCCACGCTCGCCCTCGCGGCGGCCGGTCTCGCCGCGCTCGTCGCCTTCTGGCGGCTGGAGCTGCGCTCGCGACAGCCGATCGTCGATTTCGCTCTCTTTCGCAACGGCCCCTATTTCGGCGCCAGCGCCGCTGCCTTCGCCCTTGTCGGTGCCTACTGGGCGGTGATGTTCTTCCAGCCGCAGTACCTGCAGGACGTGCGCGGGCACTCCGCCGTGCTCAGCGGCTTGATGATCCTGCCGATCACCGCGCCGATGGTGGCGATCTCGCCCCTCTCGGGCCGCTTGATCGGTCGCTTCGGCGCCAGGAGGTTGATGACGACTGGGATGGTGTTCGGAGTCGCGGGTCTGCTGGCACTGACCCAGATCGATGCCTCGAGCTCCTACGGCGTGTTGCTTGCCGGGTACCTGCTCTTCGGCATCGCGCTCGGCTTCGTATACGCGCCGATGTCCACCGCGGCGATGGCGGTGATGCCGGCCGAGAAGGTGGGCATCGCATCGGGTGTGCTGGCGATGGATCGGGTGATGGCCGGGGCGATTGCCCTTGCGGCCAGCGGGGCTGTCTTCCATGCCTTGCTCGACGATGGCAACTCGTTTGCCCTCGCCGTGGCGGGCTCGACCTGGGTCCCCGTCGCCCTCTGCGCCCTCGGTACCGTTCTCACCTGGGCCTTCGTGCGCGACCCCCAACCGCCGGGTCCCGACCCCGCGGTGGCCGGCAATCCCGAGCCTCGGGCCCTCCAGCACCATGCGCACCATCGCCGCTTCCACTTTTGAGCCTTAAGGAGGGTCCAGCGAAACCCCCGCGCACGCCTGGCGGCGGCGGACACTGCGCGGTACGGCGTCCTCAGTCGGCCAAATAGCGCTGCTATTCGGCCTCCCTGCGTCCTTGTCCCGCTTGGTCCGGCGCTCGCCAGCCGCCCACGCGGGTTTCGCTGGACCCTCCTAGGCCCGATTTGCGAGGTCTAGGTGACCAGATTCCTTGACAACGCCCATCCCGACCTGTCCACTTGGATTTGCCCACTCCGCATTCCAAAGCGGTTTTTGCCATCCTAGAAGGCGATGTCAGCGCTTCCTGGGGACGAGCTTCACGAGTTGTCTGAACGCCAAGATCCCCGCCTACTGAGGGCCCTCGACGTGGTCGCGCCGGGCGGCGCCCTGCGCGAGGGACTCGACAACATCGTCCACTCCCGCACCGGGGGGTTGATCGTCGTCGGCGATCCTGGCGACATTTCCCACCTGCTTTCCGGCGGGATCAAGCTCGACATCGACTACACGCCGGCGATGCTCTACCAAGTGGCAAAGATGGACGGGGCGATCGTGCTCAACTCCGAGGCGACGAAGATCGCTTGGGCCAACGTCCAGCTGATGCCGGACCCGACGATCCTCTCGGCCGAGACGGGCACCCGCCACCGCACCGCGGAGCGCGTCTCCAAACAGACCGAGGCGCTGGTGATAGCGATCTCCCAGCGCCGCGACGTCGTCTCCCTTTACGTCGAGGGTACGAAGTACATCCTCCAGGACATCCCCGCGGTGCTGGCCAAGGCCAACCAGGGCTTGGCGACTCTCGACAAGTACCGCGCCCGTCTCGACCAGGTGTCGACCCGGTTGACGGTGCTCGAGTTCGAGGGCGGCGGTGTCCTCTACGACGCGCTCGCCGTCCTGCAACGCGCCGAGCTGGTGACCCGGATGGCGGTCGAGGTGGAGCGCTACATCGTCGAGCTCGGCACCGAGGGTCGCCTGATCGAGATGCAGCTGGAGGAGACGATGGTTGGCGTCGCCGCCGACAAGACCGCGCTGATTCGCGACTACAGCGTGGAAGACTCCGAGGGGAACCTGGCCACCGTGGTGCAGTCGCTGGCGCGGATGCCGCATCAGGATGTGCTCGACTTCGGTCGCCTCGCCGAGCTGCTCGGCTACGACCGCAAGCTCAACACACTCGACTTCCCGGTTGCCCCCCGCGGTTACCGCGTGCTCGGCCGCGTGCCCCGCATCCCCAAGCTTGTCGTCCAGAAGATCATCCACGAGCTGGGTGGACTGGAGCAGGTCCTGGCCGCCTCCGACGATGACCTAGAGGCTGTCGACGGAGTCGGCTCGACAAGGGCCAAGGACATCCGCGAGGGCCTTCGCAGGCTCCAGGAGGTCGATCTGGTCGACCGGTACCTACAGAGCTGACGGCGATTGGCGCCGTCGAGAAAAGAAAGGAGCACCCGATTTCTGAGCTAGCAGAGGAGGCCATGGAGGTGGACTTCGAGTCGGACGTCCCTTACGTCTGCGACTTCGAGGAGGGGGACAAGGTCGTCTACCCCCATCACGGCGCTGGCCTGGTGCTGAAGAAGGAGACCCGCGAGCTGATGGGGGAGAAGCGGGAATACCTGACGATCAAGATCCTCCACAACGAGCTCACGGTGATGGTCCCCTGTGAGAATGCCGGCGTTGCCGGACTTCGCAGGGTGATCGACGAGGTGGAAATCAAGAAGGTGACCGACGTCCTCACGGACGACGTCTCGGACATGCCGAAGAACTGGAACCGGCGCTTCAAGTACAACCGCGAGAAGATCAAGACCGGCGACGTCTTCGAGCTGGCCGAGGTCGTCCGCAACCTCGCGATCCGCGAGATGGAAAAGGGCCTCTCCACCGGCGAGAAGCAGATGTACACGCGGGCGAAGAAGATCCTCGCCTCGGAGTTCATGTACGCGCTCGACAAAGACGAGGACGGCGCGGAGGAATACCTCGACGGGCTGCTGGAGGAGCGCTTCGCCGCCACGGCGACCGCGTAGCACCAGCACCGTCACCGCGGTCATCGCGGCCGCCGGCTCCGGGGAGAGGCTCGGAGCCGGCGTCCCGAAGGCCTTCGTGCCGCTGGCAGGGAGGCCAATGGTCGAGTGGTCGGTCGCGGCCTTCCGCGAGGCTGCGGTTCACTCGATCGTCGTCGCCTGTCCGCCGGGCCACGCTCACGGCCTCGCCGGGAGTGATCTCGGCGTGGTCGATGGCGGGGAGACCCGCGCCGAATCGGTCTCGCATGCCCTCGAAGCGGTCGGCGCCGAGCTGGTCGCGATTCACGACGCGGCGAGGCCCTTGGTCACGCCGGAGCTGATCGAGGGAGTGGTCGCGACCCTCGACGCCGACCCGGAAGCCGCCGGTGCCATCGCCGCTACCCCGGCAACCGACACGATCAAGCGGGTCGCGAACAGCACCGGTCCCGCATCGACCGTCGCAGAGACGGTGAATACGGGATTGGTCATCGAAACGACCTTGGAGCGAGAGCGGCTCTGGGCGGCGCAGACACCCCAGGTCTTTCGGACCGAGGTGCTGCGAGCGGCACTCGCCGGCGATCCGGATCGAGTTGCGGTTGCCACGGACGAGGCGATGCTGGTCGAGGAGGCCGGGGGAAGGGTCCTGATCCACCCCTCGCCGGCCGAGAACTTCAAGGTGACGACCCCGCTCGACCTGAGGCTGGCCGAGCTGTTCCTTGCCGGCCGCTCAGCTCGGTAGGCCAAGGGATTCCGACTGGCGGATTACCGCCTGCCGGTTCGTTGCGGCTCGGCCGGCAGGCCGGCGACCGAGCGCAGCCCGTCGCCGAGGTGGCGTCGCCGTCGCCGCTCGTAGAGCTTGCGCTGGATGAAGAGGGTGGTGATGCCGGCAAGCACGATCGCCGCCAGGTTGAGGGCGAGTTGAGTCATCGCGCCCCGCCAGTCGGCCCAGTTGCCCAGCGCCGCCGCGACGCCTATGTTCGCCGCCGCCGGGATCGTCGTCACCGAGATCAGCACGCCGATCAGCGCGCCGGACTTTGCCGAGGTCAGGGAGAGCACCCCCGCCGCTCCCGCGAAAGCGGCGACGATGAAAGAGAACGTGTCCGGCTCGGCGATGAACTGCGTGAGCGGGTTCTGAATGCTCTTGAAGTCGGTATCGACCAGGCCCGTGGCCACGCAGATCAGGGTGAACAGGAAAGCGGCCGTGATGCCGACAGGGAATCCAATCGCCAGGGCGGCGAACGAGCGTAGGCCGACGCCGAGACGGCGCTCCACGGCAGCCACGCAGAGCCCAGCCAGAGGGCCGAACTCAGGTCCTACGACCATCGCCCCGACGATTAGGATCGGCGAGCCGGTGAAGATGCCCACCGAGGCGATCAGGCAGGCAAGGACCATGAAGACGAGGAAGTTGCCGCCCAGCTCGATCGTCTCTGACGTGCGGGCCTCGACCTCCTCCCAGACGACCGCGTCCGACGGCATCCCGCGTGCCGCCCGCTCGGCCCGGTCGGCGGCGTCGGAGAGCTGGGAGTCGATCTGCTCGAGCGCGATCGAGCCGTCGCGCGCGATGCCCAGCTCCTTCAGATCCTCGATCAGCACGCTGGCTTCCTCGCGGGCGATGTCGCAGAGGACCACGTCGCCCCGAGGCTGGCGCGCTGCCCCGGCGAGAAAGACCAGGTTGGAGGCCGACGGCGCCGCTTCGAGCAGGTCGAGGACTCTCTGGCAGCGATCTTCGGGGACGACGATCCGCAGGTGGACCATTGGCTCAGCGTATCCGCGGCCCGGGTCGCACTAATCTCGCGTCTCGATGTTGACCGACTATCACCTGCACCTTCGCCCAGACGAGCCCGACACGCCGGCCGCGCGCTATTTCACCGCCGAGAACGTCGACCGCTACCTTGCCGCTGCCCACGAGGCCGGGATCGAGGAGCTCGGGGTCTCTGAGCATGTCTACCGCTTCACCCAGGCGCTCGACCTCTGGCGCCACCCGTTCTGGGAGGAGCAGGCGCGCGACGACCTCGACGCCTACTGCGCGTTCGTGCGCGGAACTCCGTTGCGGCTTGGGGTCGAGTGCGACTTCGTTCCGGGGGCGGAGGACCGCACCGCGACGCTGCTGGAGGCGCGCGACTTCGACTACGTGGTCGGCTCGGTCCACTTCATCGGCGACGCCGCGGTCGACCACGATGGCTGGGACGTGTGGGACCGCAAGGGCGATCCCGACGAGGTCTGGCGGCGTTACTTCGACGCCCTGGCCGAGTGTGCCCGCTCCGGGCTATTCGACATCCTTGCCCATCCCGACCTGGTCAAGGTATGGGGCGCCAGCCGCCCGGCGCCCGAACGCGACCCGCGCCATTTCTACGAGCCGGCGGTAGAGGCGATCGCCGAGAGTGGTATCGCGGTCGAGATCTCGACCGCGGGGCTGCGCAAGCCGGTCGGCGAGATCTATCCCGCTCGCGCCTTCGCCGAGATGTGCGTCGAGGCCGGCGCTCCCTTCGCCCTCTCCTCCGACGCCCACCACCCCGAGCACGTCGGCTTTGGCTACGAGGACGCGGTCGGGCTCCTCGGCGATCTCGGCGTGGAAGAGGTCTGCGTCTTCAAGGGACGGGAGCGCCGATTGGCACCGCTCGGCGCCGCGGTGCGCGAGGATTGACTCCATGAGCGCGGAGCGACCAAGCGTGCATCTCTGGCTCTTCGCGCCGGGAGAGAAGCGCGAGACTGTGTCATGAGCGTCGGGATCGGCTACGACAGTCACCGCTTCGCCGAGGGTCGGCGCCTTGTGCTCGGTGGCGTCGAGATCGAGCACGCGCGAGGCCTTACCGGGCACTCCGACGCCGACGTGCTCACCCACGCCGTGATCGACGCCCTGCTCGGCGCCGCCGGCATGGGGGACATCGGCACGCTCTTCCCCGACGACGACGACCGCTGGCGGGACGCGGATTCGATCGACCTGCTGCGCACCGTGGTCGGCACGGTTTCAGGCCGGATCGTCAACGTCGACGCGACGCTCGTCTGCGAGGAGCCGCGCATCGGTCCCTTCCGCGCCGAGATGGAGCGGATCCTGGCTGAGGTGACCTCGGCGCGAGTCAGCGTCAAGGCCAGCACCAACGAGGGCATGGGCTGGATCGGGCGCGGCGAGGGGATCGCCTGCATCGCCGTGGCCTCGGTCGATAGCGAATAACCTTTCCGCTCCGATGGGAACACTCGGTTCCATAGCCACGGGCGTGCGCCAGTCGGTCTCCGACTCCGTCTTCGAGGCCAAGATCCTGCGCGAGTCCGGAATCCTCGGCCTCTCCAGGCCTGACAGGGCGGTCAAAGTCGCCGCCACCTTCCTGCGCTGGGGGGCCTCGCCGGCGACCGGCGTCGCCACCGCGGCGCACAAATACCCGCACGAGACGATGCTGATCGACGAACGGGGCTCGCTCACCTTCGAGCGGGTCCACCGCCGCACCAACGCGCTCGCCCACGCCTTCGCCGGCATGGGGATCGGGCCGGGAGACGGCATCGGGATCATGTGCCGCAACCACCGCGGCTTCATCGAGACAACCCTCGCCGCGGCCAAGCTCGGAGCCAGCGCGCTCTACCTCAACACGATGTTCGCCGGCCCCCAGCTGGTCGAGGTGATGCGGCGCGAGGGGCCGAAGGCGCTGGTCTACGACGAGGAGTTCGCGGGCCTGCTCGACGGCGTCGACGGAAGCGTCGCGCGCATCGTCGCCTGGACCGACGGCGAGCCGGAGGAGCAGACGCTCGACTCGCTGATCGCCACGGGCGACGAGTCCAACCACAAGCCTCCCCCCGACAAACCTCGCTTCGTCATCCTCACCTCCGGCACCACCGGAGCGCCGAAGGGGGCGCAGCGCTCCAGTCCCGACGGCCTGCTGGTGATGGCGGCGTTGATCGAGAAGATCCCCTACCGCGCCCGCGAGACGATGGTGGTCGCGGCGCCGCTCTTCCACTCCTGGGGCTTCTTTCACTTCGTGATGAGCCTGCCGACCGCCTCGACGATGGTCCTGCGCCGCCGCTTCGACGAGGAGGAGACCCTGCGCGCCGTGCAGGACCACCAGGCCCAGGTCCTCGCCGTTGTCCCGGTGATGCTGCAGCGCATCCTCCGTCTCCCACGGGAGACGCTCGAGGCCTATGACCTCTCCTCGCTGCGGATCACCGCGGCATCTGGGTCCGCCCTCCCGGGTGAGATGGCGATCGAGTGGATGGATCGCTTCGGCGACACCGTTTACAACCTCTACGGCTCAACCGAGGTTGCCTACGCGACCGTCGCCACGCCGGAGGATCTGCGGGCGGCGCCGGGCACGGCGGGGCAGGCACCGCGCGGCACGGTGGTCAAGCTCTACGACGAGGCGGGGCAGGAGGTTCCGACCGGCGAGGTCGGGCGGATCTTCGTCGGCAACGAAATGTCCTTCGAGGGCTACACCGGCGGCGGCACCAAGGAGGCGATCGACGGGTTGCTCTGCAGCGGCGACGTCGGCCACCTCGACTCCGCCGGGCGGCTCTTCATCGACGGCCGCGACGACGAGATGATCGTCTCCGGCGGGGAGAACGTGTTCCCGCGCGAGGTCGAGGACCTGCTCGCCGACCACGGGGCCGTGGTCGAGGTCGCGGTGATCGGGGTCGAGGATGAGGAGTTCGGCCAGCGGCTGAAGGCATTCGTCGTCGTAGCGTCGGAGGCCGAGGTCTCCGAGGAGGAGCTGCAGGCGCACGTCAAGGCCAACCTCGCCTCCTACAAGTCGCCGCGCGAGATCGAGTTCATGGACGAGCTGCCACGGAACGCGACGGGGAAGATCCTCAAGCGGGAGCTTCGGGAGCGACAGTCGCAGCAGTCGATTTAGGGCTCTCGCAGGGGCGCCGCCTTGAAAGGGCCGTCGGGGGTGGGTCTGCGGGCCGGCCTCCGGCCGGGAGTTCCCGCAGACCCACCCCCGACGGCCCTTGCGACCTCATCCCCAGAGACAGCGGGTGCTCGGGCTGCGGATGCCGCTAATTGCGTAAGAGCTTCTTCGGTGGGGGTGGAAGGGGCTCCGATGGCGGTAGTAGGTTGCTGGTTCCGATGGGCGAACCTGCGAGGCACTTGAAAGCGGTCGGGGCGGCGAACGAGGAGCTGCGCGAGACGGCGAGCCAGGCGCTCGAGTGGGTCCGGGTCAGCGAGGAGCGCGTCGCTAAGGTCGAGGCTCGCAACGAGGAGATCCGCGCCGAGATGAAGGAGCGGGCGATGGCCACCCTCCGCAAGCTCGGAGACGAGGGTCGCGAGCGAATTGCGGCGGAGCGCGATCGCAGGCGCGAGGCCGAGGCCCGGGCAACGCGTGCCGAGGAGGCCCGGGATCGCGCCGAGAAGGCGTTCGAGCTGGCCCAGGCTCGCGCCCAGGGCGATCGCGAAGCGCTTGCTGTCGAGTTGAGCTCGGCCAGGGCGGATGCCGAGAAGTCGCTGGCGGAGGAGGTCGAGCGCGTCGAGGCCGAAGCGGCGCAGCGGCATGACGACGCTCTTCGCCAGGCCAAGCTCGATGCCGACCAGCGCGTGGCGGCGGCGGAGCAGCGTGCGGCCGAAGCCGAGGCTGCTGCCGGCGAGGCGCACGAGCTTGCCGTGCGCCTCGAGGCCGAGATCGAGGAGCGAGTCATGCGGGGCACCGAGGACGTGCGGCGGGAGGCCGATGAGCGCGTTCGGGTTCTTGTGGAGAAGGTCGAAGGCGAGGCCACCGAGTTGGCGAGAGCGCGGGCCGAGGAGGCATTGAAAGCCGAGTCTGAGCGAATCAAGACGCAGGCGGAGCAGCGCGAGGATCGGATCCGCCGTGCCGCGGAGGACGAGATCAAGGCGACGGCTTCGCGAGCACGTCGCGAGGTCCTGGCCGCGGCGGATGCAACGGCGCCGTCGTGGGCGCGGCGCGAGGCCAGCGCCTCGGGCTCCGGCTACCGAACCTTCTAGACCGGGGTACGCCCCCTAGCGGGATAGGCCCTAGCATCCCGCACCTATGCGAGAGGTGCGGATCAGGGACACGCTCAGCGGGGAGCCGAGGGCGCTCGAGTCGGGCGAGGAGGTCGGCATCTACGCCTGTGGGCCCACGGTCTACAGCCGGATCCACATCGGCAACGCCCGCCCGTTCGTCGTGTTCTCGCTCCTTGCTCGCTTTCTGAAGAGCGAGGGGTATCGCGCGAAGCTCGTCGTCAACGTCACTGACATCAACGACAAGATCTACACGGCGGCGCGCGAGGCGGGGGAGGGCTCGGCGGAGTTCGCGGAGCGGATGACCCGGGCCTACTTCGAGGACACCGATCGCCTCGGGCTGGGCAGGCCGGATGCGGAGCCGCTCGCGACCGAGACGATCGAGGGGATCGTCGCGCTGATCGCCGACCTGGTCGAGTCCGGCCGCGCGTACGAGTCCGGCGGGGACGTCTACTTCCGCGTGCGCAGCTTCGAGGGCTACGGCAAGCTCTCCAATCGCCGCCCCGAGGACATGGACCAGGGCGAGGAGGCGGGCTCGGAGTCGCTGAAGGAGGACGCGCTCGACTTCGCCCTCTGGAAGGCGCACAAGCCCGAGGAGGACACCTCCTGGGATTCGCCTTGGGGGCCGGGGCGCCCGGCCTGGCACATCGAGTGCTCGGTGATGGCCGAGCAGGAGCTTGGGCCCTCGTTCGCGATCCATGGCGGCGGCTCGGACCTGATCTTTCCCCACCACGAGAACGAGATCGCCCAGTCCGAGGGTGCTGGCCGACCGTTCGCCCGGCTCTGGATGCACAACGGGATGGTCGAGACCGAGGCCGAGAAGATGTCGAAGTCGGAGGGCAACATCTTTCAGCTGAGCGAGGCGCTCGATCGCTATGGGCGCGAGGCGGTCGTCAACTACCTGATCTCCGGGCACTATCGACAGCCGCTGGCATTCGGGCCGGTGGAGATGCAGCAAGCCGTCCAGCGCGTCGGGAAGTTTCGAAACTTCTTCCGAGAACACCCCGTTGAGGGGGAGCCGGGGGAGGGTCCGTCAGAGCAACAGCGGGGAGGCTCTGCCGGACCCTCCCCCGGCTCCCTGCGCAGCGGCGCTGCGACTCGGCTAGAGGCCTTCCGCGATGCGCTCGCGGATGACTTCAATACTCCGCGCGCGATGGCCGAGGCGTTCGAGCTCATTGGCGGGACCAACCGCGGTGAGGTCCCTGCGCACGAAGCTGCCAAGGCGTTGGCGGAGATGCTCGACCTCGTCGGCCTCAGCTCCCTTGCCCAGCCGGATGAGGGAGCTGAGGCCGACGAAGAGGCAGAGAAGCTTCTCGGGGAACGGCAAGCGGCTCGGGCGGCTAAGGACTTTGGACGGGCCGATGAGATTCGGGATCGGTTGGCTGAGCTTGGCTGGGAGGTGCGGGACTCGGCTGAGGGCGCGAAGCTCGTGCCTAAGGCCTGATGGCTTCGCAGCTGATCTACGGCAAGCAGCCGGTTGCGGAGGCGGAGCGGGGGAGGCGGCAGGTTCACCGGGTGTGGCGGGTGCCCGAGACCTCGGGGGAGGAGTTGGAGCGGCTCTGCGGCTCACCTGACCACCAGGGCGTGGTGGCCGAGGTCGATCCCTATCCCTACGCCGGGGCCAGCGAGTTGCTGCGCAAGGAGAACGCCCTGCTGGTCGCGCTGGACCAAGTTCAGGACCCTCGCAACCTCGGCGCGGTCGCCCGCTCGGCCGAGGCAGCGGGCGCGGGCGGGCTGGTCGTCCCGGAGCGCCGGGCGGCTGAGGTGACCGCGGTCACCTGCAAGGCAGCCGCGGGAGCCGTCGAGCACCTTCAGGTCGCCCGGGTCCGGAACCTTGCCGACTGGCTCGTTGAGGCCAAGCAGGCGGGCTTCTGGATCTGGGGCGCAGATGCGAACGCAAGCCAGGCCCCCTGGGATGTCGACCTCGCCGGGCCAACCGTCCTCGTCCTCGGCGGCGAGGGGAAAGGCATCCGCCCCCGCGTCTCATCCGCCTGCGACGGTCTCGTTGCCCTTCCACAGCAGGGTCGAACCGCTTCTCTGAACGTGTCTGCCGCGGCCGCGGCCTTGCTTTTCGAGGCCGTCCGGCAGCGGTAGAAAACGCACCGGCAAACCATACGAACGTCAGTTCGGGGTTGACAGAACTCCGCGCGACCGTAAACTAACGCGCCAACAAGGGTGAACCTCAGCTTGAGTCTGAGGTACCCGGTCAATAAGCGGCGCCCCAGGGGAGGTACGGCGCCACGAACCCTTCACTAGAGGAGAAGGATCCGTGGCTCTATCTTCGCCTACGCAGGAAATGCAACTCCCCACCGGCCGTCTCAACGGCTCGCTCAGGCCGGCTGATGCTAACCCTCAACCAGAGCTTGATGACCATTATCTGGTCGCTCTTGCCAAGGACGGCCGCGCCGATGCCTACGACGCGATCGTGCGGCGCTACCGTGGCTTCGTCCGCCTCAAGGCGTCCTCCTACTTTTTGCTTGGAGGCGAGGCCGACGACCTGATTCAGGAAGGCCTGCTCGGCCTCTACAAGGCGATTCGCGATTACCGCACCGATCGCGAGTCGAGCTTCCGCAATTTCGCCGAGCTCTGCATCACGCGTCAGATCATCACCGCGGTCAAGACCGCCACCCGCAACAAGCACACGCCACTCAACCAGTACGTCTCCTTCAGCCAGACCCCCGCTGCGGCGGGCGACTCGGAAACCACGCTCGACGAGATCCTGCCCGGGCCGACGGTCCACGACCCGGTCAACCAGGTGATCGCCTCCGAAGAGCTCGAGAGCCTCGTCTCCTGCCTCTCGGGTGTCTCAGGTGTCCTCTCGGACCTCGAGAGCCGGGTCCTCTCGCTCTATCTCGACGGGCATTCCTACGAGGCGACCGCCGAGCGCCTGGAGTGCGACACGAAGACCGTCGACAACGCCCTGCAGCGGGTGAAGCGCAAGGTCGGAGCGCACCTCTCCTCGCGAGAGGCTCCTTTCTAGGAAGGACTACTAGGGAAGGTCGGCGAGCACGTAGTCGAGCAGCTCCCTGCCGTGCTCGGAGGCGACTGAGACGTCGCCGGCCTCGATCCGGACACGGTGGAGGGACTGCATGCGCAGCACGTCGCCGTCGCAGCGGCTGTTCGGGAAGACGCCGGCATAGGAGACGCCCAGCCGCTCCAGATCGTCGGCGAGAAGAGCGGTGGCGGGATCGTCGAGCGGCAGGTCGAGATAGATGGCGTCGAGGCCGGCGCGGTGGAAGAGATGGTGGCGCTCCGCGGCGACCGCGGTCTCCAGATCTTTCCCCGGAACCACAACCGTGACCAGCGCCAGGTTGTGGTCTGAGTCGACCGCGACGTGCAGCTCGGTGCGCCGCGCAACCGCGGTCCCGGCCGGCGGCTCGGCAAGCGCTCCGCGCAGCTCGCACAGCTCCAGCGTCTGGCCGACGATCGCGTGGTGACGCTCGGGGGCGTAGACGGGACGCTCATGGCCGTCGTTCAGCTTCGTGTAGAAGAGCGCCGCCGATTGCCGGCCGGGACGCCCGTCGCCGGCGGCGTCGTTGGAGACCGACGCCGGGATCCAGCCGAGCAGGAACCCGGTCTCGTGGGCGCCCAGCTCGATGTTGGCGCGCTGGCTGTAGGGGTGGGCGGCGGTCGCCTCGCTGTACATCCCGGCCAATCCCTGCTCGGCCGCCCAATCCATCAGAAAGCGCTTGGTCTTGGTGAAGAGGTGCTGACCCCGCGCCGCCGGCATCGTCACCGCCTGGCCGGAGTGCGCGACTGCATCCCCAGCGGCCGCCAGGCTCATCCCCTCGTGGCAGAGCAGCTCTCCCGCGGCTGTCTCGGCGATGCACGAGACGTAGGTCCCGGCCGCAAGCCGCGCGGAGACCTCCTCGGCGTCATAGACCCAGCGCACGTCATAGCTCTCGCCGTAGGCAACCCGGATCGCCTCGCTGAGCACCTCCCCCTCGTCGGGGTCGAGGAAGCGGAACCGGGCATCCATGCCGAGCACGATGCCAGAAAAGCGGCCCTTGGAGTATGAAATGTTCTGTCTGCGGTAAGGGCTATGTTGTCGATATGTCTCTTGCTTTGCCCAAGCCGACTCTTACCTCTCACCCGGTTGATGTTGGACACCGGGCGGAGGCCGCGATTCTCGCGGGGTTGGTCAAGCGCGGCTATCGCGTTCTGCTGCCGTTTGGTGTCAATCAGCGCTACGACCTGGTTCTGGACTGCGACGGCCGATTCCTCAGGGCGCAGTGCAAGACAGGACGCCTTCGCGAAGGCGTTATCCAGTGCAGCACCCAGAGCATCCAGTCGAACACCCGGGGCACCCGCTGGCGCAGCTACACCGGAGAGATAGACCTCTTCATCATCTATTGCCCACAGAACGATTCCGTCTATGTCATACCGGCAGACGAGGTACCGAGTAGAGGGATGCATCTGCGCGTGAGTCCTCCACGCAACCAGCAGGACAAGCGCGTACGCTGGGCAAACGATTACAAGCTGCCCGCCTAGCTTAATTGGTAAAGCATCGCTCTTGTAAAGCGGAGAGTTCCGGTTCGAGTCCGGAGGCGGGCTCTGAGACTAGGCGTCCTTGCTGGACCCGCTCAGCACCCGCGCCTTCTCCGCCGCCAGCTCCTCGTCGCTGAGGATGCCTTTCTCGTGCAGGGTGGCAAGGCGCTCCAGGCTGGCCAGGCGGCTCTCCTGGTCGTCTGCCGGGAGGGTGGCTGTCTCCTGCTCACTGGTTGGCTTGCGCTTCTCCGGCAGACGCAGCTTCGAGGCCCGCTCTCCGAGGTTGGCGTCCTTGACGGCGCCGACGACCCGCTCCTTGGTGCGGCCGAAGACGTCGCCGTATTCGGCGTCGGGGAATTCCTCGCCTGCCTGTTTGCGCAGCTCGTGGATGCCGAAGGCCGCGAGGCCGGCGATCACAAGGGTCGTCAAGAAAGACCGCAGGTTCTGGGTCGGGGCCTGGATGAAGTAGATGCCGACGAGGATGGCCAGCGTGGCGTAGACGTACGCGGGGTACTCGCGCAGGACCGGCGCCACGAACCGGCGCGTAGAGCGTGCCGACGCCGTCGGCGAGGCCAGCCAGCCGGCGATGCCGAAGAGGACGCCGACCACGATCACGGTGGTGGCGATGCTGATCATCAGCGATGTGCCGATCGACCACGTCGCTTCCGCCGCCGGCCTCGCGCTTTCTTCGACCACGAGCTGGTCGACGACGACCCCGCCGGATATCTCGCGGGCGACGATCACCGCGAAGCCCGCCGCGATCAGCCCGACCCCGCAGAAGAGCACGGTCACCCATCGTTCCTCCCGCGCGAGGTAGATCGCCACCCCGAAGCAGAGGAAGGTGAGCAGCGAGAGGACCAGCGCAAGACCCTTGATCGCGACGACGATGTCCTGCGCGGTATTCAGTTGGTCGGATCGCAGGATCGTGAACCGGCCCGCGTCGGGTGGCAGCTTTTCCGCCAGGTCGGCGCCGATCCCGACCTGGTCGGCGAGGTTGGTGACGAGGCTGCCGAGGTTGAGGCTGACTTCGCCTTCTTCGGTCGAGACCGTCCCCTCCTTTTCCTCGAGGACGGCGATCAGTTCTTCGTGGGCGGTTCTGTTCGCCCCCTTCCAGAGTTCCTGGGCGGTGGACGTTTCCAGGACCCGGTTGGCGCCATCGCCGGCAACCTGGCGCAGGCCGCCGGAGATCGGGCCCGCGAGATCCTTGGTCTCGCCGGGCAGGATGTCGCTCAGTTCTTCCTCGACGTCGACGTTTTCGTACAGCTGATCGACCAGGTAATCACCGACGGCTTCGCGGATCGTCGAGTTCTGGATCAGGCGGCCGCTGGTGTCGACCCAGTCGTCGGTGTTGAGGGCCTGGCGCTCGGTCCAGATCGCGAAGACGCTGAGGAATGCCAGCACCGAACCGAGTACGACCAGTACTCGGACCAGGCGTCGTCTTCCACGGCTCATCTGAGTGGATGCTATACGTGGAGTTGTGAAGCTCGAGGGAATCCACCACATCACCGCGATCACGGCCGACGCCCAGAGCAATGTCGACTTCTATGCCGGGACGATGGGCCTGCGGCTGGTCAAGAAGACGGTCAACCAGGACAACCCCACCGTCTACCACCTCTTCTTCGCCGACGAGAAGGGCAGCGCGGGCTCCGATCTGACCTTCTTCGAGTTCCCCGGGGTGCCGCCGGGTCGGGCGGGCGCGGGAGACGTGCACCGGATCGTCTGGCGGGTGGCATCGCACGCGGCGCTCGACTTCTGGGAGGAGCGTCTCGGCGCAAGCGGAATCGGGACCGAGCGGGCCGGGGGAGGGCTTCGCTTCGCCGACCCGGAGGGGCTTGCACATGAGCTCGCCGTGGTCGAGGTCGCCGATGAGCCGCTGATCGCCGACCACCCGGAGGTGCCCGCCGAGTTGGCCCTGCGGGGCTTTCACGCGGTTTGCACCTACGCCGGCGAACCCGAGGCGAGCCGGATGTTGCTCGAAGCGCTCGAGTTCGAGCCCGCGGGCGACGGGGCTTGGGAAGCCCGCGGCTCAAACCGCGGCGGCCTCTACATCTACGAAGCGCCCCCTGAGGAGATGTCCCGGCAGGGGGCCGGCAGCGTCCACCATGTGGCTTGGGCATCGACCATCGACGAGCACGAGGAGTGGCGGGACCGTGCGATCTCGGCCGGCGTCCAGCCAACCCCGGTGATCGACCGCTTCTACTTCCGCTCGATCTACTTCCGCGAGCCGAGTGGCGTGCTCTTCGAGATCGCCACGCTCGGTCCCGGTTTCACCGTCGACGAGCCGCTCGAGCACCTCGGCGAGAAGCTCTCGCTGCCCCCTGACTTCGAGCACCTGAGGGCAGAGGTCGAACCGAAGCTGCGCCCTGTCATCAACCCGCGCACGGTCTCGGCCGGGTGAGCGGCAGCTTCGTCTGGCGTGACGCCTCGCGGGTCGTCGTCTTTCGCGACAGCGGCATCGACGACGCGCCGCAGTTGTTGGCCGAGAACGGCATGGAGGGCTTCGATCTGCTCTCGACCCCACGCCACCTGGAGCAGGCCGGGGAGCTTGCAAGCGCCGCCTTGACGGTGCATGAAGTGGCTGCGGGCGCGCCGGCGTCCGCCGTTCCCGAGGCCGCCGCGGAGCTGCTCGGCGCTGCCCGGGCCCCGACCCTTGTCGCCCTCGGCGGCGGCCGCACGATCGACACGGCGAAGGCGATCGCATCGGTCACCGGCGCCCGTGTTGCCGCGATCCCGACAACGATGTCGGGGGCGGAGATGACCGGCATCCACCGTCTGCCGGCCGGTGCTGAGAGTCAGGTTCGCGCCCTCGTTCGCCCGTCGCTGGTAATTGCCGACCCCGAGGCGATGACCAGTGCCCCCGAGCCGGAGTTGCGCGCAAGCTCGATGAACGCTCTTGCCCACGGCGCCGACTCCCTCTACACACCTTTCGCCAACCCCGTCTCCCAGATGACCGCCCTTCGCGGCGCCGGGCTGATCGCCAGCTCGCTCGACGAGGAGCCCACCGAGCGCAATCGAGGGGCCCTGGCCCTCGGCTCGATCCTCTGTGGCTACGCGATCGACTCCGGTGCCTTCGCCCTGCACCACGTCGTCTGCCAGACCCTCGCCCGCATCTGTGGCACCCCACACGCCGGAACCAACGCCGCGATCCTCCCCCGAGCAATGGCCTTCATGGTCCCTCGCGCCCCCGACAACCTCTCGCCCCTGGCGACCGCGATCGGCACCGACCCCGGCGCCATCGAAGCCCGCCTCCTCGACCTCGGCGGCAACCCTCCGGGTCTCGGCGCTCTGGGCGCCGACCGCTCCAAGCTCCCCCAAGCTCTCGAATCGATGCTGCTGCGCCCCGAGCTCGCCTTCACGCCGGAACCGCCCACCCGCTCCGATCTCGAAAAGCTCATAGAGGCCGCTTGGTAGCACGGCTTCGAGACGTTTCTCGCGCGGGTGGCGTGGGGCAGGGGGGCCGAGAACGGACGCGTGCGCCCGCCCGCAGGCCCCCCTGCCCCACGACAGGACCCGCGCGCCGGTAACCACCGTCCCTAGGCCGTGTAGCACCAAACGTGGACCCCTCTCGCCTCCAGGCGTACCACGAGTACACGCGCCGCCACGGTGTCAACCCCGTGCTCTACATCCTCGCCCGCATCTTCATGACCCCCTTCTTCCTCGTCTACTTCCGTTACACGAGGACCGGCCGCGAGCACGGCCGCCTCAAGGGGGGCCTGATCGTCGCCGCCAATCACCGCAGCTTCCTCGACCCGTTCGCGATCGGCGGTGCCCTCCCCTGGCGACGGCCGATGAACTACGTCGCCAAGGTCGAGCTATTCGAGCGCCGCTGGCAGGGGTGGATCCTCTCGCGCCTCGGCGCCTTCCCGATCCGGCGCGGGGAGTCCGACGAGGACTCGGTGGAGACATCGCGCCAGGTCGTCGAGCGCGGCGGTGCCGTCTGCATCTTCCCGGAGGGCACCCGCATCCGCCGTGGCTCGCTGGCCGAGCCCAAGCGCGGCGTCGGTCGCCTTGCGTTGATGACCGGCGCACCCGTCATCCCGGCTGCCGTTCTCGGCACAGAACGCGTGCGCCGCGGCTGGCGGATCCGCCCCCACAAGATCAAGGTCCGCCTCGGCAAGGCGATGACCTTTCCCCGGGCGGAGGATCCCTCGCGCGGACTTGCCGCAACGGCGACCGGGCGAATCTGGCCCAACGTCGAGCTCCAGTGGGAGGACCTCGGCGGCCTGCCCCCGATGCGCCGCGCCGCGGTGATCGGCGCGGGGAGCTGGGGCACGGCCCTCGCGGTACTCCTCGCCCGCAGCGGCCTCGAGGTTCAGCTGGCCACCCGCACCGCGGAGCAGGCGACTGAGCTTGCCGAGGTGCGGGAGAACCGCCGTTACCTCGAGGGCGTGCGCCTGCCCGACTCGGTCCAGGTTCGACAGGCATCGGAAGTCGAGCTGGCGGGCCTCGACCTCGTCTGCCTGGCGATCCCCTCGGGCTCGCTGCCGCAGGCTGTCGGGAGCATCGCCGACCGGGTCGGCACCCGCGCTGCCGTGCTGCTTCTGACAAAGGGCTTGGTCGCTCCGCAAGGACTGCTTCCCGCCGAGTACGTGGGCGAGCGGGTTCGCGCCCGCGCGATCGCTTCCCTCGGCGGGCCGGCTCACGCTCGCGAGGCCGTCTCCGGCTCGGCTGCGCTCGTGCTCGGCTCCGACGACGACGACCTGCGCGACCAGCTCGGCGGGGTCTTCGATCGTGCCGGTCTGTTCTGCGAGCGATCGCGCGACGTGGCTGGGGTCGAGATGGCTGGAGCCGCGAAGAACGCCGCGGCCCTCGCGGCCGCTGCTGCCGAGCCGCATGGGCTCAACGCGGCCGGGATCGCCGCCGCCCAGGTCTGGCGCGAGTGCATCGACCACGCGATCGACCGTGGCGCCGAGCTAGAGACGTTCGCCGGACTCGCCGGGGTCGGTGACCTCACAGCGACCGTGATGGCGCCGGAGGGCCGCAACCGGCGCGCCGGCGAGCTGCTTGGACGGGGCACGCCGGCCAACGAGATCCCGGCACTGATCGGCCAGGCGTCTGAGGGTCTCGACGCGGTTCCGCTGCTGGCGGCCGCGACCTCCGCGGCGGGCGGCGATGCGGAAGCGCTGTCGGGCCTCGCCGCGCTGATCCGCGGGGAGATCGACGCGGATGCCTGGGTCGCGGGCCTGCGCAGGGTCGAGCGGGCGCGGGAGGCGGCGTGAGCGCGGAGCGCGATCCATTCTCTCCAGTGCAACTAGGCTTGAACCGTGAGCGGCGCAGCGGAGAACGTCGAGCCGGCAAGCCTCGATCCGGCCGCCAAGGCGGAGCTGGACCGTGCCTTCGAGGATCTCTACCGGGCGCACCTTCGCGACGTCTACTCCTACGCCTACTACCGGGTCGGCAACCAGCACGACGCCGAGGACCTCACCGAGCAGGCCTTCCTGCAGGCCTACCGGCACTTCGATCGCGCGCGCCGCGAGTCCGACGGGCGACCGCTGCGTCCCTGGCTGATCCGCATCGCCCACAACCTTGCTTCGAACTACTACCGCGACCGTTCGCGCCGGCCGCAGACCTCTTTGGAGGTTGCCGACCCGATTCCCACACGGCACGGCACCGAGGCGATCGCCGAGGGGCGCGAGGAGCTGCGACAGGTGATGGCGAACCTCGAGAACCTCTCCGACGACCGCCGCGAGGTGCTGATCATGCGCTTCGCGCTCGGCATGGACAATCGCGAGATCGCACGCGCCCTGGGCCGGAGCGACGGGGCCACCAAGGTGCTCATACACCGGGCGATCAAGCAGCTCCAGGAGGAGATGGCCGATGAGTGACGCTGGCCACCGCCTGACCGGAGCCTGGGACGTCGAGACCCTCCTCTCGGATGCCCTGCGGCCGATCGAGCCGCCTGAGCGGCTCTCGGGCCGCCTCGAGGACACCCTCTCGGCCGTCACGCAGGCCGCCGCGGAGGAGCTCTCGGACTGGGCCGAGGAACTCTCGGAGAGCGAGTTGCGGGCGCTGCGCGACCCGCGTAACTGGGTGCGACCGGTGTTCGCGGTCGGCGCGGGGGGAGCGGCAGCCGGAGCTCTCGTGCTGCTCGAGGTCCGTCGCCGGGGTCGTCAGCAGGCCAAGGGTGGTTTGCGTTCCCTGGCCGGCAAAGTCAAGCTGTAGCGGGATCGCCCTTCCGTGCCGCGGTTGGCGTTGCCAGTGCCGCGCAGATGCCGAGCGCGCCGATGGCCAGGTGGAGGAGATTGCCGGCGGTGTCGACCGGCAGGAAGCCGAGGATCGAGTCGCCGCTGCCGATCGCGAAACCCCAGAAGGCGACGACGAGATAGAAGGTGCCCAGCCAGAGCGAGTACTGGCGTGAGGCATACCCCGCCATGAGCAGTCCGAGCGCTCCGGTGAGGATGTGCAGGACGTTGACCCAGGCGTTGACCGCGAAGAGGCCGAAGACGTCGCCAGCCTCCCCCGGCGAGCCGAAGGAGGCGCTGTAGAAGAAACCGACGATGCCGCCGATGACGAGGGTTCCCCCGATGAGGGTTGCGTAGAGCCGCGCGGGGCTGGGTCCGTCCATCGGCCGCGATTGTAGGCTGCCCGTCCCTGATGGCTCAGACGTGCTACCGCCACCCGAATCGCGAGACGGCTGTCTCCTGCTCTTCCTGCGGGCGACCGATCTGCCCCGATTGCATGACGCCCACCCCGGTCGGCATGCGCTGCCCGGAGTGCGCCGGCCAGCGCACCCGGGTGGTGAGGGGGGTCGGCGAGGCGGGGCTGTTCGCCAGTGCCCCGGCCACGTTCATCCTGATCGCGCTGAACGCGGCGGCGTTTCTCGCCGAGATAGCCAGTGCCAGTGGCGGCTTGGGCGTAGGCAGCAGTTCCGCAGTTATCAACTTCGGCCTCTACGGCCCCTTCGTCGCCGAAGGCGAGGTGTACCGCCTGGCGACCGGCGGCTTCCTCCACAACGATCTCGTCCACATCGGCTTCAACATGTTTGCGCTCTACTTCCTCGGCCGGTTGCTGGAGCCGTCGATCGGAACGCCGCGATTCGTTGTGGTCTACGTTGCCTCCCTGTTCGGCGGGGCCTTCGGGGCACTCCTGCTCAGTCCCGACGCGCTGACGATCGGCGCCTCGGGCGCGGTTTTCGGAATCTTCGGGGCCACCTTCGTGATCGCCCGTGGGCGTGGCGTCGACAATGTTGCGGGAACGATCGGCGTGATCCTGCTGATCAACCTCGCGCTCGGCTTCGCCCGGCCGAACATCAGCATTGGCGGGCATCTCGGAGGTCTCGCTGCGGGGGCCGTCTGCGCTCTGGTGATCATGGCGGGCGAGCGCGGGATGCTCGGCCGAAACCACTTTCCGGCCGAGATGATCGCGATGGCGGCCGTGGCCGTGCTCTCGATCGTCGGCGCGCTGGCGATCGCCTAGTACTAGGACAACTAGCTCAGCCGGCTCGGCCCGGGCGCGCGTGCGAGGAGCGCAGCTCGGCGAAGCCGATGTTTCCGGGGGCATCGACTAAATCGGGGTGCAACAGGTGGCCGAGCAGCTCGACGCCGTCGACGAGGCGCGGCCCCGGGCGGGAGAAGGTCGATGCGGCGTCGACCGCGAACACCCGCTGGGCGCCGAGCTCCTCGATGTGGAACCAGTGTTCCAAGGCCTGAGTACGGGCACCATCGACGTACCAGCCGCAGGGCATCGCGATCACGACGTCCGGGTTGAGGCCCGAGAGCTCGCCCCAGGAGACCTCGGGCGACTTCAGCCCCGGCGGGCCGGCGACGTCCTCGCCTCCCGCGATCGAGACCATCTCCGGGATCCAGTGGCCCCCGACGTAGGGCGGGTCGAGCCACTCCAGGGCGATCACCCGGGGCAGCGTCGTCCCCGAGACCGCGGCGCGGACGGTTGCCAGCCTGCCCTCCAGGTCACCGCGTAGCTCGTGCGCCTGACGCGGAATGCCGGCCGCCTCTCCCAGCTGGATCACGTCCTCGAGCATCTCCCCGAGCGTGCTCGGGTCCTGCTGGACCACACGCGGCCGGCTGGAGACGCGGGCGGCAACCTCGAGCACGTCCTCGAAGGAGACGGCGCAAACGGCGCAGACCGCCTGAGTGACGATCAGGTCGGGCGCAAGCGCCTCGAGCAGCTCCTCGTCGAGCTCGTACAGCGCCAGTCCCTCGGCGACCCTCGTCTTCACCGCCCGGTCGATCTCGGCCGCGCTGAGGTTGGGCGGCAGCACGGTCTTGGTCAGATGGGGGAGCGAGCGCGCCTCGGGCGGGTAGTCGCACTCATGAGTGACCGCGACGACACTGTCGCCGAGTCCGAGTGCATAGAGCATCTCGGTCGCGGACGGAACGAGGCTTGCGATGCGCATCCCACAGTCAATATCGCACCTCTTGCTGGCTCCGCGGAGCGGAAAGCTATATTGCCTACGCCGAATGGCCGACGACGACCTCCCCCGAAGTACCGGGTCAAATAGACGATGAGCGCCCTGCTGCTCGTCCTCCTCCTTGTGCTGCTGGCCATCAACGGCTTTTTTGTCGCTGCCGAGTTCGCGCTCGTGCGCAGCCGCCGCGGCAAGATCGAACAGCTTGCCGAGGAAGGCGAAAGCGGCGCCGAGGAGGTGATCGAGCAGCTCGACAAGATCGACGAATCGCTCTCCGCCTGCCAGATCGGGATCACGATGGCCTCGATCGGCATCGGCTTCCTCGGCGAGCCCTCGCTGGCGGTGCTGCTCGAGCCGCTCTTTGGCAGCCTCTCCCACAGTGCCGCGGTCGGCCTCTCGGTGGCGATCGCCTTCATTTTCGTCACCGCGCTCCACATCAGCATCGGCGAGCAGGTGCCGAAGATGCTGGCGATCGCCCACGCGGAGCGCACCGCCCGGCGCGTGGCGCGACCGCTCAACTGGTTCCGCATCGCCACCGCGCCCGTGACCTTCGCCCTGAGCGGGATCTCCAACGCGATCGTCC
>Ga0157380_10000452_pt1 | contig 25058 bp, 27 predicted proteins | sample S35metaG_FD_119757 | JGI IMG/M metagenome (GOLD analysis project Ga0157380, IMG submission 119757) | Switchgrass rhizosphere microbial communities from Kellogg Biological Station, Michigan, USA - S3-5 metaG | ecosystem: Host-associated > Plants > Roots > Rhizosphere > Soil | place: USA...
GCTCGGATGCTCGCGGTCTTCGCAGCCTCGGTAGCGGTGATGGTTCTCGCCTTCGCCATCTTCCTGCTCTTGCGCTCGGTCTAACTGCGCGAGACCGCGACCGGTCCACGGATCATCTCCCGCAGGTAGTCGCGCCAGGCGTCCTCGATGTCGCGGAAGCGGGCGTCGAAGGCGTCTTCGAGCTGGACCTCCGGGCCCTGGGGGAGGAGGCGGGCGACGAGCCGCTCGCAGGCCTCGGGGCCGCGTTCGTTCTCGAGCAGGTCGAAGATCGTGCCGCCGAGGATCACCGCGTCGCGCCGCGAGGGCGGGAAGGAGGGGCGGGCGCTCTCGCGCAGGCGGCGGATCACCGCGGCGCGGTATAGGCCGACCTGGCGGGCGAAGTACTGGGCGCCGCCTTCGACCAGCCAGGCCCAGCGCAGGTAGCGGGCGAAGCGCCGCGGCGTCCAGGAGGGGGGGAGGGCCGTGTTGTTGGCGGCGATCACCATCTGGGCGTATAGGCGCTCGGCGGTGCCGCGCAGGGCTTCGTAGGAGTCGTCGCCGGCGGCTCGTCGTTCCATGTGGGGATCGTTGAGCACGTGCAGCTCGGTCGACATCGGCCAGCCGGCGAGGTAGCGGCGACCGGCGGGGGCCGCCGACCAGCGGGCGGCGGGGAGGAAGGGGTGGGCGGCGGTCAGCCAGAGCGGGTTGGTGTGGACGACCACGGTCACCTCCTCCGGCACCGTCTCGAAGCGGTCTTCGAGTCGCAGCCGCAGGTGCTCGAGCCGGTCCAGCGTGCGCTCGGCGAAGGTGGAATCGTCGGAGTCGTGCCTGGCCGTAAACGACAGCGACTCGGTCTCAACCCAGGACATCTAAGGCCACCTTACCGGCGCATATCGGCGTCCTCGGTCACTCATGTGCAGAGCACATTTCGCTTCCTGCGTCCTTGATCTGCTTGGTAAGGCGGGCTTAGACCAGAGCAGGTTCTGAAGCACCGCAGCGGTTGCGAATCTCTTCCTGGGCGCGGTCGAACTCTTCGTCGGCCATCACCGGGGTGCCCTCGAAGGGCAGTTCGCGGTCGATCTCGACCCAGGAGCGGCAGCCGTGGTACTCGTCGCGAACGCGGACGGTGACCGGGCGTGGGATCCGGTGGACTCGCAGCAGCAGCACGTGAAGCGGATGCCGGTGCTTCCAGGTCAGCCGCTTTTCGGCGTAGTCCGGGGTCCAGATGTAATACGGAGAAAGAGCGTCGAGGCTGCGCCTGTCGTTGATCGTGACGTGGTCGACGACCTCGGCCCAGGCGCGCAGGCGGACCCGGTCGGGCTGGGGAATGCCACCGTCCTGGAGCAGCGCATTCGGCGGCGGCTCCTCGTCGGGCCAGACACCCTCCTCGAGCGCGCGGCGCAGCTCCGGATGATGGGATTCGCGGACCAGGTTGTTCCGCTGGTGATCGAAGGTCGGGTAGAGGAAGAACCGCTCGTGCTCGAGCTCGAAGTGCTTGTTCTCCTCGCGGATGCCGCCCTTACGCAGGGTCAGCAGCTGCTCGCCCTCGGCGAGAGCGCGAACGGTTACAGCCCATTCCTTGAGAGCGATCGGCATTTGAAGTGTTTCCAGCGAAGAAAGTTCGTTTGTTCCAGACAGCGTGGGCGGAGCCGTGGCCACAAGCCTGCGAAGGCAGTTTCAGGCCCGCCAGAGGCGCGCATTCTAGAGGAGTGCTGCGAAATCTCAACTAAAAAACCGGGAAATTTGCGAAATGTGACCTAACTCCACCCGCTGCCGCCAGGAGTTTCGAGCCTCAGACGGTCGCCGGGGCGCAGCTCTCCAGCGGTCTTTGAGGGCAGCGGAGAGCCGTTCAGAAGGTTGACGCCGGCCGCCCCGTCGCCGGCTCCGCCGTGACCGCGCGGCCGGTGCCGGCGGCGCTCGGTGATCAGGGTGAAGCGCATCGGCGTCAGCGCTTCCAGCTCGCGCACGAGCCCCTCGCCGCCCCGGTGGGTGCCCTCGCCGCCGCTGCCCTGACGCAGCGAGAGCTCGCGCACGCGCAGCGGGAACTCCGTCTCCAGCGCCTCGACCGGGGTGTTGAGCGTGTTCGACATCGCCACGTGGACTGCGCTCGGCCCGTCGGCATCGGGGCAGGCGCCCTGGCCGCCGCCGAGGGTCTCGTAGTAGGTGAAGTCCTCGTTGGCCAGCGTCAGGTTGTTCATCGTCCCCTGGCCCTGGGCGGGACCCGGCCGGGCCTGAGCGAGGGCGGCGAGGACGAGGTCGGCGACCCGGCCGGAGGTCTCGACGTTGCCGGCGGCGACGGCTGCCGGGTGGCGGGCGTTGAGCAGGGAGCCGGGAGGGGCGACGACCTCGACCGGGCGGTGGGCGCCGGCCGAGGGCGGGGCGTCGGGGTCGGTGAGGACGCGGACGGCGAAGAAGGCGGCCGATCTGGTCACCGAGAGGGGGCAGTTGAGGTTGCCGTCGACCTGGTCCTCCGTGCCGCCGAAGTCGAGGCGGAGCGAGTCGCCGGCGATCGTCGCCGTCAGCCGCAGCCGCAGGTCGTGCTCTTCGCCGTTCCAGTCGCCCTCGAGCACGTCCTCGGCCCGGTAGCTGCCGTCGGGGAGCTCGGCGATTGCGGCGCGGGTGCGGCGCTCGCTGTAGGCGAGGATCGCGGCCATCCCGTTTCGCAGCGCCTCATCGCCGAGGCGCTCGTGCAGCTCGAGCAGGCGCGCCGCGCCGACCCGGTTGGCGGCCTTCTGGGCGCGGAGGTCGGCGAGGCGCTGGTCGGGGGCGCGCATCCGGGCGGCGAGATCGGCCAGCGTCTCGGGGTCGGCGACGGTGGGCGGGATCACCACCCCCTCTTCCTCGAGGCTGCGGGAATCGGCCGGCATCGAGCCGGGGGTGGGGCCGCCGACGTCGGCGTGGTGGGCGCGGCTGGCGGCGAAGCCGAGCAGCTCCTCGCCGGTGAAGACGGGGGAGACGAGGGTGATGTCGGGCAGGTGGGTTCCGCCCCGGTAGGGGTCGTTGAGGATCCAGGTGCGGCCGGGCCGCTGCTCCTCGCCGAGAACGGCGGCGACCGCGTCGGGCATCGAGCCGAGGTGGACGGGGATGTGCTCGGCCTGCATCACCAGCTCGCCGGCGGGGTCGAAGAGCGCGGTCGAGCAGTCGTGCCGCTCCTTGATGTTGGCCGAGTAGGCGGAGCGGATCAGGGTCGCGCCCATCTCGTCGCAGGCGGCGCGCAGCCCGCCGACGAGGACCTGGAGCGCGATCGGGTCCAGCGAGCTCATCCAGTGGTTCCTTTGTCCTCTATATCCGGACAAAGGAACCGCGCGACGATCGTTCCGTGGTTGTCGACGCGGGTGGTCCACCGCGGCGGTACGACGAAGGTCGCCTCGGGCAGCTCGAAGACGACCGGCCCCTCGGCCTCGGTGCCGGCGGCGGGCTCGCCGCGCAGGACCGGGGTCTCGACCCACTCGCCGTCGAAGTGGACCCGCCGGGAGGTGGGCTCGACCGCGCCCTCGTCCGCGGCGGCCGGCTGCGGCGCCGGGCCGGGGACGACCAGCGCCAGGTCGACGTCGACGAGGACGACCTCGCCCTCGGGGTCGCGGTGGCCGTAGCGCTCCTCGTGGGCGCGCTCGAAGCCGGCGATCAGGTCGGCCGGGTCGGGATCGACGGGGCCCGGCACCGGCAGCTCGAAGGCCTGGCCGGCGTAGCGCAGCTCGTAGATGACTTGAGGCTCGGCCTCGCCCTCCAGGCCGGCGCCGGTCGCGGCGACCATCGCCGCGACCTCGGCTGCGATCCGCTCGCCGGTCAGATCCCCTCCGCTGAGCATCACGGTGCGGGCAGTGTCGCGGCGGCGCTCGGAGGTGCAGAGGCCGAGGGCGGAGAGGACGCCGCCGGCGCGCGGGCAGATGATCGCCTCGATCCCCAGCTCCGCCGCGATTGCCGCCGCGTGCATCGGCCCGGCGCCGCCGAACGGCAGGAGCGCGAACCCGCGCGGGTCGACGCCGCGCTCGACGGTGACGACGCGCAGCGCCCGCACCATCTCCTGGTTGGCGACCCGGAGGATGCCGCTCGCGGTCTCGAGCGGGTCGAGGCCGAGCGAGCGTCCCAGCTCGGAGACCGCCCGCTCCGCCGCCTCGGCGTCGAGTTCGACCCCACCCGCCAGCTCCGAGTCGCCGGCGAGGTGGCCGAGCAGCAGGTTGGCGTCGGTGACCGTCGGCTCGCCGCCGCCGCGGCCGTAACAGGCGGGGCCGGGGTCGGCGCCGGCGGACCGGGGGCCGACGCGGAGGGCGCCGCCGCCGTCGCGCCAGCCGATCGAGCCGCCGCCGGCGCCGACGGTGTGGACGTCGACCATCGGCAGCTGGATCGGCCGGCCGTCGATCTCGCGCGCGTCGGTGCGCCGCACCTCGCCGTTCTCGACGACGCAGACGTCGCAGGAGGTGCCGCCCATGTCGAAGCCGAGGGCGTTGCCGTCGCCGCTGATCCGGGCGAGGAGACCGGCGCCGACCGCACCCCCGGCCGGGCCGGAGAGGACGCTCCAGGCACCCGCCCGCGCCGCCTCCTCGGCCGGGGCGACGCCGCCGGAGGAGCTCATCACCAGCGGTTGGGGCAGGCCGGCCTCCGACGCCGCCTCGCCCAGCCGGCCGAGGTAGCGGCCGAGCAGCGGGCTGAGGTAGGCGTCGATCACCGTCGTCGAGCAGCGCTCGTACTCGCGGAACCGGGGCAGGACCTCGTGCGAGGCCGAGACGTGGATGCCCGGCAGGCGCTCCCGCAGGTGCGCGGCGATCGTCTGCTCGTGGCTCGGGTCGAGATAGGAGAAGAGCAGGCAGATGGCGACCGACTCGGCGCCGCTGGTCGCGATCGCCGCCGCCAGTCGCTCCGGCTCCTCCTCGCCGAGCGGCTCGACCACCCCGGCCGGCCCGATCCGCTCCGCCGCCTCGAGCCTCAGCTCCGGCTCGACCAGCGACACCGGCTTCGGCGTGCAGAGGCGGTAGAGCTCGGGCCGGTCCTGGCGGCCGATCTCCAGCAGGTCGGCGAAGCCCGCGGTGGCGACCAGCGCCGTCCGCGCCCCGCGTTCCTCCAGCAGGGCGTTGGTGCCGACCGTCATCCCATGGGCGAAGACGTCGACGTCGCTTGACGCAGCGCCCGCCCGGCGAAGCACCGCCTCCACCGCCCGCATCACTCCGACCGACTCCTCGCGCGGCGTCGTCGGCACCTTGGCGGTGTGGACGGCTCCGTCCTCGAGCAGGACGGCGTCGGTGAAGGTCCCTCCGACGTCAACGCCGAGAAGCATGGGCCGACGCTAACCGACGCGGGTCAGAGCCACTTTTCCTCACGGACGGCGCCGTCCGGCGAAACGATGACGTGGACGCCGTCCAGTCCGGGGTCCGTCCCCGGGCAGTCCCGCCGCAGGTGGCCGCCGCGCGACTCGCGGCGGGCCATCGCGCTGGCGCCGATCGACCGCGCCAGCGGGTACGGGTTGGAGATCAGGCGGGCGAGGTCGTCGGGGTTGCGCATCGGCCCGGCGTAGCGCCAGACCGCCTCTCGGGTCTCGTCGCCCGGCGGGTCGAACCGCCACTCGGGCGGCTCCGGGCGCTGCGCTTCTCGCTCCTCGCCGATCGCCGTGACCGCCGCCCGGTTGCCGAAGACGAAGCACTCGCTGAGCGAGTTGGAGGCGAGCCGGTTGGCGCCGTGCAGCCCGGTGCAGGAGCACTCACCGACGGCGAAGAGGCCGGGCAGGGAGGAGCGGCCGTCGACGTCGACCACGATCCCGCCCATCGTGTAGTGGGCGGCGGGGGAGACCGGTACCGGCCTGCTGTGTGGGTCGAGCCCCGCGTTCGCGAGCGAGGCGAAGACGTTGGGGAAGCGCGCCGGGTTGATCTCCCGCAGGTCGAGCTCGACCGCGGGCCTGCCGTCGATCCGCATCTGCTCGAGGATCGCCGCGGTGACGGCGTCGCGTGGGGCGAGCTCGTCGGTGAAGCGCTCGCCGCCGGCGTTGAGCAGTTTCGCCCCCTCGCCGCGGATCGCCTCGGTGATCAGGACGCCGTCGTCGGGCCTCCCGGGCAGCGCCAGCGCGGTCGGGTGGAACTGGCAGAACTCGAGGTCGGCGAGGTCGGCACCGGCCTGGGAGGCGAGGACCGGCCCGGCGCCGACCGCCCCGCGCGGGTTGGTGGTCCGCCGCCACAGCGCCGCGGCGCCGCCGGTGGCGAGGATGGTCGCCGCCGCGGCCACCGGCCCGGTGTTCGTGACCACCCCGTGGCAGCGCTCGCCGTCGCTCCACAGCGCCAGCGCCGAGGCCCGCTCCATCACCTCTATCCGCTGCTCGACGGCGACCATCGCCGCCAGCTTCGAGGTCAGCTCGTAGCCGGTCTGGCTGCCGCCGGCGTGGATGATGCGGCGGTGGGTGTGGCCGCCCTCGAGTCCGAGCGCCAGCCGCCCCTCGTGGTCGAGATCGAAGACGACGCCGCGGCTGACCAGGTCCCGGACCGTGGCCGGCGCCTCCTCGACCAGTGCCTGCACGGCCTCGGTCCGGCAGAGGCCGCGGCCGGCGGCGATCGTGTCGGCGGCGTGAAGATCCGGGGAGTCGTCGGGTTCGAGCGCCGCTGCCAGCCCGCCCTGGGCCCAGTAGCTGGCGCTCTGCGACAGCGGGGTGCGGGAGACGAGGCAGACCTGGGCGCCGAGCTCGGCGGCTCGCAGCGCACTCCAAAGCCCGGCAGCGCCGCCGCCGACCACGGCGACGTCGTACTCCGCGACTGCGGCTATCGCCCCTCAGCCTCTCGGCGCAGGGAGTCGAGCTGACCCCGCAGCCAGCTCGCGGCCGACTCGCGGGTGCGCGCCAGCTCGTCGGCAACGGTTCCCTCGGCGACGTCGGCGCGGCGCTCGGCCGCCTCGACCCGCTTCTCGGCCGCCTCGACCTGGGTCTCGATCTCGCTCAGCCGCTCCTCGGCCGCCGCCAGGGCCTTCTCCTTCTCCCCGCGCTCGCGCTCGAGGTCTGCTTCCAGCGCGTTGATCTCTTCTTCGGCCCGCTTCTCGGCCTCGACGGCGAGCGTGGCGGCCTCCTCCAGCCGGCGCTCCGCCTCGCGGATCTGGCTCTCGAGGCTGTCGCCGCCGGCACCCGTTTCAGCGCTCATCGCTGCTCAATCTATTACCGCTCCGGCGCCCGCGTCGGCACCGCTTCCTCGACCACCGCCCGGTAGGCGACGATTGCCCGCTCCGCCATCGCCGCCGCCGACAGCGTCGCCGCCCGTGCCGCGCCCGCGACCCGCGGGTCCGTGGCCTCGAGGTGGCGCCGGGCGGCCGCCGCCCAGGAGCCGGTGTCGAAGGGCGCGCAGTGGCAGCCGTCGATCCCGCGCAGGGCGTAAGGGGCGATCCCGACCGGGGTGGAGAGGACCGGGACCTCGCAGGCCAGCGCCTCGACCGCGGCCATCCCGAACCCCTCGTAGTCGGAAGTGACCAGCACCGCGTTGGCGGCGTTGATCCACAGCGGCATCTGCTCGGGCTCGATCGAACCGCCGGTGACGAGGTCGGCACCGCAGGCGGACGCGACCTCGGCCGCGCGGTCGTGGCGCTTCTCCGGCCGCGCCGGGTTGGCGGGGAAGAAGAGACAGCTCGCCTCGGGTTCGAGGCCGAGCTGGCGCCGTGCCTCCGCCCGCGGCAGCGGCGCGAAGCGGCTCAGGTCCGGCCCGCAGGGGAGGATGGCGGAGCCGGGGACCGCCGGCAGTCCCGGCCGCCCGTCCTCGGGCTCGAACAGCGCTCTGGAGACCCCGGCGACGAGGTCGGCCCGCCAGGCGAGGCGGCGCGAGAGATGGCCGACGAGGTGGTGGCGGACGTCGGTGCCGTGGAAGGTGACCAGCAGCGGCTTCGCCCCGGCCAGCCGCGCCACCCAGCCGGCGAGCCCGTAGTGGGCGTGGACGAGATCGAAGCCCTCGCGCCGCAGCAGCGCCCGCAGGCGCCTGGTCGCCGGCCGGTACTCCCTGCGGCCACGGGGAAATTCGAAGAGGTCGACCTCGACTCCGCGCTTTCGCACCTCGTCGACCTGGTCCCGCACCCAGCGTCCCCGCTGCGGAGCCGCGGCATCGGGCATGAAGTTGGTGACGACGAGGACCCGCACCGGCGTCAGGGTAGCCGCGGCGGGGGAAGCCGATAGCTCGGCGGCGTCTTCGAGAGCCTGATCGGGCTGCGGGGGAGGCGGACCGGGTCGCCGTCCTCGCGGGGGACCTCGGCGATCGGGTCGAGGCCGATCCGCTCGGCGAAGGCGAAGGCGGCGCCGATGTCGTTGACGACCCCGGCGGGGACGCGGCGCGCGGTCAGCACCTCGACCCACTCCGAAGCCGGGCGGGCGGCGAGCGCCGCCTCGAGCAGCGGCTTCAGAGCGTCGCGGTTCTCGACCCGGGCCGGGTTGGTGGCGAAGCGCTCCTCCGCGGCGATCGCCGGAATCCCGAGCGCCTCGCACAGCGCCCCGAACTGGCGGTCGTTGCCGATCGCGAGGACCAGCTCGCCCTCGCGGCAGCGCAGCAGTTCGTAGGGGGCGATGCTCGGGTGGCGGTTGCCGAGCCGACCCGGGGTCACGCCGGCGACGGTGAAGGCCGAGCTCTGGTTGACGAGGCCCGCGAGCAGCGCCGAGAGCAGGTCGACCTCGACCAGCTGGCCTTCGCCGCTCTCGCGGCGGTGCTCGACCGCGGCGAGGACGCCGACCGCGGCGTAGAGGCCGGCGATCACGTCGACCAGGGCGACCCCGACCTTCAGCGGCTCGCCGTCGGGCTCGCCGGTGACGCTCATCAGGCCGCCGAGGGCCTGGACGAGGAGGTCGTAACCCGGCAGCTCGGCGCCCTCGCCGCTGCCGCCGAAGCCGGTGATCGAGCAGTAGACGAGGCCGGGGTTCCCGGCGGCGAGCGCCTCGTAGCCGAGGCCGAGCTTCCCCATCACCCCCGGGCGGAAGTTCTCGACGATGACGTCGCTGGCCAGCGCCAGCCGCCGCGCCTCCGCCAGGTCGCCGGGGTCGCCCAGGTCGAGGACGAGGCTGCGCTTGTTGCGGTTGACCGCCTGGAAGTAGGTCGCCTCGCCCGCGGCGTCGTGGGGCGGTCCCCAGGAGCGGGTGTCGTCCCCACCGCCCGGCCGCTCGACCTTGGTCACCTCGGCGCCGAGGTCGGCCAGGGTCATCGTCGCCAGCGGCCCGGCGAGGACCCGGGAGAAGTCGAGGATCCGCAGTCTTCCCAGCGCCGAGTCGGCCATTGAGTCACGATCCTAGGGACCCGCCCCCGACGCCAAGGACGCCCATGTCATCCACCGCCGCCGCGCCGCCGATCCGCCCCCAGGACTACCTCGCCCTCGACTCGCTGCTCTCCGACGAGGAGCGCGACATCCGCGACACCGTCCGCGCCTTCGTCCGCGACAAGGTGGTGCCGAACGTGGGGGACTGGTTCGATGAGGCGACGGTGCCGCTCGCCGAGCTGGCGCCGGAACTCGGCAGGCTCGGGGTGCTGGGGATGCACCTCGAGGGCTACGGCTGCGCCGGGGCCAGCGGCACCGCCTACGGGCTCGCCTGCATGGAGCTGGAGGCCGGCGACAGCGGCATCCGCAGTCTGGTCTCGGTCCAGGGCTCGCTGGCGATGTACGCGATCTGGCGCTGGGGCTCGGAGGAGCAGAAGCAGGAGTGGCTGCCGCGGATGGCAGCGGGCGAGGCGATCGGCTGCTTCGGGCTGACCGAGCCCGACGCCGGCTCCGACCCGGGCTCGATGCGGACCCGGGCGAGGCGCGACGGCTCCGACTGGATCCTGCACGGACAGAAGATGTGGATCACCAACGGCTCGGTCTCCGAGGTGGCGGTGGTCTGGGCGAACACCGACGAGGGCGTGCGCGGCTTCCTCGTCCCCAAGGGAACCAAGGGCTTCGCCACCCAGGACATCCACAGGAAGCTCTCGCTGCGGGCCTCGGTCACCTCGGAGCTGCTGCTCGACGACGTGCGGCTGCCGGCCGACGCGGTCCTGCCAGAGGTGAGCTCGCTGAAGGGCCCGCTCTCCTGCCTCAACGAGGCGCGCTACGGGATCGTCTGGGGTGCCGCCGGCGCCGGCCGCGCCTGCTACGAAGCGGCGCTCGAGTACGCCACCGAGCGGGTCCAGTTCGACCGCCCGATCGCCTCCTTTCAGATCCAGCAGCAGAAACTGGCGGAGATGGTGCTGGAGGTGAACCGGGCCTCCCTGGTCGCGATCCACCTGGGGCGGATGAAGGACGCCGGCACCCTGCGGCCCGAGCACGTCAGCCTCGGCAAGCTCGGCAACGTCAACGGGGCTCTGGAGATCGCGCGGAGCGCCCGCCAGGTGCTCGGCGCCAACGGGGTCACGCTCGAGTATCCGGTCATCCGCCACATGAACAACCTCGAGTCCGTGGTCACCTACGAGGGGACCGCCGACGTCCACGCGCTGGTGATCGGCGGCGCCGTCACCGGGATCCAGGCCTTCCGCTGAGCCCCGGCCCGGGGCTTGCTTGGCCCCGGGTTTCTTTCATTGCCTCGTGGGTATTTGATCGTTCGCCGATGTACCCACGAGGGAGGGGCGATGGAGGAAGCGGGCGGCAATCCATCTCTGGTTCTGGTCGAGCAGCACGAGGCCCTGCGCGACGGGCTGGCGGTGCTGCTCGAGCGGCGGGGGTTCTCGGTGCTGGGCTGCGCGACCACGGCGGCCCGGGCCGAGGAGGTGATCGCGGAGCGCCATCCCGACGTGGCGGTGGTCGGGGTCGATCTGCCGGACGAGCGCGGGACCGAGCTGATCCGGCGCCTGCACGGCAAGACCAACGGCACCAAGTTCGTCATCTACACCGGCCGCGACGAACCGGACCTGCTGGAGGCGGCGTTCAGGAGCGGCGCCCGGGGGCTGGTCGCGAAGCCGGCTGGGCTCAATCCCCTGGTCGAGGCGCTGCGCGAGGTCTGGCGCGGCGGTCGCTACTTCGACCCGCGCTTCTCGCCGCAGGCGTCCGCGGCCGAGGCGCCGGCCAAGGCGCTGAGCGGGCGCGAGGCGGAGATCCTGACGATGCTCGCCCGCGGCCTCACCGGCGAGGAGATCGCCCAGCGACTGGTGCTCTCGCCGGAGACGATCCGCACCCACGTCCGCAACGCGATGGGCAAGCTGGAGGCGAGGACGCGGACCGAGGCGGTGGTGAAGGCGCTGGGGCGAGGCGAGATTCAGACGGGGTGAGCCCAGCCGGCAAGGCGGGCGGCGGCCTCGAGCCAGACGGCGAGATTGAGGAGGAGCATTCCCAGCTCGACCCAGACGGTCGGGATCCAGCCGCGAACGTTCACAGCGCTTGAATCGTCCGCGAAGTTCGCGGTGCCCATCCCCGCTTTGAGGTAACCCACTGACATCGCGATAAGTGACTTACGATTAGAAAATGGCTAGTACTCAAAGCCCTGAGGAGCGCGCGGAAAAGGAGTACCACCGAATCGAGCGCACCGCCACCGGCCTCTACGTCCTCGCTCCAATAGCCGTGGGTTTTGTTGCAGGCCTGATCAGCTCATTCGGGCGAGACGTCTCCCCGGAGTTCTTTTCGGTCGTCGCGGAGGGTTTGCTTCCCGTGTTCCTCATCACCGCGGTTCTTCAGTATTCGCTCGTTGCACGGCGACAGCTCGAGCTCGACTCGTCCCGCCTGTCGGAACAGGACATCGGCCGCACCTTGGTTGCGGCATTCGGGCTTTTTGTCGTCGGCGAGGGAACTGCTCTTTATGCCGTTGCCTCCGAATCGAGCTCTACGTTTCTGGTTGTCACCCCTCTGGTCGCCGGGCTCACGTTCCTCGGCGACATCTTGCTCGCCACCAGGCATCAGTTCGGCTCGGGGATCGAGAAGTATCTTCCGAGCAGGAGGATCCAGTGGTCGGCTGAGCGTCAGAGCCAGATGGAGCTGGCGATGGCTCAGCGTCTCGAAGACAGGGCGCGAGAGCTTCGAGACAGACGACGACAGCCGGTTGAGGGGGAGTGGTCTGAGGGGGAGTGAAGAGTCCCGAGTCCCGGTGTCGCTTGGATTTCACCCTTTCGTCACAGAGCTTGCAGCTTGATGTCTTGTTCGGTGAAATCTCACCTTTGAACATCGGCCTCCAACGAAAGGAGGCAACGATGGTCTATGAGCTGCTCGGTTATCTCGATTCTGTTATTCGTCGCAGGGTGAGGGAAATCCAGCGCCTGGCGGGGGAGACGGGGCAGGGCACGGTCGAGTACGTCGGCCTGATCCTGCTCGTCGCGCTGCTGATGGTGGGGATGGTCGCGGCGATGAAAGGTTTCAACGGCAAACAGGGAACCGAGCTCGCCGACGTGATCGTCGACAAGATCAAGGAGGCGGTCGACAGGGTCGCGTTCAAATGAGCGCAGTGGCGCTTTTGTCCCCCACGTGAGGGACAAAAGCGCCACTCGGCGTCCCCTTGCGCTCGCATGAGAGACTCGCGCGATGCCAGCCTCACGCAGCTACGACAGGGCACCGGCCGACATCCGGCCGGTGACCATCGATCCCGGATTCGTCGACAGCGCCGACGGGTCGGCGCTGATCTCGCTCGGCCGCACGCGGGTTATCTGCACCGCCTCGATCCAGGAGCAGGTGCCGCGCTGGATGGCGGGCAAGGGCAAAGGCTGGGTCACCGCCGAGTACGCGATGCTGCCGGCCTCGACCGGGGACCGCAAGCAGCGCGACATCTCGAAGGGAAAGCAGGACGGGCGCGGGGTAGAGATCCAGCGCCTGATCGGCCGCTCGCTGCGCGTCGTCGTCGACTTCAAGGCGATGGGCGAGCGCAGCGTCTACGTCGACTGCGACGTCCTCGAAGCCGACGGCGGTACCCGCTGCGCGGCGATCACCGGCGGCTTCGTCGCTCTCCGCCAGGCCTTCCAGAAGCTGGTCGACAAGAAAGCGCTCGACGCCCTGCCGCTGACCGGCTCGGTGGCGGCGGTCAGCGTCGGCATGGTCAACGGGCGCGCCGTCTGCGACCTCGACTACGGCGAGGACTCCAACGCCGAAGTCGACGCCAACGTGGTGATGACCGGCGACGGCGGCCTGGTCGAGGTGCAGGCGACGGCGGAGCGGACGCCGCTCTCGCGCGCTTCGCTCGACGAGCTGCTCGCCCTGGCCGAGATGGGGATTGGCCGCCTGCGGGAGGTGCAGGAGCGGGTCGCATGATTCTGGCGACCCGGAACGACCACAAGGTGCGGGAGATGGCCGAGCTGCTGCCCGGCGTCGACCTGCGACCGCTGCCCGACGAGGTCGAGTCTCCACCGGAGACGGGCGACAGCTTCGAGGCCAACGCGCTGATCAAGGCCCGCTCCGCCCACGCCGCCACCGGCGAGGTGACGATCGCCGACGACTCGGGAATCGAGGCAGCCGACCTCGGCGGCGCGCCGGGCATCTACTCCGCCCGCTACGCCGGCGAAGGGGCCAGCGACGAGGCCAACCTGGAGAAGCTCCTGCGCGAGGTCGATGCCGCCGCCGGCGGGCGCCGCGCCGCCTACGTCTGCGCGATCGCCCTGATCGACGAGGGCGGCCACGAGTACGTATTCGAAGCCCGCTGCGAGGGAACGCTGCTGCGCTCGGGGCGCGGCAGCGGCGGCTTCGGCTACGACCCGGCCTTCGTCCCCGAGGAGACCGGCCCCGGCGACGACCGCACCTTCTCCGAGCTCGGCCCCGAGGAGAAGAACGCGATCAGCCACCGCGGCAAGGCGGTGCGGATGCTGGCCCGGCATCTCGGCCTGGAGGCAGAGGGGGGAGCATGATCCGCAGCAAAAGCGGCGCCGCTGCGCTCTCGATCGCCTCCAACTCGATCCTGATCGCGCTCAAGCTCGCCGCTGGGGCGATCACCGGCTCGATCGCGATCATCACCGAGGCGATCCACTCGCTGATCGACCTCATCGCCTCGGTGATCGCCTTCGTTTCCGTCCGCAAAGCCGACGAGCCGGCCGACGAGGAGCACCCCTACGGCCACGAGAAGGTCGAGAACCTGGCCGCCAACATCGAGGGGATCCTGATCCTGGTCGGCGCCGCGGTGATCGTCTACGAGGCTACCCACCGCCTGGTCGCCGGCTCCTCGGTCGGGTCGCTGGGGATCGGCATCGCCGTGATGGGCTTCTCCGTCGTCGCCAACCTGGTGGTCTCGACCGTCCTCTACCGCCAGGCCCGGATCCACGAATCGCCGGCGCTGGAGGGCGACGCCGCCCACCTGCGCACCGACGCGATGACCTCCGCGGGGGTGCTCGTCGGCCTCGCTCTGGTGGAGATCACCGGCGCCGACGCCTTCGACTCGATCACCGCGCTCCTCGTCGCCGGGGCGATCGTCTGGGCCGGCCTCAGCATCATCCGCCGCTCCTCCGGGGTGCTGGTCGACGAAGTCCTGCCCGACGCCGAGATGGACCGGATAGAGGCCGCGATCGCCACCGCCCGCACCCCCGAGGTCGCCGGGTACCACAAGCTCCGCGCCCGCCGCGCGGGCAGCCGCCGCCACATCGACTTCCACGTCCAGTACCGCTCCGGCACCAGCCTCGAGCGCGCCCACGAGCTGGCCCACGAGATGCGCGACTCGATCGAGGCCGAGATCCCCCAGGTCGAGGTTCTGATCCACGTCGAGCCGGAGACCTCCTACCGCGAAGGCGAAAGCGGCCCCTACCGGTCGGGCTAGGGTAGCCTCGTGCGTCCAGACGACGCCCGAACCGACACGCTATGCCGGCGGCAGCAGGTTGACGCTTGCGGCCAGGCCGATCGCGACCAGGGTGACCGCGTATCCGGTGTAGCCGCTGATGGCGAAGCTGACCGCCGCGACCGCGCAGATGGCGACGGTGATGATCCAGGATGCTCGGGCAAGGGACACGGTCGGTATTTTCACGCAGATGATGGACGCTGCCGCTACCGCCCCCGACCGAGAGTCCGCGGAGGCGGCTTTGAAGTTCCTCGGCGAGATGTCGGTCGACCTGCGTGGCGCCGCGATCCTCGGACCGGACGGCGACGTGCTGGCGGCCACGAGCGAGACCCCTGAGCGCTGGCGCGAGGACGCCGCCGCCCTGTTCGCCGCCGCCGACGGCGCCGAGGGGGAGCCGGCCGAGCAGGTCCACATCGCCACCGAGCAGGGTGAGGTCTTCGCGATCCGCAACGCCGGCCTGGCGGCGGTCGCGGTGACCGACCGCTTCGCCCTCGCTTCGCTGCTGCTGTTCGACATGCGCTCGATGCTGCGGGAGCTGGCCGGTCCCGTCGAGGGCGCCGAGTAATGCCGGCGAAGCCCCACCGGGTCCTTCTCGACCGCGTCTCCGGCTACGCCGACGAAGCCGCCGCCTTCATGCGCCGCCGCCGCATCTCCCGGCGCCCCTTCGCCCGCCTCTACTACCCCCACGGCCGCAGCGCCGACCACGCCGAGGACTCGCGCAGCGGCGCCGAGCTGTTCGTCGCCGCCGGCCGCCTGATCGAGGTCGCGGGAAGGAAGAAGTCATGAGTGAGCTGATCGACCTGGCGGTCGCCGAGCGCGCGCTGGCCCGCGCGCTCGCCAGCGGCGGCCGCTTCGCCGAGGTCTTCGCCGAACGGCGCCGCGGCCAGACGCTGGCGATCGACGAGCAACGGATCGAGTCGGTCCAGTCCGGCGCCGAGGAGGGGGCCGGGGTCCGCGTGGTCGACGGCAACACCACCTACTTCGCCCACGTCGACGGACTCGAGCCGGCCGCGATCGAACGCGCCGCCGACGAGGCCGCCGCCGCGCTGAGAGCTGAGCGCCGCGAGCCCCAGCCCTTGCAGGTGCGGCGGGTGGAGCCGCTGCCGATCGAGCACCGGCCCGAAGACGTCCCGGCGCGGCGCAAGGCCGAGATGCTGCGCGAGCTCGACCAGCGGGGCCGCGCCAAGGGCGCCGAGATCGCCCAGTTCACCGCCTCCTACGCCGAGGCCCGCCGCGAGGTCGCCATCGCCAACTCCGATGGCCTCTTCACGGGCGACGACCGCACCCGCGTCCGCATCGGCGCCCAGGCGGTCGCCCGCCGCGACGACACCGTCGAGACCGGCGCCGAGACCCTCGGCGCCCACCGCGGCTTCGAGCTGCTCGAAGACGACCCGGGCCAGATCGCCGAGCAGGCCGCGGCCAAGGCGCTGACCCTGCTCGACGCCGTCCCCGCCCCGTCCGGCTCGATGCCGGTCGTCGTCGGCGGCGGCTTCGGCGGCGTCCTCTTCCACGAGATGACCGGCCACGGGCTCGAGGCCGACCACATCCAGAAGGGCGCCAGCGTCTACGTCGGCAAGCTCGGCGAGCAGGTCGCCGAGCCGCTGCTGAACGCCTACGACGACGGCCGCCTGCCGGGCGAGTGGGGGAGCGACGCGATCGACGACGAGGGCCAGCCGACCCAGATGACCCAGGTGATCGAGGCCGGCCGGCTCACGTCCTACCTCTACGACCGCCTCACCGCCGACCGCGACGGCGTCGCCTCGACCGGCAACGGCCGCCGCGAGAGCTTCCGCGAGCTGCCGATCCCGCGGATGACCAACACCTACATCGCCCCCGGCGAGGCCACCCCGGAGGCGATCATCGCCGAGGTCGAGCGCGGCTTCTACGCGGTCTCCTTCGGCGGCGGCCAGGTCGACCCGGCGACCGGCGACTTCGTCTTCGGCGTCTCCGAGGGCTACCTGATCGAGAACGGCGAGGTGACCAGTCCCTGTCGCGGCGCCACCCTGATCGGCAACTGCCTCGAGGCGCTGGCGGCGATCGACGCGGTCGGCGACGACTTCTTCATGAAGACCGGGATCTGCGGCAAGGGCGGCCAGAAAGTCCCGGTCGGCACCGGCCAGGGCCACGTCCGGGTGCGGGCGATGACGGTCGGGGGGACCGAGAGATGACAGCGGGAGCGTTCGATGACTGAGCTGAGCGCGGTCGCCCGCCGCGCGGTCGAGGCGACCACCGGCGCCGGGGCCAGCGACGCCGAGGCCTACGTCTCACGCGAGGCCGGGCGCGAGGTGCGGGTCCACGGCGGCGAGGTCGAGAGCCTCACCGCGGCGACCCAGACCGGCGTCGGCGTCCGTGCCTGGGTCGGCCACCGAGTCGGCTATGCCTACGGCACCGATCTCTCCGACGCCGGCGTGGCGGCGATCGCCGCCCGCGCCGCCGAAGCCGCCGGGGTGGCCGACGAGGACGAGTTCGCCGCCCCGCCCGCACCGGCGGAGATCGAGGCCCTGCCCGGCCTCAGCGATCCCTCGACCGCCGAGTGGGACACCGGCCGGGCGGCCGAGTTGGCGCTGACCGTCGAGCGCACCGCGCTGGCGTCCGACCCGCGGCTCGTCGGAGTCGAGGTCGCCGTCTACGCCGACGCCGACGAGCGGGTCGCGATCGCCTCCTCGTCCGGGGTCGCAGGCGAGTACGAGTCCTCCAGTTGTTACGCCTACCTGCAGGCGCTTGCCGAAGGCGAGGGGGCTCGCGAGACCGGCCTCGGCTTCGGTCTCGCCCGCGGCCCGCGGGAGCTCGACCCGGAGGCGATCGGCGCCGAAGGGGCGCAGCGGGCACTGGCGATGATCGGCGCCGGCAAGCCGGCCTCCCGCTCCTGTCCCGTGGTCCTCGACGAGACCGTCGCCGCCAGCTTCGCCGGTCTGATCGGCGGCGGCCTGAGCGCGAAAGCCGTGCAGCGCGGCCGCTCGCCGTTCGCCGGCCGGCTCGGGGAGGAGGTCGCGAGCGCCGCCTTCGTCCTCCACGACGACGGCCGCGACCCGCGGGGACCGGCCTCGTCGCCGTTCGACGGCGAGGGAGTGCCGCGGCGGCGCACGGCGCTGATCGAGGACGGCCGCCTGCGCTCCTACCTCTACGACACCTACACCGCCAATCGCGAGGGCAGGATCTCGACCGGTTCGGCGGCGCGGCAGGGATACCGCTCGCTGCCCTCGGTCTCGACCTCGAACCTGATGGTGGCCCCCGGCTCGCACTCGCTCGAGGGGCTGCTGGCGCAGGCGGGGGAGGGTGTCTACGTCACCGACGTCGCCGGGCTCCACTCGGGCGTCAACCCGGTCACCGGGGTCTTCTCGGTCGGTGCCTCGGGCCGGGCGATCCGCGCGGGCGAGCTCGCCGAGCCGGTCCGCGAGTTCACGATCGCCGGCGAGCTGGTGGCGATGCTCGGCGCCGTCAGCGCCGCCGGGGCGGAGCCCCGCTGGGTTCCTTTCGGGGGCTCGGTCAGCACGCCGCCGCTGCTGATCGCCGAGATGGCGATCAGCGGTTCGTGACATTTGGCTCCAGAGCGCAAGTTCTTACGCCGAGGCCGCTGTTAGATTGCGGCCGTCTTCAAACCCCCGAGGAGGAATCTCGACGTGACCAAGGCTGAGTTTCTGGACCAACTTTCAGGCGACGACCGACTTGGCAGCAAAAAAGCCGCCAGCGACGCCGTCGACGCCGTTCTCGATGCGATCACCGGCGCCCTGAGTAAGGGCGAGGAGGTCGCTTTCACCGGTTTCGGCAAATTCCACGTCGCCGAGCGCGGCCCGCGCCAGGGCGTCAACCCGCGGACCGGCGAAAGAATCACCATTCCGGGCGGCAAAGTTCCCCGCTTCTCCGCCGGCTCGGCCCTGAAGACCAAGGTCAAGGGCGGCTGATTCGCGCTGACCCCGTTTGCTGATCGGCTGACGGCGCTCGTCGAAGAGCGCCGCAGCCAGATCTGCCTCGGCCTCGACCCCGACCCGGCCAAGCTGGCCGGGGAGGGGGCGACGTCAGGCGACCCGGATGCACCGGCCGCGGAGTTGGCGGCCACCGCGGTCGCCAGCCACTGCCGCGCCCTGATCGAGCGGGCCGGCCCGTCCTGCGTTGCGGTCAAGCCGCAACTGGCCTGCTTCGAGCGGCTCGGCGCCCCTGGCTGGCGCGCCCTGGAAGCGGTCTGTGCCGCCGCCCGCGAAGCCGGCCTGCTGATCGTCGCCGACGGCAAGCGCGGCGACGTTCCGGTCACCGCCATCGCCTACGCCCAGGCCCTGGTCGGTGAGACCCCGACGCCCTGGGGACCGGTTCGCGGCCTCGACGCCGATGCCTTCACCGCGAATCCGCTGCTCGGCCGCGACGCGCTCGAGCCGCTGGTCGCCGCGGCGGCGGAGGCCGGGGCGGGGATGTTCGCCCTGGTCCGCACCAGCAACCCCGGCGCCGCCGACCTGCAGGACCTGCCGGCGCCCGAGGCGCCGCTGCACGAGCGCCTCGCCGGGATCGTCGACGAGCTCTCCGAGCGCCTCGCGGGCGCGGGGCAGCTGAGCGGGATGGGGGCGGTCGTCGGCGCCACCGAGCCGCGCCATTTCGGCCGCATGCGCGAGCTGATGCCGCGGGCGATCTTCCTCATCCCCGGCGTCGGCGCCCAGGGCGGGAAGCCCGAGCTGCTGGGCGCCGCCTTCTCGGCCGGCCGCGCCGGCGGCCTGGTTGCCGCCTCGCGGGGGATCGCCGCCGACCCCGACCCTGCCGCCGCGGCCGAGCGTCTGCGCCGCGCGGTTTGGGAGATATCGACCGCCTAACGGGCGCCAACGCGACTACGATCAGCCGCCCCAACCGTTTCGCTCTCCCCATCCGATGGAAAAACGCTCCAGCGCCGCCACCCGCCTCGCCGCCGCCCTCGCCCTTCTGGTCGCGGCGCTGATCGTCGTCGTGGCGATTTCCGCGGCGATGAGCGGCGACGATTCCCCTTCGACCGACCGCAGTCAGCCGCACGCGCAGCAGGACAAGAAGAAGCGGACCAAGGCCAAGTCCTACACGGTCGAATCGGGCGACACCCTGACGGCGATTTCCCACAAGACCGGGGTTCCGGTCGCCGAGATCCTGGCGCTCAACCCCGAAGTCGATCCCCAGATCCTGATCGCCGGGCAGACACTGACGCTGCGATGAGGGGGAGGCGCCACGGCGCCGGGCCGGTCGCGGTGCTGCTGGCGCTGGCGTTCCTGTTCGCCCCTGCCGCAGTCGCGGCGCCGAAAGGACCGCAGGGCCTGGAAGCGAGGGCCTGGATCGTGGTCGACGCCCGCGACGGCGCGGTCCTCGCCTCGAAGGCGGCCGAAGAGCGCCTGCCGATCGCCAGCACGACGAAGCTGATGACCGCCTACGTGGCGATGAAGGAGCTGGGGCCGGAAAAGATCGTCCGCGCCGCTCCGTATGAGCCGATCTACGGCGAGTCGCTGCTGGGGCTGAAGGCGGGGGAAAGGGTCAGCGTCCACGACCTCCTCTACGGATTGATGCTGGTCAGCGGCAACGACGCCGCCCACACGCTGGCGGTCGCGGAGGCGGGCTCCGAAGCCCGCTTCGTCGGCCAGATGAACCGCTATGCGGCCGCCCTCGGGCTGGCGAACACGCACTACGCGAACGCGATCGGGCTCGACCAGCGGGGCAACTACTCGTCCGCCGCCGACCTGGCGACTCTGGCCCGCCGCCTGCAGCGCAGCCCGGCCTTCGCCAGGATCGTCGACACCCGCAGCGCGCGCCTGCGCACGCTGCACCCTCCGCGCCGGATCGAGAACTCCAACGACCTGCTGGAGATGGTGCCGTGGGCGACCGGGGTGAAGACCGGCCACACCTTCGACGCCGGCTACGTGCTGGTGGCCTCCGGGGAGAAGGACGGCGTCAGCCTGGTCTCGGTGACGATCGGCGCGCCGACCGAAGAAGCGCGCTTTCTCGAAAACCTCGAGCTGCTCGAATATGGGTTCTCGCAGTACCGGCGGCGGCAGCCGATCCGCCGCGGCCAGGACCTGGCCGAACCGGAGATCCGCTTCTCGGGGGGCCGGCTGCCTCTGCGGGCCGAACGCTCGCTCCAGGTCGGGGTTCGCCGTGGCGAGCGGATCGACATGCGGGTGCGGGCCCCCGGGGGGGTGGAGGGGCCGATCCGGACCGGCGCCAGGCTGGGAACCGCGGCGGTCTTCGTCGGGGGCCGCAAGGTCGGCGCGGTGCCGCTGCGCGCCAGCCGCTCGATCCCCGAGGCCGGTTTCTTCGACCGCGTTCGCGCCACCGTCGCCGACAACTCGATCCCTATCGGAATCGCGATGTTCGTGATACTCATGGTCGCGGTGCTGCTCCTGTTGCGCCGGCGCACCCGCTGAAACGACCCAGGGAGCTGAGATCAGGGTGAAGTCGAAGTGATCCTCACGGTGACTTTGAACGCAGCGATCGACCGCACGGTCGCGGTGCCGAATTTCCGCCTCGGCCGCCGCCATCGGTCGGTGGAGAGCCGCACCGTCGCGGGCGGCAAGGGGATCAACGTCGCCCGCGCCCTGAGCCTGCTGGGCCGGCCGGTGATCGCCTCCGGCTTCGTCGGCGGGCCGAACGGGACCCGGGTGCTGGAAGGGCTGCAGGAAGAATCGGTGCTGACCGACTTCACCCGCATCGCCTCCGAGACCCGCATCAACCTCGCCGTGATCGACCCGACCTCGGGCGAACAGACCGAGATCAACGAGCGCGGCCCGGCGGTCAGCCCCGAGGAGGTGAAGCGGCTCTTCGACCGGATCGGCTACCTCGCCGGCGGGGCGAAGATCTGCGTGCTCGCCGGCTCGGTCCCGCCTGGGGCCGGTGACGACCTCTATGCGCGGCTGGTCGACGACCTCTCGCGCCGCGGCGTCCCCGTCGTCCTCGACGCCGAGGGGGAGGCGATGCTGGCCGGGGTTCGGGCCGGCGCCTCGATGGTGACCCCGAACGAGGCCGAGGCCGAGGAGCTGGTCGGCCAGGAGTTCGCCGACAAGGGCGACATCGCGCAGGGGCTCCTGGAGCTGGTGCGCCTGGGGGCCAACGAGGCGGCGATCACCCGCCCCGACGGCTGCGTCGCGGCGGTCGGCGAGGGCAGCTCACGGCGCCTCCTGGAGGTCCACACCGAGTCGTTGGAGCCCGTTTCCTCGGTCGGCTCGGGCGATGCCTTCGTCGCCGGTTACGTCGCCGCCCGCTACGAAGGGCGCTCGGCCGAGGACTGCCTCGCCTACGGGGTCGCCTGCGGAGCGGAGTCGACCCAGCACTTCGGCGCCGGCACGGTCGACCGCAACCAGGTCGAGCGACTGCTGGGCGAGGTCTCCGTGCACGACCTGGAGGTCCCCGCCGAAGTGTAGGCTGGCTAATTCAACGCCACGCCCTGGAGGACTAACTTGGAAATCGAAATCGGCCGCGGAAAGAAGGGTCGCCGCGCTTACGGATTCGACGATATAGCGATCGTTCCTTCCCGCCGGACGCGGGACCCCGACGACATCGACATCAGCTGGACCCTCGGTCCGTACCGCTTCGAACTGCCGCTCGTCGCCTCGGCGATGGACGGGGTCGTCAGCCCCGACACCGCCGTGCTGACCAACGAGCTGGGCGGCCTCGGGGTGCTCAACCTGGAGGGGATCTGGTCCCGCTTCGAGGACGCCGAGGAGAAACTGGAGGCGATCGCCGCCGCGCCCAAGCACGAAGCGACGCGGCTGATGCAGGAGATCTACACCGCGCCGGTCAAGGCTGAGCTGATCGCCAAGCGGGTCGCGGAAATCAAGTCGCGCGGGGCGGTCGTCTGCGGCTCGCTGACGCCCCAGAAAGTGCGCGAGTACTACGAGGTGGCGGTCGAGGCCGGCCTCGACATCCTCGTCATCCAGGGGACGGTGATCTCGGCCGAGCACGTCTCGACCACGGTCGAGCCGCTCAACCTGAAGGAGTTCATCGCCGAGGTCCCGGTGCCGACCGTGGTCGGCGGCTGCGCCTCCTATTCGACCGGGCTGCACCTGATGCGGACCGGCGCGGTCGGCGTCCTGGTCGGAGTCGGCCCCGGCGCCGCCTGCACCACCCGCGGCGTGCTCGGGATCGGCGTCCCGCAGGCGACCGCGATCGCCGACGTCGCCGCCGCCCGGGCCCAGCACATGCTGGAGACCGGCGAGTACGTGAACGTGATCGCCGACGGCGGCATGCGGACCGGGGGTGACGTCTCCAAGGCGATCGCCACCGGCGCCGACTCGGTGATGATCGGCTCGCCGCTGGCACGGGCCAAAGAGGCGCCCGGCCGCGGCTTCCACTGGGGGATGGCGACCTTCCATCCCTCGCTGCCGCGCGGCACCCGCGTCTCGACCAAGCAGGACGGGACGATGGAGGAGATCCTCCTCGGCCCGGCCAAGGAGAACGACGGCACCTTCAACCTGATGGGCGCGCTGAAAACCTCGATGGCCACCTGTGGCTACGAGGACATCCGCAGCTTCCAGCGGGCCGAGGTGATGGTCGCCCCGGCGCTGATGAGCGAGGGCAAGAAGCTGCAGAACGAGCAGCACGTGGGCATGGGCTCGAATGGGCGGGCCGCTGTGTCGACTGGAGTTGCCGTTTCGGATGACTGAGGGAGTTCAGGCCGCTCGACCCGTGGGTCCTGTCTCCGATTCCGGGCTCCCCCTACCGGGGGAGTCCTCGGAATCGTCGCCACCCACGGGAAGAGCGGTTGAGGAGGTTCTCGTTCTCGATTTCGGCGGGCAGTACTCGCAGCTGATCGCCCGTCGGATCCGGGAATGCGGGGTCTTTGCCGAGATGCTTCCGGCGGATGCTCCGATCGAGAAGATTCGGGAGCGGAATCCGATGGGGCTGGTGCTTTCGGGCGGGCCGGCCTCGGTTTACGAGCCCGGTGCGCCGGAGTTCCCGACCCAGCTGCTGGACCTGGAGATCCCGGTGCTGGGCATCTGTTACGGGATGCAGGCGATGGTCCTCGCCCTCGGCGGCCGGGTCGAGTCGGCGGAGACGGGCGAGTTCGGCCGCACCGATCTGGCGCTGCGCGAAGAGGGTGGCCGGCTGCTCGGCGGGCTGCCCGAGGAGCAGAGCTGCTGGATGAGCCACCGCGACGCGGTCTTCGAGGCGCCGGAAGGGTTCACCGCCCTCGCCTCGAGTCCGAGCTCCCCGGTCGCCGCCCTGGAGATGCCCGACCGCGGCCTCTACGGGATCCAGTTCCACCCCGAGGTGGTCCACACCCCTTACGGGACCGAGATCCTCACCCGGTTCCTGCGCGACGTCGCCGGCTGCGTCGAGCAGTGGTCCCCGCAATCGGTGATCGCCGAGCAGGTGGAGAAGATCCGGGCGCAGGTGGGGGAGGGCAAGGTGATCTGCGGCCTCTCCGGCGGCGTCGACTCTTCGGTCGCCGCCATGCTCGTCCACGAGGCGATCGGCGACAAGCTCACCTGCGTTTTCGTCGACCACGGCCTGATGCGGCTGAACGAGGCCGAGCAGGTGGTCGAGACCTTCGCCCAGTTCGACATCCCACTGGTCCACGTCGAAGCCGAAGAGCGCTTCCTCGCCAAGCTGGCCGGGAAAGACGACCCGGAGGAGAAGCGCAAGATCATCGGCGCCGAGTTCATCCGCGTCTTCGAGGACGAGGCGGCGAAGCTCGAGGACGTCTCCTTCCTGGTCCAGGGCACGCTCTACTCGGACGTGATCGAGTCCGGCGGCTCCGACCACGCGGCGACGATCAAGTCCCACCACAACGTCGGTGGCCTCCCCGACGACCTCGAGTTCGAGCTGGTCGAGCCGCTGCGGATGCTGTTCAAGGACGAGGTGCGTGCGGTCGGGGCGGAGCTGGGGTTGCCGGAGCGGATGGTCTGGCGCCAGCCGTTCCCCGGTCCGGGACTCGGAATCCGGATCGTCGGCGGCGAGGTCAACAAAGAGCGCCTCGACATCCTCCGCGCCGCCGACGCGATCCTCCAGGAGGAGATCCGCGCGGCGGAGCTCTACCGCCAGCTCTGGCAATCGTTCTGCGTCCTGCCGGTCGTCCGCTCGGTCGGCGTCCAGGGCGACGGCCGCACCTACGCCTACCCGATCGTGATCCGCGCCGTCACCTCCGACGACGCGATGACGGCCGACTGGGCACGACTTCCCTACGACCTCCTGGAGCGGGTCTCGAACCGGATCATCAACGAGATCCGAGACGTCAACCGAGTAGCCCTGGACATCTCCTCGAAGCCGCCAGCAACGATCGAGTGGGAGTAGCGCGGCGGGTCCGAGGGCACCGGTGCCGGTGGGGGTGCCCCGGGAGCACCTCCGCCGGGAGAAGCGCCATCTGCTGACGCCCCAGGCGCTGCCGGCCCGGCACCATGCCGAGCACCCGGGCGAGCCCCGCCAGACAGCAAAGGGACGAAGGCAACCCGTGGTTCCTTTGTCCGGATACCCAGGACAAAGGAACCAGGAGATGAGGGCGAGGCAGGTA
>Ga0157380_10000456_pt1 | contig 24961 bp, 15 predicted proteins | sample S35metaG_FD_119757 | JGI IMG/M metagenome (GOLD analysis project Ga0157380, IMG submission 119757) | Switchgrass rhizosphere microbial communities from Kellogg Biological Station, Michigan, USA - S3-5 metaG | ecosystem: Host-associated > Plants > Roots > Rhizosphere > Soil | place: USA...
AAACGAAGGAATCGGAGATTCATTCCAGCCTTATCGTTCTCCGTGCGACAGCTCTATTACCGAGCCGCGAGCAGCTGTTTGATCTCGGACAAGCACGAGCCGCAGTTGGTACCGGCGCGGAGCACGCGACCGATGTCCTGGGGAGTTTGCAGCGACTGTTTGGAGATGGCGGAGACGATAGTGCCGCGAGCGACGCCGAAGCACGAGCAGACGACGGGGCCGTGGTCCGTGCCGGGTTGAGCGGATTTGCCGAGGAGCAGCAGGTCGCGGTCGGCGATGCTCAATGCTTTCTTGCGAAACAAGGTAGACAGCCAGCCGCGGTCGGGAAGGTCGGCATCGCGAGCGGTGAACAGCACGGACTGCAAGCGATTGCCCGAGATCACGGCGCTGCGATAGACGCCCCTGCTGTCGTCCCGATATTCGACCTGCTCGTCGCCGCTTTCGAGCAGACGCGCCGCTCGTTCGCGAATCGCGGGTAGCGGTTGCCGGCCGGCCAGTTCGGTGCGGACGCAGTCGGGTCCATCGGATCGCGCCCACCAATCCAGGTTCGACGTGTCGATGGGCGAGCGGGTCAGGGCAAAACCGAACCACGCCGCCTCGAAGCGTTCGACGCGAGCCGGTGTATGTTTGAATTCCGGTTCGCCGGAGATCGGATCGACGACAGGATTGACCAGCGCACCGACGCGTCCGTGCGAGCAGAACTGATCGCTCCAGTGAATCGGTACAAAAATGCTACCAGGCTGCATTTCGCCGCTGCACCTAACGCGAACGATGGCGGAACCCCAGCGCGTCGTCACCTGCGCCAATAAACCTTCGCGCAATCCCAGTCGCGCGGCGTCGTCGCCATGCAGATCGACATAGGCTTCGGTGATATGCGATGTGAGGCGCGGCGAGCGAGCGCTGCGGGTCATCGTGTGCCATTGATCGCGGATGCGCCCAGTGTTCAGCGCAAGCGGGAATTCCGGGTTGGTGCGATGGACCGGCAATTCAGGTGCAGTGGCGATGAAGCGGGCACGACCGTCCGGATGATAGAAGCGCCGCGCGATGCCGAACGAATCGCCGGCGTCGTCCCCATCGACGCGGGCAGGCACTGGCCAGCGCACTGGCGCCAAGCCAGCGTACTCGCTTCCGCTGATCTTCGACAAGCCGCTGATGTCGAACGCGCGATTGCCAGCGGCGCCTTCTCCAGACAGCGCTGCATGCTCCACGAAGATGGAGTGTGCATTCTCATAATCGAATGCATCCCGATAGCCCATGCGCTGCGCGACTTGGGCGACGATCCACCAATCCGGCCTGGCGTCTCCCGGCAATGGCAGGAAAGCCCGCTGGCGCGAGATGCGGCGTTCCGAGTTGGTCACCGTGCCTTCTTTCTCGCCCCACGCCGCCGCCGGCAACAAGACATGAGCCAAGGCATTGGTATCGGTGGCAGCGATGCAATCGGAGACGACCACCAGGTCGCAACGGCGCAGTGCCTCGCGAACGCGATCCGCATCGGGCAGGCTGACCACGGGGTTGGTCGCCATGATCCATACCGCTTTCACTTTGCCTGCGTGCATCGCCTCGAACAGGTCGACCGCCTTCAAGCCGGGTTTGTCCGCTATCGCCGGGCTGTTCCAGAACTGCTGCACCGTACTGCGATGCTGGGCATTATCCAGGTCCATGTGCGAGGCCAGCATGGTCGCCATGCCGCCGACTTCGCGTCCGCCCATTGCGTTGGGTTGGCCGGTGATCGAGAACGGGCCCATGCCCGGGCGGCCGATGCGCCCGGTCGCAAGATGGCAGTTGATGATGCTGTTGGCCTTGTCGGTGCCGGTGGACGATTGATTCACTCCCTGCGAGAACACGGTGATCGCGCGCTCATGCTCGGCGAACAACGTGAAGAACTCGACCAGCTGCTGTTCGTCTAGACCGCAGGTCCTCGCGACAGCGGCCGTATCGCCAGCCGTTGCATCGGCGACGGCCAGTGCCTTTGCCATGCCGGATGTGTGCTGCTCCACGAATGCCGTATTGGAGAATCCGCTTCGATGCAGCCACGCGAGCAATGCGTTGAACAGCCACACATCGGTGCCCGCTTTCACGGGCAGGTGCAGGTCGGCGAACTCGCAGGTGGGAGTGCGCCTGGGATCGATGACGACCAGCTTCATCTGCGGCCGTTGCGCCTTGGCAGCGAGCATGCGCTGGAACAACACCGGATGGCACCAGGCTGCGTTCGAGCCGACCAGCACGATCAGGTCGGCGAGCTCCAGGTCGGCGTAGCTGACCGGTACCAGGTCTTCGCCGAACGCTCGTTTGTGTGCCGCAACTGCTGAGGACATGCACAGGCGCGAGTTCGTATCTAGGTTCGCGCTGCCGATATAGCCCTTCATCAGCTTGTTCGCGACGTAGTAGTCCTCGGTCAGCAATTGACCCGATGCATAGAACGCCACGGCATCCGGTCCATACTTCGCGATGATGTCGGCAAAGCCCTGGGCGACAGTATCGAGCGCCGTGTTCCAGCCGACCTGCCGGCCCCTGACAATGGGATGCAGCAAGCGGCCAGCCTCTCCCAGTGTTTCTCCCAGGGCGGAGCCTTTGGAACACAGGCGTCCGAAATTCGCTGGGTGATCGGTGTCGCCAGCGATGGTGATGCCGCCTTTCGCCGAGCGCCCCGCAATGACGCCGCAGCCGACTCCGCAATACGGACAGGTGGTACGAGTTCCAGTCATCCGCCAGCGCCGGCTGCAGTTGCGCCGAACAGCAACTTGTCACGCACGCCACTGATGTCGCGCTGCTTGGTTATCAGATCGAAATACCAGCTGCCGTCTTTCACGTCGCCATACAGCACGGCGCCGCGGACCTGGTTGTTCTCGATCACCAGGCGCTTGTAGACACCGCGTTTAGGATCCTGCAGCACCAAGGCTTCGCTCTGCGGACCGCCGACGAAATCTCCGGCCGAGAACAGGTCGATGCCGGTGACTTTGAGCTGTGTGGATGCAATCGATCCCACGTAACGACCCAAGCCCGATTCCGCCAGGTGTGCGGCACAGACCGTCGCTTGTTCGAACAGGGGTGCAACCAATCCGTACGTGCTGTTGCGATGCTGCACGCATTCGCCGACGGCATAGATGCTCGGGTCGAACGTCTGCAAGGTGTCGTCGACGAGCACGCCGCGAGCGCAGTGCAGGCCGGCAGCCTTTGCCAGATCGATGTTCGGACGGATGCCCACCGCCATGACGACCAGGTCGGCCGGAAGCAGCACGTCGTCTTCGAGCCGTACCGCGGCGACTCTCTCGTTGCCTACGATCGCGGCAGTCTTTGCTGCCATTCGGAAGGTGATGCCACGACGCTCCAGCGATTCCTGCAACAGCTGCGCAGCCGGCCGATCCAGTTGCCGTTCCATCAGCGAATCGCACAAGTGCACGACCGTGACGGTCATTCCCTGCCGCGCCAGTCCATTGGCGGCTTCGAGGCCCAGCAATCCGCCGCCAATCACAACGGCGTTGCGGTGACTCTTGTCTATTTCGGGCCTATGGCCCTGGGCGATCGCGAGCATCGAATTCACGTCCTGCAGGTCGCGGAAGGTCACCACGCCTTCGAGGTCGTTGCCCGGGATGGGGAGCATGATGGGTTTCGAGCCCGTCGCGATCAGCAGCCGATCGTAGACATGTTCGCGTCCGCTGCGGGCGCGGACGACGCGGCGCACGCGATCTATATTGACGACGGGATCGCCGATGTGCAGGTCCACGCCCTTGTCGAGATACCACTCGAGCGAGTGCAGAACGATGTCATCGAATTGCTTCTCGCCGGAAAGCACCGGCGAGAGCAACACACGATTGTAGTTGCCGTGCGGCTCGGCGCCGATGACCGTGATGTCGTAGATGCAAGGCGCTCGCTCCACCAGGTCTTCGACCACTTTCATTCCGGCCATGCCGTTGCCGATCACCACCAGCTTGCGCCTGCGTGCGATCGGGCGCGGCTCCTTACGGATCCAGACTCGATTCCCATGGACGCGAACCGGCCAGGGACGCACGGAGCGATCGATGTCTTCGAAGCAGCGCCCGGTGACGAGACTGAAGTGATCCTTGTAGACGGGGGAGGCAACCACCGGTTCGCCGGCGATGTCGCCGACGATACCGCGCGAAATGACGTTGGCGCCGCTGTGCGGATCGAAGTTGTCGATGGCATGGACGCTGGCGCCCACGCGGAACAGCGCTACCTGGCGATTGCCGATGAGAGCGGCGACACCGCTGTCGGGCAGGAGGTCGTCGACGTCGCAAACAGATTGCCAGAGATCGACAGTGGTCATGGCAGAGTCCTCTGCAGTTCAGTCCGTTCGGTATCGCGCGCGGGACGAATCTGGCCGCGCTCCCGCACGAAAACGACGTTGTCGTCGGCGCGCTCGCTATTGATGAAAGTCCGGAAGCGCCGCAGTGTCGCCGGATCGTCGATCGCTTTCTTCCATTCGCATTCGTAGGTGCCGACGATGTGCGCCATTTCAGCTTCGAGCTCGGCGGCGATGCCGAGCTTGTCTTCGATGACGACCTGCTTCACGTAGTCGAGGCCGCCTTCGAGGTTGTCGAGCCAGACGGACGTGCGCTGCAGGCGGTCGGCAGTGCGAATGTAGAACATCAGGAAGCGGTCGACGTAGCGGATCAAGGTGGCGCTGTCCAGGTCGGAGGCGAGCAGGTCGGCGTGCCGTGGCTTCATTCCGCCGTTGCCGCAGACGTAGAGGTTCCAGCCTTTCTCGGTCGCGATGATGCCGACGTCCTTGCTTTGCGCCTCGGCGCATTCGCGGGTGCATCCCGAGACCGCGAACTTGAGCTTGTGGGGCGAGCGCAATCCCTTGTAGCGATTCTCCAGGTCGATGGCGAAGCCCACGCTGTCCTGCACGCCGTAGCGGCACCAGGTCGAACCGACGCACGATTTGACGGTACGCACCGACTTGCCGTAAGCGTGTCCCGATTCGAACCCGGCATCGATCAGTTCTTTCCAGATGAGCGGCAGTTCGTGCACCTGTGCACCGAACAGGTCGATGCGTTGTCCGCCGGTGATCTTGGTGTAGAGGCCGAACTTCCTGGCCACCGCGCCGATGGTGATGAGCTTGTCGGGGGTGATTTCTCCGCCAGCCACGCGGGGCACCACGGAATAGGTCCCGTCCTTCTGCAGGTTCGCCAGGAAATAATCGTTCGTGTCCTGCAGCGGCGCGTTCTCGCGCTTCAGCACGAACTCGTTCCAGCAGGACGCCATGATGGATGCGACCAGCGGCTTGCAGAGGTCGCAACCCAGGCCGCGACCATGTTTTTCGAGCACGGCGCCGAACGTTCGGAGCTTGCCGGTCTTCACCAGGTGCAGCAGCTGCTGGCGTGAATAGGGAAAGTGCTCGCAGACATGATTGCTGGTTGCCACGCCGCGTGCAGCGAGTTCCGCTTTCAGTATCTGTCCGACCAGGGCGCTGCAGCCGCCGCACGAGGTCGCTGCCTTGGTCGTGGTCTTCAGTGCTCCAACTGTCTTGCAACCGGCGTCGATGGCAGCACACAGCGCGCCTTTGCTTACGTTGTTGCAGGAACAGACCTGCGTCGTTGCCGGCAAGGCGGCAACACCCCGGGCTTTGCTTGCGGGAGCGGCCATCGACTGCGGCACGATCAGGCTCTCGGGCTGTTCCGGCAGGTCGACCCCATCGAGCATCATCTGCAGCCAGATACCGTAGTCGTCGGCATCGCCGATGAGGATCCCGCCCAGCAATCTGCGGCCGTCTTCGCTGACGACCAGTTTCTTGTACGTTTGTTTGCGTTCGTCGACGAACGAGTAGGCACGTGCGTTGCCGGCGGCGCAGTGAGCGTCGCCGAGCGATGCCACGTCGACGCCAAGGAGCTTCAGCTTCGTGCTCATGTCCGCGCCGGTGAATGCGATGTCCTGCTTGCCGTTCAGATGGGCGACGCACGCCTGCGCCATCTGGTAACCGGGAGCCACCAGGCCGAACAGCTTGCCGTTCCAAAGGGCGCATTCGCCGATGGCATAGATGTCCGGATCGGAGGTCGCACAATGATCGTCGATGACGATGCCACCCCGCGGACCCACCTCGAGCCCGGAGTTGCGAGCGAGTTCATCGCGCGGTCGAATCCCTGCGGAGAAGACAATGAGGTCGACATCGAGTGACGAACCGTCCGCGAACTGCATTCGATGCACGGTATCCGTGCCGTCGACGATGGCCGACGTGTTCTTCGCCGTATGGATGCCGACGCCCAGCGCTGCGATCTTCTCCCTGAGGATGCGGCCGCCGCCATCGTCGACCTGCACGGCCATGAGCCGAGGCGCGAACTCCACTACGTGCGTTTGCAGGCCAAGGTCCCTCAACGCCTTGGCAGCTTCGAGCCCCAGCAGGCCGCCGCCGATCACTGCGCCGCTCTTGCTGGCGGCGGCGGCAGCACGAATCCGTTCGAGATCTTCGATGGTCCGATAGACGCAGCAGTGTTCGCGATCGTGGCCGGGAATCGCGGGCACGAACGGATATGAGCCGGTGGCGAGCACGAGCTTGTCGTACTCGATGGACTTGCCGGCCTGGGTCACGACGACCTTGCGTGCGCGATCGATCGTCGCCGCGCGGTCGTTCAGGTGCAGCGTGATGTCGTGGCGGGCAAAGAAATCCGTGGTGGTGAGGGCCAGGTCGTCCGCCGTCTTCCCCGAAAAGAATCCGGACAGCTGCACCCGGTCATAAGCGACCCGCGGTTCTTCGCACAGCACGGTGATATCGAATGGGTGGGGACCGTCGACGAGCCGTTCCAGCAGCCGCTGTCCGACCATGCCGTTACCGACGACTACCAGCTTGAGTGGGGCTGACATGTAAACCTTCGCGCTGTTCAATCCGCAGCGGTGCCAATCGCGGCTGTGGATTCGGTGCTTGGGGCAGCGGCCGACGAGAAGTCGAGCGGCTGATGCTGCGCCCGTCATTGGAGCAGCGAAGGATGCGCAGAGAATCGCTCTGCACGCCGTAGACGATGCAAACCATATGCCACGCGAATTTCCCCCGAATCGGTGCCGCCGGAGCATGAATCTGCCCCGTGCCAGTGCGCCTGGCTGCCCCGGCTGGTTGCTATTGGTGCGTCGCCCCGGGTTTGCACCGCCCAACCGCCATGGCACCCACCGTTCGAGCCCGGTGGCATACGCGTTGCAATGGCCTGGACAACGATGAGCGAGAACCGACCTTCCAACGACACTGCACTGCACCTGCTCATCGTCGATCAGAACGTGATGCGCGCTGCCGTCCTCGAAGAGGGCCTGCGCGAATCCGGTTACGTCAAAGTCACTATCCTGCGCGACATGCAGAACCTGCTGCGGCGGATCGTCGACATCGATCCGGACGTGATCTTCATCGACCTGGAAAATCCCAATCGCGACGTGCTCGAACAGATGTTCCAGGTGTCGCGCGTGGTACGGCGACCCGTCGCCATGTTCGTCGATCGGTCCGATGCGGACATGATCGAGGCCGCGGTGGACGCCGGCGTCGGCGCTTACGTGGTCGATGGGTTGAGGAAGGAACGGATCAAGTCCGTGCTCGACACGGCTGTCAGCCGGTTCCGTGCATTCAATAAGCTCCGCGAAGAACTCGACCAGGCCAGGCAGGCGTTGGATGAGCGCAAGCTGGTGGAGCGGGCCAAGGGCATTCTCATGAAGGAACGCGGCCTCTCCGAGGAGGCAGCCTATTCGCTGCTGCGCAAGGCGGCGATGAACGAGAACCGCAAGCTCACGGAAGTAGCCCAGAGCGTGGTCACGGCGGCGAGATTGTTGCGATGACTAGCGAGGTGACCATCGAGATGACCATCGAGATGACCAGGGGCGAGACGCCGTCATGTTGAATTCCCGCGCCGTGGTGGTTGGATTCATTCCGCTGCTGGACTGCGCACCGCTGGTGGTCGCATTGGAAAAGGGATTTGCCGCCGCGGAAGGCATCGACCTGACCTTGGTCCGTGAGTCGTCGTGGGCGAACATCCGCGATCGCGTGGTAGTGGGTCATTTCGATGCGGCCCACATGCTCGGGCCGATGGCGATTGCGTCGACTCTCGGCATCGGCCATCTCAAAGTGCCGACCATCGCGCCGCTGTCCCTGGGGCGCGGCGGCAATGCCATCACCGTCTCTCATTCGTTGTGGGATGCGATGACCAGGCACGGCGCCTGCTCCGGCGCCGATCCGCGTTCGCAGGGAAATGCGTTGCAACTCGTGGTGCGGGCACGCGAGCGCGAGAACAAACCGCCGCTCACGTTCGCGATGGTCTATCCGTTCTCGGCTCATAACTATGAACTGCGGTACTGGCTCGCCGCCTGTGGCGTCGATCCGGATCGCGATGTCCGGCTGCTGGTGATTCCGCCGCCGCTACTGGTCGACGCCATGCGCGAAGGGCAGGTCGATGGGTTCTGCGTGGGCGAGCCGTGGAATAGTTTGGCGGTCTCCGTCGGCGTGGGCTGTATCGTGGCGCCGACTACGGCGATCTGGCCGCTGAGTGCTGAAAAGGTTCTAGGTTGCCGGCTCGAATGGGCGCAGCGACGCCCCGATCTGCTGGCGGCGCTGATTCGTGCGCTCTACCGGGCGGCGCAATGGTGTGAGGTCGAACAGAATCAGCAGGAACTCGCGATGCTGCTGTCTCAGCTTCGTTATGTAGGAGCGCCCGCGGCCCTCCTGCAGCGGGGCATTGCCAATCGCCTGCGATTGCAGCCGGATGGGGAAGCGGTGGCAATTGCGGATTTCTATCTGACTGCGCGGCAGCAGGCTACTTTTCCTTGGGCCAGCCACGCGCTGTGGTTCTATTCGCAGATGATCCGCTGGGGCCAGGTTCGTTTCTCCGCCGGCGACCTGGCGCAAGTGCGTGCGACATTCCGCCCCGACCTGTATCGATTGGCGCTGGCGCCGCTCGACGTCGACCTGCCTGCCACGGACAGCAGGATCGAACACGGCTTCTTCGACGGGCGCAGTTTCGATCCGGATGCCTTCGAAGCCTACCTGGCGCAACCAATCTAGACACGTAACTAGACGCGGTCCGACGCACGAACTGCGTGCACACAGCGAATCTCGCTGCGCCGTCGCGATACATTTTCCAGAGATTGCGTTGAGAGTTGCTCCTGCGTTTCGAGCTAAGTGCTTGTAGCGTAGCGATCTACGATAGCTGGCATATGCATTGCATATAAAAACGCAACGGACGCATCTGCGTCCACTGAATGAGCAGGCCCAATAGCGGGCTTGCTGGGCAACGCTGCCGACTCGTCGATACACGCTCCCAAGCGTGTGGCGCAGTCGGTGGCGTTTTTTTTTGCGTTTGATTTTTGGATAGACACGGGGAAAGGAATGCGAACGCTATTGATGCTGGCGATGCTTGGCCTGGCCGCAAGCGCACCTGGGGCTGAACTCAAGCTGGAGAAAGAACAGCTGCGGCTGGGCTTCATCAAGCTGACGGACATGGCGCCGCTGGCGATTGCCTATGAAAAAGGCTACTTCGAAGACGAAGGCCTGTACGTGACGCTCGAGCCGCAGGCCAACTGGAAAGTGATCCTGGATCGCGTCATCACCGGCGAACTCGACGGTGCCCACATGCTCGCCGGACAGCCGATCGGCTCGACGATCGGTTTCGGCACCAAGGCAGAGATCGTGACTGCCTACAGCATGGACCTGAATGGCAATGCCACGACGGTATCGAACGAAGTCTGGAATGCGATGAAGGCGCATGTCCCCGCCGACGCGCAGGGCCTGCCGGTGCATCCCATCAAGGCCGAGTCGCTCAAGCCGGTGGTCGATTCGTTTCGTGCCGCGGGCAAACCCTTCCGCATGGCGATGGTGTTTCCGGTGTCGACGCACAACTATGAGCTGCGTTACTGGCTCGCAGCCGGCGGCTTGAATCCGGGCTTCTATTCAGCGACGGACGTGTCGGGCCAGATCAAGGCCGATGTGCTGCTGTCGGTGACGCCGCCGCCGCAGATGCCGGCAACGCTCGAAGCCGGCACCATCAACGGCTATTGCGTCGGTGAACCGTGGAATCAGCAGGCCATCGTCAAGGGCGTCGGCGTGCCCATTCTCACGGACCAGGAAATCTGGAAGAACAATCCGGAGAAAGTATTCGGCGTTACCCGCGCCTGGGCCGAGAAGAATCCCAACACGCACCTCGCCCTCGTCAAGGCGCTGCTGCGGGCGGGCATGTGGCTCGATGAGAAGAACGGTGCCAATCGCAAGGAAGCAGCGCAGATCCTGTCCCGCTCTGAATATGTCGGCGCGGATTACCGCGTCATCGCCAGCAGCATGACAGGCACCTTCGAGTTCGCTCGCGGCGACAAGCGGGCCATGCCGGATTTCAATGTCTTCTTTCGCTACAACGCCACGTATCCGTACTACAGCGACGCGGTGTGGTTCCTCACGCAGATGCGACGCTGGGGACAGATCCCCGAAAGCAAATCCGATGAGTGGTTCCACGAAACGGCGAAGCAGGTGTACCGGCCCGATATCTATCTGAAAGCGGCGCAGTTGCTGGTGGATGAGGGCAAGGCGAAACGCGAAGACTTTCCGTGGACTTCGGATGGCTATCGCGCGCCGACCAGGGAGTTCATCGATGGCGTCGAGTACGACGGCCGCAAGCCCAATGCGTATCTAGCCAAGTTCAAGATCGGCTTGCAGAACGGACAGAAAGTGGAGGGTGGCAATGTCGTCGCAGCGCGCTGAGGGACTATCCGTGAAAGCCAACCATGCTGTGCTGGCGACATCGCAAGCGGAGCCGGCTGCAGTTGCCGCAGAGCATCCGGCGCACGCGCCCATTGTCGATCGCCCCGTCTCCGGTCGTCCAGCAGTACGTCGGCGTGTATCGCTCGAACGGCTGCATGCGGTGCTGGGCATGCTCGGACTGGGTCTGTTCAATCCCATGATCCGGCTGGCGCGTGGCGAGAATCCACGGGCACAGCTGCAGGAGCTGTGGAAGGAGCTGGGTGCGCCGCTGATTGCAATCGCCTTGTTCCTGTTCGCATGGAGCCGCTTGTCGGCTGGCATCGAGACCAGTCTCGGCAAGATTCCAGGGCCGAGTGCGGTGTGGGCGCAGGCTGGTTCGCTATGGACGGATCATCGAGCGGAGCGCCTCAAAGAACAGGAGTTCTACGATCGCCAGGAACAACGCACTGCTGCACGGCTCGCGCGAGATCCCGGCGCCGACACGACGATCCGCAAGTACACCGGCAAGCCGACGTATGTCGACCAGATCGGCACCAGCCTGAAAACCGTCTTCACCGGGTTCCTGCTCGCCACGCTGGTCGCCGTGCCTGTCGGCATCCTCTGCGGCTTGTCTAGTTCCATCAACGCAGCGCTGAATCCGCTGATCCAGATTTTCAAGCCGGTGTCGCCACTGGCCTGGCTTCCCATCGTCACCATGCTGGTGAGCGCGCTGTATGTGAGCAGCGATCCGCTGTTCGCCAAGTCCTTTCTCAATTCGGCGATCACGGTGATGTTGTGCTCGCTGTGGCCCACCATCATCAACACGTCGTTGGGCGTGGCCTCCATCGACAAGGACCTGCTCAATGTAGCGAAGGTATTGCAGCTGCCCTGGCCGGTGCGGCTGTTCAAGCTGATCGTGCCGTCGTCGCTGCCGCTGATTTTCACGGGCCTGCGGCTGTCGCTGAGCGTCGGCTGGATGGTGCTGATCGCCGCGGAAATGCTGGCGCAGAACCCCGGCCTGGGAAAATTCGTCTGGGATGAATTCCAGAACGGCAGTTCCGCGTCGCTCGGCCGGATCATGGTCGCGGTCTTCACCATCGGCTTCATCGGCTTCCTGCTCGACCGCATCATGCTGGCGTTGCAGAACGTATTCAGCTTCGGGAGGAGATGAGCCATGGCGTTGCTAGAACTGCGGAACGTCGGCAAGAGCTATGTTTCCGGCGGACAGCGCACCGAAGTCCTCAGCGGCATCGACCTGAGCATCGAAGCCGGCGAGTTCGTCGCCATCGTCGGCTTTTCGGGCAGCGGCAAGACCACGTTGATTTCGACGATCGCCGGCTTGACGCCACCCGACACCGGTGAAGTGTTGCTGAGAGGCAAGGCCGTGACGCAAGCGGGCCCCGACCGCGGCGTCGTGTTCCAGAACTATTCGCTGCTGCCCTGGCTCACGGTGTTTGGAAACGTGTCGATCGCGGTGGACGCCATTGCGAAAGGCAAATCGAAGCAGGAGCGCCAGGCGCAAACGCTGCGCTACATAGAGATGGTGGGACTGTCGCACGCAGTCGACCGTCGTCCGGCGGAACTGTCGGGCGGCATGCGCCAGCGCGTTGCCGTCGCACGTGCGCTGGCAATGAATCCGGAGATTCTGTTGCTGGATGAGCCGCTGTCCGCCCTCGATGCGCTCACCCGCTCGCGGTTGCAGGATGAGATCGAGGCGATCTGGCGGCAGGAGCGCAAGACGGTGATCCTGGTCACCAACGATGTCGACGAAGCCCTGCTGCTGGCGGACCGGATCATTCCGTTGCAGCCAGGTCCCAGGGCGACCCTGGGCAAAGAGTTCCGTGTCGACATCGCACGGCCTCGCGATCGGCGGGATCTGAACCACGACGCTGCCTATCGCCAGTTGCGCAACGAGATTACTCAATACTTGTTGGACATCGGCCGGCAACGGACGGCGTCGAACGGCGACGGCAGCCCGCTGCCGGAAGTCGTTCCCATCACGGCGTCGAAAGCGGCACGGCAGTCGACGGTGCACCGCCCGGCCGAGAACCTGGACAAGTATGTCGAGTTCTACGATGTCACCAAGGTGTTTCCCACGCCGAAGGGACCGCTCACCGTCGTCGACAAGTTCGGGCTGGATATTCGCAAGGGCGAGTTCATTTCGCTCATCGGCCACTCGGGCTGCGGCAAGTCGACGGTGCTCTCCATGATTGCCGGCCTGAGCGATGTCACCGATGGCGGCATCGTTCTCGATGGCCGCGAAGTGGTGTCCGCCGGCCCGGATCGCGGCGTCGTATTCCAGGCACCGAGCCTGTTGCCCTGGCTCACGGTCAGCCAAAACGTAGCCGTCGGCGTGGAGCGCGTCTATCCGCACGTGACTGCCGGTGAGCGCAGCGACATCGTCGATTACTACCTGGGCCGTGTCGGACTGGCCGACTGCGCCGATCGCAAAGCCGGCGAGCTCTCCAACGGCATGAAGCAGCGCGTCGGGCTCGCTCGAGCCTTCGCGTTGTCGCCGAAGCTGCTGCTGCTCGACGAGCCCTTCGGCATGCTCGACACGCTGACCCGCTGGGAACTGCAGGAAGTGCTGATGGACGTGTGGAGACGCAATCGCGTCACGGCGATCTGCGTCACGCACGATGTGGACGAAGCGATCCTGCTCGCGGACCGGGTGGTGATGATGACCAACGGCCCGCACGCCCGCATCGGCAAGATCATGAACGTGCAACTGCCACGTCCGCGCACCCGCAAAGCATTGCTGGAACACCCGGATTACTACCGCTATCGCGAAGAGCTGCTCACATTCCTGGAAGAGTGCGGGCGGCAACACGCGACGGCTGCCTGATCGTACAAGCGACAACCACATAGGAAGAACCATGAATCGTTCCCTGCTGCTGGCCATGACACTCATCGGCGGAGCGGCCTCCGCTACGGGCCTTGGGCCCGTCGACGGCGCCATCAAAGAATCGAAGCTGCTGCTGGATACGCGTCTCAGGTGGGAAGACGTCGACCAGGATCCCATGGCGCACGATGCGGAAGCGTTGACGCTGCGATCCCGGATAGGATTCGAGACGGGGAAGGCATGGAACACCTCGTTGCTGGCCGAAGGAGAATTCCTCTGGCCGCTGCGCACCGACTACAACAGTTCGACGAACGGCAAGACCACGTATCCGCTCGTGGCCGATCCGGAAAGCTACGAGGTCAATCGGCTGCAGCTGCTCAACACGTCGCTGCCTGGCACGACGATTACCTTGGGCCGCCAGCGCATCACGCTCGACGACCAGCGCTTCGTGGGCAATGTCGGCTGGCGCCAGAACGAGCAGACCTACGATGCGATTCGCGTGGTCAATCGCAGCGTCACCAACCTGACCGTCGACGTGTCCTATCTCGACCAGGTGAATCGCGTCTATGGCAAGGAGTCGATCCAGGGCCGCTACAACGGCGACAGCGTTCTCGCCAACGTGGCCTACCAGCTGCCGGTGGGCAAGGTGACGGCGTTCGGTTACTGGCTCGAATTCGATCCCATTGCCGGCGTCCCCGCTGCGGCGCGCGATTCATCGCAGACCTACGGCATGCGCTTCACGGGCGAGAAGCCGTTGAGCCGGATCAAGGTCGGCTATGCCGCATCGTATGCGACACAGCGGGCCTACCGCGACAATCCGCTGGACTTCGATAACGACTACTACCTGCTCGAACTCACGGGTACGTACAGGCAATATTCCCTGGGTTTCGGCACCGAGGTGCTCGAAGGCAATGGCGTCAAGGGATTCACCACGCCGCTGGCAACGCTGCACAAGTTCCAGTGATGGGCCGACAAGTTCCTGACGACACCGGCGAACGGCATCGAGGACCGCTATGCGAATGCCGGCGCCACGCTCAAAGGCGTCGGCATGCTCGACACGTTGTCGCTGCAGGCGAGCTACCACACGTATCGGGCCGAACGCATTTCGCAGGCGTATGGAGATGAATTCAATATCCAGGTCGCAGCGAAGTATCAGCGCTTCCAGGCCCTGGTGAAGTACGCCGAGTACAGCGCCGACCGGCTGTTCACCGATACGGCGAAGTTCTGGGTGCAGCTGGAGCACGTCTGGTGAGTCGTCCGGGGACACTGCTCGCGGCAGCGAGCTGTGTCCCCATTCTTCATCCGCAGTTTCCGGTCTCGAGAAATCGGATGAAGAAAGGGGACACTCCTTGCTGCCGCAAGGAATGCCCCCTTTTACTTCTTACTTCGTCTTCATCGCCTCACGCGCCGCCCGCTCGCCGCTCTGCAGGGCCCCGGCGACCGTTCCGGATTCGCCTTCTATATCCGCTGCTTCTCCTGCAAAGAACAGCGTGTTGTGCAGCGGCTTCGCCAGCAATTTCCTGGCGGCTGAGCCGCCGGCGGTGACGTAGCTATAAGCGCCGCAGGCGTAGGGATCGGCCTGCCAATCGTGAAAGTGTGCGCCTTCGAACTGTTCGCGCACGCCGGCATGCTTGCCGAATAGCACTTCGAGGCTGCTCAATGCCCGCTTCACCAGTTCCGGCTGCTTCAATCCGGACAGGCGAGACGCGTTGGGTCCTGCTGCCCAAGCTACCAGGATCGGTGCACGAAACGGCAGCGGCGTCCAGAACGTCGGAAAGACTTCATCGGGTGCATGGAAGAACGCGCCGTCCTTATAGCAGCCGTCTTCGATCTGCTCCCAGAACGCATCGCGGAATCGCAGCATGATGCGGATCACCGGGCCGACCGCGAGACATTCGAACGCTTTGCGTTTCTGGCCCAGCGCCGGGTCGAAGCGAACGGCGTGCGGCGATTGCGACGGCAGCTGCAGCACACCGAGCGGCAAGGTGATGATGGCTTTCGCCGCCGACAGGACGATCGCTGTGCCGTGCTGTGTTGCCGTGATGGTGACCTTGCCCCGGCGCCATTTCACTTCGTTGACGACGGCGCCGAGTTTCACCAGCACGTTGTCATGGTCGAACGAACCTGTGAGCGCAGTGAGCAGCGACTGGTAGCCGCCGTGCGGACGGAACGTGGGAGCGTCCGCCGAGCCCGAGCTGCTCCATTCCTTGAGCGTTTCCAGCGTGCTCACCCTATCGGCATCGGCTGCGTCGAATCCTTCCACCAGCGTGCGGGCAAACTGTCGCGCCCGGATGGACAGCTTGTTGCGGGCAGCACCTTCGAGGAACCGGCTGAACGGCAGATCCTTGTGCGGCTTGCGTGCGCGATCCAGGCCTTCCTTCATTTCTTCGAACACATCGTCCGCGACCTGCAGCTTGCCCGAACGCACCATCCAGTGATTCTGGGCTGCATCGATGATCGGCGTGTGCGATCTTCGCAGCCAGCGAAGCGTGGCGGCGGCAGCACCATGAATGAACTCTGCGCCCAGGTCGATCGGAATCGAGACATCGGGATCGCGGCGCGTATGGATCCTGCCGCCGATCCGATCGCGTGCTTCGAGCACGGCGACGGAATAGCCCTTCTGCGACAGGGCGGCCGCAGCGGCCAGTCCGGCGGCGCCGGCGCCGACGATCAAGATATCGAAATGCTGCTTCATCGGCTTCCCAGTTAGTCCCCCAGCTCCTGGCCCGACCGTTCTTTGGCCGCGGCCAGGGCCACTGCCGAAATGCTCAACGCCGCGGCCAGGTAAGCGATCACTGCCGTCGTCGTCGCATATTTCTTGTAGAGAGCGGCGCTGATCAACGGAGCGAGACCGCCGCCGACGATGCCCGCGAGTGTATATGCGAGCGACGCTCCGGCGTAACGAGCGCGAGGAGGAAATTGCTCGACGATGAAGGCGGCCTGGGGACCGTACATCATGGCGTGAATGGTCAGGCCGCTGACATAGGCGAGCACGATCACCGTCAGGGACTTGGTATCCAGCATCGGGAACAGTGCCAGCGACCACACCAGCGCTATCGCCAGGCCCACGCCATACGTGGCACGTCGGCCGAATCGATCCGACAGCGCGCCGAAGACCGGCATGCCGACGGCGTTGAATACGCCGCCGATGGAAAGCGCCGTCAGTGTCATGGCTCGTGAGAGTCCCAACACCGTCGTCACGTACGAAAGCGTAAAGGCCGTAGTGATCGAATAGAGAACATCCGAGCCGATCCGGACGCCGCCGCCCAGGACGAGTGCACGCAGATGCTTGCTCAGAACTTCGCGAAGAGGCGCACGCAGCGTGGCCTGTTCTGCTTCCAGCTGGCGAAAAACAGGCGTTTCGGTCACGCCGGTACGAATCCAGATGCCGCAGGCGACGAGTACGAAACTCAACAGGAACGGCAATCTCCAGCCCCACGACATGAACGTCGCGTCGCTCATGAAGTAAGACAACAGGGCGATGAGGACGGTAGCGAGCAGGGTGCCGATCGACGGGCCCATCTGCGCCCACGAACCGTTGCGTCCGCGTTGAGTTGCTGCGCCGTGTTCGACGGATAGCAGCACTGCGCCTGCCCATTCGCCGCCGAGCGCCGCGCCCTGCACGAATCGCAACGTGACCAGCAGGATCGGACTCGCGATTCCGGCGGTCGCGTAGGTCGGCAACAGGCCCATCAGCGTCGTCGCAACGCCCATCACCAACAGCGTCACCACCAGCACGAAGCGGCGACCGCGACGATCGCCCAGGTGGCCGAAAATAAAGCCGCCGGCGGGCCGCGACAGGTAGCCGATCGCATAAGTCGAAAACGCCACCAGGGTGCCGGTCAGCGGATCGAAGCTGGGAAAGAAAATACGGTTGAACACCAGCGCCGCGAGCGTGTTGTAGACGGCGAAATCGTAGTATTCGAGCGTCGTGCCGACGACGCTCGCGAAAGCGAGGCGGGAAGTCGATGCCGGCGCCGGCGGACTATTCATCGACACCGAACCCACCACCTCCGGGCGTCTGGATGACGAATACGTCTCCAGCATTCATGGTCGCGGCGTGCGTGCCGCCGAAGGTTTCGCGCTTCGCAGGCAAAGTGTCGCTTGCCGCACGTTCGATCCAGTTGTTTCCAGTCGCCGCGGCTGCGCCACCTTCCAATCCGAAGGGCGCGACCTTGCGATGATTGGCGAGCACCACTGCCGTCATCGGTTTCAGGAAACGAATCCGGCGCTCGACACCGTCACCGCCGCGAAAGCGTCCATGACCTCCCGAGCCGCGGCGAATGCCGAACGAATCCAGCAGCACCGGGTAGCGCCATTCGAGCACCTCGGGATCCGTCAGCCGCGAGTTCGTCATATGCGTCTGCACGGCATCGCAGCCGTCGAAGTCCGGACCGGCGCCGGAACCGCCGCAAATGGTTTCGTAGTATTGATGCTCGCCGTCGCCGAAGGTGAAATTGTTCATCGTTCCCTGTGACGCCGCCAGCACTCCCAGGGCTGCGTACAGGCAATCGGTGATGACCTGCGAGGTCTCGACATTGCCGGCAACCACCGCCGCGGGATAGTCCGGATTCAGCATCGAGCCGGGTGGAATGACTATCTCCAGCGGCCGCGCGCAGCCTGCGTTCATCGGAATGTCCGAATCCACCAGCGTCCTGAACACATACAGCACGGCGGCGCGAGTCACTGCTTTCGGTGCGTTGAAATTGTTCGGCTGCTGCTGGCTGGTGCCTGTGAAGTCGATGCGGGCCTGTCGACGGTCGCGGTCGATGCGGATGGCAACTTGCACTTTCGCGCCGTTGTCCAGCGCGTAGCTGAACTCGCCATCGTGCAAGGCGTGAATCACGCGCCGGACCGCTTCTTCGGCGTTGTCCTGCACATGGTTCATATACGACTGCACGACAGCGAGGCTGTAATGATCGATGGCGCGAGCAAGCTCATGCGCTCCCTTCTGGCAGGCAGCGACCTGGGCACGAAGATCCGCGAGATTCTGTTCGACGTTGCGAACCGGGTAGCGTCCGCCGGTGAGCAACGTCCGTAACTCGGCCTCGAGAAATTCTCCGTTCGCAACCACCTGCACGTTGTCGAGCAGCACGCCCTCCTGTTCGACATGCGTGGAATCGCAAGGCATCGAACCGGGCGTGGTGCCTCCGATATCCGCGTGGTGGCCGCGAGCGGCAACATAGAACAGCGGCGTGTTCACTTGCCCGTCGAAGACTGGCATGACTACCGTGACATCGGGGAGATGCGTGCCGCCTGCATACGGTGCGTTCAAGGCATAGACATCGCCGCGACGCATGCTTCCGGCGCGCCGTTCGAGAATCGCCTGCACCGACTCGCCCATCGACCCGAGATGCACCGGCATGTGCGGCGCATTGGCGATCAGTTGGCCGGCGGCGTCGAACAGCGCACACGAGAAATCCAGGCGTTCCTTGATGTTGACCGAACTCGCCGTGGTGGCGAGGGTGACGCCCATCTGCTCGGCGATGGACATGAACAGGTTGTTGAATACTTCGAGCAGGATGGGATCGGCGGTCGTCGTCGCGACTGCCTGGCTGGATGTCGCGGTCACGTGCCGGATGATCAAATGATCGAGCTGGGTCAGCGTCGCGGACCAGCCGGGCTCGATCACCGTGGTGGTATTCGCCTCGCAAAGAATGGCGGGTCCGGCGATCGTATCGCCAGGCCGCAGCGCTTCGCGGTCGAAGAAGGGCGTCGGCCTGCTCTTGCCGTCGAAATGCACGGGCAGGCGGGTCATTGCAGTCGGCGGGCCGTTGCGGCGAGTGAACGTACGCACTGGTTCTGCCGAATGACCCGAGACACCGAGCGCTTCCGCGGTGAGCGATTCCACGTCCAGGTCGCGACCCGGCAGCAGGAACCCGAAGCGCTTGCGATACTCCTCCTCAAAACGGTTGCGCAGCCCCGCCAGCGACACATCGCCTTGCCACGGCAACACCAGCGCCGTATCGGTGCCGCGATATTTGAGCGCGATACCATTCTCGATTCGAATCGCTGCATCGCCGACACTTTGCGCCATGAGTTCGGCCAGTGCCTGCGCGCCGAGGCGGGAAATCGCGGGATTCAGGACCTGCAGCGTCGCTGCGTTCAGTGGTTGCTCGACCGCGAGCTGCTTGATGATCGAAACATCGGCGAGACCGATGCCGTAAGCCGAAAGCACACCGGCGCAGGGATGCAGGAAGATCGTCTTCATGCCCAAGGCAGCGGCGACCAGGCAGGCATGCTGGCCGGCAGCGCCGCCGAAACAGTTGAGCACATAGCCGCTCAAATCGTACCCGCGCGCCGTCGAGATCTTCTTGATCGCGTTCGCCATGTTGTCGATGGCGATGCGGATGAAGCCGGCCGCGAGCGACGCGGCGCTTTGTTCGCTGCCGCCAGCCACGGAGACCTCACGAGCTAGCGCGTCGAACCGTTGCCGCACCACCTGTGCGTCCAGTGGTTGCGTGCCGTCGCCGAAGACCTTCGGAAAATATTCCGGCTGGATCCGCCCCAGCAGCACGTTGCAATCGGTCACCGTCAGCGGACCGCCGCGTCTATAAGCAGCGGGGCCGGGATTCGCTCCTGCCGATTGCGGTCCTACGCTCAATCGCAATCCATCGAACTGGCACAGCGATCCGCCGCCCGCGGCAACCGTATGGACTTGCAGGATCGGCGTCCGCAATCTCACGCCGGCAATTTCTACATCGAGCGCGCGTTCGTATTCACCAGCGTAATGCATCACGTCGGTCGACGTGCCGCCCATGTCGAAGCCGATGATCTTCTCGAAGCCCGCCAGCTTTGCCGCTTGCACCGCTCCGATCACGCCGCCGGCCGGCCCTGACAGGATCGCATCCTTGCCGCGAAACGACGCGGCATCGATCAGGCCGCCCGACGACTGCATGAATCGCAACCGCAGGTCCGGAAGCTGCGCCCGCACGGAATCCACGTAGCGCCGCAGTACCGGCGATAGATAAGCATCGGCGACCGTCGTATCGCCGCGTGCGACCAGCTTCATCAGTGGACTTACCGCGTGCGATACCGAGATCTGCGTGAAGCCGATGCTTTTCGCCAGTTCGGCCAGCGCTTGTTCGTGCGCCGGGTAGCGATAGCCATGCATCAGCACGATGGCGCAAGCACGGATTCCTCGCCCGAAAGCGGTTCGCAGATCGGCTTCCGCCGCTGCGATATCGAGTTCCCGCAGCATCTCGCCGTGCGCGCCGACGCGCCCGTCCACTTCGACGACCGACTCATACAGCATCGACGGCAGCTCGATCCGCCTTGCGAACAGCTTCGGCCGATGCTGGTACGCGATCCGCAACGCATCGGCGAATCCTCGATTGGTCACCAGCAGCGTGCGATCGCCTTTGCGTTCCAGCAGCGCGTTGGTTGCAACCGTCGTCCCCATGCGGATCTCGGCGATCGCTTCGCCGCCCGACGGATCCACGGCTCCCGCGTCCAATAGCGCCGCGATTCCAGCTACCGCGGCATCCTGATAGTGCTCGGGGTTTTCCGACAGCAGTTTCAGCGTTGCAATCGAACCATCCGGCCGGCGCGCGACCACGTCGGTGAAGGTACCGCCACGGTCGATCCAGAATTCCCACTGGGTGCCAAAAGAGCTTGCAGTCATGGCATGTCATTATGAGGGACTGCGCTGCATTGCGTTCGGCTTTCCACGATTAACGCCGGCCAGGGGCCAGCGCACGATGCAGCGCGGGCAGCGTTCGTCATTAGATAACAACCCATTAGAAAACAAACTAGCGTGGATGCACTTTTTCAGCTGGTGGTGTTCACGCTGCACGAACAGCTGTACGCGCTGCGCCTCGCCGCCGTCGACCGCATCGCCCGCGTTGCTGAAATCACCGCACTGCCAAGTGCTCCGGAGATCGTACAAGGCGTGATCAATATCCAGGGACGCATCGTTCCTGTCATCAGCTTGCGCCGGCGGTTCGGCCTGCCGGATCGCGATGTGGTGCTGTCCGATCACCTGATTTTTGCACGGACATCGCAGCGTGCAGTAGCGCTGCTGGTGGCGTCAGTCGTCGGTGTAATCGATTGCCCCGCCCAGCGGGTGGCAGCCAGCCAGGGCATCCTTGCGGACTCTGCGTATGTCGAAGGGGTCCTCAAGCTCGACGATGGACTGGTGCTGATACACGACCTCGATACCTTCCTGTCGCCCCTGGAAGACCGCAAGCTGTCCCAGGCACTCGCGTCACGCTAGACATGGCCACCATCATGTCGCCTTTGCCGGAGCCGCTGCTGTCCCACCTGAGCGACCATCTCGCGGCGCGGATGGGATGGCATTTCCCGCAAGAGCGCTGGAAAGACCTGGAAGCAGGCATCGCCGTCGCGGCCCGTGAGCTGGGCATCAAGGATACGATGCATTGTGCCCGCGAGCTGCTGACATCCAACCTCACGCAGCGGCAGATCGAAGCGCTGACCCAGGCATTCACGGTCGGCGAGACGTATTTCTTTCGCGACCCACGCAGCCTGGCTGCCCTCGAACACCATGTGTTGCCGGAACTCATCCAGGCTCGCCGCCGCAATCATCGCCGGTTGCGAATCTGGAGTGCGGGATGCTGTACGGGCGAGGAAGCGTATTCGATCGCGATCCTGTTGGATCGGCTGCTGCCCGATATCGCCGACTGGCAGATCACGCTGCTGGGCACCGACGTCAATACACGGTTCCTGCAGAAAGCGGCCGAGGGCATCTTCGGCGACTGGTCGTTCCGCGATGCGCCGTCATGGCTGCGCGATAACTATTTCCGTCCCGTGGGGCGCTCGCGTTTCGCGATCGTGCCCCGTATCCGCTCGATGGCGACCTTTGCGTACCTGAATCTCTGCGAGGACGCGTATCCATCCTTGACGAACAACACCAACGCGATGGACCTGATCCTGTGCCGCAACGTGCTCATGTATTTCTCGACCGCGCGGGCCCAGCACGTCATCCATAACTTCCATCGCTCGCTCATCGCGAATGGCGTGTTCCTGGTCAGCGCGGTGGAAACATCGGTTCATATCGACCAGCACTTCGCTGCCCTGCCGTTCGAAGGCGCGACCGTGTATCGGAAAAGAAGCGAGTTCGATCTCGCAGCGCTGCCGCTGCCGGCCGCTGTGCCGGCGAGCATGCAGGAGATTCGCGACGATCCCTCCATACCCGCATCGCCCGCAATAGAAGCGGATCGGCCGCAGCCCGCGACCTACGCTGCCCATTCATCCGCGGATGCCTATGTAAGAGCGCTGGCGTTGTTCGAGCAGGGCAACTATGTCGACGCGATCGGGACATTGACGGCCTCGGCTTCGATGTCCACCGGTTCGATTTCCGGCGCCGGCGACGATCCCGTCGGCCTGGAAAGCGCCATCCTGCTGGCAAGGATTCACGCGAACCTCGGCGATCTCGCTGCAGCCCGCCATTGGTCCGAGCAGGCGATCGCCATCGATCGCACCAGCGCAGTGGGCCACTACCTGCAGGCCATCATCCTGCAGGAGCAGAACGATCCTGCATCCGCGGCGGCTGCGTTGCAGCGAGTCCTGTACCTGCAAGGAGACTTCGTGCTGGCGCATTTCGCGCTGGGGAATCTCGAACAGCGGCAGGGCCGCGGCAGTGCGGCCACCAGGCACTTCACCAATGCACTGAACCTGCTGCGGCGTTTCGATGACAACGCCATCCTGCCGTACTCGGACGGCATGGCCGCCGGGCAGCTCAGGGAAACCATCCGCTCGATCGCCTCGGCGGATGCCGCGTGAGCCCGACACCCGGAAAAGCGGATCGTTTCGACTGGGGGGCGATCCGCCGGCGCATGGAACGTTCTGTGTCCGCGGTAGAGCCAAGTGAAGCGGACAAGGCGCGAATTCTGCGGGCTCGCGCCAAGGCGCTCGCGAAGGAACCGCAGCGCGACCACCTCGTAGAGCAATCGGTCGAAGTGCTGGAGTTCATGCTCACGTACGAACGTTACGCACTCGACACTTCGTTCGTGCGTGAAGTGCATCCGCTGAAGGACATCACCGTCTTGCCGGGCACGCCCGCTTATGTCGCCGGGATAGTCAACGTGCGCGGCCAGATCGTCTCCGTCGTCGATCTCAAAGCCTTCTTCGACCTGCCGACTCGCGGACTCACCGACCTGAACAAAGTCATTCTCCTCGATGACGGCCAGATGGTCTTCGGACTGCTCGTCGATGCCGTGATCGGAGTACGACGGCTGGCACTGCAGGCGAATCAATCCAAGCCGGCGACGCTCACCGGCGTGCGGACCAATTATCTGCTGGGCGTAACCGCGCAGCACACCATCATCCTGGATGCGCTGAAAATCCTCAGCGATCCGACCATCGTCTGTGCGTAACTCGGGGAGCCGCGGATCTCATGAAATGGAGCATCGGAGCGAAGATCGGCAGCGGATTCGGCCTGGGACTGCTCATCCTGCTGATCATTGGAGCCACTGCCTACACCAACACGAAGCAACTCGTCGCCGACGCAGCGTGGGTATCGCATACGCACCGGGTGCTGGAGAAGCTGGAGGAACTGCTGTCGAATCTCAAGGATGCCGAGACTGGTCAGCGCGGCTACCTGATCACGGGCGAGGAGCGCTACCTGCAGCCTTACGACGTCGCCGTCGGGCGCCTCGACAAGTCGTACCAGGACGTCGCCGAATTGATCAAGGACAACCCTGCCCAGCAACGCCGGCTCGAAGTGCTCAAAGGACCGCTGGATGCGAGAATGACCCTGTTGAAGGAGATCATCGAATTGCGGCGCGGCGCGCAGGGATTCGATGCGGCCCGACAGTTGGTGCTCTCCGATCGGGGCAAGACGTTCATGGACGAAGTGCGCCGCATGGTCCTCGACATGGAGGGGGAAGAGAACACGCTGCTCACACAGCGAATCGAAGAATCGAACCGCAGCGTCGAGACCGCCTTGAATACCATTATCTGGGGAACGGTGGCTGCATTCGTGCTGCTCGCCGTGGTCGGCTTCTTTCTCACCCGCGATATCGCGAGCCCACTCGACGAAGTCTCCGAGATCGCCTCCCGCATCGCCGTAGGGGACATCAATGTACGGACGGTCGAGACGCAGCGGACGGATGAAATCGGCGCGATGCTGCGTTCGTTCGCGCGGATGATAGCCACGCTGCGGGAGATGGTGGCGGCTGCACAATCGATAGCGAACGGGGATTTGCGAGCCCGCGTCGCACCGCAGTCCGACCTCGACGTACTGGGAACCGCCTTCGCCACCATGGTCGACAATCTGCGACGCACCACGGCCGACTTGTCGGAGGCGGTGAATGTGCTCGGCGTTTCGTCGAGCCAGATCCTGGCGTCGACGACGCAGGTCGCAGCGGGCGCGGCGGAAACCGGCACCGCCATTGCGCAGACCACCACGACCGTGGAGGAAGTGAAACAGACGGCGCTGCTGTCGAGCCAGAAAGCGAAGTACGTATCCGACAACGCCCAGAAGGCAACCCAGATCGGCGCGACCG
>Ga0157380_10000457_pt1 | contig 24958 bp, 36 predicted proteins | sample S35metaG_FD_119757 | JGI IMG/M metagenome (GOLD analysis project Ga0157380, IMG submission 119757) | Switchgrass rhizosphere microbial communities from Kellogg Biological Station, Michigan, USA - S3-5 metaG | ecosystem: Host-associated > Plants > Roots > Rhizosphere > Soil | place: USA...
TAAGCGTTCAAAAATTAAGAAAAACGATCAGGTAGCCATCATTGCTGGTCGCGATAGGCAAGCGCGGGCGAGTACTCGAAGTCGCTCCGGTACGCGGCAAGGTAAAGGTGGAAGCGGCCGGGATGATCAAGCGTCACCAAAAGGCGAACCCGTCAGGAAATCGCGGCGGCGGCATCATCGAGAAGGAAAGCTGGATTGATATCTCGAATGTGCAGTTGATTGACCCGCAAAGCGGTAAGCCAACGCGCGTGAGGTATGACATTCAGGGCGACACGAAAACCCGAGTGGCTGCAGCCAGCGGACATTCACTCGATAAGGCTTAAGAGATCCGACAAACTTCTGTTTGTCGTTCTCTGGAAACACAGGTAATCGACAGCACCGACAAACTGAAGTTTGTCGAACAAAGTGAGACGAAAATGGCAGCAAGGTTAAAGCAGCGTTATCAAAAGGAAGTGGGTCCGGCGATCGCCAAGGAATTCGGCATCACCAACCCAATGGCGATTCCGCGCCTCGAGAAAATTGTCATCAATATGGGCATGGGCGAAGCAATCGCGAACGCCAAGATTCTCGACACGGCCGCCGATGAGCTGAAGGCAATTACCGGACAGAAGCCAGTGGTTACGAAGGCGAAGAAGTCAATCGCCTCGTTCAAACTGCGACAGGGCATGTCCATCGGCGTCATGGTCACACTGCGCGGCGATCGCATGTATGAGTTCATGGACAGGCTGGTTTCGGTAGCCCTTCCCCGCGTACGCGACTTTCGCGGTGTATCGCCTAAAGCGTTTGACGGCAGAGGCAATTACACCATCGGCGTTCGTGAGCAATTGATTTTTCCGGAAATTGACTTCAATAAGGTTGAGAAGTTGCGCGGGATGAACATCTCGATTGTAACCACGGCAAGAAATGACGAATTAGCGCGGGCGCTGTTGAAGGCCCTGGGAATGCCTTTCCGGCAAAACTAGTTTTGGGATTTCAGATTTCAGATCTGAGATTTCAGATCTGAGATCGGGTGAAATGCTATTAGAAAAGAATTTGAGATCTGAAATTTGAAAAACAAAAGAGAATTTGAGATCTGAAATCTAAGATCTGAGACGAGGTTTATGGCAAAAACATCATTGATTGCAAAGGCGGCGCGCAAGCCGAAATTCAAGGTCCGAGGCTACACGCGCTGCAAACGTTGCGGAAGGCCGCGCGGATACCTGCGCAAGTTTAATCTCTGCCGAATCTGCTTTCGTGAATTGGCGCTGCAGGGACAGATCCCCGGCGTCGTTAAGGCGAGCTGGTAAAGACGTTGCCGACGCGCGACTGACCGGGTTAGCTCTTCGACCTCAGGCAGCGCCGGCGGCGAGCGAAAATGGAGTAATACATGACTGATCCTATTGCCGATATGTTGACGCGAATCCGCAATGCTATTGCGGCTAAGCACTCGCGTGTGGATATTCCGGCTTCGAAGCTAAAACTCGAAATCGCCCGCATTCTAAAAGAAGAAGGGTACATCAATAACTTTGTCACCAAAGGCGAAGGCGTAAAGCGCAGCGTGCGCATCTTCCTTCGCTACGACGCGCGAGGCACTTCGTCGATTACCCATTTGGAACGCGTCTCGCGACCGGGCCGAAGAGTTTATGTGGGTTCGCAGGACATTCCCAAAGTGCTCGGCGGCTATGGCGTCAATATTGTTTCTACTTCGCGGGGCTTGATGAGTGGCAAGACCGCACGCCGGGAAAACATCGGCGGCGAGCTCCTGGCGCAGATCTACTAGAAGGAAAGAGTATGTCTCGTATAGGAAAGAAAGTAATCACGGTCCCCAAAGGCGTAACCGTAACGATCGCGGAACGGGAGCTCGAGGTCAAAGGGCCCAAAGGTGTTCAGAAGACGCCAATCCCACAGGGCATCACCTTCAAGCTTGACGGCGATCAATTGCAAGCCGAACGGGCTTCGGACGATCTCGCGGCGATGCATGGTCTGGCGCGAGCCTTGGCGAACAGCGCTGTTATCGGTGTGACCGAGGGCTTTACTCAGCAGATGGATGTGGTCGGCGTCGGCTACAAGGCCGATGTTCAGGGTAAGAAGATTGTCTTCTCGCTCGGCTACTCGCATCCGATTGAGTTTCCTTTGCCTGAAGGTGTCGACGCGAAAGCTGAGCGTCTCACAACCAAGGGCAGTATTCAGCAGTATCAGACGACCTTGACCCTATCGGGTATTGACAAGCAGAAGCTCGGCCAGGTCGCTGCCGAGATGCACAAGCTAAGAAAGCCGGATGCGTACAAGGGCAAAGGCGTTCGTTACGCGAACGTGGCCCTGAAACTCAAACCCGGCAAGACAGGGAAATAACAATGGCAAAGACTAATCGAGCGGTAGTTCGCACGGCGGTCCACAAACGGATTCGTCGCAAGGTCAGCGGAACCAGCGAGCACCCGCGCCTGGCAATCTATCGCAGCTTGAATCATATCTATGCGCAGGTGATCGACGACCAGCAGGGCGTTACGATTGCGTCCGCGTCAACCACCGAAAAAGATCTTCGTGGTTCGTCCGGCGGAAATATCGAGGCAGCCAAACGAGTCGGTCGCGAAATTGCTCAACGCGCGCTCGCAAAAGGGATCGATCGCATCGTCTTCGATCGCGGCGGTTATCTCTACCATGGCCGCGTCAAAGCTTTGACCGATGCGGTGCGCGAAGCAGGATTGAATAAGGCCGAATTAACCGAGGAGCCGGCAACTGAAGCTGGTGAGAACCAAGAGTAACAAATGAGACAACCCAAACAACGCATTTCCGCGCAGGGACTGGATCTGAAAGATCAGGTTATTTCGATCAACCGCGTCACCAAGGTGGTTAAGGGCGGCAAGAATCTATCGTTCGCTGCACTCGTGGTGGTGGGCGATGAATCCGGACACGTTGGCTTCGGAACCGGTAAGGCTCGCGAAGTTCCCATTGCCATCAAGAAGGCCGTCGAAGCAGCCAAGAAGAGTTTGATTCGCGTTCCTTTGATCCAGAATACTCTGCCGCATCAGCTGATCGGTAAGTATGGCGCCGGCCGTGTTCTCGTTAAGCCGGCTTCTCAAGGTACAGGCGTCATCGCCGGCGGGGCCGTCCGTGCTGTCATGCAGGCGGTCGGCGTTCATGACGTGCGCACGAAAGTGCTGGGTTCGACGAATCCGCACAACGTAGTTCGAGCGACCTTCGACGCGCTGCTGCGCATGAAAGATCCGATGGAACTGGCGAGACTGCGCGGTAAGCAGGTTGACGAGCTTTAGAAAGCAGCCGGTTCAAGTTTAAAGTTTCAGGTTTCAAATTATGCCTAGAAAAGCACAGAGCAAAGCTGAGTCTGCAAAGATTCGAATTCAGTACTATCGCAGCTTCATCGCCGCGCCGAAAACGCACAAGACTATTGTCCGGAGCGTCGGTCTAACTAAACTTAATCAGGTTGTGGAAAGACCCGATACACCGTCTATGCGTGGAGTAGTGGCCAAGGTGCCTCATTTGTTGAGGATTATCGAATAGGACGAAAGGGAGGCATTTATCTTTTGTCATTTAACATTTGTCATTTGTCATTTTGATCCGTACGGACTGGACTTGCCGGCGCGGACAAATGACAAATGACAAATAACAAATGATAAATGGAAAATGATCAGTTGAAATGTCAATAACACTCAACAGCTTGCGCCCCGCAAAGGGTTCGACGCACAAAAAGAAACGCGTGGGTCGCGGTCCAGGTTCTGGTTTGGGCAAGACTGCCGGTCGCGGCGAAAAAGGACAGAAGTCGAGATCGGGCTATTCCGCAAAGATTGGCTTCGAGGGCGGTCAGATGCCGCTTCATCGCCGCTTGCCCAAGCGCGGATTTACCAATATCTTCAAGAAGCGCTGGCTAGAGGTTAGCTTGAGTGCGCTCGATAGAAGTTTCGAGGCCAACGAGGAAGTCACACCGGAAGTTTTGCATGCGCGCGGAATTATCAAGAAAGCCCAACATGACGTCGTCGTCTTAGGTACGGGCGAGATTGGCAAGCCACTAAAAGTTTCCGCGCATCGCTTTACCAAAAGTGCGCGTGAGAAAATCGAGAAGGCTGGCGGTGCTGTCATCGAAATTGAGTAGTAGCGTACACTACACTATGAGTCCGCGCTTGGTGAGAGTTAAGGTCAGGACCACCCGGTTAAGAATTGAAAGGAGAGCAGACTGAAGTCTGTTCCACTCGATTATGGAAAAGTTTTTTGCCGCCGTTCGCAACATGTTCAATGTGCCGGATCTGCGTAAGCGGATCTTGTTCACATTGGGTTTGCTGGCTGTTTATCGTCTGGGAGCGCACATCGGCGCGCCGGGGATCAACAAGGAGCGTCTTGATGCCGTGTGGCGCGACGTGGCTGGAACTTTGCTCGGCGTGCTGGATTTGTTTTCTGGCGGCAACTTCCGCACGATTTCTGTTTTCGCTCTCGGCGTCACGCCCTACATTACCGCCTCGATCATTCTGCAATTGATGACCGTCGTTTCTCCGCAGTTAAAGAAACTGCAGGAAGAAGGCGAGATGGGTCGTCAAAAGATCAATCAGTGGACTCGATACCTGACTGTAGGACTGGCTGGAATTCAAACCTGGTTCGTAGCTCACTGGCTTCAGATCAATGGAGTCGGCCCTAACACCTGGGGATTTCTGTTCACAGTTATTCTGACGCTGACCACGGGAACTATCTTCGTAATGTGGCTTGGCGAGCAAATTACTGAGCGCGGCATCGGCAACGGTATTTCACTGCTGATCTTTTCCGGAATCGTCATTGGTTTACCTCGTGGTGTCCAGCAGGTAGTCGAAAAGCTGCGCGGCGGTGACACGATGGCCGTCCTTGGTGTGTTGGGACTGGTGATCGCGTTGGTTGCGGTGATTGCTTTCATCGTCTTCGTGGAAGCGGCTCGACGAAAAATTCCTGTTAGTTACGCCAAGCGACATGTTGGGCGTCAACTCGTTGGTGGCCAGCAGACGACGATGCCCTTAAAGATAAACATGGGCGGCGTTATTCCTGTCATCTTCGCTTCGTCAGTCCTGTCGATGCCTCAGAGTCTCTTCGCGGCATTTCCTCCTGATCCAAGTAATCCCAACACAGCCTGGGCCAAGATTTACGGTTTCTTTCAGTTGTTTCACGCCAGCGATCCTTATTACGAGTTGATCTTCCTGACGTTGATTGTGTTCTTCACTTTCTTCTATGTCTCGATTGTTTTCAATGTGGAAGAAGTGGCCGACAATCTCCGCAAGCACGGTGGGTTTATGCCAGGCATTCGCCCGGGACGTGCGACGGCTGAATATCTCAACACGATTCTTACCCGGTTGACGGTAGTGGGCGCCATCTATCTCGCTATCGTGGCTTTCATCCCACAATTCATGCTCAGCGGATTCAAGGTCGCCAGGCTGCCTATAATCGGATCCTGGTTGGACGCGTTTGTAAGCACGACGCCAGGTCTTTCCTGGATTCCGGAAGGCATGGGATACCAGTTTTATTTTGGCGGAACGTCGCTGCTGATCCTGGTTGGTGTCGCGATGGACACCGTGCAGCAGATCGAAGCTCAGCTGGTAATGCGCAATTACGAAGGATTTCTGGGGACAGGCGGGCGTTTGCGCGGAAGGAGAGCTTGACCGGGCCTTTGATTTGCGGTTTTAGATCAATCCCCCCATTTGCGAATTACGATCTAAAGTCCATATGTCACGAACCATAGTGCTGATGGGAGCGCCTGGTGCCGGCAAAGGTACTCAGGCGCGTTTGCTTCAAGAGCGACTCAACCTCCCCCAAATCTCAACTGGCGATATTCTGCGAGCTCGCGCTGAAGCTGGAGATCAACTAGCTGAAGAAATAAGAGCTTTGCAAGCGGCCGGCAAGTTGGCGCCGGATGATTTAGTGATTCGAGTAGTGGAAGAACGGACTGCTCGAGACGATTGCCAGAATGGCTACGTGCTTGACGGATTTCCCCGGACGCTCGCGCAAGCTCGAATGCTTGAAAAGCTGACCGCCGAACAGCATAAAGAGATAGTTGCTATCGCGATTGATGTGCCCTTTGAAGTTTTGGAAAAGCGCACCACCGGCCGTAGGCAGTGTCCGGTTTGCGGCGAGATTTACAATATGTATTTCAGGCCGCCCCAGTCGAATGAGACCTGTGACCGTGACCTGGGCGTAAGGTTGGTGCGAAGAGCCGATGACACTATTGACAAGGTTCGGGTGCGGCTTGAGACTCATCAGCAACAAACTCAGCCATTGCTGGATTATTACGAGGAAACGAAAAGGCTGCATCGCGTGGACGGGGTGAGAGATACTGAGGCTATTTATCAGGACATTGAGAGAATCATCAGCGGATGATTATTGCTAAGTCAAAAAAAGAATTGGAGAAGATGCGAGCGTCAGGAAAGCTCGTCGGCCAGGTGTTGCAGGAACTGTGCGCCATGGTCGAACCGGGCATTTCGACTCTCGAGGTTGACACCGCTGCTGAGCGGATGATTCGGGACGGCGGGGCGGAGCCAACTTTCAAAGGCTACCACGGTTTCCCGTTTTCGATTTGTGCCTCGGTTAATGAACAAGTTGTTCATGGTTTCCCTTCAAATTACCGGCTCAAGAGCGGCGACATCTTTTCAATTGATGTCGGGGTGACCCTGGCGGGATTTGTGGGTGATACCGCCGCCACAGTGCCGGTGGGCGAGGTCGCACCGGAGCTGACGAAGCTGATCCGCGTCACTGGAGAATGCCTGGCTCGAGCAATCGAAAAGTGTGTCGCTGGCCTCCATCTGGGCGACATAGGTTGGGCGGTCCAGGAGCACGCCGAGGGTCACGGTTATTCCGTGGTGAGAGATTACGTGGGACATGGGATAGGCCGGAAAATGCACGAAGATCCCCAGATTCCCAACTACGGTAAGCCGGGAAAAGGCCCCCGCATTCGAACCGGATATGTTTTCGCAATCGAGCCGATGATTAATCTTGGCTCTCTGGAAACGCGAGTATTGTCCGATGGCTGGACGGTCGTGACGCTTGATGGTCGCCCTAGTGCGCACAGCGAACACACCATCGCCATCACTGAAGAAGGTCCTGAAGTGTTAACGCTGGTGGCTCCAGCGGTTCCCCGGATGGTCGAAGCAGCGCTGGCTAACTAACGGCGGCGGCGCGGCTTGGCAAAGGGTAGTTCGCATGGTATTATTCGCAGTTTGTCGGTGCGGGCAACTTTTTTCCTAAGATCGTATGGCGAAGGAAGAAGCCATAGAAGTCATGGCAAAAGTCCTCGAGACTTTGCCAAATGCAATGTTTCGGGTTGAGTTGGAAGACTCCCAGCATCAGGTGCTGGCGCACATTTCGGGAAAGATGCGGAAGCATTTCATACGAATTCTTCCAGGTGATCGGGTGTTAGTAGAGTTATCGCCCTACGACCTCAATCGCGGAAGAATAACTTATCGCTATAAATAGTTTGAGGAACTGGAAATGAAGGTTCGAGCGTCGGTCAAAAAAATGTGTGATAAGTGCAAGGTCATTCACCGCAAAGGCGTCGTGCGAGTGATCTGCGTAAACCCAAAACATAAGCAACGACAGGGCTAACTTACCCTGATCAATTTCTGTCGGAGAATTAAGATAAATGGCACGTGTCGCTGGCGTAGATCTTCCACCAAATAAGCGGGCGGAAATCGGATTAACTTACATTTACGGAATTGGCCGCTCTCGTTCCTCGACGATTCTGAAAGAGGCGGGCGTGAGCGCTGATACCCGCGTTCGCGATCTGAGTGAAGACGAGTTGAGTCGCATTCGTGGCGTGCTTGAGTCACAGGGTGATATTGAAGGCGATCTTCGCAAGCGCATTCAGATGGACATCAAGCGCTTGATGGACATTGGTTGCTATCGCGGCTTGAGACATCGTCGCGCACTGCCGGTGCGAGGACAGCGTACTCATACAAACGCGCGCACCAGGAAGGGACCGCGACGCGCGACCATCGCCAAGAAGAAAGCACCAGGTAAGAAATAGGAGTCAAGACGATAGACGACGGACCATCGACCACGGTCTATCGTCTATTGTCCATTGTCTAAAGGTATGGCTAAAGCAACAGGCGGAAAAAAGAAAGTCTTTCGTAAGAAGGAAAAGAAGAACGTTCCCGTTGGCATCGTGCATGTGGCGGCCTCGTTCAACAACACGATGATCTCAATTACCGACTTGGAAGGTAATTTGATTTCTCAGTCATCGGCGGGCGCGCGCGGTTTCCGCGGATCTCGAAAGGGAACTCCGTTTGCTGCTCAGCAAGCTGCCTATGAAGCGGCCAAGAAGGCGCATGAAGCGGGCATGCAGCAATGCGAAGTGCGTGTGAAAGGACCGGGCGGTGGACGTGAATCAGCGATTCGTGCGATTGCCAATGCCGGCATCCGAATCAGCACGATTCGTGATACGACGCCAATTCCGCATAACGGCTGCCGGCCGCCGAAGCGACGCAGAGTGTAATGGATTTTAGATTGGTGATTGCGAAATGCGGATTTAAAAAATCAGCAATCCGAAATCAGCAATCGGCATTGAAAAGTTGACCTAAAGGATGAAGAGCAACCGATTAGGTAGTTCGGTGGTTGATCTTGGATTTCAGATCTGAGATCGGGTTTTAGACCAAAGCTCAGAGACGAAAAGAATCTGAGCTCTGAAATCTCAAACCAAAGAATCGCAATCGTTTCGCTTGTAAACTTTTCCGTCTAGAAAATCAGACTGGAGGCAGAAATAATTGGCTAGGTATAGAGATGCGGTGTGCCGTTTGTGCCGCCGTGAAGGTGCAAAGCTTTTTCTTAAAGGTGATCGCTGTTACAAACCGTCTTGTCCAATTGAGAAACGCGGCACGCAGCCGCCGGGACAACATGGAAACTCTCTGCGTCGCGGCAAAGCTGTAGTCGGCTACGGCCAGCAGTTGCGCGAAAAGCAGAAGGTCAAGCGCATCTACTTCATTCTTGAAGGACAGTTTCGCAACTACTTCGAACGTGCTGCTCGCCAGAAGGGCATCACGGGCGAAAACTTGTTGTTCCTCCTGGAGCGAAGATTGGACAACACTGTCTATCGTGCCGGCTTTTCGACCTCGCGACGGCAGGCACGCCAGTTGGTTAACCATGGTCACATCATGGTGAATGGCAAGAAGGTTGACATCCCCTCCTATCAAATCAAAGTCGGCGACGTCGTTAGCGTAAAGGATGCTTCCCGTAAGAATCCGCACGTTGAAGGCGCCTGGTCGACCGCTGCCGGCCGTGGTCGTCCCTCGTGGATTGCTCAGGAAGGTACCGAGATGGGCGCGCGCGTGAATGCACTCCCGACTCGCGATGATATCGATCGCTCAATTAACGAGCAGCTCATTGTTGAGCTTTATAGCAAGTAATAATTAACGCGACGGCCGCAGGGTTAGTCGCTGAAGGCAACTTCCACAACCGAAGAAAATTTATGGCTATGGCAATGGATCAGAACAATCTGTGGACAGGATTTCAAATGCCGCGGCGTTTGGCCGCCGATGCTGAGACGCTTACAAATCGTTACGGCCGTTTTTCGGCCCAACCTTTCGAACGCGGTTTCGGCACGACCATCGGCAACTCGCTGCGTCGCGCACTGTTGTCGTCAATCGAAGGCGCGGCCATTACGGCTGTGAAGATTGAAGGCGTCGAGCATGAGTTTTCCTCGATTAAGGGTGTAGTCGAGGATGCGACTGACGTCATCCTCAATCTCAAGCAAGTGCCTTTCAAGGTGCATAGCGGAGAACCCAAGACGCTCCGCATCACCAAGGAAAGCGCCGGTGAGGTCACCGCCGCCGACATTGAAACGGATGCCGACGTCGAAGTGCTCGATCCGACGGTGCATATCGCCACCGTGAGCGAAGGCGGCTCACTGCGTGTCGAGATGCGCTTGAAACGTGGCCGCGGCTACGTTTCCGCTGATCGAAATTTCGATTACGATCTTTCGTTGGGCTACATTCCCATCGACTCAGTTCATACTCCGGTTAAGAAAGTTAACTACACCGTCGAAGCGGCACGTCTTGGTCAGAACACCGAATTCGACAAGTTAACGATCGAAGTTTGGACTGACGGCTCCGTAAAGCCCGAGGACTCGATTGGTCTCGCGGCCAAGCTGATCAAAGATCACATGTCTATCTTCATTAATTTCGAAGAAGACACTGATGACTTTGCGTATGCCAAGATCGAGCGTCCGCCGTTGCCGCGCAACGATCAGCTCGATCGCTCGGTCGACGAACTAGAGCTATCCGTACGGTCCTATAACTGCCTGAAGAATGCCGACATTCGTACTATTCGCGACCTCGTGCAACGCACCGAGCGCGAGATGTTGGCGACCAAGAACTTTGGCAAGAAGTCGTTGAATGAAATCAAAGACATTCTCAACGGCATGGGACTCGATTTCGGTATGGAGTTTGACGAGCAAGGGAACCCAATTCCCGGATCGGGTGGTCGCGATGGAGCCGATCTGAGCGAATTCGACGACGAGGTTGAACAATAGCGTTATGCGACATTTAAGAGCACATCGAAAACTTGGTCGAACTACCGAACACCGCATCTCGTTGCTACGCAATCTCGCGACTTCGCTGATTAATGCACGTGACGAGCGGATCGTCACTACGCTTCCCAAAGCGAAAGAACTGAGGCCGTTTGTCGAGCGGGCCATCACCTTGTCCCGTCGCGCTCAGGAAGTGGGAGAAGCTTCACCGGCGGGCGCATTGCACTTGCGTCGTCAGGCCGCGTCCTTTTTCCATGCCGGCAATATCCAACGAGCGGCGACAACCGGGAAACGCGGACAGCTACCGATGCCTCGTACAGCTGGTGTTGCAGCGCTCAAGCGCCTGTTCGATGAGCTGGGCGAGCGCTACAAAGATCGTCCCGGTGGCTACACTCGGATTCTAAAGCTTGGTCGTCGGGCCGGTGACAATGCCGAGTTGGCTATCATTGAGTTAGTTGATAATCCTCGCGAACTGGAAGCTGTTCGCCAAGCTGAAAAGCGCGCCAAGACTGCAGCCGCTAAGAAGAAGACCGGAAAGACCAAGGAAGCTAAGCCGAGCTCGAAGGCGACGAAAGAAACCAAAGAGGCGGCTCCTGCGGCTAGCGCGGAAGCTGAAGAATCAGCGACTACCACCCCCGATACCGGATCCGCACCTGAATCAGAGGCGAGTTCGGCTGATCAGGATTCAGAGAAGTAGTTAGCTAACCTTCGAGTGTCGCGACTCTTCGTGGGCTCGAAAGGCACGGCCCCAATAGACGTTAAGCAACCTCGCAACGTTCTTTTGGGGCTAATCGCTTTGCGAGCTGAGATCACGAACAAGTAATGAAAGAAACGAAACGACCAGCTGAGCCGACCCGCTCTCGTAAACCAGATCCGTCAGTAAACATGGATGAGTTGCGTGAGTTGATAGCACTCCTTCGTGAGAATGGCTTATCTGAGTTTGAGTTGGAGCGTGAAGGCTTTCGAGTGCGTCTGCGCCGCGGCGGGGAATACCAGGCTTCGGATGCGCCGCCGAGCCTTCCCGCGCCGGTAACGACAAAGTCCGCGAGTGGATCTGTGCCGGCGCCAGTTGCGCCTACTCCAGTCCATCCGAGTGCGTTGGCTGGATCGCCCGCATCCGAAGATCAAGATCTCCATATCATCGAATCACCAATCGTAGGCACCTTCTATCGTGCCCGGTCTCCTAACGCCGAAGCTTTTGTCAAAACTGGAAGCAAGGTCGACACCGGAACTATCGTTTGCATCATCGAGGCGATGAAGCTAATGAACGAGATTCAGGCAGAGACCACCGGCGAAGTTGTAAAGATTTACGTTGAGAATGGGCAGCCGGTCGAGTACGGTCAGCCCCTCTTCGGGATCAGGAAGTAACGGCCCAATTTATCGTCCAGTGTTTGGCGTCGATTTCAGACGACGAACACTGGACGATGGCATTTTTGTCAGACCTGATTTATGGCTACAGGCAATCGAAAGTTTCGCAAAATCCTAATCGCTAATCGTGGCGAGATTGCCTGCCGCATTATTTGGACCTGCAAAGAAATGGGTATTCGCACTGTCGCCGTCCATAGCGACGTGGATCGAGACTCGTTGCATGTTCGCTATGCCGACGAAGCCGCTTGTATCGGACCCGCGCCTTCGGCTCAGAGCTATCTCAATATCCCCGCAATTATCAGCGCTGCTGAAATTTTCAATGTCGATGCCATCCATCCCGGTTACGGCTTCCTGGCAGAGTCTTCCTACTTCGCGGAAATCTGCGAGGCTTGCAACATAAAGTTCATCGGGCCGCGTCCAGAAGTCATTCGGTTAATGGGCGACAAAGTCGAGGCGCGACGCACGATGAAGGCAGCAGGCTTGCCTATTACTCCGGGCAGTTCCGAACCGATTAATTCAGAAGCCGAGGCCCTTGAGGTCATTCGTGAGATTGGCTATCCGATAATCGTCAAGGCCGCAGCGGGCGGCGGTGGTCGTGGCATGCGCGTGGTTCACTCTGAAAACGAGTTGGGCGGGGCGCTCGAAAGCGCATCAACGGAAGCAGCCGCGGCTTTCAAGGATGGCAGTGTCTTCATCGAGCGTTTCATTGAAAAACCACGCCACATCGAGATTCAGGTCTTAGCCGATGAGTATGGCGACTGTATCCACTTGGGCGAAAGGGAATGCTCGATTCAGCGCCGGCATCAGAAGTTGCTCGAGGAAGCGCCGTCTACGATTTTGTCACCCGAGCTTCGCTCAGAGATGGGTGAAGCAGCCGTGACAGCCTGCAAGGAAATTGGTTACTCGAGCGCCGGTACCTTCGAGTTCCTGCTCGACCAGAGCAATCGTTATTATTTCATGGAAATGAATACCCGTATCCAGGTTGAGCATCCGGTTACGGAAATGGTGACTCTGGCAGACATCGTTCGGAATCAGATTCGCATTGCCGAAGGCGAGCGCCTTGGATACACGCAGGATGACCTGGTTATCACGGGACATGCCATCGAGTGCCGTATCAATGCCGAGAATCCCGATACGTTTGCTCCTTCACCTGGTCGCGTTACCGCTTTCAATCTTCCGGGCGGGCCAGGAGTGAGGGTTGATACCTACATTTATGCGGGATATCAGGTGCCGCCGTTTTACGATTCCATGATCGCAAAGGTGATTACGCACGCGCGCACGCGCGATCTGGCGATTGCGCGGATGAAACGGGCGCTCGAGGTGATGGTCATCGAAGGAATCAAGACCACGATTCCGCTCCATTTGAGGATTATGGACGACCCGCGTTTTCGCGCCGGCGATATTTCAACAGGTTTTATGGAGGAGTTTTTGTCCCAAAATAGTCACCGGAGTGTTGGTTTAGTTTCGGCGTAACCAAAACGGGTCGTCTGGGGTTGCTGATTGGGATAGAGAGCCCTATAATATTCGACTTTTCTATGGGCGAGTTTGCTCGTCTGAGAGGGTTAAAGATATGTCACACGCAGTTATCAGAACAGGCGGAAAACAGTTTCTTGTTGAAGAAGGCAAGACCATTCGTGTTCCTTTGGTAGAAGCCGACGCTGGCAGCTCAATCGAGCTCGATGTGCTGGTCGCATCCGGCGATGAGACCCGCGTAGGTAATCCCGGCATTGAAGGCGCGAAGGTCATGGCCACGGTTGTAGATCACGGACGCGCTCCGAAGATCATCGTGTTCAAAAAGAAACGCCGCAAACACTACAAGAGAAAACAGGGTCACCGTCAGGATTACACAACCCTGAAGATTGACTCGATTGGATAATCCTCAGATTACCGATCTCAGATCTCAGATAGCTTTCCGAGCGAAGAATTTGAGATTTGAAAATTAGAGATCTAAAACGGAGCTTTCGATATGGCACATAAAAAGGGAGTCGGGTCGTCACGCAACGGTCGCGATTCGCAATCGCAAAGACTGGGCTTGAAGAAATTTGGTGGCGAACTTGTTCGCGGCGGCAACATCATTGCCCGCCAGCGCGGCACCAAATGGAAGCCGGGCAAAAATGTTGGACGCGGCAAGGATGACACCTTGTTCGCATTGATAGATGGCATCGTCAAATTTGAGGACAAAGGCCGGTCGGGTAAGTTCGTTAGTGTGTATCCCTCGATCGATGCCGCCCAGCCGGCTGCTGCTTAACTGGTGATTGAGTTCGTAAGTCCGCGACGCCTTCTCCCTTAAGAGCTGGCGTCGCTTTCGATTTCATGTTTATCGACCGCACCAAGATTCGCGTCCAGGGGGGACATGGGGGAAATGGCGTTACCGCTTTTCGGCGCGAGAAATTTGTTCCCCGCGGCGGACCATCCGGTGGTGATGGTGGGCGAGGCGGCGATGTTTGGATCGTAGCAGACTCTTCTTTGAACACGCTTTTGCACCTGCGCTATAACCCGGAACACATTGCCGGACGTGGAATGCATGGGGAAGGTTCTAATCGATCGGGACGAGAAGGAGCGGATGCAATTGTTCGCGTGCCGGTGGGCACTCAGATCTTTGACACTTTTACCGGGGATCTAGTCAGGGATCTGGCTGAAGACGGCGCTCGCATTCTGATCGCGAAAGGCGGACGAGGTGGTTTTGGAAACGCCCAATTCGCCACTTCAACTAACCGCGCGCCTCGCTATCATCAGGAAGGCAGTGAAGGCGAACGTCATGAGCTTCAGCTTGAACTAAAACTGCTCGCCGACATTGGTTTAGTTGGTTATCCGAATGCCGGCAAGTCGACTCTGATTTCAAAAGTCTCGGCTGCGCGTCCCAAGATTGCTGACTATCCATTTACAACCCTCGAGCCGAACCTTGGCGTGGTCGATTTAGGTGACTTTCGTACTTTCGTTGTAGCTGACATTCCCGGTTTGATTGAAGGAGCGCACCAGGGCACAGGTCTCGGAGATCGGTTTCTTCGACATATCGAACGCACCAGAGTGTTGCTGCACCTTGTGGATGTTTCATCGTTCTCTGGTCGCGATGCTGTGGCCGATTACGAAACCGTCAATCGAGAGCTGGCGGCATACAATATCGAGCTCGCCCAACGCGAACAAATTGTGGTGGCGACCAAGCTCGATGCGCTTGACGAGCCCGAAAGAGTCGAAGCTTTGAAAGCTAGCGCCGCGAAGGATGGTCGGCTTTTTATAGCCATCTCAGCAGCAACGGGGCAGGGTGTTCGAGAGTTGATAAACATGGTCGCCGGCAGGCTGGACGATCCGGCGCTGGCGCCGAACAAGCTATCTGAATTAGTTGAGCTTGGTTCGTAGGCCCTGTCAGGGACAACGCCAATGGACCGCAGAAAGCGGATTGCTCTTTATGGCGGCACCTTTGACCCGATCCATTTGGGTCATTTGGAAGTCGCTCGAAAAGTTTCGCGGCTCTTTGAAATCGATGAGCTTTGGTTTGTACTCGCGCAACTTGCTCCGCACAAACAAACCAGGGCAGTAACTTCCGCGTTACACCGGTATGCCATGTTGACGCTGGCTGTTCAGGATGAACTTCGTTTTCGGGTCTCGACTTTTGAGCTGGATGTTCCGGGGCGCGGTTACACGGTGGATACGTTGGCGCACTTCAAATCCGCGTGGGGTGACGTCGCTGACATTTATTTTGTAATGGGCGCGGACTCGTGGTCCGAAATCATGAGCTGGCGAGAAGTCGATCGTTTGCTCGAATTGACCAATCACATCGTGGTTAGCCGGCCAGGCTACGAACTCGGAGTGAGCCATGTTGGGAAGGAAGTTGTAGAGCGCATAGTTGACCTGAAGGGCCTGGAGCCGTCAGAAGCAACGAAGGTAATTGAGCAGGCACAAGGGCAGAGGATATTCATAACTGATGCTGTCATGACCGATGTTTCAGCAACCGATATTCGCCGGGCAGGTCGTGAAGGTGGGGAACAACTTACAGACGTGGTTCCGGCAACCGTTGCCGGCTACATCGAGAAATACCAGCTTTATAGAGATAGGAATGAAAGAGAATTCAACCATTAAGGAAAAGTCGCTGCAGCCGATCGAGGCGGTGGCGCGCACTGCCGTCAGAGAACGCAACCACGAAGCTCCAAAAGAGGTTCTTGATGAGCGCGTGTTAATGGCCATACAAGCGGCCAATGACAAGAAAGCGCTCGACGTGGTCTTACTCGATCTGCGCGAGATTGCCACGTTCACCGATCAATTTCTGATAACGAGTGGCGCCAATCAGCGGCAGGTACAAGCGATTGCTGATGAAGTGATTGACCGGCTGAAGAAAGCCGGCTCAGCCGCAGCTCGCGTGGAAGGCTATCGCACGGCCGAGTGGATTCTGGTCGACTACGGTGATTTTGTCGTCCATGTTTTTGATGACAAGTCGCGTAAGTTCTATGACCTTGAGCGCTTGTGGCGCGAGGGCAAACGAATTGAGTTGCCGGCAGAACTGAGTGAGCAGCCGGTTGGTTCTTTGAGAAACGAGTTGTGATCGAAATCGTGGCGCAGTCAGATGCGATGCGCGAGGCCGTTGGTCTCGCGGAACGTGTAGCTGCTACCGATGCCAACGTGCTGATCACTGGAGAGTCGGGAACCGGAAAAGACGCGCTTGCTTCTTTCATCCACGAACGCTCGGGGCGGGAATCTCAAGCGTTGGTAAAGATCGATTGCGCGACTTTGCCCAGCCATTTACTCGAAGCCGAGTTATTTGGTTATGAGCGCGGAGCGTTTACCGGGGCTGGCGAAGCGAAACCGGGACGGCTTGAAGCGGCACATCGCGGCACTCTGGTGCTTGATGAGATCGCTTACCTGCCAACCGACGCGCAAGCGAAGCTGCTGCGAGTGATCGAGTCGCGCGAGTTCGAGCGATTAGGTGGGCGTCGCACGATCAAAGTTGATGCTCGGGTCATTGCGCTGACGAACGTTAACTTGACCGAAGCCGTGGGCAGGCGTGACTTTCGCGAAGATCTTTTTTACCGGCTGAATGTGGTCCACATTCGTGTTCCTTCGCTGCGTGATCGCGGCAAGGACTTAGCCGATTTGGCGCGCGGCTTTTTGAAGGCTTACGCTGCGAAGCATGGCAGGCATGTTACTGGAATTGCGCCGGCAGCGTTGTCGTTATTACGTCAGTACGAGTTTCCTGGAAACGTCCGTGAGTTGGCTAACACGATTGAGCGCGCGGTTATCGTCTCGAGCGGAAAGAGAATTGAAGAGGCTGAATTGCCTGAGCCAATCAGGGCGGCAGCGAGGCAGCAATTACGGCGAACTCAACCTGGCACCCTGGCGGAAATCGAAGCCGAGTATGTCGCCGAGATATTGGCGTCCTCGAAGAATAAGACTGAGGCTGCCAGGATTTTAGGTATCAGTCGCAAAAATCTTTATGAAAGAATCGCGCGACTAAAGTAAGAAAGCCGCTATTCGGTGGCGAGTTCTCCCTGGATGTTGGTGACGAGGGCGTTAGGCACAGACTGATGAAGTCTATGCTACTTCGCGATGCGCTTACGCTTTATTTGGACAGGGAAGACAAAGGACGCGCGCTTGCGAGCGCTATGTGACGATTATTTGAAAAGGCTCACTCATTTTGTTCGGAACGAAATCGTTGAGCTGCGTGAGAACAAGGGAAGTAGCAATAAAGAAGGCATCGAGAAGGATTCAAGACGCATCTCAGACGCGCTGCACGATGGCACAGTGGTCGTGTTACTCGATCCGGCCGGTATTAATTGGAGTTCGGAAGAGCTGGCCAGTCAGTTGCAGCGGTGGAGCAATGACGGAACTCGGGAAATAAGTTTTGTCATAGGGGGGCCGCAGGGAGTCTCGAAAGAGCTTGTGGCGAGAGCTGATAAGCGTTGGTCGCTGACGCGGCTGACATTGACACACGAAATGGCGCGAGTGCTGGTGCTGGAACAAGTTTATCGCGCCTATACGATCATGCACGGCTTGCCATATCAGAAGTAGCACCTGATTGGAAAGATTGAAAGTTTGACATCCCGAGAACAGACTGAAGTCTGTTCTATTTATTAACGTTTTCATAAATTTTTATGAGTTCCGGTGGAGGATTGACGACGAATGGAAAAGAGAAGAGTAAAGATTTTTCGCGATAAGTTACTTGACCGGCGCGAGGGCCTGGTGGGACAGGTCCAGGAAGCCGAGGCGTACAGCCGCGAACGTGATTCGGAAGCGACTCAGGATCCGGCCGACATGGCCGCCAATGCTTATACCAAAGAGCTCTTGGTATCCATGTCTGACAATGATCGTCAGTTGCTGAACTTGATTGATGAATCGCTGGAGCGAATCGAAGCCGGCAGTTATGGAAAGTGCGTGCGTTGTGAATCTCCGTTGCCTGAAAAGCGCCTCGAGGCTCTGCCGTGGGCTCGCCACTGCATAACTTGTCAGGACTTGCACGAGAGAGGTTTGTTGAGTGACGACGAAGATTAGTTAACGCTTCCAACCCTTCAGTGACATAATGCGGCCTCCCAGCTCAAAGAGCGGGAGGCCGATTTTGTTGGAGATACGATGGGCGTTTTCGTCGACGCAACCAGCCGGATTTACGATGCTGCCTTGGCGCTGGTCTATCCTCAGCCGTGTAATGTTTGCGGCGCCAGTGTTGAGTCGCGTTTCGACGGTGTTGCCTGCCGTGATTGTTGGAATGAGACGAAACTACTATTGAATGACGAGGTGCTGTGCTGGAAATGTGGAGTACTCGTTCCGGTCAGCAGCACGGTGAAAAATGTTGAAGGGATTCGTTGTCACCGTTGTGAGGAGTTCTCGTTCACTGCTGCTCGCGCCTACGGTCTATATGAAGGTGCACTGCGAGCTTCGATCATTGCTTTGAAGCGTAAACCTCACGTCTCCGAAAAACTTGTTCTTGGAATGGTCGAGCTCTGTAAGCGTTCGCCGCTCAACCGCGGCACCTTGGTTGTTCCCGTTCCTCTCCATCAGGACAGGGAAAAAGAACGCGGCTTCAATCAAGCATCCTTACTGGCGGTGGCGATAGCGCAGCCACTCAAACTCTTCTGTGGCCTCGAGGTGCTTTCCAGAGTGGAGCCGACTGCGCGACACCGCGCAGGTATGGATGCCAAATCGCGCCGTCAGAGTGTTGAGCGCGCGTTCGTCGTGTCCATTCCTAATATTGTAGTTGGGGAGAGTGTCCTGCTGGTCGACGATGTTTACACCACCGGCGCCACTGTGTCGTCTTGCTCGGACGCCTTACTTGCAGCGGGAGCAAAGGAAGTACTGGTCCTGACACTTGCACGCCCGCGACACGTCTGAGGAAAGCATGCTTACGGACGAGAGACAGAGCCGTCGGTGTATTTGATCTCGATAATCTTGTTTACTTGCAGGGCCTGTGACACATCAGGAACACCCTTGTTCGTTTGGTTCGCGGAGACAACTTGTCCATAGAGAGCTTTCAGCCGTACAGCTACTCTCTTCTTAAGAATCGCGCCACCGTGCGCCCCGATCTTCTTTTTGCTGACGAGCGTGTATTTCGCGATCTCGGTGTTCGTATCGGGATGTATGAGAGTGCATTCCCAGGTAATTTCTTTTACCTTTTTTACGGTGTCGTTCGTAACGGCTAACTTTGCCTCCAAGCTGGTGTAAACCGGCTTACTCACGGGTTCGATCCGGGGTCTCTCCGGCCAGTCCCCATGGTCGTTAGGGTTTCGGGGTCCTTCTCCGGGCCGGGGTGGCAGATCTCTCTCTGTTGGCGTACGAGGCACATCTCGTTGGCTTATCGCAGTCGAACTTGCGACGCATACGAATAGAACTAAATAAAGGATACGTTTCATTGACTTGCCCTCCTGGTAGTGAAGGCGCGAAATCTTGCGCTTCCGTCAAGGGAGAGAGTTGCGTTGATCGAAGCATACACTCATGGTCCAAATACTCCAAGAGCTTAGCTTACTGATTGGATGCCTTAACTCGACGCCAGGCGGCGAAATTCTTCCGAGCGGCGCTCGCGCGAGTTTGGTGCGAGCATCTGCTGCGGGCTATGATGCCTACCTTATGCCTGAACTTTATAACGCCATCGAGCCTTATGCGACTGGCCGGTTGCGAGTTTCTCCGGTCCATGAGCTCTATTACGAAGAATGTGGGAATCCCAATGGTAAGCCAGTCGTGTTTCTGCATGGAGGGCCCGGCGGGGGATTGATTCCGGAGTATCGTCGTTTCTTCGACCCGCAGCGATACCGGATCATCTTGTTCGATCAAAGAGGTTCGGGACAAAGTACCCCGCATGCTTGCCTCGAAGACAACACTACCTGGCATCTCGTTGCTGACATCGAGACATTGCGCGAAAAGCTTGGCGTCGAGCGATGGGTAGTTTTTGGCGGTTCATGGGGAAGCACGTTGTCTCTGGCTTACGCAGAAACTCACCCGAGCCGCACCGAAAGCTTAGTCCTCCGAGGCATCTTTCTTTGTCGACCGAGCGAAATTCATTGGTTCTATCAGGAAGGCGCCGGCGCTATTTATCCGGACGTTTGGGAACAGTATCGCGATCAGATTCCTGAGAACGAACGGGGCGACATGTTATCTGCCTATCATCGGCGCCTAACGAGTGAGGTTGAGTCAGTTCGGCTTGAGGCGGCCCGGGCGTGGTCGGTTTGGGAAGGTAGTACCTCAAAGCTTTTCCCTGATCAGCAGTTGATCGATGACTCGGGCGAGGACCATTTTGCCCTCGCGCTGGCGCGCATTGAATGTCATTACTTCATGAATAACTGTTTCTTTGACTCTGACAATTACCTCATTGAGAATGTGCACAAGATACGTCACATTCCTGCGGTAATTGTGCAGGGCCGTTACGATGTAGTTTGCCCGATTACGAGCGCCTGGGACCTTCATCGAGCCTGGCCGGAAGCTGAGCTACACATTATTCCCGACGCGGGACATTCGGCCCTGGAACCGGGCATACGAAGTGCCCTGGTCGCTGCAACTGACCGATTTTCGGCCGGCTAGTAAAACTTACGCAAGCTCACAACTGGGGACGTTTTCCTGACTTAGATCTAGAAGCCGTGAAGACTTACTCGTTGCCTGCTTGTTCTTCGGACTTTCGCCTTTCACCTGCTTTATCGTAATATCGGTTTCAAGATGACCGGTCGAGTCCTAGTACTGAACGCGTCTTACGAGCCCATAAATGTGTGCACTGAACGGCGCGCAGTGGTGATGATCTTCAAGGGTGTGGCCCGCGTTGAAGAGCATAACGGCCATATGCTCCACTCCGCGAGACTTACAATTCACGCGCCTTCTGTGATTCGTTTGACCGAATACGTACAGATTCCGTTCGAACGTCGCTCCCTCTCGCGCAAGAACATTCTCTTGCGCGATCATTCGACCTGCCAGTACTGCGGCACTCATTATCCGCCGTCGGAATTGACGCTCGATCATGTGCAGCCACGCTCGCGCGGTGGAGAGTCAGCGTGGGACAATCTGGTAGCTTGCTGTCGTCGTTGTAATCATCGCAAGGGTAATCGAACTCCGGAAGAGTCAGGGATGAAACTTTCGCGCCGGCCGCGCGGTTTTTCATTGCACGTGAGCAGGCAAATCATGCGCTATCTCGGTCGAGCCGATCAGACATGGCGTAAGTATCTATTCTACGAGTCGGATACGTGGCAATAACGAATTAATTTCGTTGTCGCGTGAAGGAGGTTTGAACGAACATGTTTTTTCTGTTCAATCTAAACAACCCCATGCTGTGGGTGTTGATTATTGCGGTGATTTTCCTTTTGTTTGGGGGCAGTAAGTTGCCTCAACTTGCAAAGGCCCTCGGTCAAAGTAAGAAAGCCTTCAAGGATGGCTTGGCGGAGGCAGACGCAGAAGAGGATGAGAAGCGTCGTCGAGATCTTTCCGGTAACTCATCGGCCTCACTGTCCGGAGTCGATGATGAGGCTTTGTTCGAGGAAGCTCGTCGCCGGGCGCGTTTGCGTGTTGCCGAAGGCGACATCCCCGCGGAAAGAAAGTAGCACGGACACCGGCTGTGCTACTTTGGCAATCCTGGACACCCGGAATACCTCACCTCGACCTCATCACCGCTATCCGACCAACGGCACCGGCGTCTTCTGGCCAACTACAAGCGTAGCCTTGACCGTCAGCGAGAACTCAGCGCTGTGTCGTTCTTCGTTGATGAGACCTGAAATCTCCTTTTGAACTCGAGCCTGCCAATTCTCGGGAATCGATTTCAACCAGCCCTTCAGCAGAAAGTCTGCGACCAGGGGAGAATTTAAGAAGTCCTCACCCGATTCGTAATCGAACTCTTCAATCTGGGTCCACGATTGGATGTTTCGCAGGCCGTCTCGTAAGGCTACATTTTCGATCTCCGAGACACTGGGAAGAGCTGTAATCAAGTGCTCAACGTCACCTTCATGTTCTGCAATTTCGGAGTTGTGAAGAGCTTCCCAGTAGATTGAAAAGAACTCACCGAAACTCGACGCGGTAGCAAGCATGAACGCCACGGTTGCGTCTGACTTTGCGACACGTGCTAACTCCGAAACGATCGACGGCATTCTCTCCGGCGTGACCAGGGAAAGATCAGCGATAACCAAATCGAACTGCTCGTCATTGAATTCGAGCGCGTGAAGTTTCCCGTTATGAAACTCAACCGCAATTTTGACGCTGGCCGCCTTTGCTTTCGCGAGCTCGACGGACTCTTCATTTTCCTCCACGCATACCAACGCGACCTTGTGGCTGACGGTTTGTACTAAGGCCAACGCATGACCACCAGTGCCCGATCCGGCGTAAAGGATGCTGCCCTCGTTGGGCAATTTCACGTGTTCATCAATCAGGGTTGCAAAACGCTCGCCCCAATCGGCAGCGATAAAAAGATCCTGAATGAAAGCGAGTTCCTTGTCAGTCTTGAGTTCACCCATGGCTCCCTGGCTCAGTCTGAGTCCTCCTCCAAATATTTCCGCCCGCGCAAGCTTTCCGGCAAACATGACATCTCTTCTTTTGCGTTCGGGTCGTTGTGCACATAACGATAACCTTGGCCATACCCGAGGTGCTTCATTAACGGTGTAGCTGCGTTACGCAAGTGAAGCGGCACCGGTTCGCGCGCGGTTTCCGTCGCATCAGCTACGGCGGCTCCATACGCACGCATGATGCTGTTCGATTTTGGCGCGCGCGCGAGATAAATCGTGGCTTGTGATAATGGGAATAAAGCTTCGGGCAATCCGATCAATTGCGTGATTTGAGCTGCGGCCGCAGCTTGCACCATCGCCTGCGGGTCGGCGAGGCCAATATCTTCTGACGCGAGTATGCACAGACGTCTTGCTATGAAGACCGGATCGGCTCCACCTTCGATCAATCGCGCCAACCAGTAAAGCGAAGCATCGACATCCGAGTTGCGTAATGACTTGATAAGCGCCGAAGCCAGGTTGTAGTGTTCCTCGCCGCCTTTGTCATAAGCATAGCGAGCTCGACCCAGAGCTTCGATTACAGTGTCTTCGCCAATTTTGCGAGCTCCAGTTTCGTCTGCAACGGTTGCCTCAACTGCGGCTTCCAATCCGGCCAGCGCCACCCGGGCGTCACCGCCGGCGGAATGAGCCAGCTTATCCAATACTTCATCTGTGATTACGGGATTCATTCGAGCGAGCCCGCGTTCGTCATTTGAGAGAGCCCGCTGCAGAATTGTTTTGACCTCTGCTTCAGTGAGGGGATTTAGCACCAGCACCCGGCAACGCGATAACAAAGCGCTGGTAACTTCAAAGGAGGGATTCTCGGTCGTAGCTCCAATTAACGTTACGGTGCCGTCTTCGACTGCGTGCAGCAGCGCGTCCTGCTGGCCTTTGTTAAAGCGATGAATCTCATCAATAAAGAGAATGGTGCGTTTACCCAGGCATGCCTCTTGTTTGGCTACGCTTATCGCAGCGCGCAGGTCTTTCACGCCGGAAAAGACGGCGGACAGCTGCACGAAACGAGCGTTGCTCTTGTCTGCTAACAAACGGCCCAAAGTCGTCTTACCGGTCCCCGGTGCTCCCCAAAGGATTAGCGATGGCAGGTTACCGCCACCTTCGATCAAGCGGCGTAAGATTCGCCCTTCGCCCACGAGATGGTTTTGACCCGCGAACTCAGATAGCGAGCGCGGACGCATTCGATCGGCTAAGGGCGCGAACTGATCCGCGGGCTCATCTATCGCGGGTTCGCCAAAAAGACTTCTGGTGGTGGGTTGGTGCATGGCGGTATGATTATCGCCGAAACTAAAGCCAACGACGAGTGGGCAGCGCGTTCAGCGCGGGATGATTCAAGTCGAGTCAGGCTACTGCCAAAAAGCATTTGCTTTCCAGTGGGAATATGTATTAATAGAGGCCTGAGAATTCCGATTCTGGTCAGATTATTCAGTAGTTTGGATAAACAATCAGGCTGGTAATGTTCAATGGAACGCATTGCGAATTGAGTTCGTATAGCCAACCGAGCGCAAAAACGTTGAGTGTTTTTGTCAGAAATTGGTGAATGGAAGCGGAGGCCGGAGATGAGTGACGCTAAGGACGTAATCAAGGTTGTTGGAATTATCGTGTTAGGGGTTTTCGTGTTGACGGTAGGCGTCCCACTTCTCCTTGCCGCAGCCGGTGTGGCTCTGGGCTTTCTCTTTCACCTCGCAGTGCTGGTCATAAAAGTCGCTGTCACCCTGGCTGTTTTCTATCTGGTCCTCGTAGCCGTTCGAGCGATGCTGCGGTGAAACGAGCTCTCTGAAATCCTCACCCCTAAACCTACAACGAGTTTACGAAGCCGCCCGATTACTTGACCTGGTTTTGAGTTTGCGCCAAGCTTGCAATGTCCTTCCCACCGGAAAGGCAGCAAAGTGACACCTGAACAAAGATTGGATCGGCTCGAACGGATAGGGAAGTTATTCGTAAAGGCGGGATTGCGCGCTCGTGCGAACGCTCGCGAGCAAGATCAGAAAATAAACATCGTGATCGATTGGCAGGTAAAAAATGAAGAGCTGTTCGCTAATTTGGCCAGGTCGCTGGACAAACTCGAGCAAGGGCAGATTCGTAGGGATCAACGATTGGATGGATTAAGTTGATATTTCCTGAGCGGCGCAACGGGAAATCGAAGGAAGGCACTGCGTAAATAAACTGGGTTTGCGCCGCGTTCGCA
>Ga0157380_10000458_pt1 | contig 24909 bp, 18 predicted proteins | sample S35metaG_FD_119757 | JGI IMG/M metagenome (GOLD analysis project Ga0157380, IMG submission 119757) | Switchgrass rhizosphere microbial communities from Kellogg Biological Station, Michigan, USA - S3-5 metaG | ecosystem: Host-associated > Plants > Roots > Rhizosphere > Soil | place: USA...
ATGGCACTGAAGTGCTGGGTCAGTGGATGCGGAGCGTCGCTTCTTATGTCGAAGGAAAGCTTGCTCTGATACTGGATTTAGGCTGCGGTACCGGACGCTTCACCGAAGCCCTGGCGGCGCATTTTGGTGCTCGAGTGATTGGCATTGATCCTTCCTCGAAAATGCTTGAGCAAGCTCAAGCTAAAAGACAGGAGAAAGGCGTCACATATCTGCGCGGTAGCGGAGAAGCAATACCGTTGCCTGATGGCTCTGTGGATCTCATCTTCATATCGATGGTGTTTCACCATTTCGCGGACTCGCGTGCTGCGGCCCGCGAGTGCCGGCGTGTGCTTCGCAGCGGCGGAACTGTTTTCCTTCGCGGGGGTAGCTGTGAACACATTTCCTTGTATCCTTACGTCGAGTTTTTTCCAGCCACGGTGCCTATTCTCAAAAAAGATTTATTCTCTGCCATCTTCATGAAAGAGGTTTTCGAGGAGGCGGGACTTCGGTGCGTAACGACCGAGGTGATAACTCAAGAGATCGCGCCCAACCTGGAAACCTATGCTGAGAAGCTCGCCACCAGAGCTGATTCGATTCTTGTCCAACTAACTGATTCTGATTTCGCCGAAGGTCTCGCCGCCGTGAGATCGCAGGCTGCACTCGGAAACAGCCATGCCGTATTTGAGCCCATCGACGTATTCGTATTTCGAAAGACCGGGATAGTGTCCTAAGTTGTAACGCAAACTGTTAGTTTGCGTGGATTGAATGCCATTCAACGCACCCGCAAACTAACAGTTTGCGTTACGGAGATTCCCACTTATGAATGACTTCGATTACAAAGGCGGAGATATTCTCCTGAACAAAACCAAGCCGCGCGGCTTACCTTTTCTCAAACCGCTGTACGGCCTTCCACCCTATCAATATACAAACGATGTCGTGCTTATGATTGTCTACGAAGCTAACGAGTCGGCAATCCGAGAATGCCTGCCGCGCGAACTGGAACCACAGCCCGGAAATCTGATCGCGATGTGTTTCTTTCTCTGTCCTGATGTGACCGGTATGGGACCTCATAACTTCACAATGCCGTGCATTCCGGTTCGTTATGGAGATTACCTCGGCCAGTTCGTGCCTTACCTCTACACCAGCACGGATGCGAGCCTCGCTTGTTATCGGGAAGTGCACGGTTGGCCAGCCGTACTTGGCCAAACTGAAATCGTTGAATCGAACGGCTCGGTGAAGGCGCAAGTCCTACGCGAAGGTCGAGCAGTTTTTTCAGCCGCCGCTCAGGTAGGTGGTGACGTACTAACTTCACTCGATTTTCAGCCTGTCATACTCTACAAAGAGATTCCCAGCTTCGATGGCCAGAGTTGCGATTTTGCCTCCTTCATAACTACCACCTCGCTCCTGACTAACCTGAGTTTGAAGGCTGGAACTGGTGAGCTAAAGTTCGATACTGCGGAGGATGATCCGATCGGCCGGTTGAAGCCGGTGAAAATTCTTAGCGCTCTGTACGGAACTTTGGACGATCTTTATCCGGAAACGATCAGGCTACTCACAAATTGAGATAAATTGAGATATTGGGGATTTGCCTTACTCAGATGACGGACGATACTGGACAGCCGCCCAACCGAAAGTTAATGGATATGCTTCGCAAGCTGATATTGAGACGACTGGATTCAGAAGAGCGCCATCTCGGTGCGTCGCTCGACTACATGCGAGAGATAGTCCGCACTTCGCTGACCTCGTTCTTCAAATTCGCGATGTTTATGCCTTTGGCTCAACATCGACGTAAGTTGCCTGTGAACGCTTACCGTGTAGCGAGGATAGTCGCCACGAGAAATGAAGATTGTGGAACATGCGTGCAGATCGAGGTCAACCTCGCTGTCAAAGATGGAGTGCCGGCTGAGGCAATACGGGCGGTACTTGATAGTCGACCCAATGATCTGCCGAAGGAGCTTGCGGATGTTTATTACTTTGCGACAGCGGTCGTGGAGTTGAACGGCACTGAAGCCTCGTTCCGAGATTCTTTGCGTGAACGATACGGGAAAGAGGGACTGATTGAACTTGCACTCGGCATTGCTGCGGCGCGGGTCTTTCCGGTTACCAAACGTGCGCTCGGTTACGCCACCAGTTGTTCATTGGTCAAGATCACAGGTGTTTGAGTACAGGTGTTCAGAGTTCAAACTTTAGTTTGGTGTTCCTAATCTCACAACGGAATGTTCCCGTGCTTTTTAGGTGGATTCGTGTCGCGTTTATTCTCGAGTAGCGCCAGCGCGCGGATCAGTTTGGGTCGGGTTTGCGCTGGTTCGATGACTTCGTCGATGAAACCATGTTCAGCCGCAACATAGGGACTAGCAAACTTGTCTTCCAGTTCTACTACTCGTGAACGCCGAGCCGCATCCTGATCTTTCGCTTCGGCAATTTCGCGCCGATAGAGAATACCGACAGCGCCCTCGGCGCCCATCACCGCAATTTCTGCGCTTGGCCACGCGAGATTCACGTCAGTGCGAATGTGCTTTGAGGCCATCACACAATACGCGCCACCATAGGCCTTGCGAGTTATGACGGTGATTTTGGGAACTGTCGCCTCGGCGAAGGCATAAAGCAGTTTGGCGCCGTGCCTGATAATTCCACCATGTTCCTGGTCCACTCCCGGCAGAAACCCGGGCACGTCTTCGAAGGTGATCAAAGGTATGTTGAAGCAATCGCAGAAACGAACGAAACGTGCTCCTTTTACAGAGGCATCGATGTCGAGCACACCAGCTAGATAGGCCGGCTGGTTCGCTACGATTCCCACTGACTGTCCGCCTAACCTTGCAAAGCCCACACAGATATTGGGCGCGTAGAGTTGCTGGACTTCGAAGAAGTAGCCATCGTCGACGACTTTGTGAATCACGTCGCGAATATCGTAAGGCTGGTTGGATGCCTCAGGAACAATGCTGTTCAGGCTCTCGTCAGTTCTTTCGCATGGATCGGTCGGAATTGTGCGCGGCGCGTCATCGAGATTGTTCGAAGGCATGAAGGACAAGAGCTCACGAACCAGTTGCAACGCGTGCTCGTCCGAGTCAGCGTTGAAGTGGGCTACACCTGAAATGCGATTATGAGTTAAAGCGCCGCCCAATTCTTCTTTGGTTACGTCTTCATGCGTAACGGTCTTGATGACATCGGGACCGGTAATAAACATGTACGAAGTGTCGGTAACCATCACGTTGAAGTCGGTGATGGCTGGACTATAGACAGCTCCGCCGGCGCATGGGCCAAGGATGCAGCTGATCTGAGGCACGACGCCGCTAGCTAAAGTATTGCGCAGGAAAATATCCGCGTATCCACCGAGACTGACTACGCCTTCCTGAATACGAGCTCCACCTGAATCGTTGAGTCCGATGATCGGCGCGCCGACTTTCATAGCGAGATCCATGACTTTGCAAATCTTTGCTGCATGGGTTTCTGAAAGAGAGCCACCGAAAACGGTGAAGTCCTGAGCGAAGACAAAAACCTTGCGACCATCAATCAGACCATGACCGGTGACGACGCCGTCGCCGGGATAGAGTTGTTTGTCCAGGCCAAAATCTCTCGAACGGTGAACTACAAGTTTGTCGAACTCTTCGAACGAGCCTTCATCAAGAAGAAACTCGATTCTTTCACGGGCGGTGAGTTTGCCGGCTGAGTGTTGCTTTGCCAGGCGCTCTGGTCCACCGCCTTGTTCGGCTTGTTGCGACTTCTCGCGAAGAACATCAAGCTTTGAACGAGAATGTTTGGGTTGCTGCTTTGAGGTCATTAGTTAGAAGAAAGACTTAATAAGCTGTAGAGATCAGTCAGATAATCACGGGACAACCCGCCCAAGGTCAAGTTACCGCCGGACAGGCTCTTTCTGATGTGCTTTGAAAAGCTCACGCTGCGTTCCCGAGTCAACTACAATCAGCTCAAAGTCAGGAAGGGATGCTTGCTCCCGCTCAATGTGATTAATTCTCAACTTGAAGGCCAATCACACAGCGGGAGCAAGCATCCCTTCCTGACTTTGAGACTTTCCACCTTGAGACTTCAGTGTTCGCCAGAATGCCTAAGTTCGTTGCTTAAGAGTCGAAAGGGAACTGGCGCTTTTCGATGAGAGTTATTAAGTCATCGAGAGCTTTGTGAGCGCTTGCTTTGATGTCATCTGAGTATCCATAACGAGTCGCGTTTTCTTCAAACTCCTCCAGGTCCAGGATCCGATAACTGAGATCGGCAGCGACAAGAATATCGATGTCCAGATCGATGTAGGTGAGAAGATCCCCATCGAAAGTCGGCGGCACGTTCACATTGCAGTAGTAGTTTCTCAGAACACCCGAGGGATTGCTGAAACGAAAGACGTTATACCAACGGTCGAGCCAGTAGTATTCCAGGCTCACTGTGCCGAGTTCGATCGTTCCCAACTGCTCGTGTTGAATCTCTTCTTGGAATTTTGCATCGAGAACAAGCAGGTCATTGTCCTGGCTCAACAGCGAAGCTGACCAGCGCCGATGCTCGACACCATCGTACTTAAGAACTCTGACACTAATCGGTCTAGACATAACAGCGAATTAGAAAGTTAAAAGTAAAAAGGCAAAAGTAAGAACGCCGAGAAATAGCATTTCTCTTGCCTCATACTTTTGCCTTTTACTTTTAACTTTTTACTTACTGCCGGCCGCTCTTGTGCCAATCAGCGAGAAACTGAGCCTGGCCCTTGTCTGTTAGCGGATGATTGAAGAGCTGATCGATCACCTTGAATGGCATGGTAGCGATGTCCGCGCCAATGCGCGCGGCTTCGATGACGTGAATGGGATGTCTCAAGCTCGCGGCCAACACCTCGGTCTTCCACTCGTAGTTGTCATAAACCTCGACAATCTCACTGAGGAGTACGAGCCCATTCTGTCCAATGTCGTCGAGTCGCCCGAGGAATGGACTAATGAAACTGGCGCCGGCCTTGGCTGCAAGAATCGCCTGCGCGGCTGAGAAGCATAGCGTCACGTTAACTTTAATTCCCGAATCATCGAGTATTCGCGTAGCCTTTAAGCCATCGCGGGTGAGAGGACACTTGACGACCACGTTTGGTGCGATTTGAGCGTATTCTCGACCTTCGCGAACCATGCCGTCAGTGTCCTGGCTTGTCACTTCAGCTGATACCGGGCCTTGAACGATCTCGCAAATCGCTGCGATGTGTTGTTTGAAGTCCACGCCTCCTTCTTTTGCGATAAGTGAAGGGTTGGTGGTCACTCCGTCGGCAAGTCCAAGGGCAGCGCCCTCTTTGATCTCGTTCAGATTTGCAGTGTCCAAAAAGAATTTCATAAATGCCTCCCCCAAGTCCGACAAACTTCAGTTTGTCGATCAAGAAACGAAAAACTCAACCAGCGGGTGTGAATGAAAAGCTCGAAACTCATCCGGTACCTTCTCATCAATAAGCTCTCCGACCCAACTCAAGGACAAACTAAAGTTTATCCAACAATTAGGGAACCGTCTCGGACTTGACGTCGGATTCACCGCTAACGTTTCCGACGAGGTCAATAGCGACGACGTAATAATAGTAAGTCTTACCCGATTCGACATTGTCGTCAAGAAATGTCGTTTTTGTCAGTAACTCACGATTCAGTTTCGTCCACTGGCTCTTCGGCAGATTTGGATCCGTCGATCTGAAAATATTGTACCCGGCGACGTCGGTTTCAGGGTTCGGCGGGAAGAAGATCGAGATTCTTCCCACCGCGGCCGCCAGCGTAACGTTGCTGGGAATCGACGGCGCAAACTTGTCGATCGCGGAAACTGCCAAAATATTCGAGTTCAGACTTTCCACCTGGGCGCCTTCAGTACCCAGCGACACTGAACGCACGATGTATCGATAGTTCTCGCCGAACTTGAAACTCTTATCGCTGAACTGCGTGCCTTCAACCACCGCTGGATTCAGAGGCGTTCGGCTGAACTCGGGATTCTTCTCATCAAGACGATAGATGTTGTACCCCAGCAGATTGACGGGGGTTGATCCATCAATATTCGCCGCGGGGGGCTGCCAGGTTAAATTGATTCCGGATTCGGTGAGTTCATTACCCGTATTCAATAACGTGGGAGGCTGCGCTATTCGAGCGGCCGGCTCAATCAACAGGAAATTTGAGAAGGCCGCACGCTGACCTGACTCATTAACGTAACGCACGGCATATCGCAGCCGCGCGGGCTGACCAGCCAGTTCCAATTCATCCTTATAACTCAACTCACCCTTTTCGTTCTTAATCTGATCGTAAGTAACTGAGCCGATCACATTTGAGCGCGCGGCGAATTCTTCTTCAGTTAGCGGTAAAGGTGCAGTGAGTTTCTCAGCAAGACGGTACACGTCGATACGCCGAATGCTCTGGACGCTGCTGTTCGGGGCATTTCGCAATGGCGCCGGCCAACTCAACAAAACCTGGTTACCTCGCTGCACGCCGGAAAGCAGTTCGGTTCGCTGCTGGACTCTTTCAATCGGCGGTTGCGGTGGGCGACGCTTTCCGCATCCGGTAAGCAGAACAAACAGCGCGAGGCAAATTAAGATCGACAAACCTCTAAGCCATCTGCGACTTCTGCTCGGGAAAAGATCAGTTGTGGAAAGAAAACTAACGAGGGCATTCATCACAGAATGTACCGGCTGAGATCCTGGTTCTTTACAGTTTCGGAGAGCATTCCTTGCACATAGACTGCATCAATTACCTGATGCTTCGGTTCCAGGTCCGGACCTTCAAAACTGATCTGCTCCAGCAACTTCTCCATAATCGTTTGCAACCGGCGGGCACCTATGTTTTCAGTTTGCTCGTTGACTCTTGCGGCAAAGTTAGCGACTTCGGCGATCGCGTCGTCAGTAAAGTCGATCGTAATACCTTCTGTCTCCATCATCGCCTGATACTGTTTGATCAAGGCTGTCTTCGGTTCGGTAAGAATTCTTCTCAGGTCCTCAATCGTTAATGATTCAAGTTCAACCCGAATAGGGAAGCGGCCCTGCAGCTCCGGAATAAGATCCGAAGGCTTCGAGACATGAAAAGCGCCTGCCGCGATGAACAGAATGTGATCTGTGCGAACCATGCCGTAGCGAGTGTTGACGGTAGTTCCTTCTACAATCGGCAAGATGTCGCGCTGGACCCCTTCCCTAGATACATCCGGACCATGACCTGACTCGCGGCCTGCAATTTTGTCTATCTCATCCAGAAAGATTATTCCCGACATTTCCACTCGTTCAATGGCGGTGCGGGCGACCGTGTCCATGTCGATCAAGCGCTCTTCTTCTTCTTGAATGAGGTACTCCATCGCCTCATCGACGCGCATCTTGCGGCGCTTGGTTCGGCCCTGAAAGAGATTACCGAGCATGTCTTTCATGTTGATGCCCATCTCTTCAACGCCCTGGGGTCCAGCCAGCTCAATCACGGGAAAACTCTTTTCGCGAATTTCCATGTCGATTAGTCGATTATCGAGCTTTCCTGCGCGCAATTGGGTGCGGAGTTTCTCACGAGTCTTTTGAAACTGATCGTCACGAACAGCCACGTCCGTGTCAGTCGAAGTTTCATTGTCGGTGGCGTTGCCGGATTCGAAGTCATAGAAAGAAGAGCGCGGAGCGGGCAACAAGATATCGAGAATTCTTTCTTCCGCATTCAGTTCCGCTTTTTCAGAAATCTCCGAGACTTTCTCCTGCCGAGTCATCTCGACAGAAATCTCTGTCAGGTCGCGAATCATACTTTCCACGTCACGACCAACGTAGCCAACTTCCGTGAACTTGGAAGCCTCGACTTTCATAAACGGTGAGTTCGACATACGCGCCAGGCGCCGAGCGATCTCCGTTTTTCCGACACCGGTCGATCCAATCATGATGATGTTCTTAGGCATCACATCGACGGCCATTTCGGGTGGAAGCTTTTGACGTCGAACGCGATTGCGCAAGGCTACCGCGACAGCACGCTTCGCGTTCTTCTGCCCAACGACATGCTTGTCCAGCTCAGCGACAATTTGACGCGGCGTCATCTCGTCGAGCCGAATTTCTTCTTCTTCTGTTTCTCCTGCGAGGTAAATAACCATTCGATTTAGTTCAAACTCCGGGGCCTACAATTCTTCAACGATAATATTCTGGTTTGAATAAATGCAGATGTCACCGGCTACGCTGAGTGCCTCTTTGGCAATTTCACCGGCAGACATTTGTGTGTGTTTCAAGAGTGCGCGAGCGGCTGCTAGTGCATACGACCCGCCCGAACCAATCGCCAGGACACCGTCGTCCGGGGCGATCACGTCACCATTGCCAGACAATAGAAACGAACTCTTTTCATCAGCAACGACAAGCAAAGCTTCGAGGTGTCTCAAGACCTTATCGGTGCGCCATTCCTTGCTCAATTCGATTGAAGCTCGGTCCAAATTTCCATGATACTGCTCGAGCTTCGCTTCGAACCGGGTTAAGAGCGCGAAAGCATCGCCGGTGGCGCCGGCAAAACCTGCGAGAATCTTGTCATTGTAGAGCCGGCGTACTTTCTTGGCGCTGGCTTTCATGACCGTTTCTCCAAGCGTAACCTGGCCATCTCCAGCAAGAGCAACTTTGCCGTCGCGACGAACGAGAAGAACAGTTGTGCTTCGAACTTTAGGAGCTTTTTTTGTCGGCATTTCGGTGTAAGCACTATAGGAATTAGCGCGAATGTAAGTCAAGGCGACTCTCTTGAATGCTTGATAATGAAACTCTTCAGTTCGCAAAAGGCGTATTACGAAGTTTTGAGTTATGATGTCGCGGCAGTACGGCCAAGAGCAATGGGCAAAGCGTCGAGCTGCTGACAAGACTGAGTGAGTGAGTGATGACTATCAATCGACCTCGTATCGGAATCACCATGCGTATCGAGCTGGAAACGGACCGTTTCTATCTGGCTCGATATTACAGTGAAGCTGTCGAAGCCGCCGGAGCCGATCCCGTTCACATCGCTTTGATTCCCGACCGCCAGTATATCGAATCGCTCATGAACAGTTTGGACGGCATTCTCTTGCCGGGAAGCGATTCTGACGTGGATCCACTCCGTTATGGTCGAGAACCGCATCCTGCGCTCGGAAGTGTTCACCCCATCAAAGATCGCACTGATCTATTGGTGCTCGATGAGATTGAGAATCGCCGTGTGCCATTGTTTGCGATTTGTTTCGGGATGCAGGTCTTGAACGTGCATCGAGGCGGAACCTTGATCCAAGACATTCCAGCTGAATTGCCGAATGCAATCAAGCATCAACAGGGTGCTCCTCGAGACAGGCCCTCCCATGCGGTCCGCCTGTTGCCGGAAAGCAATTTGGCCACGCTTAGAAAAGGCGAACAGGCACTCGTCAATAGTCATCATCATCAGGCGATCGAAACCGTCGGTCGTGATTTGATCGCCACTGCCTGGACGGCAGATGGAATGGTGGAAGGACTGGAAGACCCGCGCTCGGACCGCTACGTGCTTGCCGTACAGTGGCATCCCGAATTGGGCTGGCAGCAAGATAGCTTTTCACAAGCCCTCTTTGATCGATTCGTGACCGAGGCAAGAGAGTTTTCCGGAAAGGGTAGGGAAGAGCTAGCTGCTGCTAATTAGTTTCATGCCGAACTGTCATTTCTTTCTCAACCATACCAGCAACAATAGAAAGGCTTTGGCCCCGTGAGTACAGACGCCCTGGATCTAAGCGGACGAGTCGCAGTAATAACCGGCGCCTCTCGAGGCATTGGTCGAGCGGTGGCCGAACGTTTGGCACAGTCAGGTGCTAACGTCGTTGTGAATTATGTCCGTGAACGGGAGGCAGCTAACGAAGTAGTCGAGGCTGCAAGTATAGCTGGAGTAGAAGCGGTGGCCATTCAGGCCGATGTATCTCATTCGTCTGAGGCCAAGACCCTCATCGAGCAAACAATATCGAAGTTTGGACGCATTGACTTCCTGATTTGCAACGCCGGAATCTGGGAAGGCGCCCCGGTTGAGCAGATGTCTGAAGAATGTTGGGATCGGACCATTGAAATCAATCTCAAGGGTACCTGGACTGTTTGCCACGAAGCTGTGCCGCAAATGATTAAGCAGCGATTCGGCCGCATAGTCATTGTTAGCTCGACTGCGGGCCAGCGAGGAGAAGCCAATTATTCGAATTACGCTGCATCAAAGGGTGGCCAAATCTCGTTCACAAAAGCGTTGTCGACTGAGCTTGGGCAGCATGGAATCAACGTTAACTCGGTAGCCCCCGGTTGGGTCGATACTGAACTTAGCGGAGAGCCTCTTGGTGATCCGGAGGGCAGGAAGAGAATTGAAAGCGCAATCCCGGTTGGCCGTGTTGCTTCTGCAGACGACATCGCGTGGCCGATCGTCTTCCTTTGCAGTGGCTGGGCACGGCACATCACGGGTGAAGTACTTAACGTTAATGGCGGCTCAGTTCTGTGTGGTTAAAGAAACGCTGAGGCAGTACTTTTAAAGTAATACAAAAGATAAGAGCGATAGGAATCGATGAAACGTCACGTCACTGTTGGTATCGAGAATTTGCTTAATGGCAAAGTGGGTTCTTTGAAAGGAGCTCGAGTTGGACTCGTTTGTAATCAAGCCTCAGTCGATCACCGCCTTCACCATGCGGCAGATGTGTTTCAAGCGCATGCGGGCGTGAATCTCACGGCTCTATTCGGACCACAGCACGGGATTCGCGGCGATCTGCAGGACAACATGATTGAGACGGATCACGCTATCGACCGTCAAACAGGGAAGCCGATCTACTCGCTATACAGTGAAACGCGGGAGCCTACTGAAGCGATGTTGTCGGATGTAGATATCATAGTCTTTGACATGCAGGACGTTGGCTGTCGCATCTATACCTTCAACTACACGATGGCGAACTGCATGCGAGCTGCAAAGAAGTATGGAAAGAAGGTCGTGGTCTGTGATCGCCCGAACCCGATCGGTGGCATTGGAGTATCGGGAAATGTTCTTGATCCAGAGTACGCTTCCTTCGTCGGCCAATTCCCCATGCCAACTCGCTACGGCATGACGGTCGCTGAGCTGGCTCGAATGTTCAATGATCACTTTAAGATTGATTGTGAAATGGAGGTAGTTGAACTCGAGGGTTGGTCTCGGGACCAGTGGCTCGATGAGACTGACACTCCCTGGGTAATGCCTTCGCCAAACATTCCGACTGTAGATACAACCGTTGTCTTCCCTGGAACAGTTCATTTTGAGGGTACTCAAATCTCAGAAGGACGCGGGACCACTCGACCATTTGAACTTGTTGGCGCGCCCTATATTGTGCCGGAAGACTATGCTGATCGCCTGAACGCCATCGGGTTCCCGGGTGTTTACTTCAGGGCTTGTGTGTTTCAACCGACCTTTCAGAAGCACGCAAAAGTTAGTTGCGGAGGAGTTCAGCTACATATTACAAACCGTGAAGAGTTTGAGCCTGTAATTGCAGGAGTCGCGATGGTGAAATGCGCCTTTGATATGTATCCTGATGACTTCCGGTGGAAAGAGCCACCGTATGAATACGTTTATGATCGCAATCCCTTCGACGTGATCGCCGGAACAAACCAGCTGCGAGAGGCGTTTGAACGCGGCGACTCACTCGACGCAATCCAACGAAGCTGGCAGACAGCGCTGGCCGACTTCAAGGAGATTCGAGAAAAGTATTTGATCTACTCTTAAGAAATTAAGGGAAAGCCTCAATAGTCGTTTTGCCGACCGTTGAGGTTTTGAGTTAAGAGTTATTACCGTGAGTTAAAGAATAACTTAATGAAGAGTCTTATTTAGGTGGAGGTAGTTTTGGCAGAAACAGAACCGAAGGCCGGCATTAGACCATGGCTAATGGGGACTGCTGGTTGGTTTATTCCCGGTGCGGGACATGTGCTACAAGGACGATGGCTGCGCGCGATTCTTTTGGGCGGTGCTGTGTGGGTATCGTTCGTAGCCGGTCTATCGATGGGTGGACATCTCTTCAGCGTCAGCGGCGGAGACTCAAATCTTTCCACTCTCCTACAAGTACCGCCTACGATTGCGAATTTTGGCTCCGGCATTCTTTACCTTGTGTGTTGGTTTATGGGCGTTGGCTTTTCCGACGATCCCACCCACGCTGCGCTTGCGACCTACGAGTATGGCAATACTTTCCTGCTGATAGCGGGCCTCTTGAACTATCTCGTATTAATGGATGCCTTTGATATTTCCGCTGGGAGGAAGCCTTGAGACATTTCCTGGTAATGACAGCCTTCGCATGTATTGCGGGCGTGGTTTTCGGCACAGTAGCCAAAGATACTGGAAGAGAACGGTTCTTGTATGGACTGAAGGTCTTTGGGGAATTCATGATTATTGGTCTGGCCCTGGGCTGGGTCCTGTACTTTCTTCCTTTCTAAAGCGGCATTGAAGACATACCACTTGCCATGGTCAAGAAGTGAAGGCTCCCGGTATTGCCGATGGCAGTTACGGAAACTGAAGCAATTGTTATTAGAAGCTACAATCTGGCAGAAGCGGATAAGATTGTTGTCTGCCTGACTCGAGCTCACGGATTGGTTAGGGCAGTCGCCAAGGGCTCGAGGAAACTTAAGAATCGTTTTGGCGCCGCCCTCGAGCCATTCACTCTTCTGAACCTCACGTATTATCAAAAGGAGAATCAGGAACTGGCATCGATGAGCCAGGCCGAAATCCTAAAGTCTCACTTCAACGTTTCACAAGATCTTGATGTTCTGACGGGATTAGCTTACATGGGCGACCTCGTCGTCGAGTTTTCTCCCCCACACCAGCCTAATGACAAGCTTTTTAGAATGGTAAATGCTTGCCTTGAGGCTGTCGCAGCCTCACCCTCAGACCTGCCGTTGATAATTCGCTATTTCGAGGTCTGGATACTTCGCTTGGAAGGGTTTCTGCCTGACCTTCGTTGTTGTTCTGACTGTCAGAGGCCATTGAAAGGCGAGACGGGGATTTCACTAAGTCGCGAACTTGGTTTACTTTGTCGCGGTTGCGCTCAGGGAAAAGGTGAGGTGTTATCGAGTCTAGCCTACTCACGACTCTGTGCTACTCAGAGCCTTAGCCCGACGGTCTTTGTTCAGGACTCGAAGGGATTGTCGAATGCCATTCACGTGGAATTGGCAGAGCTGATGCATCGAATGATTGGTCGAGTCTTGGAAAGGAAGCCGAGGATTCAACTCGCAATGAATCCCGGACGTTAGTTCATAAGGCAATGGCGCTGCGCTCAAAACTCCCATTCCGGAACATGCTAATTTCCCGGTATATCCTTGCCGCGTCCTTGCCCTATTTCATCCTCGCTCTCGCACTCCTTACGGCGATTCTACTTGCCCAGCAATCAGAACGCTTTGCTGAGCTGGCTTTGTACGCCCAACTACCTTTTTCGCTGTTCGGGCAAGTGACGTTGGCCTTGATTCCTAATGTTCTTGTTTTCACGCTGCCGATGGCAGTGCTTGCGGGAGTAATGATCGGCTTTGCCCGGATGGGGAGCGATAGCGAGATCGTGGCGATGCGCGCCGCCGGCGTAGGAACCTGGCCGATGCTTTGGCCGATCCTCGCGCTTGGACTGATAGTTTCCGCAGTTAGCTTCTACATCAACATGAGGGAAGCACCATTATCAGCCCGCGGCCTACGTCGCGCTGCGATCATGGGTGCGCTTCGCAAGCTTGACTCGCCGGTGGAGCCCAGAACCTTTACAACCGAATTACCCGGGTCAGTGATTTATGTACGTGACGGGATTAAGGCCGAAGGTGTTTGGGGACGCGTCTTCATCTATAACCAGCAGCCGGATGGATCGACACGGATTTTAACTTCTCGGTCTGGCCGCATCGATTCTTCGGTCGACAAATCCGAGCTGGTCTTGAAGGATGCGGTGCTCACAAATATTCCCAAAGCCAGCCAGAACCCGAATGATAAGGGTCAATACATCACCCAACGCTCCGAACAGTTTCGAGTGTCATTCGACACTGGTCGCAGTTTGTTGCTTTCGAAACTGGACTCGAAAGAGTCTGAGCCTGATGAGATGGTGTTTGGAGATCTACTGGCGGCTACCAAGCTTCCGGGTAAGGACGGTCGAGACGCACAGCGAATGTTACAGAAGCGACTTGCTTTTGCTGCTGCGCCATTAGTGTTTGCACTGCTCGGTGGCTCGCTCGGTTTGCGAGTGCGTCGAGGCGGCCGCAGCATTGGTGTATTACTCTCGTTAGGAATGTTGATTGTCTATTATCTGATCTCACTGCTTGGAGATTCGCTGGCGCGCGCAGGAACAATCTCTCCGATACTTGGAGCTTGGATGGCAAGCTCGTTCATGCTGATTCTAAGCTTCGCGTTTCTTCGAATTAGCCGGCATCCATTGTCCGACTTGGCGACGCGGATTCGGGGAAGTTTTCAGAAGACGAACACCGTGGGTAGCGGCGGCGGCAAACGCCGGCTAACACGGCATTGGGGCTTTCCAAGTTTGCTCGATGCGGGAATGCTGCGAACACTCTTCACGAGCTTCTTGCTTGGTTTTATTTCGCTGGTTTCCATCTTCATCATCTTCACGCTATTTGAACTTTGGCGTTTCATTGCTATGAATCGAACGGCAATGGGCCTCGTGGCAAAGTACGTGCTCTTTCTCATGCCTCTCGTGACAGTGGAGTTGTTCCCAGCCACGATGTTGATTGCCGTGTTGGTGACTTACGCTCTCTTGGCCAAACGCAGCGAAGCCATTGCGTGGTGGGCCTGTGGCCAGAGTGTGTACCGCTTGATGATTCCTGGATTGTTATTCGGCTTGCTTGCCGCCACCGGCATCTGGTTTATCCAGGAGCGGCTGATGCCCAGCGCGAATGTTCGTCAGGATGCGCTGCGAGCTTCGATTCGCGGCGGGTTATCGCGAGCGACGACCACCACCGGACGACAATGGCTGGCATCCGCCGAAAGCACGCGTCTCTATTCGTACGAGTTTGACGAGCAGCATCAAGCGTTGACTGACTTGGCGGTCTATGACTTCGATGCTGCCGGCGTGCACTTACAAAGAATAACCACAGCCGACGAAGGGAAGTGGCGCACGAATAGCGATTTGGTGTTAAAGAACGCGGAGACTCTAAATCTGCAAGGCCTCGAACTTCAGCATGAGAAGAAACCAGAATTGGAAATAGCTGGTTTTGAAGCCCCGCAAATCTTCAAACCTAGTGTTGATAAGCCATCGCAGCTCAGTAGCAGCGGACTGCGAGATTATGTGAAGTCAGCGAAGCGTCGAGGCATGGATGTCTCTGCCTTAGCGGTCGCCCTACAACGAAAGTATGCCGGCCCGCTTAGCGTGATGGTGATGGCATTCCTGGGGATTCCGCTGGCGCTTTCATTTGGCCGGCGCGGCACCATCATCGCGCTGTGTGCTGCCGTGGCAGTTAGCTTAGTCTATTGGGGAGTGAGCGGAGGGTTTCAACAACTGGGGAACCATGGACTGTTGCCACCACCAGTGGCGGGTTGGGCGCCACCGGTGATATTCGCAGCAGCGGGCACTTACTTTCTGGCCCGCATTCGTACCTGAGAACTAGGTGCCGTGCTCCCAGCTCGAAATGTATTCCATTTGTTCGGCAGTTAACGTATCAATTGCCAAGCCCAATGCGTGAAGCTTGAGACTTGCGATCTCGGCGTCGACTTCCTTCGGCAGCAGGTGAACTCCAGGCTCAAGCTTGCCTATATTCTTCACGAGAAACTCAACCGACAATGCCTGGTTGGCAAAGCTCATGTCCATAACGCTGGCGGGATGACCTTCAGCAGCTGCCAGGTTAATCAAGCGTCCTTCACCGAGCACCATGACGCGATTACCATTCGACTTCAATTTGTATTCTTCGACGAACGGTCTCACGCTCATTTTGGCATCCGATAATTCGCCGAGCGCAACCAGGTTCAGCTCAAGATCGAAGTGACCACTGTTGCAGACGATGGCGCCGTCTTTCATCACTTTGAAGTGCTCGCCATCGATCACGTGACGATTACCGGTCACGGTTACGAAGATGTCGCCGAGCGGTGCAGCTCCGGCGATTGGCATAACTCGGAAGCCATCCATCACTGCTTCGACAGCCTTGATGGGATCAACTTCAGTAACGATAACGTTGGCTCCCATGCCTCGACCGCGCAACGCCACACCTTTGCCGCACCAGCCGTAGCCAACCACCACCAGCGTACGTCCGGCTAAGAGAATGTTCGTGGCTCGAATAATGCCGTCGAGCGTTGATTGACCGGTGCCGTAACGATTATCGAAGAAGTGCTTCGTCTGGGCGTTGTTGACGGCGATAGAAGGGAAGCTGAGCAAGCCGGCTTTTGCAATCGCTTCGAGGCGCTGAATGCCTGTGGTCGTTTCTTCGGTCGTGCCGACAATATCTTTGACTTGGTCGCCGCGCTCCTTCAGCAGCGTAGCCACTACGTCGGAACCATCGTCGATGATGATTTCAGGTCTGGTATCAAGCGCGGTGCGTACGTGGCGATTGTAAGTCTCAGTCGACTCGCCCTTAATTGCGTAGACTGGAATGCCCCAATCCGCTACGAGCGAAGCTGCCACATCATCCTGCGTGGAGAGTGGATTCGACGCAATCAACACCGTTTCAGCACCGCCTGCCTGCAACGCACGTGCGAGATTCGCTGTCTCCGTCGTGATGTGCGCACAAGCTACCAGCCTTCGACCTTGCAAGGGCTTTTCGGCGGCAAAACGCTCGCGGATCAAACGGAGCACGGGCATATCTCTTTCCGCCCATTCAATGCGTTGTTTGCCCTGGGGCGCCAGACCAATGTCTTTTACATCGTAATTTACTGAGCTCACTGCACTCATTTGTGTACCTTCCTTCGTGGTTATGATTGCGATTAGTTAACGCAGCAACAGCTAGATGCCGGCAGCTGTTCGGAGCGCTTCAGCTTTGTCCGTCTTCTCCCATGAGAACCCTTCTTCATTACGGCCAAAGTGTCCATAAGACGCGGTTGCTTTGTAGATAGGCCGGCGCAGATTCAGAGTTTCGATAATACCTTTCGGAGTCATCGAGAAATGATCTTTGACTAGCTTCACCAATGCTGGTTCGCTGATGCGGCTGGTTCCTTTGGTGTCGACTGATATTGAGACGGGTTCGGCAACTCCGATCGCGTAAGCCAACTGCACCAGGCAGCGATCCGCGAGACCGGCCGCCACAATATTCTTGGCTACATAGCGAGCCATATAGGCCGCGGACCGATCAACCTTCGTCGGATCTTTTCCAGAGAAAGCGCCACCGCCGTGCGGCGCGTAACCGCCATAAGTATCGACAATGATCTTTCGTCCGGTAAGACCAGCGTCACCCTGCGGGCCGCCAGTGACAAACCTGCCGGTCGGATTGATGTGAAACTTGGTGTTCTCGTCGAGGAGTTCGGATGACACCGTGTGGCGAATAACGTGCTCGGCAATCTCACTGCGAAGCTTATCGTTAGTCACATTGGGGTCATGCTGCGAAGAGATGACTACGGCTTCGCAGCGAAAAGGTCGTCCATCGCGATACTCAATCGTCACTTGCGATTTGCCGTCGGGACGCAGGTAAGGCAGGTCTTCCGCCTTTCGCACCTCGGAAAGCCGCCTGGATAGCAAGTGAGCCAACTGGATAGGGAGCGGCATTAACTCAGGAGTCTCGTTGCAGGCAAAGCCGAACATCAGGCCCTGGTCACCGGCTCCTCCGGTATCAACACCCATGGCGATGTCAGGTGACTGGCGATCGAGAGCAGAAAGGACGCTGCAGGTTTCGGAATCGAAGCCAAACTTAGCTCGCGTGTAGCCAATCTCACGAATGGTATCGCGAGCGACTCTGGTAAAGTCGACTCGTGCGGAAGTAGTTATCTCGCCGGCGATGACAACCAAGCCAGTGGTAACGAGAGTCTCGCAAGCCACGCGGGCAGTCGAGTCTTCAGCGAGCGCAGCATCTAACACTGCGTCCGAAATCTGGTCTGCAATCTTGTCTGGGTGGCCTTCGGTGACGGATTCTGACGTGAAAAGGTAACTCGATTCGGTACTCAAGCAAACTCCTTACTTACAGTGGTAAAAGCCCATAAATGGGGTGAAACAAAAGACCGCGTACTCTAACAGTGCGAATTTACCAGTGTCAAGGCAGGTACTGGTTCGGTAGTGCTCGCCGAGCTACCGACTGGTTCAGTTTGTAGCTTCTCATTCACACCCGGTTTTAACCGGGTGTGAAAGTGAGGAGTAGCGAAAGTAACCGTTCCAACGGTTTCCCTAACTATGCGCAATGAAAACCGTTGAAACGGTCATTACATACTTGACCGGACGAGAACAGAGACCACCGACTTCAGTCGCATGGAGTCTCAATTTCAGCCTTCTGTGCCTGGTATCTTTAAGTTGAAATTGAAACTCCAACGCGGCTGAGGCCGGTGGCCTCTTTCGAAGGCTAACTAGACTTAACAAGAAATGAGTCAGATATATTCTTGCGTTGAATGGCGAGACTATTTGGAACGACAGTGACGGATGCACGTGAGTTCAGAGGAGGATTCAACGATGCGTCACTTATCTATCGCGAAATATCGAGAGGGATTTACCTTAATCGAGTTGGTAATCACGATTGCGGTAATCGGAATCCTGGTTGCCATACTTGTGCCGACTCTCAAGAGTAGCGTCCGCAAGGCTAACGAAGCTTCTGCGGTCACCACTCTCAACGCAATCAAGACTGCGCAAGCCAAGTACGTTCAGGATCACAAGGAACAGTACGGCACCTTTCGACAACTGTATGACGAAGGCTATCTCGACAGAAGGTTCAATGAAGACCCCTCTCACCACCGCGGCTACACTTTCATAATCACTCTAACTTCAAAATCAGAAGGCAGAGCTGCGAGCTATTCAATTAACGCAAATCCTGAACAGTGGGAGGGCCTTGGTGCGACCGGGAAAAACTTCTACTACACCGACGCGGACAATCCTATTAGTTATGCGCGTGAACGACCCGCGACGCCGGTTGACGATGTGTTGTAGCCGGTCCCGACATTTTCTTAGCCCGAAGTCAAAGCTAACTGTTGTCATCAACCTTGGAGAGTTCTTGATACCGTCGAGTAAAAGGTCCGAATTGTGCCCAGCTCCTGGCGCGGATTCCTTATTGTTTTCCCGGCGGCGCGCAATACCCGTTATCCGTTGGAACACAGCTCGGAGGCGCTGGCGGCGAATTCGCGCGCAGCCATTTGTCGTCCCAGCTCACCCCGTTCTGTTCCTGATTCACCTTTAGCGTCGTGCCATTCGGGCATTTCGTTTCGCCGCTCATGTTCGTCGTGCCGAGCTTGGTTACGCTGCAGGACTCAGAGTCAAAGATCGACTGGTTGTTGTCTCCAAGGCGCGTAATCCGCACTGAAATTCCAAACACATCGAGCCCCCCGGCATTCAGTATCAGCAAAAACTTCATATACCCAATGGTCGAGTTTTGCGGATTCTGACTGTCGTTATCCAACAGCCATTGCACTTCGGTCTGGTCGACGGCTGCGCTCGCCTGCCATCGCAACGGGAACCGATTTTCCTGGAAGGCCGCCTGAATATTCGTGAGAGCTGGAGCAGCGTACAGCTCCTCACTGCCATTGTCATCGATATCGGTCCACAAGCTGTAGCTCGCTGCCCCGTCCACGATCTGCCAGACGCTGCCGTCGACAATAGTCGTAATCTGGGAAGCTGGGGAAAGTATGATCGGCGGATGGTGCAAGGCAAACGGCGCTTTCAGAGTATTCAGGTCCTTCCCCGTCAGCGCAGTGACGTACCGAGCCAGAGTGGTGGCGTCGCCGGTCGGATTCAGGCTGAACTTTGTTGCTGCTGCATCCAGCTCTAACGTGTATTGGGTTAAAGTGATGCGATCTCCTTGATAGGGGAGACTGAACAGATATACACCTCCCTGATTCGCATTTCCTTTCGTGGGTGTGGCAGTCGCGATGGCTGCATCGGTTAGATCGGCGCCGTCAAGGCGAGCATCGGAAAAATCTGCGCCTTGCAAGTTTGCTCTGCTCAGATTGGCCAACGTGCCAATGGCGGAAGGAGTGAGTTTGGCCGCGTTAAAGTTGGCGTTGAAAAGGTGGGCTCCGCTCAGGTCCGCCCCGAACAGCTGCGCGTTCGACAGATTCAGGTTGGAAAGATTAGCGTCATCGAAATGCGCCTCTTCAATGATTGCAAACTGATCGATCACAGCCGCCGTGCCGTAAAAATGAGCCGAGCTGGCTATCACGCCAAATAGATTGGCTCCACTCAAGACAGCGTCCGGCATGTAAGTAGCCGTGAGGCTGGCCGCCGTTGCCGGAGAGTACACGGTCAAAACCTGTGTGCCGTCCACCAGGTTCGCCAGCTGGATAGTGTAAATGACGTTATTGCCCGCGTCGTTTAGTTGCCACACGCCCCGCGTCCCATCCAGCGTGGTAATTGTCGCGCTGGCCGAAAGTGTTTTAGCGTTCTGTGAAAAGACATCTCGCAAACTCGAGACGTTGCCGGCATTGAGGTCACCCTTGAGGCCTAAATCCAGGGTAAAGAGCTGTGCCAGTGACCCGAGCTGAGACCCGTTCATCAACGCCCCTTCGAGAATCGCATGGTCCAGGTTAGCTTCATGCAGGCTGGCCTGCGTGAGGTTGGCGTTGGTCATGTCGGATTTGCTGAGATCGAGTTTGTCCAGCACCGCATTCTTGAAGTCAACACTCACTAAAGACAGGCTTGAAAAATTATTGCCATTGAGTCCGGTCAGAATTGAATAATGTGCCAGTAGCTGATTCGTGCCGGTCGAAAGAGGCGCATTGAGATTGAGAATGGTAGCGTCGCTCAAGTCCAGCATTGACCAGTCGTTGCCCAATAGCGATTGGTTTAGACGACAACCAGCCAGCGAAGTCAGTGGGTTCGTCGGTGAAGGTGGCGTGGTGGTGTAAAACTTTGGCAGGGTTCGAGGAACCACAACGTTCGTCAAGTCGTCATGAGTGTCACCCTCGCTAAAAACCGCGCCGACGAGCGTGGCGCCGTCGAGGATGGTGCCGTTAAAAGTCGCGCCCGCCAGGTTGGCGCCGTTGAGATTCGCACTCGAGAAATTGACGCCGCTGAGATTGCAATTTGAAAAGTCTGCTCCGGTCAGGGAACAGTTGCTCAGATCAACATTAGTGAGGTCCACCCAGGCGAAGTCAAGGCCATCGCCCTTCCCGCTGGCTTTGATGACACTGGGTGGCGGCGTTACTTGCCACATCAGATACATCGAATAACCGAATTCTTTGTCGGGTTCCTCGGAGGTCGGAACGAAGACATTAGTTGGGAAGCCAGCAGCCATTACAAATTGATCGTTGTACTTGATCCAGCTGCTGAAAATCGTCTGGAGTTGATGCGTATCCTGGCCGGGGAAAGTAAAAGCTGCGGCACTTTCAAGCGGGAAATTCTCCCATACAAAGTATCGGTCCAGGTACGCTACATACTGGCCGTTGTTCAGAAGGAAGCATAACTGGCCGTCATCGCGAAGGACAAAAGCGATGTTCTGATTATTCTTGTGGGGCTGAAGCGAGCCGGACGGGGGATTGTCGTACCACACACAAAAATTTCCCATTTGCGAGCCGAAAGTGGGGTCTTCATACGAGGCGTGTCCATTTAGTACCGAGGGAATGATAGTCGAAACGTAGATCGTCCACTTACCTAAGAAAGTTCCCGCCATACGCGTGCTCCTGTTCGAATATTTGATTTCAGCTTCCGGGCGGAGTCGAAGGAATCCACGTGCTCACTGACGGCTCGGTGCGATTGTTGGGGCCCAGGAGCGTTTCGTAGTTCAACGTGTAGAGATTCCGCCATTGATCGACGACGATGCGAGCGCCGTTCACGCCGGGGTCGCCGGCCTTCTCAGGCGTGCGTGCCAGCCAACTGCCGTCGGGGTTGTAAACGTCAAGATGATAGTCGGATGGCAAGCTGCCTGTTCCCGCATACGACAGCACATAGATGAACCCTTTGGTTTCCACGCCGATATCCAGATAGGTTATGCCGGGGGCAACGCCATCTTTCAAAGCCATCGTCGAGATCAGTTGTTGCGCGTGAAGCACCGCGCTGTTGTTCGGATCCTGCTTGATGTCAAAGCTCAAGGTGTTCACCTTGTCTCTGAGAATCCACTCAGTGCCCGTGGCCACGACCTCGACATCAAAGTTAGGCGCATGGAACACGTCCACGTTTGATTCCAGGTTGATGTCGTAAGTCTTATTATTACCCTGATCGACGAGTTGCCAACTCGCGCCGCCACTGATCACGTTTACTTGTAGCGAGGTAGAGAGATTGAGACCCTGACCCTTGAATAGGGCAACCAGATCGTCGGACGGCACACCGCCCCGATCCAATTCGCTCGCAAATCCAGCCGGCAGATTGAAAAGCAGCGACGAGCCGTCATAAACGTAAACACTGGAGTCGATCGTGATTTCGTAGGACTGGTTTGCTCCGGTGTCCTCGAGGACCCAGTCTGATCCTGGAGTCAGCACGATAACTTGAAGCTGAGCTGCTGGTGACAACATGACGCCATAATCAGCGAAGTCCTGAATTAACGTGGAACTCACCCGGCCGGCATCCAAATCACTCGCAAAGGTCGTGGGAATAGTGAACAGATTATTTCCGTTCAAGTTAACGTAAAAGTTTTTTCTAATGTCGTAAGACAGAGCGGCGCCTTGATCTATCAGCAACCAAATGCTGCCTGGCTGTGTCGGCAGAATCTGATATGGGCCGTTAGGGGAAAGGGAGAGAGCATGGTTTGCGAACTGTCGCTTGATCTCGTCGGTGACATTGCCGGCATCCAGATCGTTCGCTGAAGAGGCAGTGAGACTAAAGGTTGGAGCCAGTTTTGGCTGCACAGCTTGTTGATAGGCTTGTTGAAACCCGGTAGTAGGATTGTTGGCGTTCAAGCCTGATTTGAATCCGGAATCCAGCGAAAAAGTTAGCGGGCCGGGAAAACACTGGACCGGATTTGCCATCGTGTCAAAAGCCTGGATGCGAGCATTGTCTTGTTCAAGCACCAGGATGCGGCCATCTGGCGCGATGGTTAATGAAATCGGACCGTTTACCAAACCTTCACGCTTGCCTTCACCAGACATCGGCAGGGCCATCGGAGCATCGTCGTCGTCGCTAACGACCTCAGGCAACTGAAAGATCAGTAGCTTGTGATCCTCGGAGTCGACGGCGATGACGTAGCCATTAGGATGAACGGCGATCGCGTCCAGCGTTACATTCGCAAACGCACCCCAACTCTGCCCCGGCGTGTAATCAAAGGTTCCGCTGGTATCGTCCAGTGCTACCTGTCTCAGGTAATACTTTTGGTCATTGGCCAGGCGAGAGTCGAGATAGTAATTGCGGGGGCTGAACGCCGGTGTGGGATAAGGGAATACGTTGATTGTGTCCGTTTCTCGTCGCAGATCGTAGAGGGGCTTGCCGCCCGGTAACCCGATATACCACTCCGCGGTTGCGGTCACCACTGTAACCTGGGCACCGTTAGGGAGAGTGAAGTTAGCAGCGCCTGTCTGCGGAGCAGTCGAGCCGGCGGCGCTGGCAGCCTTGGCAAAAGCGGTCGCCAGATCACTTGGGACCGCGGCGTTATTGGCGGCATCCAACTCGGGCTGATAATTCGCCGCAGGAAGAGTTAAGAGCGGGGCCGGGCCGAATTGGTCGTAGGCGATATAGGGCTGGAGTGAGAATCCAACTGTGGGTTGCTTCATTCCCGCCTCCGGATTCCCCAGCGCTGAAATGCTTTGAAAAGAATAGATTTGACCGGCAGTCGGTTGAGCACCGAAATCCTGCGGCAGGTTTTGACCTGAAGCCTGATAACTATAGGCCAGCGCATAGGCGAGATCGTTCATCGTGATATTCACCAGGCGACAAAGAGAGTTGCCGGAGCTGACGCAATCAAGCACCGATCGGGTGGCGGTCGGAGGCGTAGCAGTTCGTTGCCACTCGTGATGCCCGTTCTGGTAAGCAAGCTTTTGGTAGTGGCCATACTGAGTTTGAGCCGTGAGCGGAATCAGGAATTCGATGATCGAGCCCCGTAAGTTGAGAGTGCCGCTACCATCAGGTGATACTGCTGCCACCCACGCGCTGGCCCATTTGCCGCAAAGCCAATTCGTTTGCGAATAGAGATTCACGCTGACTTGAATCTGCGCTTTGGGAGCGGCGGGGATCGCCGTTGTGCCGGAAAAGAGAAGTGAGAGCACGGTGCTCGGCTTGATCGAATTCATACTGCCGCTCTGCTTAATGCTCGTTCCGCCTTTGTACTGCACGATCACTTCCCAGTGATCGCTCTCCAACGGCCACACCGGATCTTGTCCCTTTACTCCGTGAGTCGGGTCGGGCCAAACATCCACCGTGAGGTTGATTACTCGAGCGGTTTCAATGGCGTAGGTGGCCGGTGATTTGAGCACTTCAACCGTCGTCGCCGTCATGTCGGCAATCCCCGCCGCGCAGCTGGCGACTTCGAAAACCCAACCGATAATGGGCGCCTTCTCCAGAACTTCGGTCGCCGTTGCGAATCCTGTGATCGCCTGCGCTAGACTGCCCAGGCCCTTGGAGAAGATCAAGCCGACGGCAATCTCACCGAAGAAGCTGATGAGGGTCTTCGGATCTCTCATCGCATTAATTATGATGACGGGCGAACCGAGAAACGCTTCGACGGTCTTGATAACGATGGTGATGGCAATATCATCGAGATTCTTGAGAGCTAGTCGAGCGCCCGTCGTGCCCACGCTAAGACCGACCAGGAACGTAGGGACGGCGTAATTAAAAATGCCGGTGTAACAAATGCCGAGCTCGTCGATGTTTGCATCCGCATTCCCGATGCCTATCCCGCCCAACAACCAATCGGCTTTGGTAGCAGTATCGGGCATTTTTAAGAATAGGTTGGTGTAGTCCGTCCAAATGGGAACTCCGGCCAGGGTGTTCCCGCTGGAAACTTTTGTAACGAACTGCGTGTCGCCAACCTGGTTTCCATCTCCGTCAAAGAATTTGACATAGGCGCCAAGGCACCGGTTGGCC
>Ga0157380_10000459_pt1 | contig 24861 bp, 22 predicted proteins | sample S35metaG_FD_119757 | JGI IMG/M metagenome (GOLD analysis project Ga0157380, IMG submission 119757) | Switchgrass rhizosphere microbial communities from Kellogg Biological Station, Michigan, USA - S3-5 metaG | ecosystem: Host-associated > Plants > Roots > Rhizosphere > Soil | place: USA...
ACCGTTCTTGCGGATCTAGCGGCGTTTTCCGCGAGCAGTATGCGTCGTAGTCGATAAATTACTCAGGCTGCTTATTGCGCCGAAGCAACGATCTGCGCGTGCTCGAGCCGCTCGATCACCACGGCCATCGCAGCCATCTGCTCCTTGAGCCGTGCCAATTCGGTCGCCTGGGCTTGAGCAGCGCTGCGTTCCTTCTGGAACTCGTTCAATAGCAGCGTCGCCAACAGGTGATAGCTGACCGTCTCGGGCTCGCCGTCCCCGCCATAGACCACGAGTTCCGGGAACACCTGCGCGACTTCCTCGGCCACCAGGCCGAACTGCACCGGCTGGCTCCCATCCTCGTTGGGCTGCTTGTAGCGGAACGTCACGGGGCGCAATTCGAGCAGTCGCTCGCTGGCACTGCCCATCGGCCGGATGTCTTCCTTGACGCGCCGCGAGGAACTGATGGTGCCCAACTGGCCGTTGGCGTCGATGACAACCGGCACGGCATTGGCCAGGCCCGTGGCCACTCCCCGGATACCGGCAATGAACGCTTTCTTCTGGAAGGTGTCGATGCCGATGCGGATCACGCCCGTGTCAATCGCCTTACCCTTTTGCCCGGCACCGATCATGATGTTATCCACGCCGGTGGTGATGGCATAACCCGCGTTGTAGCCCAAAGCGACATTGCGGTGACCCGTGGCGTTGACTAACGCGTAGGCTCCGTCAGCCGTATTCCTGTTGCCGGTGGTGTTGCTGTTGAGCGCCGACTCGCCGCTGGCGGTGTTGTAATAGCCTGTGGTGTTTTGATAAAGCGCCCCCACGCCGCTGGCGGTGTTTTCGTAGCCCGTGGTGTTGGAAAAGAGCGCCGACGCGCCGCTGGCGGCGTTGTAGTAGCCCGTGGTGTTTGAAGTGAGCGCCGACGCGCCGCTGGCGGTGTTAGAGGCGCCCGTGGTGTTTGAATAGAGCGCCGACACGCCGCTGGCGGTGTTGTCGTAGCCCGTGGTGTTGAATCGGAGCGCAAACGCGCCGCTGGCGGTGTTGGAGTAGCCCGTGGTGTTTTGATAGAGAGCGCCATGCCCGCTGGCGGTGTTTTGGAAGCCCGTGGTGTTGCTCGTGAGTGCCGCATAGCCGAAACCACTGTTATAAGTTCCACTTGTGTTCGAGTCGAGCACAAATGAGCCGTAGCAGGTGTTCGGGTCCACGCACGCCGCAGTCGCCACCGAGCTGATCGTCAGGCTCGCGACCGTCAGGCACGTGAGGACTGTGAGCCGAACGCGCAATTCTTGACTCTGCTTCATGGAAAGCCCCCCATTGATTCTTGACGTTGGGTGTCATGGCTCGTGGCCGAGCCTTTTACAAGGTTTGTACTCCTTGTCAGCCCAGGTCTCAATAACCCTTAACTCACGTTGACAATGGGAACCCGCTCGGGCGAACGCGTGGCTAATGCACGTCTACTTCGAGTCAGCGCGACGCGAGCTGATTCTGCGAACCTTGCGGGATGCGGTAATTCCGAAAGTCGGGAGATTGGCGCGGATCGTTTCGGCAACCTGTGATGGGGCGAAGCGCCCATAGTGGCGCTCGACCATGCGGGCGTCTCGATGACCAAGTGCGGATGCGACATACATAGGCCGTCTGCATGGCGCGGATTACCGCAACCCGATGCCGAGTGTGGGCGTGATTCGGGCAGGCCTTCAGGATCGTCATCCCGCGGTCTACGGTGGCCTTGCGGCGGCCCTTTACCGTCTTCCTAACCCTGCGGGCCAACTGGCGCCCCACGGCCCAATCCAGCCACGCATCGAAATCAGCGGGTTTCAGGGCCGCCAGGTCCGCCTCTCTCTGAGCAGGGCAACGTAGGACGAATATCCACGGTCGCCTCAGGAGGGACGGCGCAATTGCCCGTCCTCGCCCTGCCACGTATCTCAGTCCTGAGCTCGTCAGCGCCGGCCTACCCGGCATGTCCGCACTAGGCCCTGTCATAACGGGGAACTGAGAACCGCGATTAATATCGCATTAAGAGTCGAACTTCGATATCGAAAAACAATATCATTGGCGAAGGACGTCGGTCGAAGAACTGACGCTTAGGGGAAACATGAGCAATCGCGACTTGATGACCGGGTTTGTGCGGCTGCATGTCCTGCATCACGCGAGTACCGGCCCGATTTTTGGCATTGGCATCATCGAAAAGCTTGCGTTCCATGGGTACATGCTGAGCCCGGGCACCCTCTACCCGATTCTCCACGGCCTGCAGAGAGACGGCTTCCTGCAATCACGCGTTGAAATCGTCCGCAACCGGCGGCGGCGAATCTACGAGATCACGGACACCGGCGAGCGAGTGCTCATACTCAGCAGGGTAAGGCTGTGGGAATTGTTCAAGGAGGTCTTCGAAAACGAGCTGAGTCCCGACACGGCGGGGCACGTGGAAAAGGCGCTGCAGCTCGCGGTAGCGAGAGCCAGCGCACCCGCGGCTTCCTCCCGTGACAAGCGCAAGTCGCGGTCTCGCCCGCGCCGCCGCCGGTCCGACAAGAAGTAGCCGGCCCTTGAGCGAGATTCGCGAAGCCATCAGGTTCCCGACACCCGCCGATACCCAGATGCCGGCTGATCAGGAAACAAGAACTTTCTTCATCTTTTTCTGCAGGGCAATCCTGCTCGTTGTAAGCCTCCTGTGCGCGTATATCCTTGCACTGCAGATTCCGGATTGGCGGCACGGATTCTCCATTCCCGGTGCGTTGACTCAAGTCCTGGTAGTCACGGCGCTTGCATCGGGCTCGGCGTATCTCGCCGTTCGCGCGCGAAATGCGGCCGTCGTGAGAATTCTGTGTGAGGTTGCGGCACTCGCGGTCGTCCTCGTTGCGGTCGAAGTCGCCACCGTGGCGTGGACACCCAATCCGAAGGATGCCCGGGCCCTCCGGCAACGCGCCGCTGCCCGACTCGGGCTACCCTTTGATTCCCGGCAAGTCTCGGAGGTCGTGCGCGACCTGCGCAGCGCTGGAGTCGACGCACTGCCAGGCCTTGCATTCGACTGGGCGAGGTTGCCCGAGGTGCGAGGACACCTGCCTGCCGATCTTTATCCCCTGTCGCATGCGAGCAATGCCGTTGTTGTCGCATGCAATGAGAGCGGTCGCTACTTCACGTACCGCACCGACGAGTGGGGCTTCAACAATCCGCCGGGCTTGCTCGACGCAGGTAGCATCGATGTGGCGCTGGTCGGAGAATCGTATGTGCTGGGGTTCTGCCTTCCCGCCGCGCAGAGTTTCGCGGCCAGGATCCGCGAGAGATATCCTCAGACCGCAAACTTTGCCTTGGCAGGCAATCGCACCGACGGACAACTCGGGAGCTTCCGGGAGTTCGTGGAGCCGATCCGCCCCCGCGTCGTGCTGTGGGCGATAAATCCGACCTTTGTGGTCGAGAATGGGAACTCGCGTGACCCGGTGCTCGCGCGCTACCTCGATCCAGGCTTTTCCCAGAATCTGCGCGCGCAGCAGCCGGAAATCGACCGGCTCGTCCGCGAGCTCGCGATTCCGGTCCAGGTGCTGCTCGATCGGCGCGCGCAGGCGACGCAACGGGACACGCGTCTGATGCGCTACCGGCAGGCATGGCAGCTGCCGGAAACTCGTTCGCAGCTGGCACGAGTCCTGGGCGCGCACCAGCAGGGTGCGGATGGCCCCGACCTGACCGTGTTCGTGCAGACGCTGCAGCTGGTCAAGCGGACTGCGGAACAATGGAATGGCAAGCTCATCGTGGTGCTGCTGCCGGTTTACAGCGAAGTGGTCGCTGACCAGGTCCAGGGCAACTTGCGCCACGACCACCTGGCAAAGGTTGTGGGCAATCTGGGAATCCCCGTCGTCGACGGAGTCGACCTGTTCAAGCAGAACCCGGACCCGGCGGCGTATTTCACGCTGCGAATCAACAACCATCCGACCGCCGAAGCATATGCGCTCCTTGCCGGCCGAGTGATGAAAGAAATCGATGCCCAGCTTTATGGGCCGGCGATCGCGGCGAGGTAGGGATGCCCCATGTCAGAAACTGAACTCGTCGCCAGGACCCAGAAGACGTTCACCAGCGTGTTCGGTCCCCGCGTGCCATTCGATCTTGCGCTCTCGCGTCTCAACGAAGAACGCTGGACCTCGCTCAGGCATGTTGAATTCATCATTGCGCTGGAGCTGGAATTCGGCGTGCGTTTCGACGGTGCTGACGCCACGGACATGACGAGCATCGCCGTCGTGCTCGAGCGCGTTCAGCAGCGATTGGGATGAACGCCGCGGTTGAAATGAATGCCGCCGGACCGGGTAGCCTGTACCAGGCGTGTCTCCTGCGCTCCGTGGAGGAAGCGCTTTTGCGGCTGTTCGCCGAAGGAAGGGTCGCGGGCACGACGCACACCTGCATTGGGCAGGAGATGTCGGCTATCGCGCTCGCAAACGCCCTCGACCGGCAGCGGGACATCATTTTCTCCAATCACCGCTGTCACGGGCATTACCTCGCCTGGACTGACGACGTGGAAGGTTTGATTGCCGAAGTGATGGGCAAGCGCACCGGCGTTTGCGGCGGACTGGGCGGCAGTCAGCACCTGTGTGCCCCGGGATTCTTCAGCAATGGTGTCCAGGGCGGCATCGTGCCCGTCGCGGCAGGACTCGCGCTGGGCAGGAAGCTCGCGCGGCAGGACGGAATCGTCGCGGTCTGCATCGGCGACGGGACACTTGGTGAAGGCGTCGTCTATGAAACATTCAACATCGCCTCCAAGTGGCAATTGCCGCTGCTCATCGTCCTGGAGAACAATCGCTACGCACAGTCGACCGCGCAGGAAGAGACTCTGGCCGGCGGAATCGACGCGCGCGCGTCCGCCTTCGGCATCCCGGTGTTCCGCGGCGATACCTGGAGCCATGAGGCGCTGAACGATGAGATGAAGCGCGCGGCCGATCTGGTGCGCGCCGAGTGTCGCCCCGCCTTCATTCGCGTGGATACTTATCGGCTCGCGGCGCATTCGAAGTCCGACGACGACCGCGATCCCGAGGTTATCGCCGGATACGCGCGGCGCGATCCCGTCAACCTGTTCGTCTCTAACCTGGACTCCGCGGCCGACAAGGAGCTTGCTTCGATTCGCGAGCGCATACGGGACGCGATAGAAGGGGCGGACGCAGAGCCCGCCCTTGCGTTGCCGGACGATGCGGAAACCGGCGCGGAAACCCGTGGTACGAGGTCGGTCACGCTGGAGCCGGGATCCCAGCTCGATGCGATCAACCGTGCGCTCGCCGACTGGATGGCCGCCGACTCCGACGTCGTGCTGATCGGCGAGGACATCCGTTCGCCCTATGGGGGCGCATTCAAGATAACCCGTGGGCTGTCGGATGCCTTTCCGGACCGGGTGTTCAACGCCCCCATCAGCGAGGCGGCGATTTGCGGCATCGGCAACGGGTTGGCGCTGCAGGGCCGCCGGCCCGTCGTCGAGATCATGTTCGGCGATTTCCTGGGCCTGTGCTTCGACCAGATCCTGAATCACGCCGCCAAGTTTCACGGCATGTACAACCGGCAAGTCACGGTTCCCCTTGTAATCCGCACCCCAATGGGCGGCGGCCGCGGCTACGGCCCGACACACAGCCAGAACATCGAGAAGCACTTCGTCGGAATTCCGGGTTTGCGCGTGCTGGTCCTGCACGGTCGTACGCGCATCGAGGCGCTGTACCGCACGCTGCGGGACAACCGTGCGCCGGTGCTGATCGTCGAGAACAAGCTCCTCTACCGCGAGCGAGGCGACGCACCGTTGCCCGGCGATCACGAGATGCTCGAGGTAGGCGACGTGTTTCCTGCCACCGTGCTGCGCCCCAAGGGCGACCCGGACCTTACGTTGGTCGCGTTCGGCCGCATGAGCGTTCTCGCCGAAAGGGCTGCAGCACGACTGCGGGAGGAAGAGGAGCTCGAGGTCGAGCTGATCTTTCCCCTGGAGGTATCGCCTCTCCGCCTGCAGGCTGTGCTCGGCTCGGCCGCGAGGACAGGCAAGCTCCTGGTCGTGGAAGAAGGCGCCTCTGGGTTTGACCTGGGCGCGGAGGTGATCGCATCCGCGAGCATCGCGCATCGAGGGAAGGCGCCCCTGCGCTGCAAGCGGCTCGCGGCTCAGCCCATCCCCGTACCCAGCTCCACGGTACTCGAACTGCAGGTGCTGCCGAGCGTCGAAAGCATCATGGCCGCCTGCCTGGGCTTGTTCGATGAGTGATTCGTTTGAACTGCTCGTTCCGCAGATGAATCCCAACGACGAACATGCGGTGCTTGTCCGATGGAATGTCGAATCGGCGACACAAGTGGTCGCAGGCCAGTCCGTGGCGACACTGGAAACCACCAAGGCGACGTTCGACGTGGAGGCACCGCGCGGCGGCTACGTCTTCTACAGTTTCACGCCCAAGTCCCTGGTCCCGGTCGGGGCCCGCCTGGCCTGGATTTGCGACGGGAACTCGCCGCCCGAAGCGGACCCCCCGGCTGCAATCGAATCCAGGGCCGAATCTGGGCAGCCCCCGATCGGGGATTCGCGATTTACGCGCAAGGCATTGCAGTTGATGCGCCAGCATGGGTTGAGCCCGAGCGACGTGAGTTCATCCGGAGAGAGAATCGAGGTCGCCGATGTGGAGCGGCTCATTCGCCAGCGCGGAGCGGAGTCCTCAGGAGCGTCGTCGATCCCGGACGATTGCACTGCGCTGGAGCAATCGCCGTCGAAGATGATCGAAGTCCAGGCGCTGGGACAGGTCTACGAATCGGCGATTCCGAGCCTGGTCGCCCTCTCCCTGAGCTGCGACAGAGCCGATGCGAGATTGCGCGGGCTCTCGCAGCAGCATGGGCCATTGAGCCTGCTTGAACTCGCCATCTACGAATCCGCGCGCCTGCTTCGGCATTACCCCGATCTCAACGGCTTTTACTCGGCGGGCAAAGCCTGGCGGTACAACACGGTGTCGGTCGGCTTCGCCATAAACCTCGGCCGGTCGCTGCGAGTACCCGTCGTGCACCGGGCGGATGAGCAGTCGGAACTGGAGATCGCGCGCAGCGTGCGAAACCTGTCGCTCCAGTATCTCAGGGACGAGCTGCAGCTGGCCGACCTCACGGGCGGCACTTTTACGGTGACCGATCTGTCGTCCCAGTCCGTCGAGCATTTCGTGCCGGTAATCAACCTGCGCCAGTCGGCGATTCTCGGCATCTGCGCAGAGCGCCCGGCCAGCGGCCGCCGTGACCTCGTGCTGGCTTTCGATCACCGCATGACGGACGGCATGCGCGCGGCTGGCTTCCTGGCGAGTTTGCGCGAGCGCCTGGAAGCCGACCCGCAAGGCTGACCATGCTGTTCAACTCTCCCGCCTTCATCATCTTCTTCTTCTGCGTCTTCGTCCTCTACTGGGCGCTGCGTGCACGCGTGCCCCAGAACGCCCTGTTGCTGGCTGCCAGCTATGTCTTCTACGGCGCCTGGAGCTGGAAGTTCCTGCTGCTGTTGCTCGCCAGCACGTTGGTCGACTACGTCTGCGGGCTGTGGATCGCGGCCTCGCCGAACCCGCTGCGCAAGCGCGCGATCATGCTCGCGAGCGTCACGGCGAATCTCGTCTTTCTGGCGACCTTCAAGTACCTCGGGTTCTTCGTGCGGGAGGCGGCGGAGTTGCTCGAAGCCATGGGGTTTCAGGCACATATTCCGGTGCTCGAGATCGTGCTGCCGGTCGGCATCTCCTTCTACACCTTTCAGACGATCGGCTACGTCGTCGACGTCTACCGGGGGAAAGTGCGGGCGGAGCGCAACCTGCTCACCTACGCGCTGTTCGTGTCGTTCTTCCCGCAACTTGTCGCAGGCCCAATTGAACGCGCCGCACACATGCTCCCGCAGTATCGGAGCGCACGCCAATGGAGCCAGCCGGCGTTCGAAGCCGGATTGCAGCTGGTGGTGTGGGGGCTGTTCAAGAAAATTGTCATCGCGGATAACCTCGCGCCTTTCGTCAATGTGGTTTACGCCGATCCAGCAGCTTTTTCGGGCCCAGCCCTTGCGACTGCCACCGTCTTTTTTGCCTTCCAGATCTACTGCGATTTCTCCGGGTATACGGACATCGCGCGCGGCGTGGCGCGCATGCTCGGATTTGACCTCATCAGGAACTTCGACTTTCCATACTTTTCTCGCACGCCGGTGGAATTCTGGCGCCGATGGCACATCAGCCTGTCGCAATGGTTCCAGGACTATCTCTATTACCCGCTTGCCATGCGCTACATGCGCCGCGGCGGCTGGGCGAGCAAGTACAAGGCGCACATCGTATCGATGACGCTGATAGGATTCTGGCACGGCGCGAACTGGACCTTCATCGTGTTCGGGCTGTACTGGGGTGTCGCAATCGCGCTGTACCTGTACGGCACGGATCGCGCGACCGAAGCAGAGTCACCCGGGCGGCTGCGTCGGATGTCCGAGTCCTTCCCCGCCGCGAGCCGAGCACTGACACTTGCGGGGATGTTCATCGTCGTGTCCGTGGGCTGGGTGTTCTTTCGCGCGGCGTCAATTGGCGACGCCGGGTACATCCTGGGTCATTTCTTTTCATTGACCGGGGAGGCCACGGTGGCGCGGGTCGACGTGGCCCGGGAGGCATTCCTGTGGGTCCTTGTCGCCGGACTCTGGATCGGGGAATGGCTCTATCGAACCCGCCCGCAAGTGTTCGCGGGACTCAACGATGGCCAGTTTCGCGGCATCGCCTGGCGCTCCGCACTTGTCGCAGCGATCGTGTTTTCCTACGTGGTTGCCCAGGAGGGCGTCGCGCAATCCTTCATCTATTTCCAGTTTTGAGGCCATTGGCCGTGCGATCGCACGCGCACTCGCTTCGATCCCCGTATCATGGCCGGCAGGTGCATGGATAACCCGGCAGGCGCCATGGGGACCCTCGATTTCGCAAACGCGATGAAGAACCCAGGCCGCACGTTCGGCTCTCCCGAAGCGCTCGAAGCGACGAGCGATCTCTCGGACGGGCAGAAACACGATCTGCTGCTCCAGTGGAAGGACCAGCTCCAGCAGCTGATGACCGCGACCAGCGAGAACATGCCGGGCCCGGAAACGGCAAGCGGCGCCAACGCCGAATGCCTGCGCCGCGTCGTCGACGCGATGGCGCGGCTCGGCCGATAGCGCGCCCGGAGACCCGCTGCGGATGGCGACGCCGGCGCTGCGCATCGCCATGTGGTCCGGGCCGCGCAACATCTCGACCGCGATGATGCGTTCGTTCGGCAGCCGCCCCGACACGGCAGTCATTGACGAGCCGCTGTACGCGCACTACCTGCAGTACACCGGCGTCGCGCATCCGGGCCGCAACGCGATCATCGCGTCCCAGGAGTCCGATTGGCGCAAGGTCGCGGCCACGCTGACCGGCCCCGTGCCGGGCGGCCGCGCCATCTGGTACCAGAAGCACATGGCACATCACCTCCTGCCGGTGATCGGGCGCGACTGGCTGGATGCGCTGACGCACGGTTTCCTGATGCGGGAGCCGGACGAGATGGTCTCCTCGCTGCTCAGGACTTTCCCCGGCGCTGGACTCGCCGACACCGGCCTGCCGCAGCAGTGCGAGATCTTCGACCGGGTCGCCGACCGGCTCGGTCGCGCGCCGCCCGTCGTGCTGGCGAGCGACGTGCTGAAGGATCCTGCCGCCCAGATCGAGGCGCTGTGCGACGCGCTGCGGATCCCCTACCTGCACGAAATGCTCGCCTGGCCGGCCGGCCGGCGCGACACCGACGGCGCCTGGGCGCCGCACTGGTACGCGGCGGTCGAGGCCTCGACCGGCTTCGAGCCGTACCGGCGCCGCACGGTCGAGCTCGACGACACCGCGCAGCGGCTCGTGGACGAGTGCCGGCCCTGGTATGAGAAGCTGTACGCCCTGCGGCTGAAGGCCTGAGGGATGCTCCAGCAGTTCAACGAGAAGAACCGCGAGCTGGTCGTCAACGTCAACGGCCGGCTCCTGCACCGCGATGAGGCGGGCGTCAGCCCCTTCGACAGCGCCGTGCAGGGCGGCGACGCCGTGTGGGAAGGCCTGCGCCTCTACGACGGGCGCATCTTCGCGCTCGAGGAGCACCTCGCGCGGCTGCGCTCCTCCGCGCTTGCCCTGGCCTTCGTGGAGATTCCCCCGAACGAGAAGATCGTCGAGGAGATCCGCCGCACGCTCGCCGCGAACCGCATGCGGGACGGCGTGCACATCCGCCTGACGCTGACGCGCGGCGTGAAGCTCACCTCGGGGATGGACCCCCGCCTCAACCAGTCGGGCCCGACGCTCATCGTGCTCGCCGAGCACAAGGCGCCGGTGTACTCCAAGGCGGGCCTCACGCTGGTCACGAGCAGCTTCCGCCGCCCGGGACCCGACGTGCTCGACCCGAAGATCCACCACGCGAACCTGCTCAATTCCGTACTGGCGAAGATCGAGGCCAATGCCGCCGGCGCGGACGACGCGCTCATGCTCGACGGCCGCGGCTTCATCGCCGAGACGAACGCCACGCATCTCTTCCTGGTGCAGGGCGGCGTCGTGCGCACGCCCACGGTTGCCGCATGCCCGGAAGGCATCACGCGCGCAACGGTGCTGGACATCTGCCGCGCCGAGGGGGTCGCCCACGAAGTCCGCGACCTCTCGCTCGCGGAGCTCTACCGGGCGGACGAGGCCTTCTGCACCGGCACGATGGGCGAGCTTGCGGGCGTGACGCAGGTCGACGGGCGCCGCATTGGATCGGGCGCCATCGGGCCGATGACGCAGCGCCTCTCGGCGCTCTACGGGCAGCGGACCGCCTCGGGCGGCACGCGGGTGGTGGACTGAATGCGTGCGCCCCGCCTGCTGCGCGTCGCGCTCTCCCTGGCGATCTGCTCCTGCGCCGCGTCCTGCGCGACGCAGCCGCCGGCAGCCGCGCCGGCACCTGCCGAACCGAAGCGCTGCGGCGGCGAGCCGGTCTTCGCCGCGGGAGCCGATCGGGCGACGTTGTGGATCCGCAACTCCTCCGAGTTCCGCGCGGCAGGCGAGATCATCTACCGCGCGGCGCTCACGGCGCTCGCGGAAGGCCTCGCCGACCCGGCGTGGACCGCCGAGCCGACGCAGGCCGGCGCATCGCTCGCGTTGCCGCCCGCCGTCGTGATGGACATCGATGAAACGGTGCTCGACAACTCCGAGCCGCAGGCCGAGATGCTGCGGAACGGGACCTGCTTCGACGAGTTCCCCACGGCCTGGGATGACTGGATCGCGAAGCGGCGCGCACCCGCCGTGCCCGGCGCGGTGGACTTCATCCGCGCCGCGCGCCTGATGTCGGATTCCTCCGGCCGGCCGCTGCGGATCTTCTTCATCACCAACCGCGAGTGCGCGCCGCGCGACGGCAACCCGGCGGCCTGCCCGCAGCAGGACGACACGCTGGCGAACCTGGAGGCGCTCGGCCTTGGCAGCCCGGGACTGGCGGACGAGCTGATGATGCGCGGCGAACGGCCGGAATGGGACGGCGAGAAGCTCGCACGCCGCGCGGAAGTCGCCAGGGATTACCGGATCGTGCTGAATGTCGGCGACGACCTCGCGGACTTCCTGCCGGGCGTGCGCCGCGCGACCGTGGCGGAACGGGATGCTGCGCGCTGCGCGCGCGCGGCCTGGTGGGGCCGGCAGTGGTTCCTGCTGCCGAACCCGATGTACGGTTCCTGGCTGGTGGCGCTCGGGAGCGACCGCGACGCAGCGCTGGCCGCCCCGCCTGCCGTCCTGCAGGATTGCCCGCGCGGTTGATCACGCGCCCAGTGTGACGGGCGTCAAGGACTCCGGTAAATCCGCTGCGGAGGCGGCCGCCGTCCTTTATGTTCAGTGGCATGACGCCCGCTGACGATCGCGTCCTGCAGCTCCTCCAGAAATGGCAAAAGAGCCTCGACCTGCACGCCCGCTACGCGGACCTGCCGGAGGACCAGTACTGGCTGGTACAACCCTGGCCGAACCACCAGCGCCCGACGAAATGGGTCGTTGACCTCGCGCGCCAGCGGCTCGCGGACCTGCAGAACATCGTCAAGACGCGCCTCGCGGCCGCCGACCCTTCGCTGTCGGAAGCGCTCGAGCTGATGTCGTTCCTCACCAACCTCGTCGGATCCCAGCACGTCGAGCGCTTCGTCCCGATCGCCGAGCCCGAGCGCGAGCGACAGCTCGACAAGGCGCGCGCGGCCGCTCCTGCGCGCGCAGCCGCCCCTGCGCGCACCACAGGGTCCACGTCGACTGCGACGGTCGTGAAGCCGGCGCCGCCGCCGAAGCCGGTGCGCGCCGGGGCGAAGGCAAAGCCCGCCGCCAAGCAGCCGAAGCCGATCAACGACACGACGGTGACCGCAGTCGTCAAGGACGCCGCGCGCCTCCTGTCCTGGGGCCGCGACTGGCACGAACTGCCCGAGGCCATCGCCCGCATCGCCGGCCGCCCGGGCGTTGCGCAGGTGCGCCAGATCCTGCAAGGCAGCAAGGAGGCGATCGAGCAGCGCCTCGCGCAGCAGGACAAGCACTGACGCCTTAGAATCGTCGCCCGCATGGATGGGGAAACCACCACGGGCACTCCGGCCGGTCTCTTTCGCCGCCTCGCGGCGCTCTGCTACGACGCCCTGGTCGCAGTCGCGCTCGGGTTCGTGGCGACATTCGCGATGCTGCCGCTGACCCGCGGCGAGGCGATCCTGGCCGCGACGCAGGGGCTCGTCGCACATGCCTACCACGCACTGCTCGTGCTCCTCGTATTCGCCTATTTCGGCTGGAGCTGGACCCGAAGCGGACAGACGCTCGGCATGCGCGCCTGGCGCATCCGACTCGAGACGGCGGCCGGCCGGACGCTCAACTGGGCCGAGACGCTGGTCCGCTTCCTGCTGGGGGCCGCCATCGCCTGGCTCGCGACGCTCGGCGCCTGGTACCTGGCCCGGCCCGGCAGTCCCGTCGCACATGCGGGCGCGGCCGCGCTGCTCGCGCCGCTCGCCGTGAACTTCGCCTGGATCGTTTTTGACCGCGAGCGCCGCAGCCTCCTGGACGTCGCCGGCCGCGCGCGAGTGCAACGCCTCGCCTAGCGGGTGCGCAGGATCGCGACGCCGGCGATCGCCGACAGGAGCAGCGTGGGTCCCCAGGCGACGAGCAGCGGGTTGAGCCCGTAGACCTGGCCGCTGTTCTCGAGCGTCTGCGTCAGCAGCACGAACAGCACGCCTGCGAGGATGCCGAGCACGGTGCGCGCACCGGCGCCCGCCGAGCGCAGCGGCCCGAACGCGAACGGCACGGCGAACACGCACACGACGACCGCGGCGACGAGGCGTGAGATGCGCGACCAGAATGCGATCTCCCACGCGGACGCGTCGAGGTCGTTCGCTTTCAGGTGCTCCTTGTAGGCATACACGTCGCCGAGCGGCAGCGAGCCCGGATGGGTGACTGCCGCGCCGAGGAAGTCCGCCTCGAAGCCCTGCTTGGTCACGAGGCTCGGCAGCATGCGCGCCTCGACGTGGTCCTCGCCGAGCCGCGTCTCCACGTAGTTGGTGAGCACCCAGCGGCCGGTGTCGTCCTGGGTCGCCGTCTCTGCGCGGCCGACGAGCTGGAGCCGGCGGTCGTCGTCGAGCTCGTAGATGTAGACGCCACCGAACAGGTTTTCCGCGGCCTGCCGGCGCACGTTGATGTAGTGCGAGCCCTGGCGGATCCAGGCGCTGCGGCTGCCGGTGAACTCGAGCTGCGAGTAGCGGCTGAAGATCTTGTACTGGCGCGCGTACTGGTCCGCGGGCGGCGCGAAGTATTCGCCGAGCACCCACAGTACCGCGGCCACCACGAGGCCGGCGAGCGCCGCCGAGACGGCGATGCGCGCGACCGAGACGCCCGCCGCGCGTACCACCGTGAGCTCGCTGTCGCGTGCGAGGCCGCCGAGTCCCATGATCGCGCCGATCAGCGCGCCGATCGGCAGGAGCTCGTAGGCCTGCTGCGGCAACTGCAGCAGCGTCACCAGGAATGCGCCCGAGACGTTGTAGCTGCCCTGGCCGATGTCGTCCTGCTGGCCGATGAAGTTCCCGAGCGTCATGAGCGCGAGCAGCACGCCCATGACCACGAGGGTGTGCAGCAGCACGGTCTTCGCGAAGTAGCGGTCGAGGATCGTCACGCGAAATGCCGCCGGCGCCGGAACCAGCGCGTGACCGGGCTCTGGCGGTGGATCAGCGCAAGTCCCACGGACAGCGCCAGTGCGTGCACCCACCAGGTGCCGACCTCCGGGGGAATCCGCCCCTTCTCGATCCAGACCTGGGCCGCGGACAGGAGGTTCGCATAGATGAAGTACAGCAGGATCGCGAGCGCCACGCGCGCGTAGCGGCCCTCGCGCGGCCGGAGCGCCGACAGCGGCACCGCGACGAAGGCGAGCACGAGGACCATGACCGGCAGCGAGATGCGGCGCTGCAGCTCGGCGACGTCAACCAGCGCGGTGGAGCCGAACAGCTCGCGGCTCGGCTTGCGCTCCGGCACCGTGCGACCGGCGCCCGGCTCCGGCACCACGACCGGGATGCCGTGCTCGGCGAAGCGGATGCGGCGGAAGTTCGCCTGCCCCGGCACGCCCTCGATCCGCTCGCCGTCGTGCAGCACGACGACCTGGGTGCGCCCGCCCGCGAGCACGCGCTGCTCGGCCCAGGCCGCGGTCGCCACTTCGATCCGGTCGCCCGAAAGGTGCTGCGTGAACACGTTGATCAGCCGGCCGTCCGCCCCGCTCGACTCCGCGTAGAACACCGCATCGCCGCCGGCATAGGTGCGAAACGTGCCGGGCGCGAGCAGGCCGAATTCGGCATCGCGCACGCCGCGGCCGCGCAGCGCCTCCGCGCCATTGCGCGCATCGGGACCGACCACGAACGTGAGCCAGGCGAGCCCGATCGCGACCGGCAGCGCAAGCGTGTAAACGGGCAGGTACAGGCGCTCCGGGCCGATGCCGCAGGCGCGGACGGCCGCCATCTCGCTCTCGTGGTACAGGCGGCCGAGCGCCAGCATGGCGGCGAGCAGCATGCTGATCGGCACCAGCACCATGAGGTTCTCGAGCGTCGTGAGCCCGATCAGCGCGAAGACGATTTCCTGCGGAAACCCGCGATCGGCGGCGACACCGAGGATGCGGGCGACCTGGTAGCTGACGAGGATGGCGAGGAGCACCACCGTGACGCCGGCGAGGGCCGTCGCGACTTCGCGCAGTACGTAGCGGTCGATGGTCGCAAACAAGGCTGGTTTCGCGGCGGTTCCGTGGCGTTTTCGATTAAACTGGCCGCCACACGGTAAACCAGCGCGGGGGCGCGCTCAACGGGCCGCTGTCCGTCCGCGCCCTCCGGGAGATCGAGGAACCATGCAGTTTCAGGTCGTCAAGGCAGGCAGCGCGCGCCAGCGCACCGCCTGCGCCATCGTCGGGATCCACGAGAAAGCTTCGCTGTCGGAAGCCGCCAGGCGCGTCGACCGCGCGGCGGGCGGCGCCGTCTCCCGGCTGCTGCGCCGGGGCGACTTCGCCGGCAAGGGCACCGAGGTTTTCCCGATCACGGCCCTGCGGCGCGGCCCTGCCGAGCGCATCCTGCTCGTGGGCCTCGGTCCGAAATCCTCGTTCGGGCGCAAGGCCTACCGCCGCGCCGTGTTCGCGGCCACGCAATGGCTGGCAAAGACCGGCTGCGCGAATGCCGTCTCCTGGCTTGCCGCAGACCCGGTGCCGGGACTCGACGCCTACTACGCCGTCCGTCACGCGGTCGAGAGCGTCAACAACGCGCTGTACCGCGTCAACGACCTGAAGTCCGGCAAGAAGCCGCCCCTTCCGAAGCTCGCGCGGCTCGGCATCGTGGTCGCGGACGGCGAAGCCGACGCCGCGGCGCGCGGCCTGCGCCACGGCAGCGGCATCGCGGCGGGCATGGCGCGCATGAAGGACCTTGCCAACCTGCCGGCCAACGTGTGCACGCCGAGCTATCTCGCCGATGCCGCGCGCGCGCTCGCGAAGGAGCACAAGTCGGTGCGCGCGCAGGTGCTGGACGAGGGCGAGATCAGGAAGCTCGGCATGGGCTCCTTCCTGTCGGTCACGCGCGGTTCGGACGAGCCGGCCCGCCTCATCGTGCTCGAATACCGCGGTGGCGCGAAGGACGAGCCGCCGGTGGCGCTGGTCGGCAAGGGCATCACGTTCGACACCGGCGGCATCTCGCTCAAGCAGCCGCCCGGCATGGACGAGATGAAGTTCGACATGTCCGGCGCGGCGTCGGTTTTCGGGGCGTTCAAGGCGCTCGCGACGATCGCGGCGCCGGTCAACCTCGTCGGCATCATCCCGACCTGCGAGAACATGCCGAGCGGCCGCGCCACCAAGCCCGGCGACATCGTCACCTCGATGGCGGGCAAGACGATCGAGGTGCTGAACACCGACGCCGAGGGCCGCCTGATCCTGTGCGACGCCATCACCTATTCGCGCCGCTTCAAGCCGCGCGCCGTGGTCGACATCGCGACGCTGACCGGCGCCTGCGTGATCGCGCTCGGCGCGCATTACTGCGGGCTGTTCTCGCCGGACGACAGGCTCGCGGCGGCGATCGCCGCGGCCGGCGAGCGCGCCGACGACCGCGCCTGGCGCATGCCGGTCGCCGAGGAATACTCGGAGCTATTGAAGAGCAACTTCGCCGACATGGCAAACGTCGCGGGCCGAGAAGGCGGCGCGATCACTGCCGCCTGCTTCCTGTGGAAGTTCGCGGACGGCCTCTCCTGGGCGCACCTGGACATCGCGGGCAGCGCCTACCTGACGGGCAGCCACAAGGGCAGCACCGGACGGCCGGTCCCGCTGCTCGTCGACTGGCTGCTGCACGGGGCCTGAGCCCTTGCCGGCGCCGCAGGTCGACTTCTACGTGCTCGAGGGCAGCGACCCCCGGCAGCGCCTGCGCTTCGCCTGCCGGCTGGTCGAGAAAGCCTGGCTGAAGCGCCACCGCGTGCGCGTGCAGTTCGACGCGGGCGGCGAGCTCGAGGACTTCGACCAGCTCCTGTGGACGTTTTCCGACCGCAGCTTCGTGCCGCACCGCCGCGCGGGGACCCCTGACGACACCTTGCCGCCGGCGCTGCCGACGGTCGTGATCGCGGATGGCGACGAGGCCGACACCGCGGACGGCGACGTGCTCGTCAACCTGTCCTCGGCGCCGCCGCCGGACGTCGGCGCGTGGTCGCGCATCGCCGAGGTCGTCGACTCCGACGCCGGGCGGCGGACCCGGGGCCGCGAGCGCTTCCGCGCGTACCGCGAGCGCGGCCTCACGCCCGCCACCCATGAGATGGGGAGCGAGCCATGAACCGCGACCCTGCACGCGACCTGCCGATCCTGACCGACGTCGTCGAGCTGCACGCGACCGGCAGCTTCCCCAAGCCGGATCGTGTGCCGGAGCCCGAAGCGCCCTACGCCGCGGGGCTGCTCTCGGAGGAGGACGTCACGGCGCTGCAGGCATTGCTCGTGGACCGCACCCTCAACCTCACCGACGAGTTGCTGCATGCGGCCGCGCGCGACATCGAGGCCGTCATGTTCGAGCGCGTGATCGACCGGCTGCGCGCCGCGCTGCCGGACCTCGTGGCCGCGGCGCTGCGCGAGCAGCTGGCGCCGGACGAGGACTGACCCACCCGCCGGGCATGGACAAGACCTACTCGCCGCCGGACATCGAGGAGCGCATCTACAGCCGCTGGGAGGCACAGGGCCTGTTCGCGCCGGCTGCCGACGGAACGCCCTACTGCATCGTCATCCCGCCGCCCAACGTGACCGGGACGCTGCACATGGGCCACGCATTCCAGGACACGATCATGGATGCGCTGACGCGCTTCCATCGCATGTCGGGCGACCGGGCGCTGTGGCAGCCGGGCACGGACCATGCCGGCATCGCGACCCAGATGGTCGTCGAGCGCCAGCTCATCGCCGAAGGCAAGTCCCGCCATGAGCTCGGCCGCGAGGCCTTCACCGCGCGCGTGTGGCGCTGGAAGGAAGAATCCGGCGGCACGATCGCGCGGCAGATGCGCCGGCTCGGATGCTCCGTGGACTGGAGCCGCCATCGCTTCACGATGGACCCCGGCATGTCGCAGGCCGTGCAGCGCGCGTTCATCCGGCTGTACGAAGACGGACTGATCTACCGCGGCAAGCGTCTCGTGAACTGGGACCCGGTGCTGAAGACCGCGGTCTCCGACCTCGAGGTTGCCTCCGAGGAGGAGAACGGGACGCTGTGGCACATCCGCTATCCGTTCGCCGATGGCACGGGCCACGTGACGATCGCCACCACGCGCCCGGAGACCCTGCTCGCGGACGTCGCCGTCGCGTTTCACCCGGACGACGAGCGCTACCGCGGGCTCGACGGCAGGCTGCTCGCGCTGCCGCTCACCGGCCGCACGATCCCGCTCGTCGCCGACGAGTTCGCGGATCCCGCCTTCGGCACGGGCTGCGTCAAGCTGACGCCGGCGCACGACTTCAACGACTACGAGGTGGGGCAGCGCCGCGGGCTGCCGCTCCTCAACATCCTGACCGCCGACGCGAAGATCAACGACGAGGCGCCCGCCGCCTACCGAGGGCTCGACCGCTTCGAGGCGCGCAAGCGCGTCGTCGCCGACCTCGAGGCTGCGGGGCTCCTCGAGAAAGCCGAGCCGCACCGCCTCACGATCCCGCGCGGCGACCGCAGCGGCGCGGTGATCGAGCCCTGGCTCACGGACCAGTGGTACGTGCGGATCGCGCCGCTCGCCGGGCCCGCGATCCGTGCGGTCGAGGAAAGCCGCATCCGCTTCGTGCCGGAGAACTGGGACCGCACCTACTTCGAGTGGATGCGCAACATCAAGGACTGGTGCATCAGCCGGCAGCTCTGGTGGGGCCATCGCATCCCGGCCTGGTACGGCCCGGACGGGGCGATCTACGTCGGCGAAAGCGAGGCCGACGTGCGCAGCCGGCACGGCCTCGCCGGCTCGCTGCCGCTGCGGCAGGACGAGGACGTGCTGGACACCTGGTTCTCGTCGGGACTGTGGCCCATGACCACGCTCGGCTGGCCCGAGCGCACCCCGGAACTCGAGGCGTACTACCCGACCAGCGTGCTCGTCACCGGCTTCGACATCATCTTTTTCTGGGTCGCGCGCATGGTGATGCTCGGACTGCACTTCACCGGCGAGGTGCCGTTCCGCGAGGTGTACATTCACGGCCTGATCCGCGACCACGACGGCCAGAAGATGTCGAAATCCAAGGGCAACGTGCTCGACCCGCTCGACATCGTCGACGGCATCGGGCTCGAGGCGCTGGTCGCGAAGCGCACGGCCGGGCTGATGCAGCCGCAGCTCGCGCCCGCGATCGAGCGCGCGACCCGCAAGCAGTTCCCCCAGGGCATCGCGGCCTACGGCACGGATGCGCTGCGCTTCACCTTCGCCTCGCTCGCAACGCAGTCACGCGACCTGCGCTTCGACCTCGGGCGCGTCGAGGGCTACCGGAACTTCTGCAACAAGCTCTGGAACGCCGCGCGCTTCGTGCTGATGACGACCGAATCGCCCCTGCCGGCGGGCCCCGAGACGTTCTCGGCCCAGGACCGGTGGATACGTTCACGGCTCTCGGCGACGGTGCGCGCGGTCCGCGAAGGCTTTGCGTCGTATCGCTTCGACCAGTCCGCCCAGGCCCTCTACGAGTTCACCTGGTACGAGTTTTGCGACTGGTACCTGGAGTTCACGAAGCCGGTGCTGCAGTCGGAGGAAGCGCCGGATGCCGCCCGGCGCGGCACACGCCGCACGCTGCTCGGGACGCTGGAGACGCTGTTGCGGCTCCTGCACCCGTTGATGCCGTTCATCACCGAGGAAATCTGGCAGCGGGTGGCGCCGCGCGCAGGCGCGACCGGAGCTTCGATCATGATCCAGCCCTACCCGGAATCCGACGCGGCCGCGGTGGATCCGGCCGTGGAAGCGGATGCGCGGTGGACCATGGCTGTCATCCTCGGCCTGCGCGGAATCCGTGGCGAGTTCGACATCGCGCCGTCGCGCCAGGTCGCCATCCACGTCGAGAACGCCGGGGCGGCGGACCGCCAGCGATTCGAGGCCAGCGCGTCCGCGATCTGCCGCCTGGCCGGCGTCAGCGAGGTGCGCTGGCTGGAGCCCGGCGAGCGACCGCCCCAGTCGGCGACGGCCGCGGTCGGCGAGATGAAGCTGCACGTCCCGATGGCGGGCCTGATCGACGTCGAAGCGGAGCTTGCGCGGCTCGGCAAGCGCCGCGGCAAGGTCGAGCAGGAGCTCGCGCGCGCGAACGCGAAGCTCGGCAACGACAGTTTCGTCCGGAATGCGCCCGCTGAGGTGGTGACCCAGGAGCGGCAGCGCCTGGAGGGCTTCAAGCGTGAACTGGCGCAACTTGCCGAGCAGCACGAGCGGGTAGCCTCGCTGCGATGAATGCCCAGGCCCACATGAACGACTCGATCCGCGCGCCGCTCCTCGCGGCGCTCGCGAGCCTCAACCAGGTCCTGCTCGGCAAGGATCGCGAGGTGCGGCTCGCCCTCGCCTGCCTGCTCGCGCGCGGCCACCTCCTGATCGAGGACATCCCGGGCGTCGGCAAGACGACGCTCGCGCACGCGCTCGCGCGCGTCCTCGGCCTCTCGTACCAGCGCATCCAGTTCACGAGCGACCTCTTGCCGGCGGACGTCATCGGCATCTCGGTCTATGACCGCGCGAGCGGGCGCTTCAGGTTCAACCGCGGCCCGGTGTTCGCCCAGCTCGTGATGGCCGACGAAGTGAACCGCGCGACGCCCAAGGCGCAGAGCGCACTGCTCGAGGCCATGGAGGAGCGCCAGGTCACCGTGGACGGCGAGACCCATGAGCTGCCGGAGCCGTTCTTCATCGTCGCAACCCAGAATCCCTCGTTCCAGGTCGGCACGTTCCCGCTTCCCGAATCGCAGGTCGACCGCTTCCTGATGCGCATCGAGCTCGGCTACCCGGCCGCGGGCCACGAGCGCGCGCTGCTGCGCGGCCGCGACCGGCGCGACCTGCTCGCCGACCTGCCGGCCGTGCTGGATCCCACGGCGATCCCGGTGCTGCAGCAGCGCGCCGCGGAAGTGCATGCCAGTGATGCGCTGCTGGACTACGTGCAGGCCATCGCGCGCGCTTCGCGCGATGGCAGCCGCCACCAGGCCGGTCTCTCGCCGCGCGCGGTCATCGGCCTCCTGCGCGCGGCGCAGGCCTGGGCCTTCCTGCATGCCCATGCCGGCGTGCTTCCCGAGGACCTGCAGGCGGTCCTGCCTGCGGTCGTCGGTCATCGCCTGCGCCCGCGCGACGCGACGGATGCCCGCGGTCCCACCGAGGTTGCGGCCGCACTCATCAATTCGGTGCCGATCCCCTGAGGACAGGCCGCCACTCCGCCGCGTACTCCGCCAAGCGCGCGCTGCGCGCCTGGGTACGCGACTGGATCCGGCGGCGCCAGGGCCCTGACCGCGAAACGGTGACACTGCGGCGCGGCCGCATTTACATCCTGCCGACCGGGCTCGGTGTCGCCTTCGGGCTGATGCTGTTCGCGATGCTGCTCGGCTCGCTCAACTACGGGAACAACCTCGGCCTCGCGCTGACCTTCCTGCTGGCGGCGCTTGGTGTCGTCGCGATGCACGCCTGCCACCGCAACCTCGAGCAGCTCGTCGCGCGTCCGGCAGGCACCGAGCCGCCATTCGCGGGCCAGGACGCGCTGTTCCGCATTGCAATCGCCAATCCCGGCCGACTGCCGCGCCTCGACCTCGAAGCGGCCACGGCGGTCGCGGGTCCGCCGCTGCCCGTCGCAGCCGGGGGCGAAACGACATTCGAGCTGCGCGTGCCGACGCGCCGGCGCGGCAGCGTCCTGCTCGAGCGCGTCGAGATCGCGACGCGGTATCCCTGGGGCCTGTTCCGCGCCTGGGCCGTGCTGCATCCGGCGCAGTACTGTCTCGTCTACCCGCGGCCGCCCGCGGACGCGCCGCCGCCGCCTCCCCAGCCGGGCCCGGCCGGCGGCGGCAGCGTGCGGCGCGGTGACGACGACTTCGCGGGCCTGCGGGAGTACCACCCCGGCGACCCGCCTCGGCACATCGCCTGGAAGGCGTACGCGCGCTCCGACGAGCTGCTGGTGAAGGAATTCAGCGGCGACGCCGAGCCGACGCCCGTCTTCGACCTCGCCGATGCGCCGGGCGGCGACCTCGAGGCGCGCCTCGCCGTGATGGCGCGCTGGATCATCGACGCGCACTCGCGCGGGCTGGTGTTCGGGCTGCGCCTGCCCGGCGATGAGATTCCTCCGGCACCCGGTGATGCGCAGCGCGCGCGCTGCCTTGCCGCCATCGCGCGCTACGACGCGCCTGCCCCCGATGTCGCCTGAACGGGACGAGGGATTCCGGCGCCTCGCCTGGACGACGGCGGGGCTCGCGGCCGCGCTCGGCCCGCACCTGCTGCGACTCGAGCCCTGGGTCGCATTGTTCGTGCTGGCCGTCGCCGCCTGGCGCCTGGTGGCCGAGCGCCGGGGCTGGCGGCTGCCGTCCACGCTCCTGCGCAGCCTCGTCGCCGGCGCCGTCACGGTCGGCGTGTTCGTGACCTACGCCACGATCACCGGCCTCGACGGCGGCACGGCGCTGCTCGCGCTCATGTCGGCGCTGAAGCTGCTCGAGACCCGAAATGCCCGTGACCAGACCGTGCTCATCTTCATCGGCTGGTTCCTGTGCCTCGCCTCCTTCCTGTACGCACAGGACGCACTGACTGCGCTGTGGGTGTTCCCCACCGTGTGGCTGCTCGCCGCTGCGCTCCTGCGCGTGTCGCTGCGCGGAGGCGGCGGGTCGATGCTGCGGCCGTTCCGCACCACCGGCGCGATGCTCCTGAAGGCGGCGCCGGTCGCGCTGGTCCTGTTCCTCTTCTTCCCGCGCTTCGCGGGCAGCTTCTGGGGCGCGCCGTCGTCGGAACGCGCGCAGACAGGCCTCACCGAGGAAATGTCGCCGGGCGACATCTCCGACCTCACCCAGAACGACGTCGTGGCCTTCCGCGTTCGTTTCGCAGGCGCGCCGCCGCCGCCTCGCAAGCGCTACTGGCGGGCGCTGACGCTCACGGAGTTCGACGGCTACACCTGGCGCCGCGGCACGACCGGGCCGTACTTCCTGCCGGCGGTCAGCCACCTCGGCGCGCCGGTCGACTACACCGTGACGATGGAGCCGACCGCGCAGCAGATGCTGTTCGCACTTGACCTGCCGCAGAGCTGGACGTCCGGCCTCGCGACCCAGTCCTGGGACTTCAGCCTGCGCACGCGGCGGCCGATCAACACGGTGCTCCGCTACGACCTGCGCTCGTTCCCCGAGTACCGGGCGGGCGTCGACCTCGATGCCGGGCTCGGGCACTCGAGCCTGCAACTGCCGAGCAACCGCAACCCGCGCACGCTCGAGCTCGCGCGCCGCATGCGCGCGGAGGCCGGCAGCGACGCCGCCTTCATCCGCGCGGCGCTCGCCATGTTCCGCGAGCAGGAGTTCCGCTACACGCTGACGCCGCCGGGGCTCGCGAGGGACTCGGTGGACGACTTCCTGTTCAACACGCGCGAAGGATTCTGCGGCCATTTTGCCTCGGCATTCACGACGATGGTGCGCGCGGCGGGAATCCCCGCGCGCGTCGTCGCCGGTTACCAGGGCGGCGACTGGAACCCGATCGGGGGCTACCTCATCGTGCGCAATGCACATGCCCATGCCTGGTCGGAGGTCTGGCTGCCGGAACGCGGCTGGACGCGCATCGACCCGACCGCGGCCGTCGCACCGGAGCGCGTCGAGCGCGGATTCGAAGCCTCCTTCGCCGAGTCCGAGGCGCTCTCCGGAGGCCTCGGCCGCGGCTCCGACCTCTTCTGGCGGGCCGGGATGATCTGGGACAACCTGAACGCCGAGTGGAACGACTGGGTCGTGCAGTTCGACCGCGCGACGCAGGACGGCATCCTCGGCCAGCTCGGCTTCAAGGACCCGGACTGGCGCGCATTCGCGGCCGCGCTCGCCATCGGCCTCGCGGTCGCGGTCGGCATCCTCGCGCTGTGGCTGGCGCTCGAGCTGCGCCCGCGCGGGACCGATCCGGTGCTGGCCGCCTATCGCCGCTTCGAGCGTCGGCTCGCGCGGCGCGGGATCGAGCGGGCCGGTGGCGAGGCGCCGCGCGATTTCGCCAGGCGCGTGCGCCGGCTGCGCCCCGCCCTCGGGCTGCGAACGCTGGCGATCACGGAAACCTACCTGCGGCTGCGCTACGGGCCGGCGCCCGCCTCCGGCGACCTGCGGCTGCTGCGCGCGCTGGTCACCCGTTACCGGCCCTGACGCGGCCCGGCTAGACCTGCGCGGACTTCCACCGGCCGCGCGTGAACAGCCACAGCGTGAAGAGCCCGACTGCCGTCTCCGAGACGAACACACCCCAGAACACGCCCGAGTGCCGCCAGTCGAAAGCGACCGCGAGCAGCCACGACAGCGGGATCTGGATCATCCAGAAGAACACCACGTTGATCCAGGTGGGCGTGACCGTGTCGCCGGCGCCGTTGAAGGCCTGCACGGTGACCATCCACCAGCCGTAGACGAACAGCGAGTACGACAGGATCCTGAGCCACTCGGCGCCGATCGCGATGACGGCCGGCTCGTCCGTGAAGACGCCCATGAGCTCTCGCGGCAGCGCGAAGAACGCCACGGAAACGCCGAGCAGGTAAACCATGTTGTACGCGCCGATGCGCCACACCGAGGCCTCTGCGCGCTCCGGCTGGCTGGCGCCGAGGTTCTGGCCGACCAGCGTCGCGGCCGCGTTCGACATGCCCCAGGCGGGCATCATCGTGAACATCATGATGCGGATGGCGATCGTCGCGCCGGCGACCGCCGCGCTGCCGATGTCCGCGAGTATCCGCATCAGGAAGATCCACGAGGTCATCGCGACGATCATCTGGCCGATGCCGCCGAGCGAGGTGCGCACGATGTTCCAGAGGACCGTCGCCTGCCAGGCG
>Ga0157380_10000460_pt1 | contig 24851 bp, 21 predicted proteins | sample S35metaG_FD_119757 | JGI IMG/M metagenome (GOLD analysis project Ga0157380, IMG submission 119757) | Switchgrass rhizosphere microbial communities from Kellogg Biological Station, Michigan, USA - S3-5 metaG | ecosystem: Host-associated > Plants > Roots > Rhizosphere > Soil | place: USA...
ACAACACGCGGGAGGACATCGATGCTCTGGTCGCGGGGCTGCGTAAGGTAGCCGAGGTATTCCGATGAGGGCTTACGGGCTTACGGGCTACGGGCTTACGGGGGTCCGGCGACGCTCGCCGATCGCCCACAGGAAAGACGACGTGCGCATGAACAGCTGGCCTTCCGAGATCGCGACCGTGCTCAGGCAATACGGCGCGCAGTCGTTCAGTAATCGGTTCGATGACAGGATCTCGAACTTCGGACCGGCGCGGAACACCGTCGTCAATCCCTCTTCTTCCGTCGTCACGTAGATCTTGCCGTCTGCCAGAATCGGCGAGGCGCTGTAGGTTCCTGACGGCAAGCGCACCGGACCATAGACGATCGCCCCTGTATTGACGTCGAGCGCGTGCACGATGCCGTTGTCGCGCACGACATACAGGAGCCTTCCGTCGCTGACCGGCGTCGGCACATCGGGTCCCTGCGCGAACGTCCAGACGACGTGCGTCTTCGCCACGTCGCCGCTGCCGCCCGGCCTCATGGCCACCATCGGGTTGACGCGCGTCGGCGCGATGATCAGGTTGTTGACGATGGTCGGCGATGCGACGATGCGATAGGCGCCGTTGCGCTGCGGGTTGAGAACATCGGCGCGCCAGTATTCCTTGCCGGTGGCGGGATCGTGGCCGGACACCACATCGCCGCCGGTGATGATCAATTCCGCGCGGCCGTTCGCTTCGATCCACGCCGGCGTGATGTAGGCATCCGGCGATTCGTGCACGGCGGGATTCGGGCGCTCGACGCGCCAAATCGTCTTGCCGCTCATCTTGTCGATCTTCAGGATGTAGGACGGATCGTCCGTCTTCATGCCGTGGAGGACCGGCACGTACAGCGCATCACCTTTCAGCAGCGGCGTATTGGCGTACCCCCAGTTCAAGCCGAACCTGCCGTAGTCCGCCTGGATGTCGCGCTTCCAGATTTCCTTGCCGCCGAAGTCGAACGCCTTGAGGATGCCGAGGCCGGTCATCACCCACACGTACTTGCCGTCGGTCAGCGGCGACGGGGTCGACATATTCTGCTTGCGCTGCATGTTGTTCCCGGCGGCGAGCGGCCGCTTCCACAACACCGACTGCTTGTTGCGATCGATCGCCCATAGCTCGAGGTCGCCGGTGTTCGTTCCGGTCGCAACGTTGAGGAAGATCGTCTCGCCCCAGATGATCGGCGTCGAGCCGCTGTAGGCCGGCAATGGCAACTTCCACGAAATGCCCTTGGTCTGGATGTTGTCGCAGACCGTTGGGACGATTGGCCGGCCTTCGAAATTCGATCCGGCCGGACGCTGGCCGCGCTGCGATGCATCGGCATCCGCCGATGGTCCTCCTGTGCCGGCTGCTTCCGCCTCATCAGCCGAGGCAGCACACACCGCGCTCCAAGTGTCAGGGAGGTTCTTTTCCGCGCTCACGCCGTCGTGCGTCGGCCCGCGCCAGTGCGGCCAGTGCTGAGCCAGCCCAACGGTGGAGGCGGACAGCTTCAGGACAACGATCAGCGCGACGACGTTCTTCATAAGGCGAGTATTCCTAATCGGTGGATCGTTTGAACTCTTCGGCGGATCGTTTCAACTCTTCGGTGGATCGCCTCAACTCTGTGGCCTGAAGTACAACACCATTCCGGCTCCGGCGGCCGTTAACAAAAATCCGAGGTATAGCAGCGGACTAACCGAGGATTTCGGCGGGTGCATCAGCATCGTCGTCAGCACGTTCACGAGGGGCGCGAAACCGAACACGATTGGCATCACATAGGTCGGCGAGCCGCCGTTCCTGAACGCGAAGATGATGAAGACGGCGCCGATCGCGCCGAGGGCGCCGGCGACGGTCGCCGTCGTCGTTCCGGTCGCGTTGAAGTTGCGCATCTCGCCCTGGGACGAGAGCACGCCCACCGGCACCAGCACGCCAATCAGAAAGTACGCCGCGCCAACGCAGAGCAGCGCACGCATCGGGTTACCGAGCGCCAGTTGTCCGCGATGCAGCGAAGCCCCGTACATGCCCCAAGAGAGTGCTGCGCCAAAAGCCAGTGCGATCCACGACATGAATGACTCCTTTTAGAAGCTTCTCGTATACTTACGCGCGGTCGGCGTTGACGTGTCGTCGCTCGGCTGACCACAAGACACATGTCTACTCCGTCCGCGCGTAGTCTAACTCCCCTGCAGTGGCTGATCTGCGCCATTGCCGCCCTCGGCTTCGCCTTCGACATCTACGAAATCCTGATGGCCCCGCTCGTCGTCGGTCCGGCCATCGGCGAGCTGACCGGCTACAAGCCGGGCACGCCCGACTTCAACCACTGGGTCGGCATGTTCTTCTGGGTACCGGCGCTCGTCGGCGGCGCCTTCGGCCTCGTCGGCGGCTATCTCACCGATCGCTTCGGACGGCGGCGCGTGCTGGTGTGGTCGATCCTGATCTACGCCTTCTCCGCCGCAGCCGCGGGCTTCTCCACCAACATCTACATGCTGCTGGTGCTGCGCTCGACGACCTACATCGGCGTGTTCGTCGAGTTCGTCGCGGCGGTGGCGTGGATCGCGGAGATCTTCCCCGACGCGAAACAGCGGGAGAAGGCGCTCGGCTACACGCAGGCGTTCTCGTCGATCGGCGGCTTGATGGTGACGGGCGCGTATTACCTCGCTGTCACCTACGGCCCATCTTTCCCGGCGATCGCCGGGAGCCACGCGCCGTGGCGCTACACGCTGATCTCAGGAGTAATCCCGGCACTGCCGCTGATCCTGATCCGGCCGTTCCTGCCGGAGTCGCCGGCCTGGCAGCAGAAAAAGGCCTCCGGCACCTTGCGGCGGCCGTCGATCGCCGAGCTCTTCACCCCCGAACTGCGCAAGACCACCATCGTGACCACGCTGATGTTCGCGTTCGCCTACGGCGCCGCGTTCGGCGCGATCCAGCAGATGCCGCGCATCGTCCCCGGCATCGAAGAAGTGCGCGCGCTGCCGCAGCCCCAGATTCAGCAGACCGCGAGCCAGGTGCAGGCGTACCAGGAGTTTGGCGGCCTGGCCGGACGCTTCCTGCTCGCGATCCTCGCGCTCTGGATCGTGTCGAGGCGCCAGCTGATTCGAGTGTTTCAGATCCCCGGGCTGATCGTGATGCCGCTGGTCTTCTATTACGGACCCACGCACAGCCTCGAAATGACGAAGTGGGGCATGTTCCTGGCCGGCGTCTTTACCGTCGGGCAACTGAGTTTCTGGGGGAACTATTTGCCGCGCGTCTATCCCACGCACCTGCGGGGCACCGGTGAAGGATTTGCCGCGAATATCGGCGGCCGCATGCTGGGCACGGGCTTCGCCTTCGTGACGACGACGCTCACTAACTACGTGCCGGGCGCAACGCCACCGCTGCGCCTCGCAGTCGCCGCCACGATTGTCGGCACCTCTGTCTACGCTGCCGGCCTGATTTGCAGCTTCTTCCTCCCGGAGCCCAAGGGTGAGGATCTCCCGGAGTAGCTTCGTCGTTCTCGCGCTCGTCGCCAGCGGGCTGGCCGTCCGCGCGGAGCAATGGCCGCAGTTTCGTGGACCCGGTTCGACTGGAGTCGGTGAAGGCGCCAATCTGCCGGAGACGTGGAGCACAACCCAGAACGTGAGATGGAAGGCGACGATTCCAGGACAAGGGTGGTCGTCGCCGATCGCGTGGGGCGATCGAATCTTCGTAACGTCGGTGATTCCGGTCGGCGAGATCGAGGCTCCGAAACGCGGCCTGTATCTCCAAGGCGAACGACCCGCTCCGACGATCGAGCATCGCTACATGGTCTACGCGATCTCGTTCGCGACCGGGAAAGTCATCTGGCAGCGGCAATTGCATCGCGGCGTTCCTCGCGGAGCGCGACACCTGAAGAACACGTTCGCGTCGGAGACTCCGACCACCGACGGCACGCTCGTCTACGCGGCGTTCGGCAACGTCGGCATCTACGCCATGGACTTTGACGGCGCGCTGGTGTGGTCGAAATCACTGGACGCCGCCGCCACGCGCTATGGCTGGGGCACGGCATCGTCACCGGTGCTTCACGACGGACGCCTGTATTTCGTCAACGACAACGAGGACGCGTCGTGGCTGATGGCCGTCGACGCTGCGACCGGGAAGACGATCTGGCGCGTCGAGCGACCGAAGGAAACGAACTGGTCCACGCCGTACGTGTGGCGTCATGCGGGGCGGACGGAGATCGTGACGAACGGAACGAGCGCGATTCGGTCGTACGGTCTCGACGGCACCGCGTTGTGGCAGCTTGGTCCGTCTTCGACCCACGTCATCCCGACGCCGTTCGCCGCCGGCGACCTGTTGTATGTGTCCTCAGGTTACGTCGGTGATTCGAAGCGCCCGGTTTACGCTGTAAGGCCAGGCGCGAACGGGGACATCTCGCTGAAGCCGGGAGAAGCCTCCAGCGCGTCGATCGCATGGTCGCTGCCGCAAGGCGGCACCTACATCGAGTCGCCGATCGTCTTTGGCGACTATTTCTATACGCTGTTCGATCGCGGCTTCTTCACCTGCCACGACGCGAAGACTGGCAAGGAGATCTACACGAAGGTCCGCCTGGATCCGACTGCGAGCGGATTCAGCGCATCACCGTGGGCCTACAACAACAAGATCTTCGCGATGAGCGAAGACGGCACGACCTACGTGATTCAGGCCGGGCCTGACTTCAAGGTCGTCGGCCAGAACGTGCTCGATGAATTCACGATGGCATCGCCAGCCATCCACCGGAATAGTTTGCTGATTCGGACGGCGACGTCCCTGTATAAATTCGCGAACCCATGAGCCTGACGGCCGGCGCCCGCCTCGGCCCTTACGAAATCGTCTCGCCGCTCGGCGCGGGCGGGATGGGTGAGGTCTACCGGGCGAAGGACGGCCGGCTCAATCGCACCGTCGCGATCAAGATCCTGTCGGATGAATCGGCAGCCGATGCCGATCGCCGCGAGCGCTTCGAGCGCGAGGCCAAGGCGATCAGCGCTCTCGATCACCCCAACATCTGCGCCTTGTACGACGTCGGCGAGCACGAGGGGACGTACTTCCTCGTGATGCCGTGCCTCGAGGGCCAAACGCTCGCGGATCGAATTGCCAAAGGCGCGCTGCCACCTGACCAGGCGATCAGGTGCGCCATCGAGATCGCCACGGCGCTCGACGCCGCGCATCGCCACGGCATCATCCATCGCGATCTCAAGCCGGGCAACATCATGCTGACCAAGACCGGCGTGAAGTTGCTCGACTTCGGGCTCGCGAAGCTGAAGAAGGCGCCCGGCCCACTCGGCGATACGACGATGGTGAAGGGCACCGGCATCGGCACGTTGCTGGGCACGATGCCGTACATGGCGCCCGAACAGATCGAGGGCCGTGACGTCGATGCGCGCAGCGACATCTTCTCGCTCGGCGCGGTGATCTACGAAATGGTCACCGGTCAGCGCGCGTTCAAGGGCGAGTCTCCCGCGAGCGTGATCGGAGCAATCCTCAAGGACGAGCCCACGCCGATCACGACGCTGCAACCGCTCGCGCCCGCCGCCCTCGATCACGTCGTGACGACCTCTCTCGCGAAGGATCCCGATGAGCGATGGCAGTCCGCCGCCGACATCGCGCGTGAGTTGAAGTGGATTCAACAGGGACCAGGCGCAGCCGTGACTTCCGGACGGTCGCCCGCTCGACTGCCATGGATGGTCGCAGTGGCCACCACCACGCTGGCCTTGATTGCAGCAATCGCCTTGCCGTCGTGGCGCACGCCGGTTGCGAGCGGCGAAGCGATTCGGTTTCCCTTGTTGCCCCCGGATGGCGGAGCGTTCGTCGCCAGTCGCTCGTCGATCGGCGTCCTGGAAGCCAGCGTCTCGCCCGACGGAAAACAAGTGGTATTTGTCGCCACCGGCGCGAATCGGCGCGCGATGTTGTGGCTGAGGGCGCTGAAGGATCCGGTCCCGCGCGAGTTGCGAGACACCAGCGAGGCCGCCAATCCGTTCTGGTCACCAGACAGCAAACTGGTCGGCTTCTTCGCTGACGGTCGACTGAAAACGGTCGATGTGGGAAGCGGCGAAGTGCGCGATATCTGTCCTGCGGCGCGCGCGCCCAGGGGTGGCACATGGAATCGTGACGGCGTGATCGTCTTTGGCGGCGACTCCGGTACCGGCCTCTCGAAAGTGTCCGCGTCATCCGGCGTGGTCGGTGCGGCCACTGTGCAGGGGCAAGGCACCAATTCGCATCGCTGGCCATGGTTCCTGCCCGACGGCCGTCGTTTCCTTTACTACGCGCGCGGCGAGGAGCCACGAGGGATTTACGTCGGCTCACTCGACGGCGGCGAGCCGCGGCGAATTCTTGAAACGGTCTTCAGCGCCCAGTACGCGAACGGCTACCTCCTGACAGTGAAGAACGGGACACTGATCGGGTATCCGTTTGATGAGCGGTCGGCAACGATTACGGGTGATGCCGTGACGATCGCCGATCGGATCAGTGGATCGAGCACACAACTGGGGGCGTTCTCAGTATCCACCACCGGTGTGCTGGTCTATGCCGGCGCCGTTCACGAAGTCAGCCAGATGGCGTGGAGGACGCGCGACGGCCAGGAATCGGGCGCCGGCATTCAGGCGGGCAACATCGTGAACTTCCGGCTGTCGCCCGACGACCGGCAAGTCGCATTATCGCGCGTCGATCCGCTCACCAATACGTCGGACATCTGGATCGCGGATTTGGAGCGTGCTGCCGCGTCGACACGATTTACTTTGAACCCGATGAACGACATCTCACCCGTCTGGTCGCCGGACGGCGGGCGGGTGGCGTTTCGATCGGACCGCACCGGCGGCAATATCCTGTTCGGCAAGGCATTTGGCGCAGGCAGCGACGAGCACGCACTTAGTCGAGATGATGTGGCGAATCCGAGCGATTGGTCGCCTGACGGCCGCTATGTGATCTTTCATCAAGCCGTGGCCATCAACGGCCTCGATGTCGGCATGGCCGACCTGCAGAACGGCGGGACGCGGACGTTTCTCGCCACTACCCTGTTCGATGAATACGATGGCAGGGTGTCGCCGGATGGCCGTTGGATCGCGTACGTCTCGGAAGAATCAGGCGCGCCGGAAGTCTACGTCCAATCGTTCCCTCAAGCGGGCAGCAAATGGCTCGCCTCGGCAGGCGGCGGAACCGAACCTCGGTGGCGGCGTGATGGCCGCGAGCTCTTCTACCTCGCGCCGTCGCGGCATGTCATGTCCGTAGCGATGACCGCAGACAACTCAACACTTCGCCGTGGATCTCCCAAGGCGCTATTCCTGGCAGCGTCAACAACCTACGCAAACCCGTACCAGATGTCGATCGAACCCACCCGGGATGGAACGAAATTTCTGGTCAGAAGTGTCTCATCGACAGCAGCAGCTTCATCCTCAATCACGATCGTGTTGAATTGGCCGTCCGACCTCCATCAGCGTTAGGATCAGGAACCAGACAGGCCGATCCCTGATCTAGAACCGCATCTCCCACACGCCGCGGCCGTACGTCGACACGCGCAGGTAGCTGCCATCAGTCGGCATGTAAAGATCGGTCACGTTGACCATCGGCAGGCCGCTGCCAAACAAGCGCCAGTTCGCGCCGCCGTCGGTTGTTTCATATACGCCGATCCACGTCGCGGCATACACCGTATTGCCCGACGGATCGCGTGGGCTGACGATCAGCTTGTTGATCGGCACGTTCGGCAGGCGGTTGGCCACGCTGCCGCTCGCGGCGGCCCAGGTGTTGCCACCATCAGTCGACTTGATGACGCGCAGCGGCGGATTGGTCGGCGTGGTCTGACCGACCGGCGCTTCGTTGCTGATGTACATCGTGTTGTTGCTCGCATACGCGAGCGAGGAGTTGAAGCCGGGCCACCCGGCAACGAGCGCCGGCGTCGCGCCGGGCTCCGCAGGCACGGGCGCCACGAATGGCGGCGGCGTGATGATCTTCTTGAGCCACGTGGCGCCGCCATCAGCCGTGAAGAAGGCGTGACCGCCGTTGCCGAGCACGCCGAAATGATTGATGTCGTCGGGACTGACGCCAATCGGATGTATGCCCGCGCGCAGCTGGACGCGATTCGCCGTCTGCGACGCCGGCGGCGGCGGGTTCGGATTGAATGTCTCGAACACCTTCTGCCAATTCGCCGCACCGTTCGTCGTCCGGTACAGCTTGAACACCGTGCGATGGAAGAACGTCAGGCCCGCCGGATCGGCGGACGCTCTCGGCGCAGCCAGCGCGGTGCGGAAGTACGACAACTGGGTGTTGTTCATCTCGGGAATGCCGATCCAGCCCACTTCCCACTTGTTCTGCGTATTCGACGGATTACGGCGATTACGAATGATGAACGAGTAGTAAACGGACGCGAGGCTGACCAAATCGTCGGCCTGGCTCCACGCCACACCGAAACCATCGCCGCCGAACACCTGGTTGTAGGTGCCCGTCGGGCCGACGCGCCAGCGCGTGCCGTTGTCCTGCAATCCAATCAGCACATCGTCTTCGTGCTTCGGATTGCCCGTCAGCGCGTAAATCAGGTACGACGACATGCCGTCGTTCTTCTGGCTGCTGAAGGTGTTGCCACCGTCGTCGCTCGTGAACAGGCCCCCGTCTCCGCCAAAAAGCAGGATCGGGGCGCCGTTGATAGTTGCGATCGCCGCGGCGTGAAAGTCGGCGTGCACGTACGGCAATCCGAACTGCGCGAGCCAGTTCGACAGGAGGCGCCAGGTCGCGCCGCCGTCCGTCGACTTCGCCGAGCTGAGCTGACCGCCGATGTAGACGGTGTTGCGGTCGGGATCCGCGGGGTCCACGAACACCATGTGGTTGTAAGACGCCTGACCGGCCATGATGTTCATGTTCGGCTGATCGGCGTTCGGATTCACCGGCGTTTTCGTCGGCAAGCTCAGCGCGGTGAAGGTCAAGCCGCCGTTGATCGAGCGATAGAGGTCTTTCTGCGCGGCGCTGCCGACCGTTGCGGCAAACGCGTAGACAACGGTGTCACCAGGGTTGCCGACGGCCAGCGTGACGCGGCCAGCCGGAGCAACGCCACCGGCGGTCGCGTCGATCGTGAATGTCGCGAATTGATTCGTCGACCGGAGGAACAGGGCATTGACGCCCGACATCACGGCGGCGAGCCAGCCCGCGCTGGTCTGCTGGAGGTTCCAGTGCCCGCCACCGCCAATGACGCTGATATAGCTGGCGCCCCCATTTGTGGATCGGAACAGGCCCGCATTCGAGCCAACGAAGATCACGTCCTGCGCACCACTGGTATCGACCTTGACGTCGTAGATGATCGTGGACGTGCCGATCTTGAAGCCGGGCTCCCACGTTTCACCGCCATCGGTGGAACGATACATGAACCCGCCCACACCTGGATCGAAGGGATCGCCGGTCCCGAGGTAAAGCCTCTCGGGATCCTTGCCGAAGGCGACCTTGCCGCCTGAGGTGCTGACGATGTTGTCGCTCATCGGCTGCCAGTTCGGACTTGGATGCGAGAAGTTCGTGGTCTTCCACAGCCCGCCACTCGACTTCAACACGTAGACGATGTCCGGGTTGGTCGGATGCACGAGAAAATTGCGCACGCGTCCGGTATCGGACTCGTTGACGCGAAGGCCATTCTGGATCCAGTTGGACCGGTACGGCCCGACGTTGGTCCACGGGCCTCCGGCCGGAACCTTGATGCCGCCGCGGCCCGCGGGACCATAATCAGCCGCCTGTTGATTGGCGGCGTTCATCACCGCTTCCATGAACTCCGGCGTGAATTCGCCGCCGTACTGCTCCTTCATCGCCTCTTCGCGGCCGACCGGGTCGTCTTTGATCGACTCGTCAACCGACGTGGGCAGCGACTTGGGAACGTGGTTGCTGCGATAGCCGTCGTCTCGGGGAGCCTGTTGTTGCGCTTGCCCAATCACGCCAATGGACAACGCCGCAATCAGCGAGATGAAATATCTTTTTCGCATTCGAAAACCTCCAGGCGTCGAGGCGCCACTCGCCCTCAGCGGCAAAGTTCATTACTACTACCAATCTGCGAACATGAAGCTGGGCCGTGCACGTAAAAAAGTTCAGCCCGCCTCTGCAATCACGCTGTTTGCCGTTCGCGGTAAGCTTGGCGCGCATGCGCAAACAGTTCACGTTTGTCTGCGCGGCCGCGCTCGTAGTGGCCGCGCTGGAGTTTTCTGCCGCGGGGCAGACACGACCCGCGCTCTCGAATGCGGTCCGCGCTTATGTGTCGGTTGATGCGCCGCTCATTGCGCTGACGCACGCTCGCGTGATCGACGGCACGGGCGCGGCGCCGCGCGAAAATCAGACGCTGATCCTGAACAACGGCATCATCACGACAATCGGCGGCTCAGCAGGCACCGACGTTCCCGCCGGCGCGGAGACGATCGATCTCACGGGCAAGAGCGTGATTCCCGGCCTCGTGATGGTGCACGAGCATCTCTACTACCCAAACGGTCCCGGCGTGTATGGACAGCTCGGTGAATCCTTCTCGCGCCTTTATCTCTCGGGCGGCGTGACGACGATGAGGACGGGCGGCAACGTGAATGGGTTCATGGACTTGAACATGATGCGGCTCGTCGAGGCCGGCCAGAAGCCAGGACCCGCGATCGACGCGACCGCGCCCTACCTGAACGGCCCGAACACGTTCATCCAGATGCGCACGTTGAAAGGACCCGAAGACGCCCGGAGGCAAGTTCAGTACTGGACCGATGAAGGCGCAACGTCGCTCAAGACCTACATGCAGATCACGCGCGGCGAGCTGGCCGCGGCGATCAACGAGGCGCATCGACGCGGCATCAAGGTGACGGGGCACCTCTGTTCGGTCACCTACGCGGAGGCCGCGAACCTCGGCATCGATAATCTCGAGCACGGGTTTTTCGCATCGACGGATTTCGTCGCCGACAAGAAGCCGGACGAATGCCCGGGCCAAGGCGTCGGACAGAAAACGATCGCCGCGCTCGACGAGAACGGCGCGCCGTTCAAGAATCTGGTCAAGACGCTGATCGACAAGAACGTGGCGTTGACCTCGACCCTGACCGTGTTCGAGACGTTCACGCCGGGCCGGCCGAAGCCGCCCGGCCTGGAAGTGCTGACACCGCAGCTGCGCGAGCAGTTCGAGCAGAACTACGCGCGCACGTCGGCGAGCAAGGAGTCGATCTACACAACACTCTTCCCGAAAGGAATGGCGCTCGAGCGGGCCTTCGCGAAGGCGGGCGGCCTGCTGATCGCCGGCACGGATCCGACCGGCGGAGGCGGCGTCATCCCGGGATTCTCAAATCAGCGGCAGGTCGAGCTACTGGTCGATGCCGGCTTCACGCCGCTCGAGGCGATTCAGATCTCAACGATCAACGGCGCGAAGTATCTCGGCCGCGACAAAACGGTCGGTAGCATCGCGGTCATGAAACAGGCGGACCTGGTCGTGATCAACGGCAATCCCGCGGCGACGATCGGCGACATCCGCAAGGTGGAGACGGTGTTCAAGCAAGGGATTGGTTACGACCCGGCGAAATTGATCGCCTCGGTGCAAGGCAAAGCAGGGATTTGGTAGGTACGCAGGAATTGCGATCATCGGCAACGCTTTCGCCCTGCGCGTCTTCGCGAAAAAAGTTGTTGATTAAACCCGCCGACGATGGCAGCGTCGTCGTCAGAACGTGGTGCAACCATGCGAAATCAAAGCCTCATGGGAGGAGCGTGCCGAATGTCGGATCGTGAGCACGACGACTTGTTGACGACGGCGACCGAGCGTTTCGAACGACGTTTGGCTGAGGAATGCGGACAGTTGCGCACGGAGCTTGGCGGCTTGCGCATTGACACGGTGACGCAAGGCACTGAGATTCGCCTCGAGATGGCCAAACTCCGCCTCGATGTGTCGGAACAATTCGGCGCCGTCAAGCTCGACGCGGAGAGCAAGCATCGAGAGCTGCTCAAGTGGGCCCTCGTGTTCTGGGTAGGTCAAGCCGCTTCAGTCGCCGCTATCGTCAGCGCTTTCAACTAGGCGCCCTGCGACGGCGGTAAGATACTGCCGTGCGAGCCCAATTGCTCTTCACTCCTGCCGCTGTCGTTTTGAGCGTGTCGATGGGTGCCGCGTTCCAAGTGACGAAGGGAGCGACCGCGCTCGACAAGGCCAATCCCAACACCGCCGCGATCGCGAAGGGCGTCGATTACCTGAAGGTCGAAGTCCCGAAGTGGAAGGCCGAGCACCCGTGCTACTCGTGCCATAACAACGGTGATGCGACGCGCGCGCTGCTCGTTGCGGCATCGAAGGGCTTCGACATCGGCACGTCACTCGACGACACCCTCGCCTTCCTGAAACAGCCGTCCAAGTGGGATCAAAACAAGGCGCCGAGCGGCTTCGACGACAAGACCCTCGCGAAGATCCAGTTCGCGAGCGCGCTCGCCGTCGCCGAGCGTCACAGCAAGGCCGCATCCAGCGATCTCGAAGCCGCCGCCAAGCTGCTCGTCGCCGAGCAGCAGCCGGATGGATCGTGGCAGCTTGATTCATCGCAAAGCCTCGGCTCGCCGGCGACCTACGGCACGATCATCGCGACGTGGTCGGCGCGCTCGTCGCTCATTGCGTCCGGCATGCAGCCGGACAACTTCACGGTCGTCCAGGCCGACAAATGGATCCGCGGTCTGACGCCAGAGAACGTCCTCGATGCATCCGCAACGATCCTCGCGCTGGAGCTGTCGAGCGATGTGATGGCGGAAAACCTTCGCCGCAATTGCCTGAGCATCCTTCGCAACGGCCAGTCGCCCGCGGGCGGATGGGGACCCTACGTCACGGCGGCTCCGCAGGTGTTCGATACCGCGATGGCCGTGCTCGCGCTCAGCTCACTCGAAGCCGAGCCGCGCCTCGCGCGGTCGGCGTATCGCGCTGAGGAATTGCAGGAAGCGATTGCGAACGGCAAGAAGTACATCGTCTCGCAGCAGAAGGCTGACGGCAGTTGGCCCGAGACAACGCGCCCGGCGAATCAGGAAAGCTATGCGCAGCGAATATCCACCGCGGGCTGGGCGATGCTGGCGTTGCTAACGCCCTGAGGTCCTGGGACCTGGATCGTGGGACTCGGGCAAGACCCTAGACCCAAGACCTTACTTCACGTTGAACGGTATTAACGTCTTCTCCGGCTCCGCGCTCTTGTCCGTCCGATCGAACTGATCCACTTCAAACGCCCGGCCGATCCGGTTGCCGGCGAGGTCCTCCAGCATCGCGAACGCGACGAGATTGTGCTGCCCGGCCTTCCACGGTTCGCCGGGCGTAAACGACCATGTCAGCTCGCTTCCACCGACGATGACGGCGCCCTCGAGCGGTTTCCCCCCTGGCGCGAGCACACCAAGCGCGCGCAGCAGCAGTCCGTGATCGAGCGGCTCGGGAAAGGTCACGGTCAGCGGAGCACTCGTGCCGGCGGCCGGCGCGTCGATCGTCCATGACTGCGGATCGAGCGGCTTCTCGTCGGGTGGGCCAACCTTGAAGGTGCGGCGATACGGTTGTGTGAGGGGCAGCCCTTCGCCGTCGCGCCATTCGGCGTCGACGACCAGCGTGTACGACTGCCCCGCGGTGAGCGAGCGACCCATATCGGCAATCGGCGCGATGCCGCGCTTCTGGCGCCCCGGATCGAAGAACACGGTGTAGCGCGTACGATCGTCGTTCCAGAATTCCGCATCGAGCGGCAGGAACGGATCCTTCACTTCCCTGCCCGCTTGATCGACCAGGTGCACGAAATCAAGGCCGCCGCGGCTGCCCATCGACGCCGAGAAATGGATGTACATCCGCAGCTGGTTCTCCGGCACGACCTCCATCGTCGGAAAGACCTGCGTCACGGTCGTCCTCGGCGTCGTGTCCTTCGCGGGCAGCCCCACGGCGCTCGTGATCGCGGGCGCGCCGGGAGCGGTGAACGTCACCTGGTACTGCCGGCCGTGATCCAGCGGAAACATCGGCGTGAAGCGGACACGCCCGCCTTCGATCGAGTACTGGCCAACCATCGGCGCCTGATCGGCGCCGACCGATACTTTTAGGACGGCCGACCAGGCGTCCCGCGAATCCAGCGCCGCCAGTTCAGTCATCGCCGCAGCCGGGACGCCGACCACGTCAATCGTCGGGCGCGGCGTCTCGGTATTGAGGATGATGCGCGGCTCGACGCCGGCGGCGCCGCCGTCGCTGCCGCCGCTACGACAGGCCGCAAAGGAAAAGAGCGCGGCCAGGACGGCCGCGCTCTTGAGAAATGACGTCATTGTTCGCTTCGCAACGCCCATTCGACTTGGTGCGCGAACAATCGCGCACCTCGCTCAGGGCAGAGCGACGACGTCCAGGTTGAGGACGCCGGCGTCGGTGCGCGCAAGGATGATCGTGTTGTTCGCATCGAGCAGGTCGAGCTGCTCCACGCCCTTGAGCGACGCAATGCTCTCGTATCCGATGCCGCCCTTTTCGGTCGTCACGGGCTTGGTGATCCCTGCCGCGTCGCCGAAGTTCGCGGTCGGGATCTTCATCACGCCGCGGCTGTTGTTCGACATCAACAGGAATTCCTGCCCGTTCTTCTGGTACACGATCATGTCGAGCGGCCGATTGCGATTACCGAGCTCGGCGATCGTCGTGCCCATCACCTTTGCGCCCGACTTGAGGCTGTTGACGGGGAACTTCACGAGCGGCGTGCAGAGGTAACCGGCGATCAGGTTCGTTTCGCCCTTCACCTTGTACGGCACGAACGTGTAGACCGGCGAGCGTGTCTCGAACTGTCCGTGATTACCATGGAAAATCTCGACGCTCGCGCCGTTGTCGACGGTGTTGAACGGATAGCTGACCGAGCGCAGCTTCGACGAGAACTCCTCGTTCGAGAGTCCGGCGACGTAGAGGCGCCCGTCAACGAACGCCATGTCCGTGATCGACGACGTGCGCGCGTTGGTCTGCGCGCCGGGAACCGCGGCAGGCGCGTTCGGCAGCTCGACGCGGCTGTACTTGACGTCGCCGAAGGCGACGACTTCGATCTTGCCGGCGCCGTCGATGCGCAGCAATGCAGGCTGGGCGTTGGTGCCCTGGCCGCGCATCACCGATGCGAACGCATTGCGCGTCTTCGGGTGGACGGCGAGGTCGGTCACCGTGATCTCACGGACGTCGGTGCCGAGCAGCGCCGCAACCTTCTGATCGAATGCGGGGATCGCCTTGGCGCCAGGCGCGCCGCCGGTCGCGGCCTTGCCGAGATCGAGCGCGAAAATCGCCGCCGACTGTGTGTCTCCAGCGAACAGCACGCCATCAGGGCTGAACGCGAGCGGGCCGATCGTCTTGAAGGCGGGGTTCGTGCCGCTTGCCGCATCGGTCCGCTCCGCCGCTGGAACGCCCGACCACGACACCACCACCGTGAGGACCAACGCCGATTTGAGGAACAGGGATCGCATCAAGGGACTCCTTTGGCCGCCATCGCGCCGGAGCTCGCGAAAACGAAAGCGAGCCAAGGCCGATGCCGTTTACCGGGCCGGGCGAATAGTATCCTTGAATACGGGTCCCGATCGAGCGCGTTTACATGAAGCTCAGCTTTCTTCCCCTCCTCCAAATCCAGCGGGACCTGTACGCCATGCCCCGCGGCATGGAGCGCTTTCGCGAATACATCAAGACCATGACCGACCCGGAAACCGGCGACCTGGCGCTGCCGCTCGTGGCAATGAACCCGATGGGCAAGGACCACGTCCCGGCGCTCGTCGATGAATACATCGCGCTCGGGGCGGAACAAATCGCAGAACAGGCGATTGACGGCGTTCGTAGAGGCGGGTCCTTCTCGTCCGCCGAAGCGCATAGCGCGAAGGTAGAAGACGCGCTTGCGGATCGGGATTACAACGTCGCACTCGTCGTCTCCGACGATCTCAGGGGCGGGTGGACCAATCGCTGGACCAGCGAGTTCAGTCATCGCCTCGAGAGCGGCGCGTTCCTCAAGCGCGGATTCATCACCGCGCTTCTCTGGACCAGCGAGCCTGCCTCTCCGTCGCGCGTCCGCGACGCGGTGCTGACGTCGATCTATCGGGCGGAGTATCTGCAGACGCATCCGGTGCCGAAGACACTGCGCGGCATGCTCGAACAGGAAGGCTACGCGATGGCACGCGCGGGATGCACGACGCCGGCGCTCGAGGCTGACGATCTCGCCTACACGCGAACCATGATCGAGCCGCATCTCGACGCCCACGATCGAGCGACCGTGATGGCCTGCCTATTCGGCGATGCCGCGGCGAATGCGCTCGGGTATCCGCCGCAGGGACTCAGTGATCGCGCCGGGCTGGCGCTCGCGCTGGACGACGCGCGGACTTTTTCGCTGCCGTATTCTTCCTAGGTTTCGTTTTCGCCGCTTTCACTTTTTTCGCCTTCCCCGCCTTGAGCGGGCGCGAAGGCCGCTTCGTCACGGTCTTCGCGCGAGCCAAAGGGCCCAACTTCGCTTTCACGATCTCATAGGCGCGAACGATCAGCTTTTCCAGTTCGGCTGCGCCCAGCGTGTCGAACTGCTCCGGCGCCACCCACTTGTGCTGCGCCAGGTATGGCGCGGGGATGACGCCGTCGCGCTCCACCAAGTCCGCAAACGTCGCATCGTCGCACTTAAACGACAGCGCGACTTTCGGTGGCGCAACCGGCTCCGTGCAACAGACGCAGAACATCTTGCCGCCGACCTTGAAGACGAGATCCTTGCCCCACTGGATCTGCTCCGTCGCGTTTGGCAATGAGAGGCACAGCTTGCGGATGCTTTCGAGGGTCATCGGTCAGATCCTTCAACAGAAAACAGGAGGAACAGTTTACACTTCGGCCCATGCCAATCACGCTGACCGTCAACGGGCAAAACCGCACGCTTGACATCGATCCGGACACGCCGCTGCTCTGGGCGATCCGCGAGACGCTCGGCCTCACTGGCACCAAGTTCGGCTGCGGCATCGCCCAGTGCGGGGCGTGCACCGTGCACGTCAACGGCAAGGCCGAACGGTCGTGCACCATGCCGGTGTCGTCGGTTGATGGCGCCACCATCACCACCATCGAGGGCCTCGCGAGCGGCGGCGTCCTCTCGCACGTGCAGCAGACCTGGCTGGATACGCAGGTGCCTCAATGCGGCTATTGCCAGTCGGGAATGATCATGGCGGTGTCGGCGCTGCTGGCCGAGAAGCCGCACGCCACCGACGCTGATGTCGACGCGTCAATCACCAACATCTGCCGCTGCGGCACATTCGCGCGAATCCGCCGCGCCATTCAATCGCTGACGGCCACCAGCGAAGGGGGCGCGTAATGGGCAAATGGACACGGCGAGCCTTCATCGGCACCGGCGCCCTCGCCGGCGGCGGTTTCGTGCTCGGGGTCACCGGCGCGATCGTCGCGCCGAGCCGGCACAGCGTGCGCTCGGATGACGCCGAGTCCACGGGCGAGCTGAACACGTGGATCCTCGTGACGCCCGACAACATCGTGACGGTGCTCATTCCGCACTGCGAGATGGGCCAGGGCGCACAGACGGCGCTCGCGATGATGGCGGCGGAAGAAATGGATGCGGATTGGAATCTGGTCCGCATCAAGGAAGCGCCGGCCCTCGATGCCTACGCGAACGCGTACATCGGCCGCGCCTTCTTGAGTGTCCCCGGACCGCTCGAGCGCGGGTTCGACTACGGCACGTATCGGCTGGCCCGCCTCGCCGGCCTTCAGATCACCGGCGGATCATTGTCGGTGCGCAGCACCGGTCACTACGGCATGCGCGTCGGCGGCGCGGCCGCGCGCGCAATGATCGTCGCCGCCGCGGCAAAGCAATTCGGCGTCAGCGCCTCGGAATGCGCGGTTGCGAATTCGCGCGTCACGCATGCGGTGTCGGGAAAGTCCGCGACGTTCGGCGAGCTCGCGAAAGCAGCGGTGAAGGAATCGGTCCCGTCGCATCCAGCGCTGAAGGACCCGAACGCATACACGCTGCGCCGCACCGCGCAGCCACGCCGCGATCTGCGATCGAAAGTCGACGGCAGCGCGATCTACGGCGTCGATTTCACGACGGCCGGGATGCTCCATGCCGCTGTCGAGATCGCGCCGGTCTTCGGAGGAAAGCTCGTGTCAGTGGATACCGCTGCCGCCGAGAAGATGCCCGGCGTCAAGCGCGTCCTCAAGCTCGACGAGGCCGTCGCCGTCGTCGCCGACACCTACTGGCAGGCGCGCAAAGCGCTGGCGACGCTCGAGCCGCAGTTCGATGATGCCGGACACGGAGCGGTGTCGAGTGCGACGATATTCGATGCGTTCGACAAAGCGCTCGGCGCGCCTCCCGAGATGCCGTCCGGCGCGACGGTGGTGAAGGCTGACTACCGGGTGCCGTTCCTGCCGCATGCCACGATGGAGCCGATGGCGTGCACCGTGAAGGTCACCGGCGATCGCGCGGAGGTGTGGGCCGGCACGCAGGATCCGCTGAACTCGCGCAGCACGGCGGCGAAGGCCCTTGGCATCAGCGCCACTGCGGTGCAATACACGAACCTCGCGCTCGGCGGCGGCTTCGGTCGAAAGCTCCCCGGGTATCACGACTTCGTCGACATGACCGCGCGCATCGCCAAGGTGATGTCACCGGCGCCAGTGAAGTTGATCTGGAGCCGCGAGACCGACATGCAACACGGCTTCTACAGACCCGCGGCGATGGCCCGCTTTGCCGGCGCGCTGGACGCTGCCGGCGTGCCGCTGGCGGCGTCGTGCTTCTACGCGGGCGGCGGCGACGGCGAATCGACGTTCATGCCGTATGCAATCGCCGAGAAGAACGCGAAGGCACGCGAGGCCAAACACCACGTGCGCACTGGTCCCTGGCGATCGGTGCTCAATTCGCAGCATGGCTTCTTCAAGGAAGCGTTCATCGACGAGATGGCGCACGCCGCGAAGAAGGACCCGTTCGAATTCCGCCGCGATTTGATGACCGAGCATCCACGATTCAAGGCAGTGCTCGAAAAAGTCGCTGCCATGGCGAAGTGGGGATTGCCGCTGCCAAGGGGCGAGGGACGCGGCATTGCGATCACCGAGAGCTTTGGCTCGATCGTCGGCCAGGTCGCGCATGTCGCGGTATCGCCTGACGGCACGCTCAAGGTGAAGTCCATTTGTGCCGCGGTGGATTGCGGCGACGTCGTCAATACCGATACGGCGACGGCGCAGGTGGAAGGCGGCATCATGTTTGGCCTGGCCGCCGCCTGGCTCGGCGAAATCACGATTGCCGATGGCAGAGTTGCGCAAAGCAACTTCCACGACTTCAAGACGCTGATCCTTTCGGGAGCGCCACTGGTGCAGGTCCAGTTCATCCGCTCCGATGCGCACATCGGCGGCCTGGGCGAACCGGCCGTACCGCCGGTCGCCGCAGCCGTCACCAATGCGATTTTCGCGGCAACCGGGGTGCGTATCCGTAGCCTGCCCATCAAGAACGCATCGCTGCTGCCCGCGTAGTACGATGGGACATGGTTGCTCTCTTATTGTTGACCTTGCTTCAGGCAACACCGCCGGCGACGAAGCCGCCAACCACCACTCAGCCGCCCGCGGCACCTGCGGCGCCCGCGACACAGGCTCCCAAGCCACGTCCGGCAGGTGCCTCGACGACGACGGCGCTGCTGTTCGTTACTGACGGCAGCGGCCGGCCGATCGAGGACGTCACCGTCACGGTGACGGGTCCAATCGATCGTCAAGTGAAGAGCCCGTCGGGCGGCGCAACGCGCGTCGAAGGACTGCGCGCCGGAACCTATCGCGTGCGCTTCGCGCACGAGAAGTTCATCACCTTCGAAAAGGAACTCGTGTGGCGCGCCGGAACGGCGCAGCCCGAGTTGTCAGTCACGTTGAATGCGGCGCCCGTGGTCGCTGCGCCGCCGACGCCACCCGCGCCTGTCGCGGCACCCACGCCGGCGACGCCGAAGCTGCCACCGCCGGGCGCGGCGAAGACGGTGTCGCTGCCCGACTACATCGAGAAGAACTTCATCACCAACCGCGAGCCGCAAAAGGAAAACCTGATCGGCTGCAGCGGCGTCGGCCAGGCGTTGTTATGGCAGGTGCGCGATCCGTGGAACGGCCGCCAGCATGAATCCGCCGACGGCATGCTCTACGTGGTCGGCGGTGATGGCAGGTTGAAGCTTGGCGAGCGCGAGTTCACGGTCGCCGCGGGCGCCTTCGCCGTCGTGCCACGCGGCACGACCTACAGCCTCTCGCGCAGCGGCCGTAATCCGGTGATCGTCCTCGCGGTGCTGTCCGGCGCCCCCTGCGCGGTCAATTAGCCGCCGCCCCGTCGTCGCTCGAAATGTCAGCGAAGGCGGGTCTGATAAGCTGATCGTTTGAAACCGATGTCAGATGCAAATACGGCTGCGCCTGCCGTGCAGCCCTCGGACTTCATTCGCGAAATCGTCACCGCTGACGTCGCCGCCGGAAGAGACGGCGGCCGTGTCGTGACGCGGTTTCCGCCGGAGCCGAACGGCTACCTGCACATCGGCCACGCCAAGGCGATCTGCCTCGACTTCGGCGTCGCCAGCGAGTTCGGCGGCCACTGCAACCTCCGCTTCGACGACACCAATCCCGTCAAGGAAGACGTCGAGTACGTCGATTCCATCAAGGAAGACGTCCAGTGGCTCGGGTTCGAGTGGCATGAGCGCGAGTACTACGCATCGGATTACTACGAGCCGCTGTACCAATTCGCCGAGGACCTGATTCGCAAGGGCGTCGCCTATGTCGATTCGCTCTCGGCCGACGAGATTCGCCAGTATCGCGGCACGCTGACCGAGCCCGGTAAGGACTCGCCGTATCGCACGCGCGGCATCGACGAGAACCTCGATCTGTTCCGCCGCATGCGCGCCGCTGAATTTCCCGACGGCGCGCACGTCCTGCGCGCGAAGATCGACATGCGCTCGCCCAACATCACGATGCGCGATCCAGTGCTGTACCGCATTCGTCATGCCGATCATCACCGTACCGGCAGCGCGTGGTGCATTTATCCGATGTACGACTTCGCGCATCCGCTGTCGGACGCGATCGAAGGCGTGACGCACTCGTTCTGCACGCTCGAATACGTCGATCATCGGCCGCTCTACGACTGGGCGATCGAACACGCCGGCACTTCAGCGAGGCCGCGGCAGTACGAATTCGCGCGCCTCAACCTGAATTACACGGTCATGAGCAAGCGGAAGCTGTTGCAGCTCGTCGAGCAAAAGCACGTCATCGGCTGGGACGATCCGCGGATGCCGACGGTGTCGGGGCTGCGGCGGCGCGGCTATACGCCGGAATCGATCCGCGATTTCTGCGCGCGGGTCGGCGTCGCCAAGAAGGAAAACGTGATCGACGTCGGCCTGCTCGAGCACTGCGTGCGCGAGGACCTCAACCGCCGCGCACCGCGCGCGATGGCGGTACTCCGGCCGCTGAAGCTGGTGTTGACGAATTACCCGGAAGGCCAGTCGGAACAAATGGAGGTGGCCAACCATCCGGACCGGGCCTCTCTCGGCACCAGGCGCATCGAGTTCGGCCGCGAAGTGTTCATCGAGCGCGACGACTTCATGGAGGACCCGCCGAAGAAATTCTTCCGCCTGGCTCCAGGCCGCGAAGTGCGGCTCCGTAATGCCTATCTCGTCACCTGCACCGAGGTGATCAAGAACGCCGCCGGCGAGATCGTCGAGCTGCGCGGCACCTACGATCCGGCGACTCGAGGTGGTGACGCGCCCGATGGCCGCAAGGTCAAGGCGACGTTGCACTGGGTCTCGGCCGCCCACGCGGTCGATGCGGAGGTCCGGCTCTACGATCGACTGTTCACGTCAGAGGATCCCGAGGGCGCAGCCGCGAAGACCGGCGCCGACTTCACGTCGCTCGTCAACCAGCAGTCGCTCGAGGTATTGAAGGGCAGCAAGCTCGAGCCGTCGCTCGGCGCGGCGGAGTCCGGCTCTCGCTATCAATTCGAGCGGCAGGGATATTTTTGCGCCGATGCCGATTCGCGCGCCGGCGCGCCGGTATTCAATCGGACGGTGTCGTTGAAAGACAGCTGGACGAAGTCGAATACCTAATCTGAGCTCGACCCGACGAACCGATCGTCCTCTTCCGCAAACAGCACGTTGAAGCTGGTCAGCGATCCGTAACAGCCCGTGATGTACGATTGCAGCTTTACTTTCTGATCGTCGGGGAGCTCCGACGCGTTGAGCTGCTGCTCGAGCGTGCGCAGGCGATTACGCAGCATCACGACTTTGTGAAAGAACGACTCGATCGGCCAGCTCTTCTCCTGCACGCCAGGCTTGCCCGGCCGCAGCACCAGCTCACCGCCTCGCCACTTCTCGGCAGGCGCGACGGGAGTGAGTCCTGTCTCCTCTCGGATGATGCGACGGATCAGTAGTTCAAGATCAGCAGCGCCGGTGGTCTGTGACATGGAAGGGGCCTGTTGCTCGCGCTCGGTGACAAGCGGTAAGGGAATTGCCGGCACGGAACGCCCGGATCGGTGAGGCGCTGATGGTTTCGACGAACCAGATCGCGGACCGCCGCGATAGTTGTGTTCGCTCCGGCAGAAATCGCAGGTGACCCGCAGCGGCTGTGCCTGCGCATCGACGACGATCACAGTGTGAATGCGATCCTCGTGACACTGCCGGCAGTAGTCCTCAACGGATTGGCCGGCTCGATATTCACGAGGCATTGGAACCTTGATCTTAGCGCTCCCAAACTTCCAATGGGTTCCAGAAGTTCCAGGAGTTCCAGAAGTCGGGTACCACGGTTACCAAACCGTTTGGAACCCCCGGAACCTCTGGAACCCTTGGAACCTTTGAATTAGGCTTTTCATGCCAAAGATGCCGTATTCGATCCGCCAGGCAACGATCGCCGACATCCCTCATATCGTCCGGCATCGCGAGCTGATGTTCCGTGAGATGGGCATCCCGGCGGAGTTCGAGGACATGACGGCCGCGACGGAGTTGTGGCTGCGGCACGCGATTCCGTCGAAGACCTACCTGAGTTGGATCGCCGAGACCGGCAGCGGCGAAGTCGCGGGCGGCAGCGGATTGATCGTCATCCCATGGCCGCCAGGCCCGATGACGATGGACCCGCGATGCGGATTCGTGTTCAACGTCTACACCGCCGCAGCGCATCGCAAGCAGGGACTCGCCCGTCGACTGATGGAGGCGATTCACGACTACTGCCGGGGCGAAGGCATCGAGCGCGTCGTGCTCAACGCCAGCACGTTCGGCAAACCGCTCTACGACGCCATGGGCTACGTCGTCGCCGACGAGCCAATGATGCGCCTGCGGCTATGAGCGCGATACCGGTCCTCAAGAAACACAACATTGCGTTCACTGAGCACGAATACCGCTACGAGGAACGCGGCGGGACCGCGGTGTCGTCGCGCGAGCTCGGCATCGACGAACATTCGGTGATCAAGACGCTCGTGATGGAAGACGAGAACAAGAAGCCGCTGATCATACTGATGCACGGCGATCGAGAAGTGTCGACCAAGAACCTTGCGCGGCAGATCGGGGCGAAGACGGTCTCGCCGTGCGCGCCGGATGTGGCGCAGCGGCATACCGGTTATATGGTCGGCGGGACCTCGCCATTCGGCACGCGCAAGCCGCTGCCGGTCTTCATGGAAAAGACGATCGCGGACCTCAATCGCATCTACATCAACGGTGGACGACGGGGATTCCTGGTCGCGATGTCGCCGTCGGACCTGATGCGCGTATTGGCCCCGACGCTGGTCGATGCCGCGACCGCTCCGCCTGACTAGACAGGCACGATTACCGACGTACTGCGATTGGCGGATCGCCAAGCTGTGGCTGCTGAGAATCCTCGAAGGCGAACAACCGCGCTGATATAGGCTGGCGCCATGCGAACGATCCTTGCTCTCACCACCATCGTCGTGCTGTTGCTGGAAGTGCCATCCGGAGCGAGGCAACCGTCGTGGAAGATGAGCGCGACGGTGGCGGAAAGCTGCAGCTGCACGGTGTCGTGCCCCTGCAACTTCGGGGGCGAGCCGTCGCACATGCCCTGCGAAGGCAACCGCATCATCTCGATCGATTCCGGCAACTACGACGGCGTCGATCTCGCCGGCGTCCAGCTGATCGTCACGTTCAACATGCGCAACTGGTCGAAGATCTACGTCAGCGACAAGGTCAGCGATCAGCAGATGAAGGCCGTCGAAGCGATGTTGCCGCTCGCGTTCGCGGGATTCCATAAGGGCATGCTGTCGTTCACGAAGGCGCCGATCACGATGGAAGTGACGGAATCGCGCGTCAAATTCTCGGGACCCGAATCATCGGTCGACATGGAAGTGATGAAGGGCTTCAACGGCAAGGCCGTCAAGGTGATGAACCTGCCGAGCGCGGTGTTCCAGGACTACACCCAGTTCCGCTCGATCTCGCACACGCACACGAGTGCGACACATTCGTGGAGTCATAAAGGGACAAACGGCTTCACGTCAAAATGGGAAGCTGCAAGCAGTAAGTAATCCGTCCACGTGCGAGCCACGGAGGCACGGAGGCCCGGAGCCATAACCCATGAGGTTCTCCGTGGCTCCGAGCCTCCGTGGCCCGTACGTCATTCCGAACGCAATAGCGAAACTGGATCGAGTTTGCGAACGCGAAGCGCCGGTATCACGCTCGCCGCAACGGCGACGGTCACGAGTCCCTTCCCGGACGCGGCCGGTTCGGACGGGGCCGGTGCGGCGGCGGCGAGCGCGGCGGAAAGCGCGGCCTTGCTCCCCGCCTGGCCGGTGCCGAGCAGTGCTGCGACCGCGTCGATATCGAAGGCCGCGTAGATCTCGCGGAGCCGGGTGGACGAGCCCTGGTCGATCAGGTGGGCCCAGTCGTAGCCGGTCTGCATCTCCTCGGTTCCCGACAGCCGGTCACCGAGCGCGGCGACGAGCCGGCCCATGTCGACGGCGAAGGCGTGGGAGCCGGCGTCGGAGGCGTCGAGGGTCTTCTTGAA
>Ga0157380_10000461_pt1 | contig 24795 bp, 22 predicted proteins | sample S35metaG_FD_119757 | JGI IMG/M metagenome (GOLD analysis project Ga0157380, IMG submission 119757) | Switchgrass rhizosphere microbial communities from Kellogg Biological Station, Michigan, USA - S3-5 metaG | ecosystem: Host-associated > Plants > Roots > Rhizosphere > Soil | place: USA...
AACCTCGCCGAGGTCGAGGTCAGCGTCGAACAGGAGCTGCACGAGGGCTCGACCGCGATCATCCGCGCCACCTCGCTCTCGGGCGTCGCCAACCACTACGTCTCGATCAGCCCCGGCCCCAACAGCAACCCGTCCCTCGACGAAGGCGCGACCCTGGGGCTCGCCTCGACCACGACCCCGATCGACATCGACCAATTCATCAACACGTTCCCGACGCCGGTCCGTCGCGCCCTTGGCCAGTTCATTCAAGGCAATGCCACCTGGTATGCGGGCCGTGGAGAGGACGGCAACAGGTCGATCAAGTACTTCGGCGTCGGCCTCAACCGGGCGGGGGCCCTCTTCCGCGAACTGACCGCCGACGAACGGCTCTTCTCACGGTTCCTGGTCAGCTCGAGCAGGCTCGGCACGGCAGTATCCGAACGCAGCGAGGAGCTCTCCAGCGCGATCTCCAACGCCAGCACGGCATTTGGCGCGATCGCCGAGGAGAACGTTGCGCTGGGGCGCAGCCTCGCGCTCCTGCCTCCGACCTTCCGTCAGGCGAACACGACCTTCGTCAACCTGCGCGCGGCGCTCGATGACCTCGAACCGCTGATCGAAACCTCGAAGACCGCGACCAAGGACCTCGCGCCCTTCCTGCGCGAATTCCGCCCCGTGCTCTCGAAAGCCGTGCCCGTCTTCAAGAACCTGCGCCTCACGGTCGCGCGCCAGGGCTTCGCCAACGACGCAAACGAACTGCTGGCAGCGCTGCCCACTGTCCAGCAGCGGGCTTCCAGGACCTTCCCGCACGCCGAAGATGCGGCCGCGGCCTTCCAGCCGAACCTCAACTTCTTCCGCGCCTACGCGCCCGACCTCTTCAACGGCTTCGCCAAGCTCGGGCAGGTCACGGCGCCCTTCGACGGCAACGGCCACTACACCAGGGTCAGCTTCTCCGACCTCAACATCTTCAAATACGCCGGCAGCGGCGCAGCGCTGGAACCGATCTCTCCGAGCGAACAGTACGACGTCTTCGGCGGCTCGGCCCCGATCAACCGCCGTTGCCCGGGTGGGGCCAGCCAGCCCGCGGCCGACGGCTCCAGCCCCTTCGTCGAACCGCCCTTCTCCGGCTCCGGCGTCACCACCTCCGACTGCAACCCCGACGACGCGCCCCCAGGACCATGAGGAGAACGCTGGCCATAGGCGCGGTGGTGGCGGCAGTCGTCGTCGCGATCGTCCTGCTCGTCTCCGGAGGCCGCGGCGATGACGGCTACGTGGTGCGGGCGATCTTCGACAACGGCGGCTTCATGGTGAAGGGCGAGCAGGTCCGCGTGGCCGGCGCCAACGTCGGCAAGATCGAGTCGGTGGACGTCACGGTCCCCGGCGAGATCGACAGCTACGAGGGTGGCGAGCCACAGGCGGTGCCCGGCAAGGCGGTGATCGTGATGAATATCACCGACCCCGGCTTCCAGGACTTCCGCAGCGACGCCCGCTGTCACATCCGTCCCCAGTCGCTGATCGGCGAGAAGTTCGTCGACTGCCGGCCGACGTTGCCCCGCGCTCCGGGCTCGCCGCCAGCCCCGGCGCTGGAACAGATTCCCGACGATCAGCCGGGCGCTGGCCAGTACCTGCTGCCGCTGGAGAACAACAGCGCCAGCGTCGACCCGGATCTGATCAACAACATCAACAAACTTCCCTACGCCCAGCGCTTCCGCCTGATCTTCAACGAACTCGGTGCCGGGCTCGCGTCCCGCGGCTCCGACATCGAGGCGGCGGTGAAGCGGGCCAACCCGGTGCTGCGGGATGTCGATCGCTTGATCGGAACGCTGAACGCCCAGCGCGACCGGCTCACGCAGCTGGCGGCTGACTCCGAACAGATCCTCGAGCCGCTCTCGCGCGAGCGCGCCCACGTCGCCGGCTTCTTCTCCAACTCGGGGGCGGCCGCCGAAGCCAGCGCCGAACGTGGCGAGGACCTGGAAGCCTCGCTGCGAAAGTTCCCCGCCTTCCTGCGCGAGTTCCGCGCGACGATGTCCAGCCTCCAGGGCTTCTCCGATACCGCCACGCCGGTCTTCGCGGACCTGGGCAAGGCCGCACCTTCCTTCACCGAAGCCACGCGCTTGCTCACCCCGTTCTCGGCCGCCTCGACCGTGGCGCTGAAGTCGCTCGGGGCGACGGGTGAAATCGCCGGCCCGACGCTGCGGGCCGCCGACCCGATTGTGCGCAAGACGCGCGACCTGGCCCGCTCCGGCGCCAACCCGACGACGAAGCTGGCCGAATTCTTCGGCAGCGTCCGGGAAACGGGTGGCTGGAGCGCTCTCGTCGACCTGATCTACAACGGCACCGCGACGACCAACGGCTTCGACCAGTACGGCCACTTCCTGCGCAGCATCGTGACGCTGACGAACTGCATCCAATACGCAACGGCTCCCGAGAGCAGCTGCGTTGCCGACTTCACCGGCACCAGCGCGGGCACCTCCTCGATCGGCAGCGCCGGCCTAATCGACCTCCTCGAAGAACAGGAAGCGAGCAGAGCGGGGGGGACCCTCGCCCGGCCGGGGTCGCCCGGCGCCAGCCTCGCGCCCTCGGTGCCGACCGCGCCCTCCGGTCCCGGCCTCGGCGAAGGGCGCCAGCTTGGCTCCGCCCGCCCACTCCCAGCGCCCCGCCAGCGCGCCCTCCTCGACTACGCCCTCCGACGATGAGGAACCGCAGCGGCATACAGGGGGTGGCGAGCAGCCCGGTGATCGTCGGCGCGGTGACCGTGCTGGTCGTGATCGTCGCCGTCTTCCTCGCCTACAACGCCAACAACGGCCTCCCCTTCGTCTCCACCTACAACCTCACCGCGCGTGTGCCCAACGCCAACGCCCTGGTCAAGGGCAACGAGGTGCGGATCGGCGGCGCCCGGGTCGGGGTGGTCAAGAAGGTGGTTCCGGTGCAGACGGGCGACGGCGGGGTCGCGGCCGACCTCAGCCTCAGCCTTGACAAGAGCGTGCAGCCGCTGCCGGCCAACTCGACGATGATCATCCGGCCCAAATCGCCGCTCGGGCTCAAGTACCTGCAAATCGTGCCGGGGGACTCCTCCGAAGGCTTTGCTGCCGGGGAAACGATCCCGCTCTCGGCAGCGCGTCCCGAACCGGTCGACATCGACCAGTTCTTCGACATGTTCGACGAGAAGACGAGGACCTCGATTCAACGCGGCCTGGCCGGCTTCGGCAACGCCTTCGCCGGCCGCGGGCCTCAGCTCAACGCCTTCTTCGCCGTCCTGCGCCAGGCGGTCGAAAGCGGCCAGCCGGCGCTGGCCAACCTCGTCGCTCCGAGCACCAACTTCGGCGGCTTCTGGCGCGCGCTGGAGAACCTCTCGGCCACGGTGGCGCCGGTGGCGGCGGAGCAGGCGAGCATGTTCGTCGCCCTCGACCGCACCTTCGCCGCTTTCGCCCGTGTCTCCCGCCCCTACATCCAGGAAACGATCTCCAAGGGCCCGGAGACGCTCGACACCGCCACCGAAGACCTGCCGGCCCTGCGGCCCTTCCTTCGTGACTCAGAGCGCTTCTTCGCCGCGCTGAAGCCAGGCGCCAAGGCTCTCGCCGAAACCTCGCCGACGATCGCGGCGGCGCTGCGGGCCGGCATCCCGGCGCTCAACGAATCGCCGAAGCTCAACGCCCAGCTGCCGCCCACCGCCGACGCGCTGCTCGCCTTCCAGGAATCCCCCGGCGTCTTCAACGGACTCGACCTGCTGATCGACACCAACGACATACTCGGCCCGGCGATTCGGTTCATCGGCCCGGCCCAGACCACCTGCAACTACCTGACGATCGCCTTCCGCAACCTCGCCAACGCCTCCAGCGAAGGGAACCCGCTGGGCGGCTGGATCAACGCGATCGCCTTCGAGGCACCCGAAGGGCCGAACTCCGAGGCCGGCCCGGCTTCGGCGCCGGCCAACGGTGGCGGCCCGAACAACAAGAACCACCTCCACTCCAACCCCTACCCGAACACGGCTTCCCCCGGGCAGCCAAAAGAGTGCGAGGCGGGCAACGAGCAATACGAAGCGGGCAAGACGAGGATCGGCAACACGCCGCGCAACGACGGCATCAAGACGTCGGGCCAGACCAAAAGACAGCTGGGTGAAGGCTGATGGGACGCCTGCCGGAGCGAGATACGAGGGCGGGGGCGACGAACAGTCGCTTCAAGTGGCGTCCCAGCAACGCGATGATCGCGGTCGTCTTCCTGCTCATCTTCACGATCGGGCCCTACCTGGCCTTCACCGGTCACGTGCCCTTCACCAGCTACGGCTACGAGTTGAAGGCAACCTTCTCGAACGGGGTCAACATCGCGACCAACTCGCCGGTGCGGATCGCCGGCGTCGACGTCGGCCGGGTGATCGCGGTCGAGCGGGACGGCGACGCGACCACCGTCACCTTCACCGTCGAAGACAAAGGCCGGCCGATCCACGACGACGCCTTCGCCGCGATCCGGCCGCGGATCTTCCTCGAGGGCAACTTCTTCGTCGACGTCGCGCCCGGCAGCCCGAGCGCGCCCGAGCTCTCCAGCGGCGAGACGATCGGGGTCAGCCATACCTCCACCTGGGTCCAGATCGACGAGGTCCTGACCGCCCTGCAGGCCCCTGTGCGCGCCGACCTCAGCCGCTTGCTCCAGGGCTACGGCACGGCGCTCACGCATGAGCCGACAGCGGCCGAAGACTCGACCCAACTCCCCGAGGTGAGGGGCAAGACCGGCGCCGAGGCCCTCAACGGCGTCCTGCGCTACGGCGGCGACGCCGGCCGCTACAGCGCCCAGGTCACCAACGCCCTGCTCGGCACAGAGCCGGGTGACCTCTCCCGCTTGGTCGCGGGAGCCGGCCGTGCCTTCGGCGCCCTTGCCCGCAACGAGGAGGACCTCAAGGGCCTGATCGTCAACTTCGACGTCTTCACCGGCGCCCTCGCGGCCCAGTCGACCAATCTCACCGCCACGGTCCAGCGCCTGGCGCCCTTCCTGGACGAGTTCCACGGCTCCCTGGTCAGTCTCAACAAGACCCTGCCGCCGCTGCGCGCCTGGGCAATCGAGATGACGCCGGCCGTCGCCGAGCTGCCCGGGTGGATCGCCGCCGGACGCCCCTGGATCGAACAGGCCCGACCGCTCCTCTCGGGCAAGGAGGGCGGCGGCATCGCGAGGCTGCTTCGCGAAGCGACCCCGGGCTTCGCCGGCGCGGCCCAGGCGGGCAAGGCGATAGCGCTGCCCCAGCTCAACCGGATCAGCCTCTGCACGACCAGGGTCCTGGTGCCGACCGGCAACCAGACGATCAACGACCAGTTCAGCACCGGCGGGCCCAACTATCGCGAGTTCCTCTACACGCTGGTCAACTTCTCCGGCTGGGGGCAGACCTTCGACGGCAACGGTCCGTTCGTACGCATTCAGCCCGGTGGCGGGAACGTGCTCGCGGAAGCGGCCGCTCCCACCGGGAACCTCCTCACCGACAAACAGCTCTTCGCCAACACGATCGTCGCGCCGAGCGGTACCCAACCCCAGCTGGCGGGCCGACCGCCGAAGAAGCCCGACGTGCGTTGCGACAGCAATCCCGTCCCCGACGTAAACGGCCCGCTCGGCCAGGTCGGCGCGCCTACCCCCGCGGCGGTGAACCCATGAGCCGCTGGTCGCATTTCCGCTCCTCTCTCTCCCGCCAGTCCCGAGGGCGCAGCAAGGACACGATCGCGATCGCCATCCTCGCCGCGGTGGCGATCGTGATGACGCTCTGGATCTTCACTCAGCAGAAAGCCTCGCTGCCCTCCTGGGTCCCCTTCGTCGGCGAAGAGTTCGTCCAGGTGACTGGGGAGTTCACCACCGCCCAGGCAGTGACCCCGGGCCAGGGACAGGCCGTCGACATCGCCGGCGTCCAGATCGGCAAGGTCACCTCGGTCGATCTCGAAGACGGCCACGCCGTGGTCGGGATGGACATCGAGCCCCAGTACCTGGAACTGATCCACCCCGACGCGACCCTGCTGCTGCGGCCGAAAACCAACCTCAACGACATGATCGTCGAGGTCGACCCGGGGAAGGCCCCGGGCCAGATCGAGGACGGCCACAACTTCCCCCTCTCCCGTACCGAACCCAACGTCAACCTCGACGCCTTCCTCGCCACGCTGGACGCCGACACCCGCCAGTACATCCAGCTCCTCGTCGCCGGAGGCGCGCAGGGAATCGGCGGCCGCGGCCGCCAGCTCTCCGGCGCTCTCCGGCGCTTCCAGCCTTTCGTCCACTACACCGCCGACCTCAACCGGGCGGTCTCCCAGCGGCGCGTCGCCATCGCCCGCGCGATCCACGGCTTCAGCCTTTTGACGACCGAACTGGGCCGTCACGACCGTGAGCTCGAACGCTTCGTCAGCTCCTCCAAGGATGCGCTCGGCAACTTCGCCAACCAGCAGCGATCGATCCAGGAGACGCTGGTGGAGCTCCCGTCCACCCTCAGCACGGCGGAGGCCGCCTTCTCCAGCGTCAACCGGTTCTCCAACGTTGCCCGCCCGGCCCTGCTCGACCTGATCCCGCAGGCGCAGGCACTGGGGCCGGCGCTGAGGGCCAACGAGCGGCTCTTCGAGCAGACGACCGGGCCGATCCGCGACCAGATCCGTCCCTTCACCCGCGAAATCCGCCCGGTCCTCACACACGCAAAGCAGGGCTCCGCCGACCTCAACAAGTCCGTGCGCGGCTTCGGCAAGTCCCTCGAAGGCTTCAACGGCTTCCTCAACGAACTCGCCTTCAAGCCGAAGGACTCCCGGCAGAGCTACCTCTTCTACCTCCCCTGGCTCAACCACAACTTCAACGCGACCTTCAACCTCGACGACCCCGCCGGGCCGATCCAGCGCGGCATGATCTTGATCTCCTGCAACGGGACGGATCTCGCTTACGGGACAGTCGAGGGCATCCCTGGGGCGGTTCCCTCGAAGATATACCTGAAGACGATCCTCGAAGGTGCGCGAGTGCCACGAAAGGGCGAACTGCCACCGATCGCCGCAGATCCCCAGGAACCCACCCGAACCTGCGGTCCCGGAACCGAATGAGCAAGCGCGCCCCCAGCACGACCCAGCTCCTCGTCATCGCCGGCTTCGCGCTGTCGTGCTTCGGCATCCTGCTCTTCCTCTGGATCACCTTCGGCGGCCCGACCCCGTTCAAGGCCAAGACCTACGAGGTCCAGATCCCCTTCAAGGAGGCGACCCAGCTCGCCCAGCAGTCCGACGTGCGCATCTCCGGGGTCTCGGTCGGCAAGGTGCAGGACATCGTCCTCTCCCCCGATGGCAAGCAGGCGCTGGCCAAGGTCTCCCTCCAGGACAAGTACGGTCCGATCCCGCGCGACACGCGGGCGATCCTGCGCACCAAGACGCTGCTCGCCGAGACCTACATCGAGCTCACCCCCGGCAACCGCGATGGGCCGCCGCTGCCCGACGGCGGCACCCTGGCGCCGGCGCAGGTAGCCGAATCCGTGCAGCTCGACGAGATCTTCCGCACCTTCGACCCCCAGACGCGGGCGGCCTTCCAGACCTGGCAGCAGGAAGCCGCGGTCGCGATCGAGGGCCGCGGCCAGGACCTCTCCTACGCCTTCGGCGAACTCGAACCGACCTTCACCCAGGTCGACCGCATCTTCCGTGTTCTCGACAGCCAGCGCCTCGCCGTCAACCGCCTCTTCCGCAACGGCGCGATCTCGCTCGAGGCGCTGCGCGGGCGCCAGGGCGAGCTGGCCGGACTGATCCGAAACTCGAACGCCGTGTTCACCACCGCCGCGGCGCGCGACCGCGACATCGAAGCTCTCTTCCGCGCCTTCCCCACCTTCCAGGACGAGTCCAGGCTCACCCTGGACAGGTTCAAAGCCTTCGCCATCGAGGCCGACCCGGTGATGCGCCAACTCGTCCCCGTTGCCGAAGAGCTCTCGCCGACCCTCGTCGCCTTCTCCAGGCTGGCGCCGCAGGCGAAGGGCTTCTTCCAGGGCCTGCGGCCGGTCATAGCGAAGGCGCCGAGCGGCTTCCCCGCCCTGCGCAAGCTCTTCCGCGACGAGTTCCCGCCGCTGCTCCGCGCCGTCGACCCGTTCCTGCGCAACCTCAACCCGATCCTCACCGGCCTCGGCCTCTACAAGCACGAGCTGACCGCGGTGATGGGCAACGTCGCCGCGATGACGAACGCCACGCTGACCGCCGAAAACGCGAAGGGCGAACACATCCACTACGTCCGCGCGATGGGCCCGTTCAGCCCGGAGTCGCTGGCGACCTTCCCCAACCGGCTCACGTCCAACCGCGCCAGCGCCTACAGCCAGCCGCTCTCCATGAAGTCGCTTGCCTCGGGACTGCTGAGCTTCGAGACTCGCCAGTGCGGCTCGGGCGTAACCGCGACGCTCAATCCCGAAACGCCCAGCAATGAAGTCTTCCAAGCGCGGGTGAAAAGGAACAGGGCAACTCCCGAAACGCCCGAACAGGTCCTCAAAGCCGCGGAAAGCTTCTTCGCTCGCCTGAAGAAGTACGCCTACGGCGAACAGACCGACTCGACGGCCGTTCCCACTCCCACTTGCGTCCAGCAGGGCCCGTTCGCTCCGGTTGGCAAAGCGGGTGCGGCGACGACTTACCAGCATTTCTTCGAACAGGAATAGCTCGCGCTCCGGCGCGGCGGTCCTGTCGCGGATTTGGTGCCACCACCCCTGCGGTAGCTAAAGCTTCCTCGGGGTGGTCCCCCAAATCCACGCCACCCCGCCGCGAGGAACGTTCGCTTTTTAGCTGGTTCTCCTTGGACGTATTAAGTTCCGCAAACCGCGGCATTGAGCCTGTCGCATGCCCGCAGCTCAGCTACGTTGAGCGCCCTTGGTTCTGACGCCGATCAGAGTCGGACACTAGATAGATGGCTTCCGCTCCTACAGCCCACGTTCCGCCGCAGAACATCGAGGCGGAGGAATCGGTGTTGGGGGCGATGCTGGTTGCCGAGCCGACGCTGACGCGGGTAATCGACGAGGTGAAGCTGAACGCCGGCGACTTCTACCTGGAGAAGCACGCGGCGATCTTCACCGCCGTCCACGACCTCTACGCGGCCTCCAAGCCGGTCGACGAGCTCAGCGTCACCGAGGCGTTGACCCAGCGCAACCAGATCGAGGAGGCGGGGGGCAAGCATTACGTGTCGGAGCTGGCGGCCAAGGTCCCCGCCGCCGGCAACGCCAAGCACTACGCCGAGATCGTCCAGCAGAACTCGCTGCTGCGCCGCCTGCTCGGCGCCGGCCAGCAGATCCAGGGTTGGGTACACGAGCGCGACGGCGAACCGCGCGAGCTCTCCGAGCGGGCCGAGAAGCTGCTCTTCGACGTTGCCCACAAAGAGCAGGCGAGCGACTTCAAGCTGCTCTCGGAGATCCTCCACGACGAGGTCGACCGCCTCGAGAAGCTCTCCACCGGCGAGCTGGAGCTGACCGGCACCCCCTCCGGCTTCCGCGACATCGACGCGATCACGGGGGGGTTCCAGCCCGGCAACCTGATCATCGTCGCGGCACGGCCGGCCATGGGGAAGAGCGCGATCGTCGCCAACATCGCCGAAAACGTGGCCGTCAAGCGCAACCTGCCGGTCGCCTTCTTCTCGCTGGAGATGTCGGAGGTTGAGCTGGCGCAGCGCTTCATCGCCTGCCGCGCGCGGATCTCCGGTGACAAGCTGCGCAAGGGGCAGGTCTCCCAGAAGGACTGGCCGAAGGTGGTCCGCGCCTGCAACGAGCTGGAGGAGGCGCCGCTGTGGTTCGACGACTCCTCCGACCTCGGGGTCCTCGACCTGCGGGCGAAGGCCCGCCGCCTGCACGCCCAAGAGCAGGACAAGGGCGGGCTGGGGCTGATCATCGTCGACTACCTGCAGCTGATGCGCTCCGACGACCCGCGCGCCAACCGGGTCGAGCAGGTGGGGCAGATGAGCCGTGGCCTGAAGATCCTCGCTCGCGAGCTGGAGGTCCCGGTGCTGGCGATCTCTCAGCTTTCGCGCGCTCCCGAGCAGCGCCATCCACCAAAGCCGATGCTCTCCGACCTGCGCGAATCGGGGAACCTGGAGCAGGATGCCGACGTCGTCGCCTTCCTCTTTCGCGAGGACTACTACCGCGATCCCGACGAAGAGCCGGACGGCCTTGCCGACCTGATCATCGCCAAGCATAGGAACGGGCCAATCGGCACGCCGAAGCTCGTCTTCCTCGATCGCTTCCCGAAGTTCGCTGACTTTGCCGGTCAGGAGCAGCCGATCGAGCAGCCAGCGGGAGAAGGGCCGCCGTTGGAGGACGCCGCAGCCATGGGGCCTGAGTTCTGATGCCCGCGATCGCGCGCAGCGAACCCTTCCGCGAACAGGCCTGTTCCCTCGGGGTCTGCGACGGCTCCGGCTGGATCCTTGGCCCCGAAGACGTGGCCCGCGAATGCGAGTGCAGGGCGCAGCGGCTCAAGCGTGGACGGAACAAGGGTGTGGCCTCGGTGATACCTCCCCGCTACCGGGGAGTCTCCTTCGACCGGCCACCGGTCTCCGACATGGCGCACGATCTCGAGACCAAGGCAGCGATCACAGAGGTCCGCCGCTTTGTCGACGAGCTCGACGAGCGCCTCGATGCTGGCCGCGGTCTTTGGCTCTTCGGCGACACCGGCACCGGCAAGACCACGCTGGCAATGCTGGTCTCCAAGGCGGCGCTCGCGGGTGGCCGCTCCGTCGCGATCTACTCCCTGCCCAAGCTGCTCGCCAGGATCCGCCGCACCTACGATTCCGAACCCGGTGGCGATTCGTACCTTGCCTTCTTCGAGCGCCTCACCTCCGTAGATCTCCTCCACATCGACGATCTCGGGGCAGAGAAGCGCAGCGACTGGGTGTTGGAGCAGCTCTATGCCCTGATCAACGAGCGCTACGAGGCGCGGCGCTCGGTGCTGGTCACGACCAACCTCCCCCACGAGGAGCTGGAGGAGCAGATCGGCGGCAGGACCGTCTCCCGGCTGAGCCAGATTTGCGACGAAGTCCCCCTCTTCGGGAACGATCGTCGCTACGGGACGGTCGCGTAGCCGGCCGACGCGCCACAATGCTCCGGCGATGCCAGGGCTAGTCATTGTTGGTGCCCAGTGGGGCGACGAGGGTAAGGGCAAGGTCACCGACCTGCTTGCCGAGCGTGCCGATGCGATCGTGCGCTTCCAGGGCGGCAACAACGCCGGCCACACGATCGTCCGCGACGGCGAGGAGTTCAAGTTCCACCTGATCCCCTCCGGGATCCTCTATCCCGACAAGACCTGCGTGATCGGCAACGGCGTCGTCCTCGACCCCCGCATCCTGCTCGGCGAGATCGACGGCCTCCGTCGCCGCGGCGTTGACATGAGCAACCTGAAGATCTCCGCCAACGCCCACCTGATCATGCCCTACCACGTGCTGCTCGACACGGCAGGGGAGGTGAAGCTGGGCAAGCTCTCGCTCGGCACCACCCGCCGTGGCATCGGCCCCTGCTACGCGGACAAGGCCCTGCGCCTGGGGATCCGCGTCCAGGACCTGCTCGACGAGAAGATCCTCCGCACCAAGATCCGAGTCGCGCTGGAGCCCAAGCAGCAGGCTCTGCGGGAACTCGGCGTGCAGCGCCGCAAGCTGCGCAAGGAGGCGGGCGAGGGCGATCGCGAGGCGGCGGAGCAGGCGATCGAGGACGCGCCGGACCCTCGCCTCGACCTGCACACGATGACCGAGGAGCACGTTAGCTTCGGCCACCGCCTCGAGCCTCACATCGCCGACACCTCCCGGCTCTGCTGGGACGTGCTCGATGCCGGCCGCACGGTGATCTTCGAGGGGGCGCAGGCGACCCTGCTCGACCTCGACCACGGCACCTATCCCTTCGTCACCTCCTCCAACCCGATCGCCGGCGCGGCCACGATCGGCGCCGGCATCGGGCCGGCCGACATCGACGAGGTCTGGGGGGTCGCGAAGGCCTACGCGACCCGGGTTGGCGCGGGCCCCTTCCCGACCGAGCTCGAGGACGACCAAGGGCGCCACATGTTGGAACGAGGCCATGAGTACGGCACGACGACGGGACGGGAGCGGCGCTGCGGATGGATTGACCTGGTCGCCCTGCGCTACGCCGTGCGGCTGAACCGGATGACCTCGCTAGCGATCACCAAGCTCGACGTGCTCAGCGGGATCGGCCCGCTCAAGGTCGCGGTGCGCTACCGCTCGCGCGAGGGGGCGACCCTGGACACCTTCCCCTACCACCAGTCGATCCTGCACGGCGCCGAGCCGGAGTACGAGGAGCTACCCGGTTTCGACGCCGATATCGACGGGTGCCGTAGCGAGACGGAGCTGCCGGCCGAGGCCCGCGCGTACCTCGACTACATCGCCGACTTCGTCGGCGTCCCGATCCGCCTGGTCGGCGTCGGCCCCGGTCGCGAGCAGGTCGTCTGGCGCGACTGAGACAGACTTTGGGCTCAGTTGGGCGGATTGCTCACGGGAACGGTGAAGAGCGAGTAGAGCTTCCAGTCGCCGTCTTCCCGTGACATCGGCATCATGTAGGGGTCGCCACCCATCGACCTGTAGAAGAGGTAGCCGTGGTCCCCTTCGATCCGGAAGGCACCGGCCTCGACTTCGCTGGTCTCGAACGTTTCTTTGGCGGGCACCTTCCCGAGCAGGTAGGCGATGCCCACCGGACAGGGCTTGCCTGCCACCTCCTTGAAGTGCGCGCTGAGTATGTCCACCTCTTCGACCTGAGACTCGTTGAGATACGAGCAGGAGGCCGCCCAGTCGTAGGTGACGTGGGCGACGAGGTACCCGTGCATGGTGCGAGCGGCCTGTTCCAGGTCCGGCCTGCTGGCTTCCTCTCCGTATTTCAGGGTGCTGTAGTCGGCGACGTCGGGGAACTGGCTTGTGCCGCCGTTCGTCACGCGCAGCGGGCCCGTCTTCGCGTTCGGCCTGCCCGCTTCGGCGGTTGCTGGCTGCCCGTCCCCAGTCGCCTCGGCGCCGGTGGCGTCAGGGTCGCCTTCCCCACAGGCTGCCAGCAATGCCACGATCAGCAGCGCGGCCGCGAGCGTGACCCAGACCTTCGACAGTCGCCCTCCCATGGTGTCCATCTTACTGAGTAAAAAATATCTCGATACTAAGAGAGGCGCGTGGGTTCGAACCCCTGGATCTTCCAGGTGCTGCCTTCCGGCCGCATCAGCATCGCGTAGGTGTCCCCGTAGCGGTCGGTGTAGAGGACGAAGGCCCGCTTGCCCCGGCGGCGAATGCTGCTCGGGTCGATGCTCACCGGTCCTTCGACTTCGTCCGCGGTAGAGATAGTCGCCAGGTTGTCGACGCCGTTGACACAGCCGCGTTCGCCTCGCTGCTTGGCCATTCCCTCGACCACGTCGAGCATGTACTTCGATAGGTAGGAGCACGCGGCTGAGGAGTTTCCGTTGGCGCGGGCGACGAGGTAGGCGCGCACCACGACTGCCGCTTCCTCGAGTTCCGCCTCGCTGCCTGTCTTGCCGAAGGAGAGGATGTCGCCCCGAATTTGCTCGTTGACGTTGTTCCACGCATTCGGGCGTGCGCCCGACCCAGGTCTGACCAGTTCGGCTGAATCGGCGGTGCTCGTCTCGGTCGCGCTCGAATCGTCGCCCCCGCATGCCGCCATCTGTAGTGCGATCAGGATTGCCGCAAACACGGCGGCAGCCTTTGAACCCTGCCTCGACATTGATAAAACAATACCGACTGATAGAGAAAATAGGGGCGCCGGCGAGGAAAGGTCCCGCGGAGCAAATCAGGTTAGGGGGGCCGCGGCTAGCGCAGCCACCTTCCAGCTGCCGTCCTCGTCGGTCATTGGCATCGCGAAGTCGCCCCTCTGCGGGCCCCGGTAGATGAGGAAGGCCTCCTCGCCTTCGACCCGGAGGGTGCCGTTCTCGACCACAGCCGACTCCTCGCGAAGCGCCGCGGGGAGCGGTGGGGTCCAGGCACCGAGGACGTCGGAGCATCCTTCGCCCGTCGCCTGCTTGGCGGATGAGGCGAACGATTCAAGCTGCTTCACCACGCGGCTTGAGAGGTAGGAGCATGCCTCTGACCAGTCCTCGTCCGCGCGGGCCACCATGTAGCCGCGGACCACGTCGGCGGCGTCCTCGAGCTCGGACCGGTCGCTCTGTTCGCCGAACTCCTGGACGCCCTCCTTCCCGCCGTGCTCGCGAACCTGTCCGAGGGCGCCACCGCTCGAGAGGTTCGGGGTCACGGCTACGTCCTTGGCCTGCGATTCCGACTGGCCGAGGTTCTTTCCGGATCCCGATCGCGAATTCGCAGCCCGTGACCCCCCGCCGCTCGTTCCGCCCGCGCCCGCGCCATTCTTCGAATTAGCCGCGTGGGAGGACGAGGAGCTCGTCTCCGTCGCGCCGGGGGACGCGGTCGTAGTCGGATCAGGGCCCGAGTCCCCGCAGCCGGCCAGCACACCAGTGGCGAGGACGCCTACGGTGCCGAGTGCCGCGAGCGTCCGTATCCCCTGCCCGGTCACCGGCGCGATTCCACGCCGCTATGAAATCGGGGTGGCAGAGATCGAGCCGACCTTCCAGGCGTCGTCTTCCTGCTCCATCAGCATCGCGTACTCGGTTTCTTCCGCGCCACGGTAGATGAGGAAGGCCCGCTCGTCTTCGAGCCGCAGGCTACCCGCATCGACGATGGTGGATTCGTGCCGCACTGCCGCGGGCAAGGGGGGCGTCAGCGCCGTGAGGATCTCGGCACAGCCCTTGTCTTTGAGCTGGTCGGAGCGAGACGCGAGCACGCTGAGCTGGTCCCTGACGGTAGTCGCCAGATAGGAGCAGGCAGCTGACCATTCTTCCCTGGCGCGCGCGACGAAATAGCCGTGCAAAGCGGTGGCCGCCTCGTCCAGCTCGGTCTCGTCGCTCTCCTCTCCGAATTCCTGGATGCTGTTGTCGCCACCCTCGTTGCGGAACTGGGACGATCCACCGCCCGAGACCTTCAGCGGCGCGGGGTCGACGGCAGGGGCCGAGTCGGGCGATTCGCCATCCCGCTTCGACTGAGATCCGCTGCCGTCTCTCGAGCCCTTCGAGCCGGACTTGTCCCCAGAGCCCGTGTTCGTACTGGAGCTGGTCTCAGTCGAAGACGAAGAGTCGGTAGCGCTTGAGCTCGAATCGCCGCACGCGGTCAGGGCTCCCGTCGCAAAGACGACGACGGCGAGCGCTGCGATTCGGCGTATCCCCTCCCCGGTCACCGCTTTCGATTGTATTGATTGGGCTCAGGAAGCCGAATTGCAGGGGAGACGCGGGGGTACAGAAAGTCGCGATTGAGTCCCTTCTGTTCTACAGTTTCTAGGATGGCCTCCGGTAGACGCACAGCTAGATTGAGCGAGCGGCTGCCGAGGGGCCGGCATGGGCTGCCGCGGGAGGCTGTGACCGAATCCCAGCGCAACCGCATCATCCAGGCGATGATCGAGGTCGTCTCCGAGCGCGGCTACCCGGAGACGCGGGTGGTTGACGTGATCGGCGTAGCCGGAGTTTCGAGAAAGACCTTCTATGAGCTCTTTGCCAGCAAGGAGGACTGCTTTCTCGCCGCCTACGACGTGCTGCTGGGCAACCTGCTTGGGGACACGGCAAGGGGGTTCGAATCGAAGCCCGGTGCCCCCTGGGCCGAGCGCGTCGCCACCGGTCTCGGCGAGCTGCTCAAAGACCTCGCCGAGCATCCCGACGAGGCGCGTTTCGCGATCGTCGAGGTGCTCGCGGCAGGACCGAAGGCGCTGGCGCGACGCGACGCGGCGCTGCGCCAGTTCACCGGATTCCTCGACGCTGGCCGCGCCGAGACCTCGGTTGAGCTGCCCGGGATCACGTCGCTCTCGCTTGCCGGTGGCGTAAACGAGCTGCTCTACAGCGAGATCCTTCACGGCGCCGCGTCGCGGCTCCCCAGCCGCCTGCCGGACCTGATGTTCTGGATCACGTTGCCCTTCCTCGGTCCCGAAGGCGCGGCAAAAGAGCGCGAGCGCACCCGCCTTTCGATGATCGAAGGTTGAAAACCGCCGTGTTAAGGCCGCTCTTTTTGTGAATGTCGGGGTTTATCTAGTCGCCGATGTTGGTAATTTGGGCTGCTGGAGGGATAGACCAGGCTGTCTATGGCCGGCCGCCGAGCCAGGCCGCAAAGGAGAGAGATAGAGAATGCGCAAGCGCTTGATTTGGACACTCGTCGTGGGAGCGGCACTCGCCGTCGCGCTGGCGGGCATCGCGACGGCAGAGAAACCCGTCGTCGTCCAGCAGGGGAACATAAAGATCACGGTCAACGGTGGCTTCACTCCGAAGAAGCTTCCGAAAAGCAAAATGGCCGGAATCAAACTCAACATCAGCGGCAAAGTCGAGACCATCGACGGCACCCACCCGCCCGCGCTGAGGGAATTCGTCGTCGAAACCGACAAGAACGGTGCGATCAACGCCAAGGGCCTGCCGGTCTGCACCGCGGGGAAACTCAACTCGCAGGACACCAAGCATGCCGAACAGGCCTGCCCGGACGCGATCGTCGGCAGCGGGAAGACCGATGTTGAGATTGCCTTCGCCGAACAGGCGCCGATCATTGCGAAGAGCAAACTGGTCGCCTTCAACGGCGGCGTCAAAGGCGGTGTGACGACGGTCTACATCCACGCCTTCCTCACCGTCCCGGTGCCGGCGGCGGTGGTCACGACCGTGAAGGTCACGAAAGTCAAGAACGGGCGCTACGGGACAAAATCGGTTGCCTCAATTCCGGTGATCGCCGGCGGTGCTGGTTCGCCAATCAGTTTCGAACTCAACATCGACCGCAAATTCACCTACAAGGGCAAGAAACAGAGCTACCTGCTTGCCAAGTGCCCGGACGGCCACCTCAACGCGAAGGGAACCGGCGTCTTCAGCGACGGCACCCGGCTCACCGGCAGCGTCGTCCGCTCCTGCACCCCGCAGGGATAGCGAACGCTTTCGACTCAGGACGAATAGGGGAAGAAAGGGCGGCCCGGTTGGGCCGCCCTTTCTTTTGCCCGCTCAATCCCGTGGATCGATTCGATCGACCGGCGCCGGCGGGATCAAGCCCTCTGCCTCGCGGCGGTGCTCGCCCCGTCGCAGGATGCGCTGGGTGAGGATCGCGATGCTGAGGATCGCGGTGGCGCCGAGGCTGAGTTGCACGCTGAGCAGTCCCTGACGCGTCCAGTAGACATCGCGCAGGTCGAGCAGCAGCGCCGCCTCGTCGAAGGTCAGCCCCATACCGATGCCGGTGGTCACCGCGAGGCGCTCTTCCAGGGTCTCGTCGTCGGTCAGAAGCGCCGTCGTTCCGGAGGCGAATGTGATCGCGATGCCAGGGACGAAGTGGTGAATGTGGCGGCCGCCTAGGCTGACGTTTTGAAACGGCCACCATTCGTCGCGGATGCCCCAGGTCGAGAGCCGCACCAGCGCGAAGGAGCCGAGGAAGCCCGCCAGCAGGTTGAAGAGGACCGTTTCGCTGCGCGGGGCGTCGGCATAGCCACTGACCGCGACCCCAACCGTGTCGCGGGCGGCAACGGGGGCTGCTTCGACCAGGCCGTCGCCATTGCTCTCGTGCGCGCGGCGCTGCAGCATGCGGCCGTACTGGCCGGCGAGCACCGCGCCGACGCCGCCCAGGGCCACGGTGGCGAGCGCCACGGTGGCGCGCTCGGAACGGGCCCAGCCGAAGCGGGTCCTCGCCTTGGCGCGGCGGCTGAGGCGGGTTGGCAGGCGACGCGAGGCCATGCCCGCAGCCTAACCACCGGATGAGCTTGCTAGCGCTCCTCGGTGACGATCGTCTTCACGGTCGCGATCGTGCCGTCGGCGACCTCGATCTCGACCATGTGCGTCCCGATCTCGCGGATCGGCTGCTCGAGGCGGACGTTGCGACGGTCGATGCGCAGGTCGCGGGCGTCGCGAATCGCCTCGACGATCTCCTTAGCTCCGACCGAACCGAAGAGCTTGCCGTCCTCGCCCGCCCGCTGGTGGATCGTGAGCACGGTCTTGGAGAGCAGCGAGGCTGCCTGCACTTCGCGTTCGGCCCGCGCCTTCTCGGCTTTCTCCGCCGCAGCCCGCCGTTGCTGGGCCTGCTCGAGCGCGCCCGGCGTCGCCGGCGCCGCCAGTTTGCGCGGGATCAGATAGTTGCGCAGGTAGCCGGGGGATACGTCGACCGGGTCGCCACGATGGCCGAGATCGTCGACATCCTCAAGCAGGATGGCCTGCGCCATCAACGCTCTCCGACGTAGGGCAGAAGCGCGATCTCGCGTGCCCGCTTCACTGCCACCGAGAGCTGTCGCTGGTGCTTGCGCGAGAGACCGGTCACTCGGCGCCCGCGCGTCTTCCCCTTGTCGGAGAGGAAGCGGCGCAAGAGGTTCAGGTCCTTGTAGTCGACCGCCTCGGAGTTGATCCGGGTGTACTTGCGCGGCCGCATGCGATCCGGCGCCCGCCGTCCCCGGCGGGGCGCTGCTGCTGTTGCATCCTTGGTCCTAGCCATAAGGACCGGTGATCCTACAGACCTTTGTCTGGCGGCGGCGGACACGGCGCGGCGCGGTGTCCTCGGTCGCTCACGTGCAGAGCACGCTTCGCTCCCGCGTCCTTGCGCCGCTTGGTCCGGCGCCACCAGTCGAGCTCAAAATGGGATGTCGTCGTCTCCGCCACCCGCTGCCGCCCCCGCGAAGTCGGAGGAGTCCGCGGGCACGTCGCTGCTGGGGCTGAAGCCACCGCCATCTCCGCCGCCCGAAGGGCCTGCCGAGCTGCCGTCGCGCGAGCCGAGGAACTGGACCGAGTTGGCGATGATCTCGACCTTCTGACGTTTGCCGCTGCCGTCTTTCGCCTCCCACTCACTCCATTCGAGCCGGCCTTCTACGGCCACCGGCCGACCCTTGGCGAGGTAGTTGGCGCAGTTCTCGCCCTGCGCACCCCACACCTTCACGTCGAAGTAGTTGGGCTTGTCCTGCCATTCTCCGGTTTGACCGTTCTTGCGGCGCGAGTTCACCGCTACGCGCATCTCACATACCGCCGTGCCGCCGCCGGTATGGCGAAGCTCGGGGTCCTTCGTCAGATTCCCAGTGATGACCACCACGTTCACGTTTGAAGCCGCCACGGCTCTCAACTCCTCTAATCGCTTGCCTGGACTCCAGTCTAAGAGCGCGGCCGGCGCGTCTCTCCCCCATAGGCCCGCAATCTCCGGTCAAAATCCTGGGCCGATGGCCTATTCCCTTGCTGTCCGAGGGCTTTAGGCCCCTCGGCGGCTATTCAGCCGGCGGCACAGCGGGCTCGGCGGCGGGCACAGCGGGCTCGGGCTCGCTGGCGGCCGGCGCGGTGTCCTCGGAGCCCCCGTCGTCCTCGCCCGCCCGGGGGGCGCCCTGCGCGATCCGCTCGCGCGACGCGCCAGGTGCAGGTGCGCCGACCGCGGGCGGCACCATCACGGGTGAGCTGGAGTCGACTTTGAAGATGCGAAAGCGCAGCACGCCGTCGGCGATCTTCAGGTTGTGGTTGAGCTCGTCAAGCAGCTCTGTTGGTCCCTCGAAGCGGAACCAGCGATAGTCGGCCTCGTTACGCAGCTCGATCTCGTAGGCCATCTTGCGCAGGCCCCACTTGTTCTCGTGCTTCAGCGTCCCGGCAGCCTCGATCCGGGCACGGGCGTCCTGAGCCAGCGCATCGCGCGCGGGCTCGTCCTGCCCGGGGTCCAGCATCAAAACCAGCTCGTATTCGCGTGGGGCTGCCAAAGCGGCGAGGGACTATAGCGGGGGAGAGCTTTGCCGAGACAGCCCTTAGCTTCATATGAAGCTAAGGGTCCGATGGTCGAGGGCAGGGCGAGCACTGCTTGCTGGAGCTTTGGTGCTCCTGGCCACACGAGCCACCCCGGAGCTGCTGAAGCCTCCCGACCCACCCAAGCTCCCCAGCGACGTCGGCCTGCCGCGAGTGACGCCGAAACATCTGTCGCGACGGCCGTTGACCCCGGTCCAGGCACAACCGCATATCGGGCGGGTGGTGTCGGGTAGGGGTCCTCGGCGCCGTGCGGAGGCTGCTGAGGGCAAGGTTTCGAATCTGGGTGAGCATCGTCCCTTCGCCCGAAGCAGCGCGCAGCACAAGCCGAGGACCCCTACCCGGCGACAGGACCCGCCCGCCTATACGTCCGTCCCTGCACCGGAACCTCCGCCCCCGCCCGAACCCACACCTGTTCCACCCCCGCCCCCCGCGCCAGACGACGGATCGATGGAGTTTGCACCGCATTGACATGAGTGGTCCGCCCTCGGGGTAGGGTGGGCATCGTGGCCGACAGCGACCCGTTGATAATCGTCTCCAACCGGGGCCCCGCCCAGTTCGAGCTCGACGAGCAGGGGGAGCGCACCGTGCGCCGCGGCGGCGGCGGCCTGGTTACGGCCCTCTCCGGCCTCGTCTCCCACCGCGACGCGCTCTGGATCGCCTCGGCGATGACCGACGAGGACGTCGCCGTCTCCGAGGAACGCGGTGGTCCGGTCGAGCTCTCGATCGGCGGCATCGACTACCGCGTGTTGCTGGTCGGAAGCGATGCCGAGGCTTATGACCGCTTCTACAACGTCATCGCCAACCCGATCCTCTGGTTTATCCAGCACTACCTCTGGGACCTCTCTAACGCGCCGGACATCCGCCAGGAGGAGCTCGACGCCTGGGACTTCGGCTACCAGGCCGTCAACCGCGACATCGCCGCCGCCGTGCTGGGCCAGATCGAGGGTCGTGAGCGACCGCTGGTGATGCTGCACGACTACCACCTCTACACCGCCCCGGCGATGATCCGCGCCGAGCGCCCCGACGCCTTCCTCCACCACTTCGTCCACATCCCCTGGTCCCAGCCCGACAGCTGGCGCATCCTCCCGGGGCGGATCCGCGAGGCGATCTTCCGCGGCATGCTCGCCAACGACATCATCGGCTTCCACACCGGCCACTACTGCATCAACTTCCTGCGCTGCTGCGACGAACTGCTCGAGGCCGACGTCGACTACGACCTTGGGCTCGTCCGCCATTCCGGTGGCCAGACCGCCGCCCGCGCCTACCCACTCTCGATCGACGCCGAGCGGCTGCGGCGCGTATCCGAATCGCCGGAGGTCGCCGCCGCCGAGCGCGAGGTGCTGGAGCGCCGCCGTAAGCATCTGATCATCCGTGTCGACCGCGCCGACCTCTCCAAGAACGTGCTGCGCGGCTTCACCGCCTTCGACACCTTCCTCACCCAGCATCCCGAGTTCCGCGAACAGGTCACCTTCATCGCCCACCTGCAGCCCTCTCGCCAGGACGTGCCCGAGTACGCCGAGTACCTGGAGCGAATCGAGGCCCTGGTCGCGGTCGTCAACCACCGCCATGGCACCACCGACTGGATGCCGATCGACCTCAAGATCTACGAGAACTTCCACGATGCGGTCGCCCGCTACAAGCACTTCGACCTGCTGATGGTCAACTCGCTCTTCGACGGGATGAATCTGGTCGCGAAGGAGGCGCCGGCCGTGAACACCCGCGACGGAGTGCTGATGCTCTCCGAGAACACCGGCTCCCACGAGGAGCTTGCCGACTGCGTCCTCTCGGTCAACCCCTTCGACATCCAGGAGCAGGCCGACGCGATCTACCGGGCGCTGACGATGGAGCCCGAGGAGCGGCGGGTTCGCGCGCAGCACCTCAAGGAGCTCGTCTTCTCCCGCAATCCCGGCGACTGGGTCGACGAGCAGCTCGCCGACATCGCGGAGCTGCGCGAGGCCGTCCGGTAGCACTGCCCGGGCGGCGCTAGGTGCCCAGCTCCGACAGCAGCTGCATCCAGTCGCGCAGCAGGCGCGGAGAGAGGAACTCCTGGCGGGCGTGTTCCTTGCCGGCGCGGCCGAGGCGCATCCCCAGCTCGGGGTCGGCGAGGATCTCCAGGCAGCGTTGGGCGCACTCCTCGGAGGAATCGACGAGGAAGCCGCTCTCGCCGTTCTCGATCTGCAGCGGGATGCCGCCGACGTTGCCGGCCACCGTCGGCCGGCCCTTCCAGAGCGCCTCGGTCACGGTCAGGCCGAAGCCCTCGCGGATCGACTTCTGCAGGCAGACATCGGACTGCGACTGGAAGGCATTGACCTCGATCGCGCCGACGTTGTTGAGGTTGTTGAGGATCTTGATGTCGTCGTCGCCATCGGCGTACTCGAAGGTGTGCTGGAAGAACTCCCAGCCCTCGGGGTCGTCGGTAGCCATCGAGCCGACCAGGGCGAGCTGCACCTCGGGCATCTGCTCGTGGACGATGCGGTAGGCGTCGATCACCCCCATCGGGTCCTTCCAGGGGTCGAAGCGGGAGACCTGGGTCAGCAGCGGCCGGTCGACGTCGATCCCGAACTGACGGCAGACGAATGCGGCGTCATCGGGCGAGAAGGCCATGTTCTTCGGCGAGAGCGGGTCGATCGCCGGCGGGATGATGCGGACACCGTTCTCACCGCTGCCGTCGACGCCCTCGGGCACGTAAGCGGGCAGGTGCCAGACGGTCGCGTCGTATTCCTCGATCATCGGCAGCAGGCGGGCGATCGGCTCCGGGTTGGGCTCGGAAAGGTCGATGTGGCAGCGCCAGATCCAGTTGCGGCTCTTCTCCATGGCGCCACGTCGCAGGCCGATCGGTTGGGGGTCGTGGACGATGATCGTGTCCCACTCCCCCTGCAGGCCCTCGGCGTTGATCGCGTTGATCTCGTCGAAGATCTCCCACTGCTCAGCGCTCAGCGTCTCCTCAGCACCCTGCAGCGAGTTGTGCAGGAGCTTGGTCGCGTTGAAGAACTCCTCTTTGCCGAAGATCACGTGCCAGTGGGCGTCGATGCCGACGTCCCTCATCAGCGGAACGATTGTGTAGAGGATCTCCGAGACGCCGCCCCCGAAAGCCGTGGCGCTGACGTGCAGGACGCGGTGGCCCTTCATCGGCTCGGCCAGCTCACGGATCCTTTCGATCGTCTCCTTGCCGGCGATGTGGGTGTAGTCGGCGAGGGACTTCTGGCCGAGAGAGACTTCCTGAAGCATCCGGGAGTTCTACAGCAGCGGCGCGGCGGCAGCGCTCAGCTGGACGGCCGTTTGCCCAGGGTGACGACGATTGACTCCCGATCGCCGTCGCGGAGGACGAGCAGCGTCACCTCATCGCCGGGTGTTTGGGCCGAGACGACGCGCGCGAGATCGTCGGGGCGGAGAACCTCGTGACCCGCGATCGCCAGGATCACGTCGCCACCCGTGCGGTAGCTGCCCGCCTGGAAGCGGAGCTTGTCGTCACCACCCTCGAGCCCCGCCTCGTCGGCCGGGCTGCCGGGCACGACTTCCGACAGCAGGCCGCCGTACTCCGTGTCGAGGCCGAGCTTCCGCGCCAGCTGCGGGTAGAGAGCCTGACTGGAGACGCCGATGTAGGCGTACTCCGCCTCCCCGTCCTCTTCGAGCTGCGCGATAGAGCGCTTCACGGAGGAGATCGGCACGGCGAATCCGACCCCGTCATTGGCGCCGGATTCAGTCTCGATCTGCTGGTTGATGCCGATCACGCGAGCGGCGGCGTCAAGCAGCGGCCCGCCGGAGTTACCGGGGTTGATCGAGGCGTCGGTCTGGATCGCTCCATCGATCTGGAACTTGGTCAGCGATTCGACCGAGCGGTCGGTCGCCGAGACGACACCGACCGAGAGCGACTGCTGCTCGCCGAAGGGGCTGCCGATCGCGGCGACGGGCTGGCCGACGATGAGATCCGCGTCCTCGCCGAGCTCGAGCGGGTGAAGGGCAAAGCCATCGGGCTTGACCTTGAGCAGGGCGACGTCGGCGAAGGGATCGAAGCCGACGATCTCCGCGACGACGACGTTGCGATCGGGGAACTCGACGTAGACGGACTCCGCCGCCTCACGGTCGCCACCGGATTCGTCGGTGACGACGTGCGCGTTGGTCACGATCCGGCCGTCGCTGTCGAGGACGAAGCCCGAGCCCTCAGCCGCCCCCGCGCCGTCGCCAAAGACTGAGCGAATCGTGACCACCCCGGGGGCTGCCTCGCGGTAGACCTCGGCAGCGTCGAAGCCGCGCACGGCGGCCTGAACCACTACCTGCTGGCTGGTGACGGTGCCTTGCCGATCGGCGCTGGCGCCGCCTCCACCGTCGTCCGAGCCGCCGCACCCGGCGAGCATCAGCGCCAGCACGAGCGGCGCCGCGAACCAGCGGCTGCGCCTCACGCCGCGGCCTTGGAGGCGACGTTCGAAGTGGGCGGGAGCGCCGCGGATCGTGAGTGCGGCAGGTCCAGCGTGAAGGCGGTGAAGCGCTTGCTGGAGGCAATGCCGACGCGGCCCTGCATCCTCTGCGCCAGCTCGCGCGCGATGGCCAGGCCCAGTCCCGAGCCACCGGCGGAGTCGGCGGTGTAGAAGCGCTCGAAGATGCGGCTCTGCACGCTGCGCGGGATGCCCGGCCCGTCGTCGGAGACGGTCAGCTCGGCACGGCGGTTGGCAGAGTAGATGGTCACGGTGACCTTTGTGCCCTCAGGCGTGTGCGTGAGGGCGTTGTCGAGGAGGATACGGATCACCTGTCGCACCCGATCAGGGTCGGCGCTGGCGATAACCGGGACGGCGGGAGTGCGGAGCTCCAGGCGCGATCCATGGCGATCCGCGCGCGGGCCGATCTCGCGCGCCACTTCACGGGCAACCGTGCTGAGGTCCACGTCGCTGCTCTGGATCGCGACGGCGCCGGCATCGAGCTGGGAGAGGTCGAGGAGGTCGGCGGTCAGCTTGGTCAGGCGCTCGATCTGCTGGCGCATCGTTCGCACGAACTCCGCCTGCTCTTCCGGGCTGGGGTCCTCTTCCTCGAGCAGCTCGACGAAGCCGCCGAGGCTGAAGATCGGGGTGCGCAGCTCGTGCGAGGCGTTGGCGATGAACTGCTTGCGGGCGCTGTCGAGCTCGGC
>Ga0157380_10000462_pt1 | contig 24771 bp, 21 predicted proteins | sample S35metaG_FD_119757 | JGI IMG/M metagenome (GOLD analysis project Ga0157380, IMG submission 119757) | Switchgrass rhizosphere microbial communities from Kellogg Biological Station, Michigan, USA - S3-5 metaG | ecosystem: Host-associated > Plants > Roots > Rhizosphere > Soil | place: USA...
GTACTGAGCTTCGAAGGCAATGGCGTCATCGCCCGCGGCGGTTGCGAACTCTACATCACCAACAGCCACATCACTGCCACCGGCACCGCCGTCGTGATCGGCGATGCCGTTGTGCACATCGCCAACAGCACCATCGAAGGCAATGCAGCTTCGTTCGACGCAGACGATCGCGCCCGCATATTCGTTCGCTCCAGCACCTTCCGCGGCGTCCCTCGCCGCGCCGAACTCGCCCAGATCCAGGACCAGGGCGGCAATCGCTGGCGGTGAGTGGGGCCTAGTCCTAGCGACGCGCGAGTGAAGCGTTAGAAAGATTCATCGCGCGGGGAACGCGGAGCAGAAAGAAGACTGCTGACCGGCGACTCGACGCTACTCCCCTTCCAGCGGCCCGAAGTCCTGAGCGTTGCTCAGGTCGTGAATCTCCAGTTCCTTGCCCCGGCGCAGCATGCGCTTGCCCAGGTCCGGGAAGTCGGCCACTTCCACATCGCGATTTTCTCCGCCCATGAGATAGACCAGTTCGGTCTCGAACGGGTTGCGTAGATGATGAGCGACGCCGGGCGTAGGGAAAGCCATGAAGTCGCCGCGGGCGACTTCATAGTCGACGCCGTCGATCTTCGCGATGCCGCGGCCTTCGAGAATGTAGATCCATTCCTCCTCCTGCCAGTGCGAGTGGTAGACGAAGGATTCCTTGCCGGGAGCCACGCGAGCGAGATTGACGCCGGTGCGACGCAGGCCAGTGGACTTCGCCATCTGGTATCCGGTGATCTCGGAGAGCGCATTCCATGGATGTGAAAACGTCTGCGAGCGGGCGGCGATGTCTGCGGCGCGCAGCAGGTACAGATTGGGTCGGTCGGTCATGGTGGTGTGTTCGCCGTGGACATCGCTCAAGGTTAGCGCACTAATCTCTTGCACACGAGGCCGCAGGTGGGCACCCTTCCGCGGATGAATAAATGGCGCATTGCCGGCCTGACATTGCTGGTCGTGGGGGCGAGCTGGTTCGCATGGCGCAGCTTCATGCCCACCGAACCGCCGCCTGCTCCGACACCGCCGCCACCGCCGCGCGAAGTCTTCCACGCGACCAAGCCATTGCATATCGTCGTCGTTGGCGCATCCAATCCAAGTCCTGGGCCGAATGCTGGTCCTGGCGCCCCGTCGAATGCCCTGCCGAATGAATGGCTCGAGCGTGAGCTGAGATTCGTGTTGGCTCGGGGCAAGATGCGCATCGCCTCCAGCGCTGCCCAGGCGGCGAAGACTGCCTTCACGCTGCGCATCGAATTGCCCGGGCCGCAGAACCCCACCAATGCGCGAATCACCTTGCTCGCGCCCGACGGCGTCACGGAAAAGCAGATCGATGCTCCGTTGGAATTGAAGGACCGGCTCGCCACCGTCCAATCGCTGACCAGTTATCTACCCAAGTTTCTCGGCGCGGCTACGACGACGGCGGATTGGGGAGCGCTCGTCGGCACCGCCGAAGCAGCGGCGTACGAAGGATTCCTGCTCGGATCGAGCGCGTTGCTCGACAGCACCGCGAGAGGATTCACTCAGCCTGCGCACACTCGCGATCTGGCCCGAAGCGTCGAACAGCTCGAAGCATTGACCCGCAAGTATCCAACCTTTGCACGTGCGCAGGGCCTGCTCTCCCTTGCCTATCTCAGCCTCGGCGGTAAAGACCAGGCATCGCTCACTCAGATTGCCGACGGCGCCGCCAAACGCGCCCTCGCACTGGATGACGATCTCGCCGATGCGCACAGCGCCATGGGCCTCGCGAGACTACGACGAGGCGAATGGATCGCGGCACGCGAACGCTTCGAAGCGGCGCTGGCGATCGACGTGAATGCCGTACCGGCGCTGGAAGGACTTGGCTGCCTGCTCGCGGAAACCGGACAGATGAACGCTGCGTTGCCCGTGGCCGCGCACGCCATCCTGATGCAGCCTGGCAATGTCGGCGCGAGAGAATGCCTGGTGTATGCACGCCTGGCTTCGCCCACATCGACACCGACCGTTGTCGACGCCGGCGCCGATGCTGGTGCGAGCTCAGATCTCGCCGTCGTGCGTGTCGAAGCGCTGTCTGCAATGCTCGCTGGCGATCTCAACACAGCCGAACGTTTGCTGACGTCCGCGGCGGGCGCCGATCGCACCTGGGTCAAGTCGCTACTCAACGCCGCCTCGAACAAGAAAGCGATACCGGAAGCACTACGAGCGATCACGCTCGCCGCGAGCGATGGACAGATCGACGCCGCCACCGAAGTGCTCTGTGGCGCCGCGTTGCGCCAGGCGGATTTCGTCTTCAATCGCATGTCGCGGCTGGAGAAGCAGAACGAAGCCGTGCCATTGCGGGTTCTCTGGCTACCGCAGACGGCATTCCTCCGCCAGCATCGCCGCTTCGAACAGCTGGCGACCGCGGTGGATCTCGGCAGCTATTGGCAGGAGCAAGGCCGGGCTGACGTGTGCGAAACCGAACCGCAGGTCTACGGCTGTAATCTGCGCCCCTCCTCCGTCAAACAGAAATCAGCTCGGCAACGCGACTGACAGTCGACGCACCACTGTGCGGAATGGTCCACACCATTTCCGTTGGTCATGGTCCAAACCAATCCTGTTGATCATTGATCGAATGACGGTCCGCAGGCTTGGGGAAACGCCTATAATTCCTCCCCCGCAGCAGGCCCATCGCTCGAAAAATACCGGCGTCGGACCGGTCTGCAGAACGCGGGCGTGTGCGCTGTATCGAGATCGACTAGCTCAGCTCGGAGATATTTGATGGGAGCCATCAACGCCGTCGTAACCTTAGCCGTCGAACGCGATGTCGGCATTCTGTCCATCAATTCGCCACCCGTGAATGCGCTCTCGCAGCAGGTCCGCGAAGGCCTGAAGAGGGGCGTCGAGCAGGCGATCGCTGACGCCACGATCAGGGCCATCGTGGTGATCTGCGAGGGCAAGACCTTCATCGCGGGTGCGGACATCACCGAGTTCGGCAAGCCGCTGCTGGCGCCGAGCCTGGCCGAGGTGGAAGACGCCATCGAGAATTCCACCAAGCCCGTCATCGCTGCGATTCACGGCACCGCGCTCGGTGGCGGACTCGAAGTCGCACTCAGTTGCCATTACCGCATAGCTGTTCCATCCGCGAAGTGTGGATTTCCGGAAATACACCTGGGATTGTTGCCGGGCGCCGGCGGCACCCAGCGCTTGCCTCGCATCGTCGGGCCAGAAGCGGCGCTCGACATGATTACCTCCGGCCGACACGTCGATGCCAAGACCAGTCGTGCGGCCGGCCTGCTCGATGAACTGGTGACCGAAGGCGAACTGCGCAAGGGCGCCATCGAATTCGCGCAGAAAGTCATCGCCGAACGGCGGCCGTTGCAGAAAGTTCGCGATCTCGACGACAAGGTAATCGCGGCGCGTGCCAGGCCGGAAATCTTCGCCGACTTCCGCAAAGCGAATGCCCGCAAGTTCCGCGGCTTTCTCGCTCCCGAATACAACATTCGCGCGATCGAAGCGGCCGTCAACAAGCCGTTCGACGAAGGCCTTGAGATCGAGCGCGAGATGTTCACTGAGTTGGTAAACGGCACGCAGTCCGCGGCACAGCGTTACGTGTTCTTCGCCGAACGCCAGGTCTGGAAGATTCCGGATGTGCCGGATGACACGCCAACCGTTGCGATCAGGAAAGTCGGCATCGTCGGCGCCGGCACCATGGGCGGCGGCATCGCGATGAATTTCGCGAACGCCGGCATTCCCGTGACGATTGTCGAAACGAAGGCTGACGCCTTGGAGCGCGGCCTCGGCGTGGTCCGCAAGAACTACGAGCGCAGCACCAAGAGCGGCAAGCTCACGATGGCCGACGTCGACAAACGCATGTCGCTGCTGACCGGCTCGCTCGAACTGGAAAAGCTCGCCGACTGCGACCTGGTCATCGAAGCCGTTTTCGAGAACATGGAGGTGAAAAAAGACGTGTTCGGCAAGCTCGATCGCATCGTGAAGCAAGGCGCGATTCTCGCCAGCAACACCTCCGCGCTCGACATCGACGCGATCTCGACTGCAGTCAAGCGTCCCGAGTGGATGATCGGCCTGCACTTCTTCTCGCCCGCCAACGTGATGCGGTTGCTCGAAGTCGTGCGCACGGCGAAGAGTTCGCACGCCGTCATCGCAACGTCGATGCAGCTCGCGAAAAAGATCGGCAAGATCGCAGCGCTGGTCGGCGTGTGCCCGGGCTTCGTCGGCAATCGCATTCTCTACGCCCGCACGCTGCAGGCGAATGCCATGCTGATGGAAGGCGCGATGCCGTGGGACATCGACAAAGTGATGTACGACTTCGGCCTGCCCATGGGTCCGTATGCGATGTCGGATCTCGCCGGTCTCGATCTCGGCTGGATCAAGGAGAAATCGTCGAGTTCCACGATTCGCGAAGTGCTGTGCGAAAAGGATCGCCGCGGCCAGAAGACCGGCGCTGGCTTCTACGACTACGACGAACAACGCAACTCGAAACCCTCCCCGGTCACCGAGCAGATCATCAAGGACTTCGCGGCGAAGAGCGGCCTGCCCCAGCGCAAGCTGTCCGAACGGGAGATCCTCGTGCGCTGCGTGTACGCGATGATCAACGAAGGCGCGAAGATCCTGGAAGAAAAGATCGCCATCCGTCCTTCGGACATCGATATCGTCTGGATCAACGGCTACGGCTGGCCGGTTTATCGCGGCGGCCCGATGTTCTACGCCGACACGGTCGGTCTCGAGAATGTAGTCTCGAAGCTCAAAGGCTACGGTCCGCAGCTCGGCAAGGATTTCAAGATTTCGCCGCTGCTGGAAAGGCTGGCCGCCGAGGGCAAGCGCTTCCAGGACATGAAATAGGCAGCGGCCCCGATACCATCTACCAGGCTGAAGAGGGTTCGCCATGCGTGAAGCTGTCATCGTCTCCACCGCCCGCACGCCCATAGGCAAAGCGTATCGCGGTGCTTTCAACAACACCCAGGGCCAGGCGCTGGCCGGTTACGCGATCGAACACGCCGTGAAGCGTGCCGGGATCGATCCCGGCGAAGTCGACGACGTCATCATGGGCTGCGCGCTTCAGCAGGGCACCACGGGCGGTAACGTCGCTCGGCAGGCAGCGCTGCGTGCAGGACTGCCGGTGACAGTGCCGGGCATGAGCATCGATCGTCAGTGCTCCTCGGGACTGATGGCGATCGCGACCGCTGCGAAGCAGATCGTCATCGACGGCATGCAGATCGCTGTCGGCGGCGGCGTGGAATCGATCTCACTCGTGCAGAACGACAAGTACAACCTGTTCCGCGCCGCCGATCCGTGGCTGATGAAGAACATTCCGCAGATCTACATGACCATGATCGAGACCGCGGAACTCGTCGCCGAGAAATACGGTGTGAGCCGTGAGGCTCAGGATGCATATTCACTGCAGTCGCAGCAGCGCACCGCGAAGGCGCAGGACGAGGGCCGCTATGCGGCGGAGATCGCTCCTATGACGGCGATCATGACCGTGACCGACAAGGCGACTGGCACGACCTCCGAAAAAGAAGTCATGCTGAAACTCGACGAAGGCAATCGTCCCCAGACCACGCTCGAAGATCTGCAGAAGCTGCAGCCGGTATTCAAAGGCGGCCAACGCATCAAGGAAGGCCGCTTCATAACGGCAGGCAATGCGTCGCAGTTGTCCGACGGCGCTGCCGCCTGCGTGCTGATGGAAGCCAAGGAAGCGTCGAAGCGCGGCCTGACGCCGCTCGGCGCCTATCGCGGCATGATGGTCGCAGGCTGCGGTCCGGAAGAGATGGGCATCGGTCCGGTATTCGCCGTGCCGAAGCTGCTGAAGGCTCACGGCCTGACCATGGACGACATCGGCATCTGGGAATTGAACGAAGCATTCGCGAGCCAGGCGCTGTACTGCCGCGACAAGCTCGGCATTCCGGACGACAAGCTGAACGTGTCCGGCGGCGCGATTTCGATCGGCCATCCCTATGGCATGTCCGGCGCCCGCATGACCGGGCACCTCCTGATCGAAGGCAAACGTCGTGGCGCCAGGTACGGCATCGTGACCATGTGCATCGGCGGCGGCATGGGCGGCGCCGGCCTGTTCGAGATCTTCTGATCGATCTCTAGTTCCTCCCCCGATTCTCGGGGGAGGAACTAGGTGGGGGCGACGGTGAGGTCATCCCCCACTCACTTCCGCTGCCGCATCCTGCGGCAGCCGCAAAAAGAACCACAACGAGCACAGCGACATCGTGCCTATCGCGACGAAGGCCGGGCTGACATTCCCGGGAGATAGCGAGCCTGAACTGTTCAACTGCAAGGTGACGTGCAGCGCGATTGCAGCAATGGCCACGCCGAGCGCCTGTGAAAGCTGCTGAAACATGCTCGATAGGCTGCTCGCCCGACTCATCTTCGCCTGCGGCACATCCGCGAATGCCAACGCTTGCAGGCTCGTGAATTGCAGCGAGCGAAAGAATCCGCCGCCGAACAGCGCGACGACCAGCAGAGCATGCGGAGTGGTGGCAGTGAACAACGCGTACGAGATGAAGATCAGCGCGGTAATCACGGTGTTCACGACCAGGACTCGCCTGAAACCGAAGGTGCGGATGATTGGCGGCGCGGTAGTTTTCATGAACAGAGCGCCGGCAGCACTGGTGAACGTCATCGCTCCAGCTTCGAGCGCGCTCAGGCCGAAGCCTATCTGCAGCAGCATGGCCAACAGGAACGGAGTGGCGCCGACCCCCAGTCGCGCGAAGGCGCCTCCCAGCAACGATGCGGCGAACGTAGGTATGCGAAACAACGACAGGTCGACCGCCGGATCGGTCGTACGCCGTGCATGCATGACATAAGCGCACAGCAGGTAAGCGCTGATCGCCAGGTTCAGGCGCAGTGGCTCAGCACCCAGCGAGACCGCCATCGCGGGCAACGCGTTGGCGATGACGGTTGCATCCAGCGTCTGCATGAACAATGCGGAGCCGATGATGAGCGGGACCAGGCGGCTGTGTACAAGGGGCTCGACTGCGGATGGGCCTTGAATAACCGACATGAAACGGCAAAGAATTTCACAGTGAAGCGACTATTATGTGCCCTGCTGGCCGGCGGCGTTCGCCAGCCGCGGGAACCGAAACCGACCGCACCGCCCCAGCACTGTACAGCGGGCCCGTAGCATGGCCCGGACAACTCGACCGTCCCCTCGACTTACTTTGGGTCAAGCAAGATGGCCACACCAGAAAAGAATGTCATCGACACGCATTTGAGCCAGCCGCCGCTTGCGCCGGTGGCCTCAACGGAACGCTACGCCCGCAAGAAGCGGGCCATCGTCGCTGCCGCCAGCGAAATCCTGAATCGCGACGGCGTGAAGGGCATGACCCTGGCGAGCGTAGCCGCGCAGGTGGGCTTGATCACTACCAGCGTCACCTACTATTTCAAGAAGAAGGAAGACCTGGCGGTCGCGTGCTTTCTCGAAGGTATCGAACGGCTCGACGCGATCATGGACCAAGCACTGCAAGCGCCTGCTCCCAAGCAGCGCCTGCTGCGGCTGATCGAACTGTGGCTGAACCTGCAGGGGCGCATCGTCGCCGGCGAGGAGCCAGCCATCTCCGTGTTCAACGACATCCGTGCATTGCAGAAACCGCTGCGTACCGTCGTGCTCACCGAGTACATGAAATTTTTCGCCAAGCTGCGCAGCGTTTTCGACGACAGCGAGTTCAGCTGGATCGACGACCAGGCGAAGACCGCACGCGCGCACGTGATGACCGAACATTTGTTCTGGGCAGTTGCCTGGTTGCCGCGCTACGACCTGGACGACTATCCACGCATCCGCGATCGCATGTTCGACATTCTCATCAACGGACTCGGCGTTGCCGGCAACGACTGGGAGCCCGCGGTGCTGCCCCTCGATGCGATCGTCAATCCGAGCGGCGCGGAAGTGTCGGCGGCTGAGGCGTTCTTCATCGCAGCGACGCGATTGATCAACGAGCGCGGCTATCGTGGCGCCTCGGTGGAAAAAATCTCGGAGCGGCTCAACGTCACCAAGGGCTCCTTCTATCATCACAACGACGCGAAGGACGACCTGGTGGTGGAATGCTTCGAACGCAGCTTCGAAACCATGCGCCGCATCCAGCGCGCCGTCTCGCATCGCTCGGGAAACCATTGGTCCAACCTGGCAACGGTTGCCACTGCATTGGTCAACTATCAACTGTCCGAACGCGGCCCGTTGCTGCGCACTTCGGCGTTGACAGCATTACCGCTCGCGATGCGAATCAAGATGGTGGAAAGCTCGAACCGCGTCTCCGACCGCTTCGCCGCCAGCATTGCCGACGGCATCGCCGAGCGCTCCGTGCGCGCGGTGGACCCATTCATCGCAGCTCAAATGCTGACAGCAACCATGAACGCTGCGGCGGAAATCCGTTGGTGGATTCCGGATGTCCTGCCGGAGAATGCCGCGACGCTCTATGCAAAGCCGGCGCTGATGGGGATTTTCTCGCGCTGACGCCGCGGAGCTACCACTCGCCCGTATTGATCATCGAGGCCCAGGGCTCGCGCGGTGGCTGCGAACCTCCCGCCTGCAGCAGCTCGATGGAAATATTGTCGGGCGAACGCACGAAAGCCATGCGGCCGTCGCGAGGCGGGCGATTGATGGTCACACCGTGATCGCGCAGCCGCTGGCACGTTGCATAGATATCATCGACTTCGTAAGCGAGATGACCGAAAGCCCGGCCGATGCGGTAATCCTCGGGATCCCAGTTGTAAGTCAGTTCCACCTGCGCATCGTCATTGCCCGGCGCCGCCAGGAAGATCAAGGTGAAGCGGCCTTTCTCACTCTCCGTCCGCCGCACTTCGCGCAGGCCCAAGGCGTCGCAGTAGAAACGCAGCGATGCGTCTACGTCGCGAATGCGAACCATGGTGTGAAGGTACTTCATACGTTCACCGGAATCTTCAGAACATTTCCGATTCGCCCGGCGACCTGACTTCAATCTGCTTGTGCCGCGACACGATCCAATCGCCGGTGATCATTTCATCGTACGACTGGCCGGGACCGACCATCGGATACACCCCAGCGTCCGGATCGATGACGACCTCGAGGAATGCCGGGCCGCGGAACTCGACGAACTCACGCACCACGCGAGCCACGTCTTCCTTGCGATCCAAGCGCACCGCGAACTTGAAACCATCGGCCTGCGCGGCTTTCACGAAGTCCTTGGTGTGCAGCGACTTGTCGCTGGCCGAGAGGCGTCCTTTGAAGAACAGCTTCTGCCATTGCTTCACCATGCCGTCGCCGTTGTTGTTGAGCACGACGACTTTCACCGGCAGGTCGTACGTGGTCACCGTCTCCAGCTCGCCGAAGTTCATGCGAATGCTGGCATCCCCGTCGATGTCGATCACCAGCTTGTGAGGATTGGCGAACTGCGCACCGATTGCAGCAGGCAGCCCGAACCCCATGGTGCCCATGCTGCCCGAGGTGAGCCACAGGCGCGGCTGGCCGAAGTCGAAATACTGCGCGGACCACATCTGGTGCTGGCCGACGCCGGTACTGATGATCGCGTCGCCCTGCGTGAGACGATTGATCGCTTCGATGACAGCGTACGGCTGAATGAGCTCGCTCGAGCGATCGTAATTCATCGCATGGACGCGTTTGAGTTCGGCGCAGTGCGCGTGCCACTCGGACCAGTCGCGCTTGAAGTGGCTGCGGCGAGCGTAAGCCTTTAGCGTGCGCAACGCTTCGGGCAACATGCCGACGTGATGCCAGTGCACGGGCTTCACTTTGTTGATCTCGGACGCGTCGATATCGATCTGCGCGATGGTCTTGGCCTTGGGCGCGAACTTCGGCGGATTGCCGGCCACCCGATCGTCGAAGCGGGAACCGAGCGCGAACAGGAAATCGCAGTCGTCGACTGCGTAGTTCGCAAAGGCCGCGCCGTGCATGCCCAGCATGTGCATCGACAAAGGATGACGCGTGTCGAAGGCGCCGAGTCCCATGAGCGTAGACACAACCGGTATCTGCAATTCTTCGACGAGTTCGCGCAGCTGCTGCGAACATCCTGAATTGATCGCACCGCCGCCTGCATAGATCAGCGGTCGCTTGGCCTCGCCGAGCAAGCGGAAGAACTCGGCGCATTGCGTGTCGCCAAGCGAATTGCGGAGGAGGCGATTCATGCGGTGACGATATCCAGGCACGGGCAGGCGGCCGGCTCCCTGAAACGGGCCGCGCCAGTTCTGCACGTCCTTCGGAATATCGATGACCACCGGACCGGGACGGCCGGTGCGGGCAATCTCGAACGCCGTGCGGACCGTCGCTTCGAGCTTGGCGGGGTCGGTCACCAGGAAAATGTGCTTTTCGACCGAACCCATGATGCTGGCGACCGGCGCTTCCTGGAACGCATCGGTGCCGATCGCCGCCGTGGGTACCTGGCCGCAGATCACGACGATGGGAATGGAGTCGGCCATGCAATCGCGTACCGGCGTGACGGTGTTGGTCGCACCCGGCCCGGACGTGACCACGCAAACGCCTACCTTGCCGCTGGCGCGTGCGTACCCGGCAGCCATGAAACCCGCCCCTTGCTCATTCGCGGGCACGATCAGCGGCATCTGCGGACGGCCCTGGGCCACGCATTCCTGGTTGTAGACGAAGATTGCGTCGTAGGTCGGCAGGATGGCGCCGCCGCTGTAGCCGAATACCGTATCGACACCTTCCTCGGCAAACACGCGGACAATGATCTCAGCGCCCGACATCGGCTGGCCGGCGAGCGGATGAGCGCCTTGATGGATCGCGGCGTGGCTTTCTTTCACGGTGGGTTCCGGCTGCTGTCTCGAAAGAGTGGCACTGGCGCGGGATGCATGAATATTGCGCCTAATGCAGTGCAAGAGCCTAGCAGCATGCACTGCACCCGTCCATTTCGGGGCGTGGAGGCCACCGGGCGCCAGAGACTCCCTCAAGGTCCCTTGAGGCCCCCAGGGGCCTGGCAGCCGCTAGCCGTCCGCACCATGCTTCTCGTATGCTGCCTGCACTACTGTGTAGCGCGGATTTTCCAATGTCTTCTGTCGTCACTGCAGCACGGACCCGGGACGGGTCGCCCACTTCAGCCTCTTCCACCACGCAGGGATCCAAGGGCATGTCCTCCAATAAGCGGCACATCGTGTCGATCCTGTTACAGAACGAAGTGGGCGCATTGACGAGAGTCACGAGCCTGTTCTCCACGCGCGGCTACAACATCGAGTCTCTCAATGTCGCGCCGACCGACGATCCGACGGTATCCCGGCTCACGCTGGTCACCACCGGCACGGAAGCCGTGGTTCAGCAGATCGTCAATCAATCGCTCAAGCTCATCGACGTGGTGAACGTCGACGACATGACCAGCGACCAGCATGTCGAACGCGAACTGTTATTGATCAAGCTGCGCACGACGCAACCCCAACTCAAAAATTTACAAACGCTGGTGCAAAAGGCTGGCGGACGGGTCTTGTCCGATGCGGCGGAAAGCTTTACCGTCGAACTGACGGATAGCGAAGCACAGATCAGCCGGTTCATTGCCGAAGCGGGGAGCTTCGGTGAAGTGCTGGAAGTCGTGCGCAGTGGAGCGCTTGCGATACTTCGTGGCGCAACGACGCTGCGAGCCTAGGCTCGCAGGGCTTCGCATAACGTCGACTCTGTTTTGACACTGGGTTTGCTGCGGACTGGCTTCTACGACATCGGGCAGGATGTAGGAGAGGCACGATCGACAGCTTCGGTCGTGCGCGTGTAGCTCTGTGCTGCATGCGTGATCTCTCGTGGGAGCGATGATGTACAGGCTCTATGACTACCTGCCCTCCGGAAACGGCTACAAAGCACGACTGGTGCTCAAACACCTGCAGATTCCGTACGAACTGGTTCCCGTCGACATCAAGGCCGGCGAATCGCGCACGCCGGAATTCCTCGACAAGAATCCGAACGGACGCATTCCGGTGCTGGAAGTCCCGGGCAAAGGCTTCATTGCCGAGAGTCACGCCATCATCGCGTTCCTGGCCGAGGGGTCAGATTTATTTCCCGCGGAGGCTTTCGATCGCGCCCGCATGTGGCAATGGATGTGCTTCGAGCAATATCACATCGAGCCGAACATAGGCACGGTGCGTTTCTGGCTCGCATCGCTCGGCAAGACGCGAGCCGAGCTGGGCGATAAGCTGATCGAGAAGAAAAAGAGCGGCTACGCGGCGCTGGACCTGCTCGAACATGAATTGCGCGAACGAACGTATCTCGCCAGCGAGCGCTATTCGCTCGCCGACATCGCGGTATTTGCGTACACGCACATCGCCCACGAAGGCGGCTTCGATCTCGCACCGTACCCGCGGGTGCGTGCATGGTGCGATCGAGTCTGCAGCCAGCCTCGCTGGCGCCCGATCACCGAAGCCTAAGGCAGGAGCACGGTCGAGCCCGTCGTCTGGCGGGCTTCGAGCGCCCGATGTGCATCGGCCGCATGTTCCAGGCTGAATGTCTGCCCGACGCGAATGTCTATTTGCGACCGCGCAACCAGGTCGAATAATTCCTGCGCCGATCGCTGCAACTCCGCACGCGTCGCGATGTAGTGGTACACCGTGGGTCGTGTGAGGAACAAGGAACCGCGCTTATTGAGTTCCACCGGGGCAACCGGCGCGACTGGCCCGGACGCATTGCCGTAGGTAACCATCAACGCACGCGGACGCAAGCAATCGAGCGAGCGCATGAACGTGTCCTTGCCGACGGAATCGTAGACGACACTCACGCCGCGATTGCGCGTAATCGACTTGACCTGCCCGACCCAATCTTCGTCCAGCAGCAGCACATGCTCGGCGCCGGCGCCACGCGCCAGTTCGACTTTCGATTGCGATCCGACAATCGCAATCACGGTCGCTCCGATCAGTCTCGCCCATTGCACGAGAATGAGTCCCACGCCACCTGCGGCAGCATGGACGAGCAGCACATCGCCTTTGCGAACGCGATAAGTCTGGCGCAACAGTACTTGCGCGGTCAGGCCCTTGAGCATCATCGCCGCGGCCGTTCGATCGTCGATGGAATCGGGAATGCGCAGCAACCGATCCGCCGACATGACTCGCTGCTGCGTGTAAGCCCCCGAGGTGGAGCCCACATACGCCACGCGATTTCCAACCGAGAAATTCTTGACTCCTGAACCCACGGCGTCGATGACACCCGCCGCTTCGCGGCCCAGGATCAACGGGAGCCGGGTCTGGTACAGCCCGGTACGCTCGTAAACGTCGAGGAAATTGAGACCGATGGCAGTATGGCGCAACCGTACTTCGCCGGGGCCGGGATCGCCGACTTCAACCGATTCCCATTGCAGGACTTCCGGCCCGCCGTGGCTGTGGATACGAATTGCCTGGGTCATCGTCGCCTGCCGGGTTGCCTGGGAGGACCGCAGTGTAGCAGCGACTGGCGCGCACCTTGGACAAGGTGCACAAAGGTGCACCATAGAGACTCGGCGGGAGACTCAGGTGGCCGTCATGGCCCAAGGCCTATTGGAGTAAGAGCAGGGCAGCGCCGTCGCTGCCCTGCTCGAAAGCACGGAGGAAAGGAAAACGCTTCGGTGCAGGACCTCGGCGTTACAGGGCCTGGTCGTCCGCTTCGCCGGTACGGATGCGCAGCACGCGCTCCAGGTCCGTGATGAAGATCTTGCCGTCGCCGACCTTGCCGGTCTTGGCTGCGGTGATGATGGCCTCCACGACCTGGTCGACCAGTGCATCCTTGACCGCGACTTCGATGCGGGTCTTGGGGACGAAGTCGACCACATACTCGGCGCCGCGGTACAACTCGGTGTGGCCCCGCTGGCGACCGAATCCTTTGACCTCGGTGACCGTCATACCCGACACCCCGATTTCGGACAGTGCGGCACGCACGTCGTCGAGTTTGAAGGGCTTGATGATTGCGCTGATAAGTTTCATTTCCCCGTGGCTCCTGTCTCGGACTTGCGGTACATCAATTCGGTTTTTGATTCGGTTCGCTGGCGGTGGACGTCGGTGTAATGGCCAGAACCCTTCAAGCCTACCGCAGCGAAGCTATGTAATGCAGGTTCCATGCCGCGTGGCCGCAGCGGGTACGAACGCTCCGGCTACTTGGAGCGACCGTCGTCGGTCTCCGACTACCCCGCTCGCGCGTCGCTTCTGCCGCACCACTTTAGCGCGAAAATTTTCCCCGCCCGCTCTGCCCTGGTGCGATTGAATTGCGCGGAATACAGTCTAATCCAACCCTTTGCGAAAGCGAGCGGTAACCACCAGCAGCATGAGCGCAGTCAGGCCGAGCAACGTATGGAGCGCGTTGAAAATGCGGGAGACCGGCCATGAGCTGAGCGATGCCGCGATTCGAGTCGACAAATTGGCTCAGCGGTAGCAGGTCCACAATCCAAAGCGTTCGAATCGGTATACTTGACGAATCTGCTCAAGGGCTTGTGGGGAATTCCCCTCGTGGCACTAGAACACAAACTAACAACAGCGAATGGGATTTGCGGGGCAAATAATGGGGTCAGCGGTAGCTAGTCCGTATCGACGAGCATTCCAATGGGTCTGCTTCGTAGCGGTGATGTGCCTGCATAGCGAACTTGCCGGTGCCCAGACGGCACCTGCCGTCAGCATCGGTTACTTCGAAACGGTCAATGCCGAGACTTTGACCCGCTCGGCGGCGTTCAAGGCGACCGCCCCGCACCTGGCTTTCGATGCCTATGGCCGGCACTTCGACCTGCAACTCGAATCGAACGATCGCATCGCCACTCCCGACGTGCTCGCGAAAGCCGGATCGGTGCGCCTGCTGCGTGGCTCGGTTGCCAACGCGCCTGGGTCCTGGGTGCGACTGACGAGCGTCGATGGCTCGCTGCGTGGCGCGATCTGGGATGGCTCGCAACTGTTCCTGATCGAGTCATCAGCGTCGGTGCGGGACCTGGTCGTACCGCCGCTGGTAGTCGCTGCGGACACGACTGTTATTTTTCGTTTGGCGGACTCCTGGATCGAGCCGGGAACGATGACTTGCGATTCCTCCACCGGGTCCGCGCAATCTCCCGTTAAATCCGGCCAACAGGCCTACGACAGCCTGCTGCGGGAATTGAAAGGCAGCGCAGTCGGCATGCAGGCAGCGGGCGCCACCAAGCGGCTGCAAATCTCGGCTATCGGCGACTCGCTGTTCCTCGCGCAGTATGCAAGCAACGAGCAGCAGGCACGCAACGAGATACTGACCCGCATGAACCTGGTCGACGGCATTTTCAGCGCGCCGCCGCTCAACGTTGCCATCCAGGCGAGCTTGATCGATGTCTCCGCCGCCGCAACCCAGGGCTTGTCCGCGACGACCAAGGCGGGCGACCTGCTCACGTCGCTCGCCGACCTTCGCAAGAACAACTCGGAATTGAACTCACGCGGTCTCACGCATCTGTTCACCGGCCGCGATGTCGTCGACCAGAACGACGCCAACAACGCATCGACGGTCGGCATCGCATTTACCGATGCGTTGTGCAGCAAGACAGCCGGTGTCGCGCTGACCGAAGCGCGCAAGCTCAGTCCCGGCTTCGAATCCCTGATCACTGCGCACGAGATGGGACACAACTTCGGCGCAGTTCACGATGGCGACCCGGGCGCGACGAGTTGCCCTCCCAACCAGTTCCTCATGTCACCGAAGCTGGTGGCGAACGTTCGCGATTTTTCCCAGTGCAGCCTGGATGCCATGCTGCCAAAGATCGCCGCAGCCGCCAACTGCATCACCGCCCTGCCGCCGGCGGATCTTTCCATCGATGACTTGGGTACGTTGCACGCGCCCGCCGCGAAGTCCTTCGACGTGATCGTGGGCGTGACCAACGTCGGCGGCCTGACGGCAAGCGATGCCGACGTTGAGATCGTCATTCCGCCTTCGCTCATCATCGAGGATGCGTTCGTCACCGGCGGCAGCTGTACCAGCGGCGCCGGTAAGATCACCTGCAAGCTAGATCCCGTGGCGGGCGGTGCGACCCAGAAGATCGAACTCACCCTGCGTGGCAACACCATCGGCTCGAATTCGATTTCGGCGCAAGTCACCGCATCTGGCGACTCGCAGGCAGCGAACAATAGCCGCGACGGCACCATCGTCATCGATCCCGAAATCGACCTGTCGCTGTCACTGCAGGGGCCTGGAAGCGGGACTCCCAATACGAGCCTGGTCGCAAACTTCACGATCGCCAACCTGGGAACGAGCACGGCGGGTGCGGGCACTGTCGAATTCACTATTCCTGCTGGCGCTACGGTGCTCGCAGCAATGGCGGGCTCCACCGCCTGCTCGACTACGACCACTCCGGTTCGTTGCACCGTGCCGTCTCTGGCTGCGAGCGGCTCGGTCACCGGATCGATTTCGCTGAACGCATCGGTGATCGGCTCGCTGCAATTGAGTGGGCGGCTGACCGGCGTCGCCGGCGATAGCAACTCCGCCAACGACACTGCGGTGACAACGATCTCGATCAGCAATCCCACGCCGGCACGCAAAGGTGGCGGCGGAGATTCCGGTGCGCTGTTGGTACTGGCAATGGCATCGATCGCACTGGCGCGGCGGCGAATCGCCGGCAGGTCGACTCGGCATCGAGCCTAGTTTCGTGACTTACCTGCTGACGCCAGCGGTCAGCAGGTTCTTGAATCGCGCAAACTCCTGCTCATCGATATCGCCCACGATCCACATTGGCTGTTCCTGCACGCGAATCGCTGCCAGCCGGTAGCCCTGCAGCACTCGCGGCATGTCCTGTAGATCGTCAGCCGTCGCGGGCAACAGGTACACATCGATCAGATGCTGACCGTGGCCATACACCAATACGGCCACGCGCTGGTTGGTGACATAGTCGATTCGGCCACCGACCAGTGGAAAGCCGTCGGCAGCCAGATCCACCACCGGTGGCGACTGGCCGATTTTGCCCGCGAACCACGGCTTCACCGTGTGCCGATCGGTCGACACCACGTCGACCGGGCTGGCGGCGGCCAATGCCCGCAGATGACTGGATAACAGCTCGCGATCCACGGCTTGTCGATTCGTCGTCGCGACGGACTCGATCGCAAACCACTTCATCGATGCGATACCGAACGAGAAGGCCATCAGCAACGAAGCGGCCAGTGCCCAGCGAGGTACCGTTGCGGAGTTGGTCGGCCGCTTCTGCAGTATTCGATCCGATACCTGGCCCGATGCGGGTTCGGGCACTGCGCCGATGGCCTGCAATTGAGCTCGCAGACTTGCGGGCGCCGCATGGCGGGTAGCCCCTTCTCGAATGACGTTGCGTAGCGCCTGCAGCGACGCCAACTCACGGGCGCATTGCTCACAGCGTTCGAGATGCTCCTCGATCTCGTCGACCGCGGCGCGATCCAACTCGCCATCCAGGTAGGCATGCAACATCGGGGCTGCGGTTTTACAGTCCATGAGTTCCTGCGTCCACGGAGTTTTCGATCAGCAGCTTCTTCAACAACGCACGCGAGCGGGCCAGTCGCGACATGACGGTCCCGACCGGCACCGCCAGGATGTCCGCTATCTCCCGGTAGGAACAGTCCTCGACTTCACGCAGCACCAGGACTTCGCGGAACTCGCGAGGCAATGCTTCCAGGTGATGAACGATCAACGCGGCGCATTGAGACAGGTGCACCGTATCTTCGACCGTTGCAGCGTTGGCCTGCGGCCACTGCGCCGGCTCATCCTCCGCAAGCCCATCGAGCGAAACATCGCGACGCGAACGGCTCGCGAGCGTAGCGATGCAACAGTTGCGGACGATGGACAACCACCACGCTTTGGCATTGCCGCCCGCATAGGTGTGAATGTAGCGGGCCGCACGCAGGAACGCCGTGTGCACCAGGTCCGCCGCATCCTGCTCGCTGCCCATCAGCCAGCGAGCCAGGTTGTAGGCGGCATCCAGGTGCGGGAGCGTCAGGTCCCTGACCAGTCCCACATCCGGCGGCGTGCTCCTGCCCATGTTCATGTGACGGCCTGTGCGACGGTCAATGAGAGCGAACGTGGACGGTGCCGATCATGTGCGGATGAAGCGCACACAGATAAGCAAAGTCGCCTTCCTTCTCGAACTTGAAGGTATAGCGATCGTCCGTGTCCATGCCCGGCGAAGCGAACTTCCCCTCGGAGCTCACGACGTTGTGAACGGTCTGGTCGTGATTGATCCAGGTCACCGTCGTACCGGGCGCGACAGTGAGTTCCTGCGGAGCGAACGCAAAGGTCTTGATCTCAACCGTGGTATCCGCCGCCTCGCTGCGCATGCCTGCGCACGATAGCAGGACGGCGCCGAGTCCCAGAATTAAGAACTTCATACGCTGCCCTCGATGGGCCCGCCCTCAATGGGCTGATCCACGGTGGCCAGTTCGCGCTTGCCGCGAACGACGGTGACCTGTCGCGTGCCCAGCAGTTTGCCGAGCTGGCCGGCGTCCACTTTGAGCGGCCCCGGCTGATCCGCCGTACCGGGCTTGGGCTGCGGAAACGCCGTCGACATCGCCGTATGGAACGACACGTTGCCTTCGACCTTCTGCATGACCTGGTGAATGTGCCCGTTCAACACGGTGACCGAGCCGAAACGCCGCAGGTAACCCAGCGCCTGGCCGGCATCCGCCGTGCCCCATCCCCAAAGTTCGTAAACAGTCCACAAAGGAATGTGAGCCAGCACCACCACCGGCGTGCTGGCCGACACCGGCGCCAGGTCTTTCTCCAGCCATTCGAGCTGCTCTGCACCGAGCGCAGGCATGCTGCCGGCCTTGAAGTCGATGACATTCGCCAGGCCCACGAAGTGCACGCCATGGTCGTCGAAACTGTAGTAGGGCCGATTGCCCGTCGCTGCGCCGTAGTGCTTCAGATAGCCGCCGAGGCCGCTGGCGAGCGTATCGTGCTCGCCCGGCACATAGTGAATGCGCTCGACCTTGATCTCGCTCAACACCTGTTTCGCGGTGTCGAATTCTTCCGGCTTCGACAGGTGGGTGATGTCGCCGGTGTGCACGATGAACGCGGGCCGCTGCGGCAAGGCGTTCACGGAGGCGATCCCCTGCCGCAGGGTTTTCAGCACGTCGGGATTGGCTTCCTTGTTGAAGCCCACATGGGTATCGCTGATCTGGGCAAACGTGAACTGGCCCTTGGCGGCCTGCGCCGTCGACGCTTCGCCGGCCATGCCGAGCGCCCTGGGCACTCCGCCGCCAACGCCCCAAACGATCGCGGCGCCCGACCATGCCCCCAGGCAGGTCAACGCGCGTCGACGTGACATGGTCACGTCATCCGAATCCGCAGAATGCTTGCTCATGATGTTCCGTCCGGCTGTAGTGTGAGGACGGATGCAAGATCGATTGGCCGCGGGATTTATTCCCGCCAGCCGCCAATTGCCGTCGAGCGCGGGCTCGGGATCGCTTGAAAGATCCCACCCACATCGCCATGTATGACGCCGGGCCGGCGCACCGGTCCGCTATCATTGGGTAGCTGAAATTGGATTCGTGGGTTGACGTTATTGGCCGCAAGCGCGCGGCCGGGCTAAGAAAAGACGATGGCTCAGTACAAGGACTACTACAAGATTCTCGGCGTCCAGCGCACCGCTACGCAGGATGAGATCAAGCGCGCCTATCGAAAGCTGGCGCGCAAGTACCATCCTGACGTCAGCAAGGAAGCCAACGCCGAGGAAAAATTCAAGGAACTGCAGGAAGCGAACGAAGTCCTGAAGGACGCCGAGAAGCGCGCCGCCTACGACCAGCTGGGCTCGAACTGGCGGCAGGGCCAGCAGTTCACGCCGCCGCCCGATTGGGGCGCAGGCTTCGAGCATTCACGATCGTTCGGCGCCGGCGACGATCCGGGCTTCAGCGATTTCTTCTCGTCGCTGTTCGGTGGACGTGGCGGTGGCGGCTTCGGCGGAGGTCGTGGCGGCCGAGGCTTTGCGGCCGCGGGCGACAGCCACACCGCACGCATCCTGATCGATCTCGAAGACGCGTTTCGCGGCGGACCGCAGACCATCGAACTCAAGTCGCCGCAGCTCAGTGATGACGGTCACGTGTCGGTGCAGCCGCGGACGTTGAAGGTGACGATTCCCGCCGGCGTGATCGAGGGCCAGCAGATCCGTCTCGCCGGCCAGGGTAGTCCCGGAGTCGGCGGCGGTCCGGCGGGGGACCTGTTCCTCGAGATCGGGTTTCGTCCGCACCGGCTGTTCAAAGTCGACGGGCGCGACATCACGGTGAACCTGCCAGTGGCTCCGTGGGAAGCGGCTTTGGGTGCGACGGTGCAGACGCCAACGCTCGCAGGCCCGGTCGATCTGCGCATTCCAGCGGGAGCGAAATCGGGACAGCGCCTGCGACTCAAGGGCCGGGGGTTGCCCGGTCCGACGACCGGCGATCAATACGTCGAAGTCCGCATCGTCACGCCGCCAGCCACGACGTCGGAAGCGCGGGCGTTTTACGAAAAGATGCAGAAGGAACTACCGTTCGATCCACGCGCCGAGATGTGAGTGGTTGTGTCAGTGAGCGACGCGCGCGATTAGATTCGTCACGCGCGTCAACACACCCAGATCGACATTGGTCTTTTCGATGAAGTCACTCGCGCCGGCACGCATAGCCATCACCGCTGCCCGCACATCTTCGGCTGCACCTAGCACTATCACCGGATCGTCGATACCGCGCGAACGCAGCAACCGCAGCAATTCGATGCCGGACATGCCCGGCAATTCTGCATCGGCGATCAGGCAATCGAGTCTGCCCGCGGCGGAGCTGAGATAACTCTCGGCGCTATCGAACGCTCGCACGTCCACGCTGAGAGAGAGGAGGAGGCTACAAAGCATTCGGCGATCCGTTGCGTCTGCTTCGATAACCGCGATCAGCGGCCGGATCGTCGACACGGAAGCCCAGGCGGGTAATAAGATGGCCGGTGAAAAAAAGCGGCCACGGCCACTCTACAAGCGATATCCGAACCGCAGGGAGGATTGGGGGCGGAGGACTCGATTGTGGGCCGTGGTCGCATGGTCGTTATAGTTGCGGCTCAGGGCGGCAAGGTAAACGTCGCACTTGTACTTAAGGCAGCGGCGCAGCGTGAGCGGCACGAGCGCCGCGCCCGTTCCCCACTCACGCCAAAGATGAATAACTCGTCATGCCGCCGCGCCGGTCGCATCGGACCTGCCGCGATGGCATCAGGCCTGGCCGACCTCGAGCACCATCCGTACCAGGTGCGCCAGCGACGACGCCTGCATTTTCTCCATCACGCGTGCACGATGGATTTCGACTGTGCGTTGACTGAGGCGCAGGTCGCCCGCGATCACTTTGTTCGCCTTGCCGTGCACGACGAGATCGAGCACTTCGCGTTCACGCGGCGTGAGCGTTTCGAGCCGCTTGCGAATGTCGTTGCGTTCGCCGAGCGAGGCCCGATTGTTCTGATCCTTCTCCAGTGCCTGGTTGATGCGATCGATCAGGTCCTGGTCGCGAAACGGCTTCTGGATGAAGTCGACCGCGCCAGCCTGCATCGCTTCCACCGCCATGGGCACGTCGCCGTGACCGGTAATGAAAATGATGGGCATGATAGAGTGGCGCTCGTTGAGCTTCTGCTGCAGTTCGAGGCCCGACATGCCGGGCATGCGAATATCCAGCACCAGGCAGCCGGGGCGATCCTCACTGTAGGCATCGAGGAACTCTTGTCCGGAGCCGAAAGTCTCGACAGCCTGTCCCACCGAACGCAATAGCATCTTCAGCGAATCGCGGACGGCCGTGTCGTCGTCGACAATGAAGATCGTCGCACGCGACGTCGCGGGACCGGTTCTTACTGTGGCAAAGTCCCGGCTGACCCCGGAGCCGCCGGCAGCGTGAAGAAGAAGCGGGCTCCGCCCCCCGGATTGGAAGTGCACCATAGTTTCCCCCCATGAGCTCGAACGATCGAACGACTGATTGAAAGACCGAGACCGGTTCCGCCGGGCTTGGTAGTGAAGAAAGGATTGAACAGCTCGACCATGGTTGCGGCGTCAACGCCGGTCCCGCGGTCCGCCACCATGAATTCGACGTCGCCCTCGTCATCCAGGTGCGTGCGCAGGACCACTTCCCGCTTCGCTTCGGGCGCATTCATCATGGCATCGATGCTGTTGCGTAATAGATTGAGGATGACCTGCTGGACCTGCACCACGTCCGCCTGGATCTGCGGATGATGCACCGAGAGGTCGAGATGAATGCGCACGCCGTTGTGCCTTGCATCCGTCTGAGCGAGCGTGAGCACGTCTTCCAGCACTTTGTTGGCCTCGACCAGCTCGCGGCGGACTTCACGATTCTTCACGAACGTGCGCAAGCGGCGGATCACTTCGCCGGCTCGCAACGCCTGGGTACTGATGTGCTCGAGTGCGGTCTCGATATCTTCCTGGGTGAAGTCGTTGGCTCCGATCAGCCGCTGGCATGCCTGAGCGTAAGTCGCGATCGCCGTCAGAGGTTGATTGACCTCGTGAGCGATGCCGGCCGCCATTTCACCCATGGTCGAAATTCTTCCGAAGTGGGTGATGCGATCCTGCATCTGCCGCGCCTCGTCCTCCGCACGGCGGCGATCGGTGATGTCGTGCAGCGTTCCCACCTGGCGCAGTACCTGGCCGTCGGGTCTACGGGTGGTCTGTGCTATGTGATGCACGTATCGCAGCGATCCGTCCGGATGGATGATGCGGTACTCGATATCCATCGACCGGGCGCCAGCGTCGAGTTCGCCACGCGCCTGCTGCCATGCAGCCAAGTCGGCTGCGTGCACCATCGGTTCCAGGTAATCGTAGACACTGATGTAGGTTTCGCCGTAGCGGCGGCCCAGCACGCGATACAAGTGCGGCGACCAGTAATCCTCGTAGCGGCCGTCGAAGTGCACGACGTAGTTGCCCAGGTTCGCGATCTCCTGGGCGATAGTCAGCTGGGCTTCGCTGCGTCGTAACGCTTCTTCGGCATTGCGGCGAACGGTAATGTCGCGGATGAACCCGGCGAAACGTGGCGGCTCGGTGCCTTTCACCCGGCCCACGGCGAACTCGGCGGAGAATTCGCTGCCGTCCCGGCGCTTCGCGGACAACTCGCGGCCGATGCCGATGATCCTTGGCTCACCCGCGTCGATGTAGTGACGCAGATAGTCATCGTGCTGCGACCGGTACGGCTCCGGCAGCAGGATGTTGACCTTGAGACCGATGACGTCTTCCTCGTTGTAGCCGAACATCCGTTCGCCCGCATGATTCAGCAGTTCGATACGGCCTTCGTGATCGAAGAGCACGACCGCGTCGACTGCCGCATCGAGAACTGCCTGGAATTCACGCTCGAGTCGCTGTGCGCGTTCTTCCTGTGGTTCAGCGACTCGGAGCACTGTCATATTGCCGATTCTAGCCGGCATTTAGTCCACACGTGAAAGCACTTGTGCACTATCGGAAAACCACGATGGCGATGGGGCCGCTGCATCGCGAATGCTGCGACGGCTACGCGCCTGCTCCACGTAAATTATTCAACCTAGTTTGTGCACGGGTCGCCACTACGCAAAGACCAGCAGCAGGTCTTTGGCGTCCACCGTTTCGCCCGGCCGCGTCACGACCTCGGCAATCACGCCTTCGCGATCGGCTCGTACCGAAGTTTCCATTTTCATGGCTTCGATGGTGACCAACACGTCGCCGCGCAGCACTTTCACTCCTTGCACGACCGCGACGGTCGCAACCGTCCCAGGCATCGGCGCCGCCACGTGTTCCGGCTTGCCTGGCTCTGCTTTACGACGCGGTTCCTGCGTCACCGCGGTGCTTCGGTCGCGCACCTTCACCGAACGCGGCTGACCGTTTAGCTCGAAAAATACGGTGCGCATCCCATCCTGCTGCACCTCGCTCGTGGTGATGAATCGCACGATCAGCGACTTGCCCCGTTCGATATCGACAGTCACTTCATCGCCCGGCTCCATGCCGTAGAAATACAGCGGCGTCGGCAGCGCGCTGACGCGGCCGAAGTCCAGCCGGTCCTTCATGTAGTCGAGGAAGACTTTTGGATACATCAGGTACGAAGCGAACTCCTCCTCGGTGATTTCGCGCCAGGTTTTCGAGTTAGCCAGCTTGCGAGCCTTGTCGAGATCGGTGGGCGCAAGCACGGCCCCGGGACGCGATACGAGCGGCGCTGCGCCTTGGAGGATTTTCTTCTGCAATGCTTGCGGAAAGCCGCCGTGCGGCTGGCCGAGATCGCCGCGAAACAGCGATACCACCGACTCTGGAAAGGCGATTTCAGTGCGCGGATCGAGCACCTGCGCGCAAGACAGGCCGCTCGTCACCATCATCAACGCCATGTCGCCAACGACTTTCGACGTCGGCGTCACCTTCACGATGTCGCCGAACAGGTCGTTGACGTCGGCGTAAGCTTTCGCGACTTCGGGCCAACGCAGGTCGTCTATGCCGAGAGATCGTGCCTGCTCGCGCAGGTTGGTGAACTGTCCACCCGGCATGCCGTGCACATAGACTTCGGATGCGCCGGAACGCAGATCGCTTTCGAATGCGGCGTAGTTACTGCGTACCTGTGCCCAGTAGCCCGACAACCTACGCAGATTGTCTGTATCCAAGCCGGAATCGCGCGCGCCATGGCGCAACGATTCGACGATCGAGGTCAGGTTGGGTTGCGAAGTCAGCCCACTCATCGAGTCGAGAGCGCCATCCACTGCGTCGGCGCCGGCGTCGATGGCGGCAATCACGCTGGCCGCGGCGATACCGCTGGTGTCGTGCGTATGGAAATGCACGGGCAGTCCGATCTCTTCTTTCAGCGCCTTCACCAGCGTTCCCGCCGCATGGGGCTGGCACAGGCCGGCCATGTCCTTGATGCCAAGAATGTGAGCACCCGCTGCTTTCAATTCGCGTGCGAGACCGAGGTAGTAGTTGA
>Ga0157380_10000463_pt1 | contig 24735 bp, 26 predicted proteins | sample S35metaG_FD_119757 | JGI IMG/M metagenome (GOLD analysis project Ga0157380, IMG submission 119757) | Switchgrass rhizosphere microbial communities from Kellogg Biological Station, Michigan, USA - S3-5 metaG | ecosystem: Host-associated > Plants > Roots > Rhizosphere > Soil | place: USA...
CCTGCAGAGCTGGCCGCTGGCGTTGACTGCGTACAATCACGGCGCCGGTGGCATGCTGCGGGCAAAGAATCAGCTGGGCACGAGCGATATCGCCACGATCGTTCGCAAGTACAACAGCCGCAGCTTCGGCTTCGCGTCGCGCAATTTCTACGTTGCATTCCTCGCGGCGCTGGAGATCGATACCGATCCGGACAAATTCTTCGGGCCGATCAAGCGCAATCCGGTGGATGACAGCAGCATCCTCACCTTGAGCAATTTCGTGCCTGCGAGCCGCATCGCCGCGTCGATCAATGTCGAACGCGACACGTTGAAGCGCCTCAATCCTGCGCTGTTGCCGGCAGTCTGGAATGGATCGCGCCATGTGCCGAAAGGCTACGAGTTCCGTATTCCAGCGGGCATCGATACGGTCGCGGCGTTGCAGAAGATTTCCTCGGGCGTGAGCTTCGACGTGCAGGTCGCCGATACGCAGCATCGCGTCGGCAAGGGAGAAACCCTGTCGACGATCGCGACCCGCTACAACCTCTCCGCCACGCGGCTCGCCCAGTTGAACAATCTCAAACGCCCCTATCGCATCACCGTGGGACAGGTGCTCGAACTGCCTTCGGGCACGCCGACTGCTCCGGTGGCCGTAGCCCAGGCCGAGCGGCCCGCAGTGGTCCAGCAGGCGAAGCCCATCGAGCCTCCGACCGGCGTGGTAGGCACGCCTGACAGTCGTTACGTCGTCAAGCGAGGCGACACGCTCGCGAAGGTAGCGAAGAAGCACGGCACCACCGAAGCGGCGCTGATGGAGCTCAACAGCATCCGCAACCGCAGCTTCATCTACGAAGGCCAGGTGCTGGCGCTGAGTGCCGAGGCTCGCGTTGCGCCGCCGGTGGAGGCGAAAGTCCCGGTGGAGCCGGCGACGGTCGCGCCTCCAGCTGAAACCGTCGCAATCGCTGCCGCGGAAGCTGCCGAACCTGTAACGGAAAAAGAAGCCGAAGACCTGGGACCGACGCTGGTGCCGGGCATGCAGGCGGCGGCGTCCGCGGATCCAAGCGACTACACGGTGTCGGAAGGACAATCTATTCGCGTACAGGCAGCGGAAACACTGGGCCACTACGCGGATTGGCTCGATATCCGCGCCAACCAGCTGCGCAAGCTCAATCGCATGTCGAGTGCGACGCCGGTGGTGATCGGACGCAAGGTGAAGCTGGACTTCTCGAAAGTGAGCCAGGATCAGTTCGAGGCCAAGCGCCTGGACTATCACAAGCAGTTGCAGGAGACCTTCTTCTCGCAATTCCGTATCAACGGCGACATTACGCACGTGATCAAGCCGGGCGAATCGGTATGGGTGCTGGCGCAGCAGCGCTACAACATCCCGATCTGGCTGCTGAGCCAGTACAACCCCGACGTCGACCTCGGTGCGCTCAAGCCCGGTGCCAAGCTGGTGATTCCGACAGTGGTGGCGAATGCTCCGGTGGAGACCCCAGCTTCATGAGTCTTGCATGAGCTTTTCGATCGGAGTGCGCCGCGCCTCGTCGTTGGCCGTGACCATCGCGGCCTCGATCCTGGCCGGTTGCTTCTCCGTTCAGGGATACGACGGCGAGAAGCGTGAGGCGGATGAGCTGGCACGCATCAGCGGCGATCCGAGTATCAGTGCGGGATCGCCCCTGGCCCTGGTCCTGCGCAAGGTGGACGAACAGACGCTCAACGTGGCCCAGACTTCCGTTGATGTGTTACCGGGCAAGCACACGCTACTGGTGGATTGCCGGATCAGGGAAGGGAACCGAATCAGCCGCCATTCGCTCGAAGTCGAGGTCTACGCCGGCGTCCACTATCGCCTGGCCGCCGAGATCGAACCGGGCATGCAGGCCTGCTTGAGCGTTTCGCTGCAGTCGGGAAGCTAGGACAGGCTCCCAACTTGCAGGCTTGGTGAACTGCGTCACGCCGGTTTCCCAAGCGCCGGTCAAGATCGCCAAACGGTTCCTATCGCAAGAGAACGCCGTGGCTGAACATAAGCACGCTATACCCGCACGCTATATACTGTGGCCGCTTCCGAGGCGTTTGCATTTGTCCAAGGTAATGGTTCGACTGGCTGTGATTCTCTTCGCCTGCATTGCGAGTGCTGCCGCATTCGCGGATGCGCCGTTGTCTTCGAGCGCCATTGCTTCGTCGGGCGTCGAGGCCGGCTTGCCGACGGCGGACAATGTGGTGGTGCGCAAAGGGGAGCGCCGGCTGTATCTCATGCGCAACGGCACGGTTCTGCGCTCCTACAAGGTGTCGTTGGGCCTGCGTCCCGAAGGGCACAAGCTCTTCGAAGGTGATTACCGTACCCCCGAAGGCAAGTACAAACTGATCCGCCGCAATCCCAACAGCGAGTATTTCCTGTCGATCCTGGTGTCGTATCCGAACGATGCGGATATCGCCCGCGCACGCAGCCAGGGGCTGAAGCCGGGCGGCGCCATCATGATTCACGGCCAGCCCAACGTGCCCAAGAAACCCCGAGACTATTACACCCAGGTCGACTGGACCGAAGGCTGCATCGCGGTCAGCAACTCCGACATGGTAGAAATCTGGCTGATGACGCCACCGGATACGCCGATCGAGATCCAGCCGTGACGCCGGCCGGCACGACCCCCGTCGGCGCAACAGTGTCGCTGTCCCAGGCCGATGAGGCCCTGGTCGACGCCCGCGTGTCGCCGCTGGGTAGTCTCGAAAATCTTTCGCAGCGCGAAGTAGAGCAGCTTCTCTCAGCCGGCAAGGACGGTGTCTACGATCTGTTTCGACGCTGTGCGCTGGCCGTCCTTTCATCCGGGCTCGAATCCGATGACGTGCGCGCCATCTTCGATCGCTACAAGGATTTCGAAATCCGCCTCGGCCGGCAGGCGTGGGGAGTGAAGCTCGAAGTACGCAATGCTCCGTCCAGCGCGTTCGTCGATGGCCACATGATCCGTGGCATCAAGGAGCACCTGTTCGCAGTGCTCCGCGACATCGTCTATATCAACGATGCGATCCTCGGCAGCCATCGCTTCGACATGGCGGATCCGGCCGCCATCACCAACGCCGTCTATCACATCCTGCGCAACGCCCGGATACTGGATTACAAGGGTCGGCCCGACCTGGTGGTGTGCTGGGGCGGCCATTCGATCGGCAAGGTCGAGTACGAATATACGAAGCGGGTGGGCTATGAACTCGGGCTGCGGGCGCTGAGCGTCTGCACCGGTTGCGGCCCCGGCGCGATGAAAGGCCCAATGAAAGGTGCCACCATCGGCCACGCGAAGCAGCGTATCCACGAGGGCCGGTACATCGGCATGACCGAGCCCGGCATCATCGCGGCCGAGCCGCCGAATCCCATCGTCAATCAGCTGGTCATCATGCCGGACATCGAGAAGCGTCTCGAAGCGTTCGTGCGCACCGCCCATGCGATCGTCGTGTTTCCCGGCGGCGCCGGCACCGCCGAAGAAATTCTCTACCTGCTGGGCATCCTGCTGGATCCCGCCAATGCCGACCAGCCCTTGCCGGTGATTTTCACCGGTCCGGCTGCATCGGCGGATTACTTCGCCCAGATCGATCGCTTCATCGGCGCGACGCTCGGGGAGGCGGCACAGAAGCGCTACAAGATCGTAATCAGCGATCCCGCCCAGGCGGCGCGCGAGGCGGCGAAAGGTGTCGACATGGTTCGCGACCATCGTCGCAGCCGCAGCGATGCCTACAACTTCAACTGGCTGCTGCGCATCCAACCCGAATTTCAGCGGCCTTTCGAGCCCACGCATGAAGCGATGTCGAAGCTCGAACTGCGTCGCGGCCTCGAGCCTCACATCCTTGCTGCGAACCTGCGCCGCGCCTTCTCCGGCATCGTCGCGGGCAATGTGAAAGAGCAGGGCGTGCGGGCCATCGAGGCCCGTGGTCCTTTCGAATTGCACGGTGACAGGGAGGTCATGAGCCTGCTGGATGAGCTGCTGGCCGGCTTCGTCGCGCAGAAACGCATGAAACTCGCCGGCGACTACCGGCCCTGCTACCGGCTGGTAGCATGACTAATCGACCGGCCAGTGGCATGAGCACGATTGCAGTGAAGTATCGATTCGCCCTGCCGGACGCCAGCGAGCGGGTGTTCGATCTCGAACTGGATCGCGATTCGGCGCTGCTCGTATCCAAGCCCAAGGGCAAACCGCCGGCGTGGACGGAGATGGCGTTCAACCAGTGCGTCGGTTGTCCGTTCGAAGCGAGCAAGGAGACGCACTGTCCCGCCGCCGTGCAACTGGCCGGCGTGATCGAGGGTTTCGGCGATCTCGTCTCGTACGACAAGGTGCGGGTGACGGTCGAGACCGAAGAGCGCGCGGTATCGGCTACGTTGTCGGCCCAGCAGGGGCTGGCTTCGTTGATGGGATTGATCATGGCATCGAGCGGCTGTCCGCGTACTGCGGTGTTCCGCCCGATGGCGCGCTTCCACCTGCCTTTCTCCAACGAATCCGAAACCGCCTTTCGCGTTGCCGCGATGTATCTCATGGCACAGCATTTCGTCTCCCGTAACGGCGGCCAGCCCGACCTGGCGTTGAATGACCTGGAGACCGTCTATCGCGGCGTACACGCCGTGAATCGAGGCATGGCGCAGCGTATGCGTGCTGCCAGCCGGCAGGATGCGATCGTCAACGCGATCGTGCTGCTGGATGTCTATACCAGCCTGGTGCCGGCAGCCATCCACGAAATCCTCGAAGAGATCCAGCCAGCGTTCGCCGCCCTGCTGGCAGCGCGTCCGTCCTGACCGTTCTTCAGCGTTGCGCTCACGAAACACCTGGTGATCATCGCCGCGTTCCCTCACGACGCGGCCGATGGTTTGCGCAACAAACCAATAATGGCCGGTTAAATACACTGTAAAATAAGGCGGAATCTGTGACGTGCCACTACTGCGAAACCAGCCTGATGTGCGATTGCTGTCGCACTAACGCTACGTGACAAAATGCGTGTGAAGCAGTTCCTCACCCGTATTTCGTGCAGTCTCTAACTTGCTCGCCAACACGGGAGCAAGAGCATGTCTGGTCACAAAAGCGATGATTCTTCGATGGTCACTGGCAAGCACCGCGCTTGGGCGGGCGAGCCGGGAACTCCGGTAACGCGGGTCAATGGTTCGCTGCGCGAACCGCAGCGTAACTGGCTCGATCGCACGACGCAGCCGGCGAATCCGCGGCACGCAGCGATCACGCGATCTCTGTACAGCTGGAGCAACTACAAGAGCTGGACGGACAAGATCAACAAGAGCTGGGAAAAGGACAAGAGCGGCAAGTAACGGACCGCGTCCGGCGCTGCATCGGCTGGTCAGCCAGCCGGATCAGCTGACTGGATCAGCCAGCCTCGTCTTAACCTGCATTGGTTGCGAGCGAGGCCGGCATCGTCACCAGCGGGTCGAGCCTGGCGGCAGTGGCGGATGGAGTGGATGCAATGACCGGCGCAGCCGCGGATGCAGCTGACTGAGCATTGACCGCTGGAGTGACTGCAGGTTTTGGAGCCAGCGTCGAAGAGATGGCCGGCGAGCCGGCAATGAGAGTCAAAGGCTGCCGTTGCGCGATCCAGCCCACCAGCGGCAGCCACTGTTCCAGGTCCTCGCGCACGGTGGCGGCACTCATTTCGAACAAGCCGGTGCCGGTTTCGGCGGCGCGAATATAGTTCTGCGAATCGCGCAGCGTGGCGATCACCGGAATCTGCAGCGTCTCGAGAAAGCGCAGCAGCGACTTGTAGATCAGGGTGTTCATCTTGACCCGGTTGGCGATCACGGCGATGCGCTGTTCGTCGCGCCGGATCTTCGCGACCAGCAGCAGGTCAGAGATGCAGCGGGTAGCGGCGTGAATGTCGATGTCCGAAGGCAGCACCGGCACCAGGATGGCGGTTGCGTTGCGCGTCACCTCGGGAAGCGTCTGTCGATCCAGCGCTGCCGCGGTATCCACGATCAACCGCTGGCATTCCAGAGGCACTCGCGTGGCGAAGCTGCGGGTGACACGCATGCTGCGTTCGAAGCCGGCGATGCCGTGAATCCTGAGTTGGTCGTCGCCGCGCTTACGCAGCCACCGCATGCTAGAGCCCTGCGAGTCCAGGTCCATCAGCGCCGGCTTCAGGCCGGAGACGGCAAAGTAACTCGCCAGGTTGGTAGCGATGGTGCTCTTCCCTGAGCCTCCTTTGGGATTCAAGACGACGATTTTCTGCATGGCTACCGCAGACTTAGCAGCTGATTATGTTGTAGAGCCTACGCATCGTGATTTGTACGTGCAAGCCACCCAGTGTGACCCTCTTCACTACTTCGCCCGTGACTTTGCCTGTTTGTGAACTAGTCAACTTCCTGACGGCGCGATTCGCTCCGCCGGACTGCTGAACAGTTCGTTCCGATGGGGTGTCCTGGATGTGCCGCCCGTTCGTTCCAGCGGGTGTCCCGGCCCTTTCTCCGAGCCTGCCGTGAGCGGTGTGTCACATAAATGCCGTAGGGTGGACGCAACGGTGCGCGTCCTGCCACTTGCGGGGGTACACATTGATGGCCATTGGTTGGCCCTCGCTGCCTCGGCGCCTAGGACAAATGCTGGCTGCGTCGCCAATGTGAGTCCTCTCACATCCGAGTGCGGGGCGGCGCGCGTAGAGTCGTTTCGCGATCCGAAGCAATCAACCAAGGTGCGTATGGAATTCATGCTGCTGTGGTGGGACAACCTCGACGACGCGTTCTGTGCCTTGCGCCATCTCGCTCCGAGCATTCTGGGTTTCCTCGTCGCGATCACACTGTTCGTCGCGACTGCCGTGGCGCTGGTCGTCTCACCGCAAACGACGCTGGGCATCCTTGCCGTCACTGCCTCGGTGGGCCTGCTCGATATCGTTCGCCGCCGCCGGTTACAGGCGAACGCCTCCTGATCCGCTGCTAACCTAACTCCTGCCAAGCGCCGCAAGTCGATTCCCGACGCGGCGCGTCGCCTTCTTAGTGGATACAGCCCAGGCTCAGGCCACTCTCCTGCAATTGTCACCGTTGCCGTAAACTCCGCGGTCCTTCCATCGCCTTCCGTCCCCAGGGGTCGAGTCGATGAGAGCGGAGTCGATGAGCCGAGTCATTGAGACTAGGGCGCTTGAAATGCCCGTGGCCGGTCCCCATAGCCGGCGCAGGCTGACGGGCCCGGATCGAGCGGGCTTGACGAATGACCGGGCAAATACAGGAGTGCGAACAGATGACCGAAACGAGTACGACGCAGACATTGGGCTTCCAGGCCGAGGTGAAGCAGCTGCTACGGCTGATGATCCATTCGCTGTACAGCCACAAGGAAATCTTCCTGCGCGAACTTATTTCCAATGCATCGGACGCCTGCGACAAGCTGCGTTTCGAAGCGCTGGCCCAGCCGGAGTTGCTCGCGGGCGGCAGCGAGTTCGCAATCACGATCGACGCGGATAACAAGGCCCATACGATTACCATCGCCGACAACGGCATCGGCATGACTCGCGCCGAGGCCATCGACCATCTCGGCACCATCGCCAAGTCGGGTACCTCCGATTTCCTCGCCAAGCTCACGGGCGACCAGAAGAAGGATGCGCAGCTGATCGGCCAGTTCGGCGTCGGCTTCTATTCTTCGTTCATCGTCGCCGAGCGGGTCGAAGTCCTCTCACGCAAAGCAGGCACGCCGGAGGGCGAAGGCGTGCATTGGGAGTCGCGTGGCGACGGCGATTTCACCGTCTCGGATGTCGAGTTGCCCGAGCGTGGCACGAAAATCGTGCTCCACCTGAAGGAAGGCGAGCACGAATTCGCCGACGACTACCGCATCCGCTCGCTGGTGCGGAAGTATTCCGACCACATCGCGTTCCCGGTGCGCATGCGCAAAGCGGGCAAGGACGATGAGAAGAGCGACGAGTACGAGTTGGTGAATCACGCGCAGGCATTGTGGACCCGGCCGCGGACCGAGCTCAAAGACGAGGAATACAAGGAGTTCTATCGGCACGTCACGCACGACTTCACCGATCCGCTCGCCTGGTCGCACGGCAAGGTCGAGGGCAAGAAGGAGTACACGAGCCTCGTCTACATTCCTGCGCGTGCTCCTTACGACCTGTGGCATCGCGACGCTGCCCGCGGCCTGAAGCTGTATGTGCGCCGTGTGTTCATCATGGACGACGCGGAGCAGTTCCTGCCTTTGTACCTGCGCTTCGTCAAAGGCGTGGTGGATTCGGCTGACCTGCCGCTGAACATTTCCCGCGAAATGCTGCAGCAGGATCCGGCGATCGACTCGATCCGCACCGGCCTGACTCGCCGCATTCTCGACATGCTGGCGAAGCTGGCCAAGGACGAGCCGGAGAAATACGTTACGTTCTGGAAGGAGTTCGGCAACGTGCTCAAGGAGGGTCCGGCCGAAGACCATTCCAATCGCGAGCGCATCGCCAAGCTGCTGCGTTTCTCGACCACGCACACCGACAAGCAGGAACAGGACGTATCTCTCGAAGACTACGTGAGCCGCATGAAGACGGGCCAGTCCTCGATCTACTACGTGGTCGCCGATTCGTTCTCGGCGGCGAAGTCCAGCCCGCACCTGGAGGTGCTGCGCAAGAAGGGCATCGAAGTGCTGCTGCTGAGCGATCGCGTCGATGAATGGCTCACTGATCATCTGCGTGAATTCGACGGCAAGAGCTTCCGTAACGCGGCGCGCGGCGACCTGGATCTCGGCGCCGTGCAGACCGAAGAAGAGAAGAAGGCGCAGGAGGACCTGTCGAAAGAGCATTCGAAGGTGATCGAGCGCCTCAAGACCACGCTGGGCGACAAAGTCAGCGATGTGCGCATCACCGGGCGACTCGAAGATTCACCAGCCTGCCTGGTGCTCGGCGAGCACGATATGGGCGCACAGATGCGCCGTATCCTGGAAGCGGCGGGCCAGAAGGCGCCGACGACCCAGCCTGCGCTGGAAATCAATCCGACCCATCCTTTGGTGACTCGCTTGGAGCATACCGAGGACGAAGCCGCGTTCAGCGACCTGGCGCTGATCCTGCTCGACCAGGCGACGCTTGCGGATGGCACGCAGCTGGCGGATCCTGCCGCTTTCGTGAAGCGCCTGAACAAGCTGCTGTTGTCGATCTAACGATGCGTACTGATGTCGAGTCAACGGAGCATGGTCGCCGCCTGGCGGCCATGCCTGCCAGTATGGTCATCGCGGCTGCCGGCGTTTTCGCCCTGCTAGGCGGATGCGGCGAGAGCACCGGCACCGGCCGCTACGCCGAGCCGACACCTCACGTATCTACACCGTCCGCAGGGCAAGAGAGTCGACCCGTGACCGAAATGATCGTCGAAGACCTGGCCGAAGGCACCGGCGCTGCCGTGACCGCCGGACAAACAGCTGTCGTCCACTACACCGGTTGGCTCTATGCGCCGGAGGCTCAGGAGAAGAAAGGCACGCAGTTCGACAGTTCGCGCACTCGCGGCCAGCCTTTCAGCTTTCCCGTCGGCGGTCGTCGCGTGATCCAAGGCTGGGATCAGGGAGTCGTGGGTATGAAAGTAGGCGGCGAACGACGACTGATCATTCCCGCATCGCTGGGCTACGGCGCGGGTGGCGCCGGCGGCGGTCTCATCCCGCCGAACGCGACGCTGGTATTCGATATCGAGCTGTTGAAGATCGGCTGAAGCTACTTCACCTTCGGATTGATCGCGTAGATCCCGGTGATCCGGGCTTCCGCCAGCACCAGCGGCTTGATGGCCTGCAAGGTCTCCGATGCCTTGAATTCGTCGGCAACCGGTGCTCGCTCGCTGCTCAATGCATAGACAGTGAAGTGATAGCGATGCGGCAGTTCGTCGTTCCACGGCGGGCAGGGACCGTCGTAGCCGCGATAGGTGCCGGCCATGTCCGCGTCGCTCGCGAACCAGCTCGTATAGTCGTTGATCCCCTGGCGCGAACCGGCCGGGCCCGGCAGCTCTTTCTTCCCGCCTGCGATGATGCCCGACGAACAGGCTCCGGCCGCGATCTCGGTGACGGACGCGGGAATGTCGACGATGGCCCAATGGAAGAACTCGGCGCGCGGCAGCGACTTCGGCACGCTGCGGCCTTCCTTGTTCACGTCATCCGGTTTGGTCGGCGCATCTGGATCGACACAGACGATCGCGTACGAGCGCGTTGCCGCTGGAGCACCCGACCATTTCAGCTGCGGATTGTGATTGGCCGCGAGCTTGATGTGCAGCACCGGATCGTGGGCGCCGAATGCAAATTGCTCGGGGATCCGCTGGTCGTTCTGGAAGCTGGCGGAAGTGAGTTTCATGGGGTGGCCTCGTCGGGAAGATCGTCCATGGCGGACGATGCATAGCTGGTGGCGGAAAAACCCGGACCAGCCGGCGAAGTTCCCGCTTTGCCGGCAGCGGACGCATTGCGATGAGCGACCGCCGGCTGTTCGTTGATGCGCCAGATGGCTTCGGCGGAGGTCAATACCTCGCGAAACGTGGCGACTGCCCAGTCGATCTGTTCTTTGGTGACGATCAACGGCGGCGCGAAGCGGATCACGGTCTCGTGCGTTTCCTTGGTCAGGATGCCGGCACTCAGCAGTGCCAGAGCAATCTCGCGTGCCCGCACACGCGTGCTGTCGAAATCCACGCCACACCAAAGTCCTTTGCCGCGGACCTCGCGGATCAGAGGACTGTCGATGTTTCGCAGTTCTCGCAGCAGGTATTCGCCCAGTTCGGCGCTGCGTTCGATCAAGTTTTCGTCGAGCAATGTTTCGAGCGCTGCGAGGCCCACCGAGGCGGCCAGCGGATTGCCGCCGAACGTGCTGCCATGATCGCCCGGCGAGAACACGTTCATGACTTCGCGGCGAGCCAGGAACAGCGAGACCGGCAGCAAGCCACCACCGAGTGCCTTGCCTAGGATCAGTCCATCGGGTACGACGTTTTCATGCTGGCAGGCGAGCAGTTTGCCGGTGCGGCCCAGCCCTGTCTGCACTTCATCGGCGATCAGCAATACACGATTCGCCCGACAAATCTGCGCACAGCGCGCCAGGTAGCCCGCTGGCGGAATGCGAATGCCGGCTTCTCCCTGCATGGGCTCAACGATGAACGCCGCGGTGTTCCCATTGATCGCTTTTTCGAGCGCCGCGGCATCGCCGAACGGAACGGTGCGCATGCCGGGAACGAACGGACCGAAGCCGTGGCGATACTGCGGCTCGGTCGACAGGCTCACGGCGCCCAGGGTGCGGCCGTGAAAATTGCCTTCGCAGGCGATGATCTCGCACTGTTCCGCGGCAATGCCCTTGATCGTGTAACCCCACTTGCGTGCTGCTTTCAGCGCGGTTTCGACAGCCTCGGCGCCGGTATTCATCGGCAGGGCGATGTTCATCCCGGTGAGTTCGCAGGCTCGTTTCAGGAAGCTGCCGAGGCATTCGGTGTGAAAGGCGCGTGAGACGACTGCGAGGCGCTGAGCTTGCTCGACCAGCGCATTCAGCAGGCGCGGATGCGAATGACCATGGCTCACCGCGGAGTAGGCGCTCATCATGTCGAGATACTTGCGACCTCGATCGTCCCAGACATACACGCCTTCGCCGCGTGTCAGGACGACTGGCAGCGGAGCGTAGTTCCGGGCACCGTACTGACGCTCTAGCGTGGCCACGTCGGCCAGATGGGGAAGAGGAGTCGGGGGTTGCATGACGCCGATTCGACGTTGCGGGCCGCAACGCGTTGGAAGCTGCTGTAAAAGGGATTTGGATGGTATCGGGGCGCGCGGTTTAACGCCATGCTGGAACTCGAATGAGTACGAGAATTGACACGAGGGTCTTGGCGCGAGCCCGGCTGTCACCCGTGGTACGCTTTGATTCAGTGTCAGTCTTCGATGCCAGTTTTCGGTATCGATCCCGGCATCGATCTTCAGTAGCATTTTTTCACTATTGGGCGTTGCACCTCCGCGTTACATGAGTTCAAGCACACCACGGCCTGCGTTCGAGCGACTCACCATCGCCGGGCCCGCAGGCAAGCTCGAAGGCATTCTCGATGGTCCACTCGTGGGCGAACCGTCCGCCGTTGCCGTGATCTGTCATCCGCATCCGCAGTTCGGCGGCACCATGACCAACAAGGTCGTGCACACGCTGGCGAAGTCGTTCACCGAGCTCGGCGCGGTCGCGGTGCGGTTCAACTACCGTGGCGTCGGTGCAAGCGAAGGCACTTACGATGAGGCCAACGGCGAGACGCTCGATGCGCTGGCTGCGATCGAATGGGTAAGGAAGCGCTGGCCTTCGTTGCCGTTGTGGCTCGGGGGATTCTCATTCGGCGGCGGCGTGGCGATCAGGGCCGCGGTGCAGGTGCATCCACAGCGTCTGGTCACGGTAGCGCCGGCGATTCGGCTGGTAAGCGTCGAAGTGGCGAACCTGCATAGCACCTGGCTCATCGTCCAGGGCGAAAACGACGACCTGGTGAACGCCGCCGACATCCGGCAATGGGCTGCTTCGCTGCAACCGCCGCCGGAACTGGTGGTGGTGCCGGGTGTCGATCATTTCTTTCATGGCCGCTTGAGCGACCTGCGCCGCATCGTCGTGGACTGGGCCGGCGCTCCGTCGGAGAGTACCTGAATGCTCGATCAACTGAAGAAGCTGTTTGGTAACACGCCGGTTGCCGGTGGAGTGCTGGAGCAGCGTGAACCGCTGGAGCTTGCGACCGCTGCGCTGTTGCTCGAACTGTCGCGTGCCGATTTTTCCGAGTCGGTAGCGGAGAAGGAGGCGATCAGCCAGCTATTGCAAAAGCGCTTTAAAACCAGCGTCGAAGCCACCGACAAGCTCATGGCCGATGCCGCGCGCCGCGCCGATCGAGCGGTCTCGCTGCATGAATTCACCCATCGCTTGAATAGGGAATTGCCTGAAGCGGACAAGCTCGCGATCGTCGAGATGCTGTGGCTGGTGAGCAATGCGGACGGCCGCATCGACAAGCACGAAGAGCAACTGGTCCAGCGCATCGCCGGCTTGCTGCACATCAGCGATAAGGACCGGATGCGGCTGAAACTGAAGACCATCGTCTCCGGCTAGGACGAGGGAGCAATCGAAGGAGGGAGGAGGAGGGAAATCCTCCGGAGCGGCGCAGGACGCAACACGCTCCGGAAGCGGAAACCGAAGGGGAGTTAGTTCACGAACTCCTTGAGGCTCTTCAGCGCGCCGATGCGCACTTTCTTGCTGGCAGGCTTGGCCTTGAACGTCATCTTCTCGCCGGTGAACGGATTCACGCCTTCACGAGCCTTGGTGGCCGGCTTCTTGACGACTTTGAGCTTCATGAGGCCGGGCAGGGTGAACAGGCCCGAACCGCGCAGGCTCTTCTTGATGATGCCGTGGAGCGATTCGAATACATCGCTGACCTGCTTCTTGGACAACTCGGTGTCTTTCGAAATCTGCGCAAGGATCTCCGACTTGGTCGGTGCCGCATTCTTTTTCGCCATGTGTGATCTCCTGATGTAGGTGTCGAGACGCGCCGCTTTTTCAAGTCCGCGAGCGCGGTCAATTGCAATACGCGCGGGAAAATAGCACAAGATTTGCTGCGAATTAAGCAGCGAACACATTTTTTTCCGTGTTTTTAAGCCTCCGCGAGCGTGTCGAAGCTGTCTGTCGGTGTTCGACGCCAGTTTTTCACGCTGCATTCGAGCGCCGGGGCGATCAATTAACGATCAATTGGAGAAGAACTCACGCTTGAACTTCACTTTCAGCGGCGTGGTTTCGCCGCCCGGCGTGACGGAAATGTCGAACACGAGAATCTCCGCGCCGCTGATGGACACCTCGCCGATGTAATAGATGGCGTCGCCTTCCGATACGCGGCGCATTTCCATGCTTTTCAGCTGGCCGTTGAGGTTGTAAGCATCCACCTGGACGGCGGCGTCGACCGGCTGGCGCGGTTCGTGATCCGCCCTCTTGCGCAGCGCCGTCACGTTGAGCATCACGCGGTTGCTGCTGCGCTGAATGCCGTACGAGCGCGCAATTTCCGGCGTCAATGCGTCGGTACGCAGCGCGTTGTAATGCACTTCGTAATTTCCGAAGTCCTGGAAGGATTCGTTGCTCGGCTGCGCAGTCTGTGCCGGCGAAGCCAAGGAGCCCTGCTGAGGGTTACAGCCGGCGATGCCGACGATGGCGACGGTCAGAGCCAGGGTGCTCAAAGTCGCTCTCGCCGTCGCTCTCAATGTCGCACGGAGCGGCGTATTGGGCGCGGCGCTCTGCCGCCTTCTTCTTTTCATCCGGGTCGTTTGCATTGTTGGATCCCCTTACCGAAAAAACGAACGATGCAGTGGCGCTGACAGTTCCTGGGCCGCAACTATAGACCATCGCGGCGCGCAGTATGACTGTGGAATACGGGTAAATGCAGCGAGGGCGCGCTGAAGAAAGCGCGTCTGACGCAAGGGCGCTTCCGGTCGAGCCCCGTCAGGCGATCGAGCCGGTCGGGTGATCAAGCCAATCAGGTGATCAAGCCAATCAGGTGATCAAGCCAATCAGGTGATCAAGATGTAGAGCGCCTGCAACGCGATGATCAGAAACATCGCCGACATGTCCAGTCCGGCGATGGGAGGGATGACGCGCCTGAGCGGCCGCAGCAGCGGTTCGCAGATGCTGTTCAACAGGCTCGCCGCGGGACTGTAGGTTCCGGGTGCGACCCAGCTCAGCAGAATGGAGAGCAGGAGAGCGAACGTGTAGAACTGCAGAACGGTCGCCAGCAAGGCGCGCAACACTTCCTGCGTGAACTGCACGCCGTTGTAAACCCAGGGATAGGCGCCGAGCAGCCACAGCGTTGCGGTCGTCGCGAGTTGCACGATCAGCAGTGCCACGATCGACGCCGTGTCGACCTTGCGGATGGGTGGCAGGATGCGTCGCAACGGCAGCACCAGTGGATTCGTCAACCGTATGATGGCCTGTGACAGCTGGTTGCGCGAATCGGCGCGAACCAGGGGAAACAGCACCCTCAACAGGAACACGGTGACGAGCAGCACCTGCAATACGGTGCGGACAACGAATATCAGTGCATCCATGGATCGATTGAACTAGGTGCCTTGAGATTTGAAAACCAGGGCCTTGAAATTATTGGCCGCCGAACTCGGCGGCGAGTTCCGCCGACCGGCGGGCCGCGGCGGCTACCGCCTGCGCAAAGGTATCACGGACGTTTTGCGCTTCGAGGTGACGCAAGGCCGCTTCGGTGGTTCCACCCTTCGATGTGACCTGCTCGCGCAGCACGGAAGGTGGCTCTTTGGCGGCTCGGGCCATGCAGCCGGAGCCGTAAGCCGTTTCGATGGCCAGCTTGCGGCTGATATCGCGACTGAGTCCCAGCGACGCGCCTGCCTGCTCCAGCATCTCGATGAGCAGGAAGAAATAGGCGGGTCCGCTGCCGGAGACCGCTGTCACTATATCCATGTGCGACTCCTCGTCGACCCACAGCGTAGCGCCGACAGCGCTCAGGATCACTTCTGCCAACTCGCGTGCCGCCGGGCTGACTTCGGCGGTTGCGTACAGCGCTGTCATTCCACAGCCTTCCAGAGCCGGGCGATTCGGCATGCAACGTACGATGGCTGCGCCATTGCTCCACTGGCGGATCGCGGAGGCCTGGATTCCGGCCGCGATTGAAATGAGAAGGGCCCCTGGCAGAAGAGAAGCAGCCATCCCGGTGACGACCGCGCGCATCTGTTGAGGCTTGACCGCCAGGATGACGACGTCGGCATGGGCGACAGCTTCGTTGTTGCTGTCGGTCGTGCGCACGCCATAGTCGGCGCGCAACGAGGTGAGTTGCTGGCTGGCGGGGTCGGCGACCACGATGCGTGCCGATTCGCTCTTGCGGGCGATCAGTCCGCCGATGAGGCTGCGCGCCATGTTGCCGCCGCCGATGAATGCGAGTTGTTCTTTCATTGCTCCTTCATGCCCTTCATTAGCCCGTCATTACCGAGGGGCGAGGTCAATTCGCGTGCCGCTCGCGTTCGCCGAACAATGCGGTGCCGATGCGTACCATGGTAGCGCCAGCCGCGATGGCGGCCTCCAGGTCCGCCGACATTCCCATCGAGAGCGTATCGAGTTGCAATCCCCGGGTGTTGAGATCGTCGCGGCAGGCGGCCAGTTTCATGAACAACGCCAGCTGCTCCTGGTGCGATTCGATGTGCGGCGGAATACACATGAGACCGCGTAGGTGCAGGCGCGGCAACGAAACGATCCGACGTGCGAGTTCGCCTGCCTCGGCGGGTTCGACACCGCCCTTGCCCGGTTCATCGACCAGGCGGATTTGGATACAGACATTCAGCGGTGGCGCGCCGTCGGGACGCTGCTCGCTCAGCCGGATGGCGATGCGCTCGCGATCGACGGTATGTACCCAGTGAAAATGTTCGGCGATGCTGCGAGTCTTGTTCCCCTGCAGCTGCCCGGTGAAATGCCAGGTCGGGCCCAGGTGGGCGATATCGGCGAGTTCGGCCAGCTTCGGAAGCGCCTCCTGGAGATAGTTTTCTCCGAAGTCTTTCTGACCCGCATGCGCCAATGCCCGCACTGCCTGCGCCGGCTGTCCCTTGGCGATTGCGACGAGCGCCACAGATTCGGGCTTTCTCCCGCAGCGCAAGGCGGCGGATGCGATCCGGGTCCGCACTTCGTCAAGTCGATTCGCGAGAGGATCGATGCTCGTTGCATAGCCAGCAGACGATTCGTTCATGGTTCCGCAACGCCGGCCCCAGGGCCGTCCGAAAATCTGAGCCATCCCAAAAAGTGCGGAATAGTTAACATATTTGACGCAACACCGCTCCGCTATACTCACCGTTGCTTTGTCGGGAGTTCGGTTGCCGGCCGCGACGGCCGCACTGCTTGAGCTCTCACAAGGTCAGGTCGCTTCGCCAGCGCGCCGCCTCGGCTCGCGCGTGCATGGCTTCCATGATCGATCGGTGTCTCGCGGAGCACACTTAAGGAAGCTTTCATGCCCGTCGATATTGCGCAGTTACTCGCCTTCGCCGTCAAGAACAACGCTTCGGACCTGCACCTGTCCGCCGGCGTGCCGCCGATGATCCGTGTCGACGGGGACATGAAGCGCGTCAACATGCCTGCACTGACCCACAAGGAAGTGCACAGCATGGTGTACGACATCATGAATGACAAGCAGCGCAAGGCGTACGAAGAATTCTACGAGACCGACTTTTCCTTCGAGATTCCCAAGCTGGCGCGCTTCCGCGTCAATGCGTTCAACCAGAATCGCGGCGCCGGTGCGGTGTTCAGAACCATTCCGTCGCTGATCATGTCGCTCGACGACCTGAATGCACCGAAGATTTTCAAGGATCTCTCGATGCAGCCGCGCGGCCTGGTGCTGGTGACCGGACCGACCGGTTCGGGCAAGTCGACCACGCTTGCCGCCATGGTCAACTACGTCAACGACAACAAGCCCGATCACATCATCACCATCGAAGATCCGATCGAATTCGTGCACGAGAGCAAGCGCTCGCTGATCAACCAGCGCGAAGTGCATCGCGATACTCTCGGTTTCAGCGAAGCGTTGCGCTCCGCGTTGCGTGAAGATCCGGACGTGGTGCTGGTCGGCGAAATGCGGGACCTGGAAACGATCCGCCTGGCGCTGACCGCGGCAGAAACCGGACACCTGGTGTTCGGCACGCTGCACACCAGTTCCGCGGCCAAGACCATCGACCGTATCGTCGACGTGTTCCCTGCGGCTGAAAAAGAAATGATGCGTACGATGCTTTCTGAATCGTTGCGCGCCGTCATCTCGCAATCGCTGTTGAAACGCATCGGCGGCGGCCGCGTAGCGGCGCACGAGATCATGGTCGGCACGCCCGCGATCCGTAACCTGATTCGCGAAGGCAAGATCGCGCAGATGTATTCGGCGATCCAGACCGGGCAGAAGGACGGCATGCAGACGCTGGATCAATGCCTGACGGAGCTGCTGCAGAAAGGCTTGGTGACGAAGGAAGAGGCGCGATTCAGGGCGCAGAACAAGGATGCGTTTTAAGGAAGCCGGAAGGGCTCGGGCCACGGGGCTCGGGCAAGACGAAGAGCGCTGAACGGGAATCGTGGATATAGAAACGGTATTTGAATCGAAGCGCACGGTGCAGGTCCGCGCGCTCTTCTCTGGCCCGGGCCCCGCGCCCCGAGCCCCATTACCTGCGTTCGACCGCTAGGTCGAGGAGCAAAAGAAATGGAACGCGAACAAGCCATCAAGCTGATGCAGGACCTGCTGAAGCGCCTGGTGGACCGGAAGGGCTCGGACCTGTTCATCACGTCGGGCTTCCCTCCTGCCATCAAGGTCGACGGCGAAATCCGTCCGCAATCGGAGCGCGTCCTGACTCCCGAGCAGGCAGCCGTGCTGGTGCGTTCGATCATGAACGACAAGCAGACCAAGGAATTCGATTCGACCAAGGAATGTAATTTCGCCATCGCGCCGGTGGGCATCGGCCGGTTTCGCGTCAGCGCGTTCGTGCAGCAGGGGCTGGTGGGCTGCGTGGTCCGCACCATCAACGCCAAGATTCCGACGCTCGAGGAAATGCAGCTTCCGCCCATCCTGAAAGATATCGTGATGACCAAGCGCGGCCTGGTCATCGTCGTCGGCGGCACCGGCTCGGGCAAATCGACTTCGCTGGCGGCGATGGTCAACTACCGCAACGAAAAGACGCGCGGCCACATCATTACCATCGAGGATCCGGTCGAGTACGTGCACAACCACAAAGGGTGCGTGATCACGCACCGCGAGGTCGGAGTGGATACGGAAAGCTGGCACATGGCCCTCAAGAACACGTTGCGCCAGGCGCCGGATGTCATCCTGATCGGCGAAATCCGCGACCGCGAGACCATGGAATACGGCATCCAGTTCGCCGAAACCGGCCACCTGGTGCTGGCGACCCTGCACGCGAACAGCGCCAACCAGGCGCTCGACCGCATCATCAACTTTTTCCCCGAAGAGCGGCGCGAGCAGCTGCTGATGGACCTGTCGCTCAATACGCGGGCACTGATTTCGCAGCGCCTGATTCCCCGCGAGACCGGCACGGGGCGCATGGCGGCGATGGAGATCATGTTGAACTCGCCGCTGATCGCGGACCTGATCTTCAAGGGCGAAGTCTCGGCCATCAAGGAAGTCATGGCCAAGTCCAACCGGATGGGCATGAAGACCTTCGACCAATCGCTGTTCGAATTGTACGAGGCGGGTATCATTTCGTACGAGGATGCCCTACGCAACGCGGACTCGAAGAACGAGGTCCGCCTGCGCATCAAGCTCGAAGCCAAGCGCGAGACCAAGTTGACGGACGAGGCGGGCAGCAGCCTGCGCATCATGGAAGAAGAGGTCGAAGGCGTGCTGAACCGGTAGGACACCGCAAATTCTTTGCGGTCGCGAGCATCGTTTTGGGGGCGGTTGGCGGTAGGATCCAGACAGGCGACGATTTCTTATGGCAACGGCAGGCGACGTGGCGATCGAGAGCGAACAGACGGCGGAGGGCGCAGGGGGCGAAACGGACGAACGTCCGGTCGTGCTCAATACCCGTCCGTTGTTCAAGCTGATGGTCGACAAGCGGGCCTCCGACCTGTTCTTCACCAGCTACGCGCCCATCAAGATCAAGATCGAAGGCCAGATCTTTCCGGTCAACAAGCAGATGCTGACGCCGGAAGTGGTTCGCCAGGCGGCATACGGCCTGATGACGCAGGAACAGATCGAGGCATTCAACGAAGAACTCGAAATCGATTTCGCGATCTCGGAGCCGGGTCTCGGGCGCTTCCGCGTCAACGTGTTCCATCAACGCGGCAATCCCGCGATGGTGCTGCGCTACATCACCGCGGACATGCCGCGTCTGGAAGACCTGGGCCTGCCGGAAATCCTGAAAGACCTGATGATGATGAAGCGCGGCCTGCTGCTGATGGTCGGTGCCACCGGTTCGGGCAAGTCCACCACGCTTGCGTCGATGCTCAATTTCCGCAACGAGAACTCGTCGGACCACATCATCACCATCGAGGATCCGATCGAGTTCCTGCATTCGAACAAGAAATCGATCATCAACCAGCGTGAAGTCGGACTCGATACCAAGTCCTATGCTCGTGCACTACGCAGTGCGATGCGCGCTGCGCCGGACGTGCTGCTGATCGGCGAAATCCGCGACCGCGAAACCATGGAGTCCGCGATCATGCTCGCCGGCACCGGCCACCTGGTGCTCGCCACGCTGCACGCCAACAATTCCGCGGAAACGCTCGATCGCATCATCAACATGTTTCCGCTGGACCAGCACACGCAGATCTTCCTGGACTTGTCCCAGTACCTGCGCGCCATCATCGCTCAGCGACTCATTCCTGGTCGCGCAAAGCGTCGCGTCGCCGCGGTGGAGTTGCTGATCAATACGCCTCACGTGCAGGAACTGATCAAGAAGGGTGACGTGATCGGCGCCAAGGAAGCGCTGCGTAACAGCACCGAAAAAGGCATGCAGCACTTCGATACGGCCCTCTACGAGCTGTATCGCGCCAACCGCATCACGATGGAAGACGCGCTCACCTACGCGGATTCCAGGACGAACCTGGAAGCGAAGATCAACTTCGGGTAGAGAGCCGGGAGGGAAGCCAAGAACGGCTTCGCCTGGGGCATGGGCAGGAACGGCTGCGCCTAGGCGAGAAACAGCATCGATCTTAGATCCGCCTTCTCATTCTTGCCCAGGCGCAGCCGTTCTTGCCCGCGCCCCAGGCATGGCCGTTCTTACCTTCCCCGCTTCGTCCGCTCATCCGAACACTGAGCTAGCTTCGAACACCGGCCCGTCCACGCACACCCGCTTCATTGCCGGCCCTTGTGGTGTTTCAACGCGTACGGCGCATCCTGCGCAGCCGCCGACGGCGCAGGCCATGAACTCTTCGAGCGAGACCTGGCAAGGAATGTTGAAACGGCGCGCGACGTTCGCGACGGCTTTCAGCATCGGTGTGGGGCCGCAGGCGAACATCTCGACTTCGGCAAGTGCGGCCGGATCCAGCGATGACAACCACGCAGCGGCCAAGTCGGTGACGTAGCCATCGTAGCAACCGGGATATCCCGCGAGGCTGGCGAGGCGGCTCGGCACACCCCATTCTTCGAGCAGCGGCATGCAGGCAATGACGCCTTCGGGCGCGCCTGGTACGAGGATCGTCGAAGGGCGCGCGCGAAACGGGAACGGCACTTCCGAGCCCATCAACACCAGCGGCTTCCAGTCGGTGCCGGCCAGTTCGCGCAAGCGTTCGGCAAGGAACACCATGGGAGGAATGCCGACACCGCCGCCAACCAGCAAGGTGCGCGGCTTCATCGGATGCGGTGCGAAGCCATTGCCGATAGGGCCCAGCGTGCTGATCCTGTTCCCCGCGACTTTGTTCGCGAGCAGCGCCAGGCCCGGTCCCACCACCTTGTAGAGAACATCGATCGAGCCCCGCGCCTTATCGGCACGCATGATCGACAACGGCCGGCGCATCGGCAGCGATTCATCGCACGACAGGTGCACGAACGATCCCGGCGCCGCAGCTGCCGCGCATTTGGGCGCCTTGAGCCGCAACACGTACTGCTTGGCATCGAAACGCTCGTGCGAGAGCACTTCGGCGTCTTCGATGAAGATGGTGCTGCGGTGGGGCAGATGGAGGTTGGTCATGGGATGAGGGGCTCGGGGCTCGGGGCTTGGGGCTCGGGCCAGAACAAGAAATAGAGCAATGTCTGGATCGCTTTCTCTGGCCCGAGCCCCAAGCCCCGAGCCCTATTCCTCGACATCAAAACTGCCTCCTCGCTTGAACATTGCGCACGATCGTCGCCAGTACAGCCATGCGCACCGCGACGCCGTTGGTGACCTGCCGCTGGATCATGGATCGTGGTCCGTCAGCGACTTCGCTTGCGATCTCGACGTCGCGATTCATCGGGCCGGGATGCATGACGATGACATCGGGGTGCGCGCGGCGCAGGCGCTCCGCGGTAATCCCGAACGTGCGGTGATAGGTGGCCTCGTCTGGAATCTGCGAGTGCATGATGCGTTCGCGCTGGATGCGCAGCGCCATGATCACATCGACGCCTTCGATCGCTGCGTCGATGTCGCTGAAGCGCACGGCGCGAGCAAACTCCCCCTCAGTCGGCATCAGACCTTCCGGTGCTGCAATGCGAAGTTCGCCGACACCAAGCGTGGTAAGCGCGTGCCAGGCCGAGCGCGCTACGCGCGAGTGCGCGATGTCGCCGGCGATCAATACGCGCAGCTGCGAAAAATCCGGCCGCGCTTGGCGGATCGTCAATGCATCGAGCAGCCCCTGCGTCGGATGCGACAGGTGCGCTTCGCCTGCATTCAGGATGCAGACATGCGGAGCCACCTGCCGCGCCACGAACGCGGGAAGACCAGGTTCCGCGTCGCGCATCACCAGGATGTCGGCGTGCATGGCCTGCAACGTATAAATCGTATCGAGCACCGTCTCGCCCTTCACCCGCGACGACGATTGCATATCCAGGTTCACGACTTCCGCGCCCAGGCGTCTCGCGGCAAGCTCGAACGAGACCCGCGTACGCGTGCTGGGTTCGAAGAACAGGTTGGCGACGGTATGGCCGGCAAGACTCTGGTCGCGTGCCGGCAGATCGCCCACGGCTCGAACGTAGAACTGCGCGAGATCCAGCAAGGCGTTGAGTTCGTCGCGGCTGAGGCCTTCCAGCGTGATGAGGTGCTGCAGGCGCCCTTCGCTGTCGCGCTGTATCCGGCCGCTGAGATCGGTCACGGCGCCGGTGGGTGTGTGTCTGGTTTGCATAGTCGTCTCAATTCATCGGCGACACGGGCGCGATCGGCTCGCCGGGGTCATGCGCCGCATCCGGATTCTCGAACCAGCGCTCCAGGAGAATTCGCGCGGCCGCCATATCGATATCGCCGCGAGTCAGGCGCCGCGCCTTCACGCCGCTGGCGCGAGCTTCCCGCAAATGGCCTTCCGCTTCGCGCGAACTCAACCGCTCGTCCACCATCACCGTGTCGATCCGATAGCGCGCCTGGAGGTCGCGGGCGAACTGGCGCGTCGTTTCCGTCAGGGCAGTGGGCGTGCCGTCCATATTATGGGGCAGGCCCACGACGATCCGGGAAGGCCGGAATTCCCGCATCACGCGATCGAACTGGGTCCAGGGTAATTCGCCTGAATGCTCGAACGTCTGCAGCGGGCGCGCGGTGCGCGTCAGCGTATCGCCACTAGCCACGCCGATACGGCGGGTACCGTAGTCGAAAGCGAGGATGATCTGAGGGGAAGTAGGTGCGTGCAAAGCGCGCTATTGTAGTAGCGCGGCGGCCAATGCGAAATATCAGTACGAAATATCAGGCGTGCCCCGCGTGCGGGCTGATCGTCTTCACGTCCACCCCGAGCAGCCGCCCGGCGGCATGCCAGCGGTCCTCGAATGGTGTATCGAACAGGATCCGCTCATCGCAAGGCACGGTGAGCCAGGCGTTCTGCGCGACTTCGTTCTCCAGCTGGCCTGCCGACCATCCTGCATAACCGAGCGCGACCAGCGCGGTTTCCGGACCGGCGCCGCGGGCCATGGCATCGAGGATGTCCGGCGAAGTGGTGACCTGCAGGCGGGAGGACACCTGGCGCGAATGCTCCCAATCGCCGCCGACGTGGTGGACCACGAAGCCGCGATCCGTCTGGACCGGGCCGCCCTGGAGCACCGGTTCACGGCCGAACACGCCGGCCGACATAGGCATCTGCAGCTGTTCGAACACGTCGGCCAGCCGCATCTGCAGCGGACGGTTGATGATGATGCCCAGCGCGCCCTCGGCGTTGTGCTCCCAGATGAACGTGACCGTCTGGAAGAAGTTCTCGTCGCTCATCGCCGGCATGGCGATCAGGAACTGGTTGGTGAGAAAGCCTTCGGACATCGTGGCTGCATCGTTGATTGGGTTGGATTCGTTGGCGCGTGTGACGTTATCCCGCCCGGGCCCTCCCGTTGCGGTATCTCCTTAGTCTAGCGCGCTCCTGCCGGCAGTGAGACGGTGCCGCTGGGAGCACCCTCACCTTCGAGGAACTGCCACTCGTATGCAAAGCGCAGCTGATCGTACTGTTTGCGCACATCGGCTGGAAATGGATCGAATGGCGACGCGAGTCGCAGAATCGACATGGCGGCCTGGTCGACTTCTTTACGGCCGCTCGATTTGCGCACCACGATATCTTCGAGGCGGCCGTCGGCGCGAATCGCCACTTCGAGCACCGGATTGGCGTCGAGTTTGCGCTGGCGCGCGACCTGCGGGAAATTCATCGTGCCCAGGCGTTCGATCTTGCGGCGCCAGCCGTCGAGATAGGGCGCGAGTTTCGATTCGCGCGTGTCCGGGATCACTTCGTATTTGCCGTCCTGGCGTCCGCGCAGGCGCAGCGTGCGGTCGGTTGCATTGGTCGCGATCGGGCTCGGCACAGCGGACGACAGCGCCAGCGGCACCTGCTCCTTCTGTGCCGGTTGCTCGCTACCGCTACGAAAGGAGACATCGCTGTGGTCCGAGCGGGCGCCGATGAACTCGGTGCTGCGTTCGCCGCTCACTTCCTCGCGGTATTCGTCGCTGTTGCCGCCGGCGAGGCCTTCCTGCTGCAACGGGAGTTCGGACGACGCGGGATTGGCGGGGCGCACATGGTCGTCGGTGGTCCCGGTGCCTTCCTGGTTGCGCTGAGCGAGGTACTGCGCGTCCGGGTTGTCGGCCAGGCCCAGGTCGTGGCCGGTCAGCAATAGCACTTCCAGCGTCGGGGTCGGGTGGCTGTCTGCTGCCGGCAACGCAAACGTGACGCCGAGGATGACGATGCCGTGGAACAGCGCAGCGAGGAACAACGTCGTCGTGAGACGGTCGTTGGCCCTGGCGGTGCCCTCCATCA